>WBZL01000688.1_pt1 | contig 37845 bp, 41 predicted proteins | sample 5204291 | NCBI WGS metagenome assembly WBZL01 (sample SAMN12344345, study PRJNA552823) | activated sludge metagenome | biome: Activated sludge suspended growth; feature: Nitrification reactor; material: Wastewater; isolation source: activated sludge from nitrification reactor of wastewater... | reverse complement strand
AATTTCTCTGGAGAAAAATCATGCAAGCCGATAATCCATTCGATAGAAAACTGGGACTGGCCAAGGGCATGCCGGCGGGCATGAGAGATGCACTCGTCGATGTCACCGACACGCTCGACTTTGCGTAGACGGCGGCACAGGCGGTTTTCGAAACCCAAGCCACGCCAGAACACGCGCTGAAAATCTGCGAGATGGTGATGGAGGAGCGGTCGCGCAACCTCCGCAAGGCTGATCAGGACCGCAGTTGACGTACTCCAGGGTGTACGGGATGCGGAAGCGACGGCCGCAGCCAGCATCCTGGTCGTTCTTTGTGGTGCTCATAGTCATGCAACCTGTTTTTGTTGTGGGGTTTCTTCGACATGCACATGTTCGTAGATGTCTTCCAGCGACAGCTTGAACGCGGCTGACAACCGTTTTGCAAGTTGAGGCATTGGCGTTTGGATGCCCCGCTCGATCCGCGACAAGTTTCCGGCATCGGTTTCCACTAGGCGTGCCGCTTCCGTCAGGATGATCTTCCTGCTGATGCGCGCTTGTCGTAGTTTGCTCATGCCCTATTCTTTGCGTGAACTGCAAAGATTGTCAAGAATTTTTTGCGTCTCACGCTTTGCGATCTACGCAATAGCCGAACATGATAGCGATGCGCATAAGCGCTAATCGAAACCTGGAGGTGGGTTATGGAAATCGGTGCGGTGGTCAGGCGCCGCAGAAAAGCGCTAGGGATGAACCTAGCAATGTTGGCAGAACAAATCGGGTCCGATCCCGGAAACTTGTCGCGGATCGAGCGTGGGCAACAAGACTACACCCCATCCTGGTTGGAAGCAGTCGCTACTGCGCTCAATACCACGGTTAGTGAGATAGTCGCCGAAGCCGAAATGCCGAATAGCCGGCTAAAGACCAGTGACCGACAACGGATGATCTCCGAAGAACAAGAGATGCTGGCGGAATATCGACGGCTCAGAGGATCGGCTCGTGGTATTGTGCGATTAATCATCGCGGAGATGGTCAGTAGCGCGCATCACGAAAGCAACTCTCAGAAATAGTTCCTCCATCCCGCAAATTCACCAACGCCCCGCCTCGTGCGGGGTTTATTATTTCTTCAATTTTGCACTTGACGCAATAATTTGTTTGCATATAATGCAAATCAACCCGTCACATCGGTAAGTCTTTACCCTAGAAGCACGGCGCGACGGGCCAACCCTCCTTTGGTGGTTTGCCCTCATGCGGTTTCGCTATCGCTGCATGAGGGCCTTTTTAGGGGCTTCCCATGGCCAAGAAATCAAGAGCACCGAAATCCTCCGTCGTCCCGCTCTCAGTAGCCCGACGCGCGGCCAGTGCCCAACAGCGCAACAACGACCGAACTCTGGCGCAGCGACATCAAGCCGCGCTGCGCGCCATTGACAACATCGACCGGGGCAAAATCATCCGCGACTTCGTATCCTCGCGGCCCCCGGCGGAAAACGCGCGGCCGATGGCCACGTATGACCCGGAACCGGAATGCCAGCCCATGGCCTCCCGACAGCCGTCCGGCCGAATCCCACTGGCCGGTCTCGCCCTGTTCGTCGTCGCGTTCTACGCGGCCGTCGGCGGCGCTATCTGGCTAATCGTGAGGTAGGCGATCATGGCTCACGACCTCGCTGAATTCGACAACCCACTGACCGACATCAACAACGCCCATGCCCGCGCGGCCATCCTGAAACGGCTCTATCGCGAGCATCAAAACCGGGTCGCAGACTGCGTCAACCAATGGGCGAAACTCCGCGCAACCCACGGCGGAGGAGAGCCAGCATGATCGACTGGGGCCACGTTTATCGGGTTTGCATCATGATGGCCGAATGCAATATGCCAACCCACTACCACAGCCGGATCGATGGGGCGGTGCTACCGTGGGGGCCATCGGAATGAACTTACAGGACCTCACCAACGACTGCAGTCGAATACTCATCGCCCTCTTTACAGCATCGTCCGCAAATAGACGAAGAATCGCCGACCTGTGCCAGCTCACCGCAACAAAGGTCAGTCGTGATCTCAATCGATTGGAAGGGTTTGGATTCGTTGATAAGCCAGAGACCCTAGGAGGCGAGTGGCGTATCTCGGAAGCGGGGAGGCGATTATTCGGCGGAGCCGTGCCCATGATCGTGGCCACGGGGCATGCTGAACCGGTGCCAGACCCCCAAGAGCCCGATCCCGATCTTGTTCAGGATGAGCGGGAACCGATCATGGCGACGGAATCCACACCAGGCCCACAACCACCGGCCCCCCAACCAGAGTCCCCCCAGTACTTCGCCATCGAGCCCATTTCGGAACTGTCGCAAATACTGCTCGAAAACCAAGAGCTGAATGCGGCCATGGACGAAGTAGTCGCCAGACTCGGTAGCCACCGGATTTCGGCAACGGCGCTCAGGACATACCGGAGGTTGGTCGATGCACTCCCGCCCACGGTGCAAAGGGCACTCACGCCCATCACCCAGCTTGTGGAAGCGCAGCCATGAACTGGAATGGCTGCCCGAGCGGAAAGATCGCCTTCCCGACCGGGCAGGCGGCATGGGAATCCATCAAGCGCCGTAACAGTTCCAAGGCCCGGTTCACTCACAAGGCCAGGGGCACTTGCGGCAACGCCTACCGGTGTTCGGTCTGCGGGCACTGGCACATCACCAAGAATGAAGAGCGCGGCCGAAATCGAAGATCCACTCAACGAGCGGCCCGCGAAGCACCGGACGTAAGAGTGTTCCAGCGATGACCGTCCGAATGGGCACGGGCGCAACGATCGGCGCCGGTGGCGATGCGAGCTACCGGCAGCCACGATCCTTGTCCGCGTTCGACGTGTGTCCCCATTGCAAGCGGGTGCTGATGGCCACTGGCCCCACCAACGGCCAGTGTGGCGAACATGGGGATGTGGTGCCGATGCGGAGCGCGGTGGTGAATTCAGGGGGGCATTGGCCATAAATTTTCTGGCTTGGCGCGGCTTGGCGCGGCTCGGCTGGGCGCGGCACGGCACGGCATGGCTAGGCTCGGCTCGGCTGGGCGCGGCTCGGCAAGGCGGGGCAAGGCAAGGGCTGTCATCAGCCGGGTGGATTCTCTACCGAGAATCCAGTCGGGTGGAAACACCGAATGCGGCATGGCCCGGCACGGCGGGGCGCGGCTTGGCTGGGCAAGGCCTGGCTTGGCGCGGCTTGGCTGGGCTTGGCAGGGCTGGGCTTGGCAAGGCATGGCATTTCTACAACGAGGCAATAACATGAAAATTGAATTCACAATCCAGGGGACGACCCCACTGATTTGCAACCGCTTCTGCGACGAAGCGGCGGAACGGGCCACCAATGGCAGCACCATGGTCGCGGCGGCCGGCAGCAAGGGCACCCCGATGGAACAAGCTCGTAAAAAGCTCTATATCGGCATCAACGGGGAGTTGGTCATTCCACAGCCCAACTTACTGCGTTGCCTTGTGGATGGCGGCCGCTACTTCAAAGCGGGAAAGAAACAGATCACTACAAAAAACGAAAGCCTCATGTTCGCTTGTTTCGACATCGAGGGCGCGGAAATCGTCATTCACCACCGGGAACCTTGGCGGGTCGATACGCGCGCCGTGCGTATCCCCTCGACGGGCGGTCGCATCCTGACTCATCGACCGATGTTCGACGATTGGGAGCTGACTTGCATCGGCGACCTGGACGAGAACATCATCGACAACAAGCTGCTACGGGAAATCACCGACGCATCCGGGAAGCGAGTCGGACTCGGTGACTTCCGGCCGGCCACAAAGGGACCGTTTGGAAAGTTCGTCGTCACGCACTGGTCTGTCCTGGAATATTAGAGCCGAATCGCCAATGACCGAGCAGCGAACGACCGATCTAGGATAGCGGCATGAAACTCATTCGGATCGATGAATTCGCCGCGCGGTACTTCGACGAATCCTGTAGGCCGGACCCTCGCACCGTGCGCTACTGGTGCGAACATGGCCACCTCCCCGCCCTCCGCATCGGCAAACCCTGGTATGTCGATGTGGATATTTTCGAGCAAACCCACGATGCTGTATTAATGGACCGCATCCGTGGATCGAACCATGCCCAGACCCCGAAGCCGAAAAAACCGCGACCTGCCGCCCCACCTCTACCGGTACCCAGACGGTAGCTACCTCTACGAACGACCCGACGGCAAGCGATTCTCGCTCGGATCGCACAAAGCCCGCGCCATCGCCATGGCCGTGCAACTTGATGCGGAACTGCGTCCGCCCGACATCGCGATGGACACGCGGATGCGCGCCATAACGGGGAAGGACGGCAACTTGCTGCGGGACGCCCTAGACCGCTACGTCGCCGAACACCTCGCAAGCAAGGGGCTCGCGCCCAAATCCTTGAGCGAATCCCAACGAATGCTGACCGCCGTTCGAACCGCCCTGGGCACGTACCCCCTGGACCGGGTTGGCATTCGGGAAATCGCGGAATTTCTGGACGCCATGCCCGCGAACACGGGCAACAAGCATCGCGGGCAACTCGCCCAGTTCTTCGCCTGGACCGTCGCCAAGGGGTTGACGGCCAGCAACCCGGCGGCGCTGACTCTCAAACAGCGTGAACAGGTCGAACGGCACCGACTATCCCTGGACGCCTACCGCGCCATTCACGGGGAGGCCGATCCCTGGTTCCAGAATGCCATAGAGGCGCGCTTAATACATTAACTATATGAAATAAAAAATAAAATACCCGAATAGACCACAGTCGATGATTGCATTTTCGGCAGATTCGGAATAATAAAATCAATTTGTTAGATGGTGGTTTTTAGGAGAGTCACTGCTAGCTCCAGCAGCCTCTTTTAGCGCCAGCAGATCGCGCCATTCTTGGTAGCAGGTGAGTTGAAATGCCATTGCATCGTTCGCGATGGCTGTATTGAATACCTGACTGATTCAACGCACGATCTACGCGGCAAGTCTGTTGAATTGCCGGACTGGCCTTTTTGAAATGACTGATAAATCAAACCCATCTGAATCAATTTGCCCTGTATGCTGATATTACTGTTTAGGAAAAGGAGGGCATGGATGTATCGATAAGCCAAGGCTGGTTGCGGAAAAGCAAGAACCATTAGGCGATGACTTTGAATCCGTGCTTAACAAGAACCTGTGGGAGTTATATGAATCATGAAACTAACATTCGGAATAGGAAGTCGCGGCAAAGACGACAACAGATATACTCTGTTGCGGTTTTATAGTGGAAACTGGACTTATGGCGAAGGGTGGAAGTTTTCAGTATCTTTGCATAAGAAATTCTTCTATTACCTAAAAGGATACAAGAATTTGTATCTGACAATCCTTTGGATAAATTTTCATTGGGTTGTCAGGTAAGCCATGCGTCCCGACAAACGCCTCCCCATGCGGGGAATCCCACAAGATATTTTCGAGGTGCTCTCCGTGAATCGCGCCTTGTCCCGATTGTTCGGGCCAATGAAATTGGTTCCGGCGCGATCGGCAATCATGTCGATATAGCGTCTGAGCACGTCCTTCCAGTCGTTGTTATTTATATCTCAATCGTGATCCCCGTCAGATCGGGCGCGATGCCCTCGATGACCCCGTTGCGGACATAGACCTGATCCCCCACTTGGACCGCCATGCCCCGCGCTCGCATCAGCGATCCGTCGATCAACTGGACCAAAACTCCGTACCCTTCCAGGCTCACCACCTCGCCGACCGTGGTCGGAGGCCCCGCCGTCAGTTTTTCCAGCCGCTTAAACGGGTTGAAGCTCATGAGTTTCGATCCTCACGGTTTGCGAAGCTTTCGGAAAGGCCCAATTCACGCTGACCGCCCGACTGATGCCAAGATGCGTCTGGCCCTGCTCGGTGTACTGCACCAGCGCACCAGGGCGGATGAAGCCGGTCTCGGCCAGCACCGGCAGCGTGATCGACACGAGCGCCTGCCGCCCGCAATCGGCCAACACGCGCAAGCCCCGCTGCCGAGTCATGGCCACATCGGTCGCCAGCGGATCGGCCACGGCGGGCGCCTGCACATCGCCCGCCGAACCGGCCCGCACGATCTGATCCCGCCGTCCGCCATGCTCGCCGCCGACAATGAACACGGCGTTGTAATCCGTCTTGTCGCTCCACTCGATGCCCTCCGTGGTGCAGACCGCTTCGGGCAAGACGAGGTCGGGCGTGGCGTCGGGCCAGTCCCAGGGCGCCAGCGGATAGTAGGGCATGACGTGGAGCGTCTGGGCGCTCATGTCGGCCTGCACATAGCCGCCGCCGGCCTCCGCGATCCGCAACGCCGCGCCCATATACGTCCCCGCGTAGACCCACGCCCCCGCCGGAACGGTCCAGTCGTCGAGCTGCCAGTCCACCGTCCAGCCGATAGGGATTCCGTTATCGGTCAGAGCGTCGTCGATCAGTTGTTGCGCGGTGCGGGTTTCCGCGTTCGTCACGGAAATCCGAGGACTGGTCGGTTCCGCCAGCCACGCCGCCCGTCCACGGCCGCTGATCTTGAGCGCGGCCTTCCCGAACTGGCGCGAGCGCCCCAGCTTTTCGACCACGCACCAGAGCGCCGTTCCGTTGAGCGTGGCGATCAGTTCCACGAAGTCTCCCAGCGCCGGCGAACGGACCCGCGCCATCTGCGAGGCCGGCACCGTCGCCGACCATGACCACGTCCAGCTATCGGCATCGAGCGTGGCGGAGAAGTCCAGGGCATCCACCGCCTGCGCGGTATCGGCCCGGACCAGCGAAAAGGTATTGATCACGAGATACACCTCTTGGACCGGCACCACGATGGGGCCGGGTGGCGGGTCGCCGCACGGCGGCTGAGCCACCACATTCCAGGACAGGAGGACAGGGCAACTCAGCCGACGCGGCGTGTAGCCCGGCTGAAGCACCACTGCCGCATCCCAGGGCGGCACTTCGTAGCGCGGCCACCAGCGGCCCGGTAGCGGGTCGGACGCCTGCGTCCAGCGCACATGCAGCCGGTTCGCGGTGACCCGCGCCTGCTGCTGGCCGAGGACCAGGCGCAGCGTGATCGGCAGCGCCGTCTGTTCGGTCGGAGCCAGGCGGTTGCGGGTGTGGATCGCTTCGGTGTGATGGACGTTCGCGCCCTGACGGATCGGAAGTCCGTGGGCGTGGCGCTCGATCACGGGGCGACGCTGGCGGTGCGCCTCGGTGTGTGGCGCTACGGCCCCGGACTGGACGGGCGTCCCGTGCGCATGGGGCGACGCGACGCCGTAGCGCACTCGTAGTCCATGCGACGCCCGCAGCTCCGCGCCGACTCGAATCGGCTCCATCGCGCCCTGCGCCAGGACTGACGGCGTGGACAGGGGAAACATCGACTGCTGGGCCAGCGCCGCGCCGGTGGCGGTCTTGCTGCCTTGGGCGTGTTCGATTCGTGCGCCCGGTCCGTCGGCGTCGGGCAGGGCGAGGTCGATGGAAATACTCGCCGCCAGCGTGACCGGCAGCACGGGCGGCGACAACGCCACCGCGACGTGGGCCGTCCAGACGACATCGACCGCCGCCGCTAGCGCGACCGTGGGCACGGGACCCGGCAGCGCGACCGCCAAGGTCACGGGAATGCTGCGTTCCCGCGCGCGCAAGACCAGCGGCAAGGCCGGCGGCGGCAAGGCCGTCCAGAGCCAGTTCCGGTCCCGCGCTCCGGTTCCGCTCAGGGTCAGCGACAGGACCGGAGGCGGAAGATTCGCGCTGAGCGTCCCGGTCGTCTCTGCCGTGAGCACCACCGGCGCGGTCAGCGCGGGCGGCGTGTAGCCCCCGCTCAGGACGACCTGAGCCGTCAGCGCGGGCGCGGTGTACGCCATGGCTTAGGCCGAGACAGTGTAAGGGCCGTGGGCGATGGGCTGGCAGCCGTCGCCGAAATACAAGACATAGTAATCGCCCGCCGGGATACTGGCCGTCCAGTCGCCGTTGGTGGCGGGGTCCACGACTTTTACCAGTGTTTTCGTTGTGGCATCGATGATCGCCACGGAATCGCCCGCGCCGTTGCCGGCAATCGTGAGATTATTGCCGATGGCCGTGAGGGGTGACCCGTAGTCCGGGTACTGCGGAATGACCAGCCGTCCGGGCGGGGTGAAGTTAGCCGTGTAGCGGGCGTATTGAGTAAAACGCAAATCTTGCAAATAACCTTTGAATGGCGTCCCGATGCGATCTCGCGCCGTGCCGATGATCCATTCCACGGTTTTGCTCCCAGGGTTATTGGCCGCGGTCACGCTGTTGATCAACACTCCATCGCGGAACCCCCGATAGACCTGTCCGGCGCGACAGATCGCAAAGTGATACCACGTTCCGAACGCGAGTCCAGAACCGCACAGCAAGCCGTTCACCACGCTCCACTCCGACGCGCCGGCCGAATAGTAGTAAGCGAGCCAGGTTCCGCTGCCGTTGATGAGCGCAAACAAAAAAGGCGTCGTTCCGCTGCCGTAATCCTGACTGACGATAGCGCCGATGTTGTCGGGCGGAGAGGATGAGGCATTGACCCACACTTCCAGCGTGAAATCGCCACTGATCGACAGCGTACTCACATACGGCACACGCAAATAATCGCCCGATCCGTCCAGATAGACCGCGCCGTTCCCCCATTTCGATGTGGCGCTAATCTGCGTGTTTCCGCCCACGATCAGCGCTTTCGGGCTGGGCGCAAAATCACTGAATGACCTGACCGAGCCGGTCGCGCCCTCGAACGGCAGCAGGAGTCCGACGCTACTATAGTGCGGGTCTTGCGCGGCCATCACTCACCCCTGAAACACGGCGCTGGTGATCCGGCAATACGCGCCGTTGTACAGCAGCGTGGTTTGCAGCTTGATTTCCCCGCTGCCGGCTTCATCCGAGACGGACACATCCGCGAACCAATCCCCATCCCCGTCGAGAATCCGTGCCCAGGTCACGGTGCTGCCGGTCGCCGGGTTGGCCCCCGTGATTTGCGCCTCAATCGGCACGGTCAACTGGATCTGGAACAGGTCGGTATCGACACTGCCCGCACTGGCGCCCAAGGGGATCGTGACTACCAGATCGCCGGTCGGGGTATCGCCCGGCGTCGTCGGAACCGGGTCGGTATAGAAGTCGATCTGTGCCGGGTCCGGGTTCTGAAGCTCCAGCAGCGCCAGGCTGGCGTTCAAGGCCGGAATCCGACAGGCCGCGATGCGGGCGTCACTGTGTTTGGTGCTGAGGTCCATCGCGTACTCCGTTAGGGTCGGTCAATGTTGCCGAGCGCGTAGATTTCGCAGCCGTCCGCGCCGTCCCCGGCCGGTTCGTCGGACTGCTGGATACTGCGGGCCATCCAGAAATCGGCGATGGCCCCCACGGTGGTGATCAAGACCGCGTTGCCGGTGGCCCAGCCGCCGCCGTTCGCGCGCTGCGGGATCACCAGGTAGGGAACGCCGTTCTGGCCGTTTTCGTCCCGGGTGCGCGGATTGATGGGCGCGACATCCACCGGCGTCCCGCTGACGTAGGGCGGGTAAGTGCCCGTCCACACCAGGCCCCGGTGCTCGCTGATCAGTTCCCAGGTGTTGGAACTGGAACTGGTGCAGCGAAAGACCCAGCGGTCGGTATCCGCGCCCTCGTTCGTGACCGTGACCGGGTAGTCGATGGTGTTGAGCGTCGCCGTGGCCGCACTGCCCGAAATTGAATCCCGCCACACCCCGTCCCAACTCGATTGATCCCAGAGCGCCGATACCCGCGCCCGGCGGTCGCCGTGGATCAAACACGCGGCGATAATGGATTCGTCGGCGGGGAAATCATGGGAGAGCGAGCGCGCCAAGGTCAGCCATCCGCTGATTTGCGCGTCGGTGATCATGCGTAGATCAGCGACGGTGTGCTTGACCGTCAGCGGGGTGGCGAGCCCGGATATGTCGTCCCAGCTCAGCAGCCCAGTGGCGCGGTCCAGCGTGTAGCCGTCGGTTACCGCCGCGCCATTGGTGTCGGTGATCCTCACCCAGGCGAGGCGCGTCCGCCCGCAGGCCAGCTCGTAGTTCCCGGTTCCGCCGTTCAGCGCGGGCGTCGCCGGGGCGTTCGTGAGCGGATGCAGGATGACGATCACATCCCCGGCGCGATAGATCGGGACCCGCCCGTCCGGCGGCAGGCGCACCGGGTCGATGCCCAGAATGTCGGCGTCCAACGGCAGGTAGGAATAGGCCACGGCGTTGTAGCGCAAGGTCGATGGATCGACGGCCCGAGACTCCCACGTCGCGCCGTCCAGTTGCCCGAATTCGACGAACGCGGTCCCGAACTCGTAGTTGAAGGTTCCGCGCATCCAAGTCCCCGCAATCACGCCGTCCGCGTCCGCCACGCCGGTGATCTGTTCGCCGTCCTCGGTGACGGCCACCAGGCTGAGCGCTTCCGATTTGATGGGCGCCAGCGCGGTGCAGAAGCTGGCCTCGATAGCCGTGAAGTCCCCGAAGCGCGTCAGGAGCGCCGTCACGACGACCGCGCCACTGCCGCCCACGTAGTCGCTCAGCGCGCACACGCCGGACTGATAATCGACCGTGCCCGCGACCGTGCCGGCCCCGGTGGTTGGCGAGACGGCGCGGTACAGCGTTCCGTTTCGGTCCACGTAGGTCTGCCCGTTCCAGGTGAAGCGCAGGCTCCCCGGCACGAGGGCTTCATCCAGTAGCCGTGGAACGACATCGACCCGCAGCGGCGGCACGTCGATCTCCACGGATGTCGCCGATGGCGTTTCGCTGGCGGGCAGGTAGACGACATCGACGACGCCGGACATAAACGCGGTCCCGTCAACGCCGACCGCGACCCACGCGCGCGTTATCGGGTCCCAGGCCCGCTGGGCGACGATCCCCACCACCGGCAGCACGATCTCGCCGGTGGTGTAGTTGACGGTGCCGCTGGCGGTGCCGATATGGCCGGCTCCGTCGTCGGTCGCGCTGTTTTCGTAGACGCGGGCTGCGCCGGGGGTGGGCGTGAGGACACTCACTCTCACCCGCCGATACGCCCACGCCTCGCCGTTCTTGTACCAGACGAGAACCCAGCGCCATGAATCACGCCGTACGGTACTGACCGTGGTCCAGGTCGCGGTCACGCTGCCCGGCGTGACGGCCACGCCCAGATCGAGGGCCGCCAGTCCCTCGATCTCCGCCACGTCCGCGAACGACTGGCTCGCCGCCATGCCGCGCTGATAGTCCAACCCGATTTTCGTGCCGGCGTCGGGCGGCGTGGTGAATTCCAGCCACAAATCCCCCGTGCCACCGGCCACATAGCCGGTGCAGTCGCCGCTGATCGCGCCCGAACTCGCCCCGCTGGCGGTTTTCGTGACCCCACCGGCCAACCACGTCACCGTCAGCGATTGCGGCAACAACGTCTCGCCCAGGGCGTGTTCGACCACGAGCGTGGTGTCGATAGCGCTGTCGCCGACGCGGATAGACGTGTGGACCGGGCTGGCCCAGGTCAGCATGATCTGGCTGCCCACGTCCGGCAGCGCGCCCAGCGTGACCGCCACCGCGCCGGTCACGTAGTTGATCGTGCCGGCGCCAAACGTCGGATCGGTGCCGACGACGGTGCCGGTGCCGGTGCCGCTCAGCACGTACCAGTTCCCGCCCGCCATGTACGACAGCTCGAACGTGCCGGGTGTCGGGATGGGGCTGAGCGTTTCGATCCAGTTCAGCCGGCGGTTTTCGACGGTGACGGGCCGCGTGAGGGTGTGGGCCTGCTGGGCGACGGCGGTGGCGGGCGTGTAGGTCACGGTCGCCGTGCCGCTGGCGCTGGTGACCCCGCTGCTGTTGAACTGGCACACCCCCGTCGCGTAATCCCACGCGCCCACGGTCGCGCCGCCGATCTTCGCCCCGCCCACGCCGTCGTCGGTGAGCGTGTACGCGCCCAGGACCACGCTGATCGTGCCCGGATACGCGCCGGTGTCCAGCGCGAATTTCCCGCTGTTGGCGAACGCCGCCCCGGTCACGGTGGCGCTCAGGGTCGAGGCGCGGCTGGCGAGCATCGGGATTTTCTGGGAGGACATCGGCTGGCTGATGAGCGGCGTTTCGGTTTGGGCGCTGGGCACAAGCTGGGCGAACATCGATGTCGCTCGGATCTTCAGCTCAGTGGCCAGGGCGGCCTCGGCGACGCGCGTGCTGCTGTAAAACCGGGTGGCATCGGCGACGGTGGTGTCGCGGAGTCGGGTCTTGCCGGTGTAGGTGTAGGTGTCGGTGCGGTTGACAGTGTGACCGGCGAAATCGTAGCGCAACTCGTCGGACAGGCTCATCGTGACAATCCAGCGTGTGAAATCGCCCGCCGAATCTGTGAACGTGGCTTCGACGGTATCGACTTGGATGATCCGGATGTACTGCTCTTGCTCGTTCGAGAGCCCCTCGTTTTGCACCAGACAGAGAGTTTTGCCGACGGGCGGCAGCGCGGTTCCCACCCGCTGAATCACGCTGATCGCCCGCATCCCCTCGATGTGATTTTCATTCAGCGCGCCGGGCCAGAGCGGGCCTTTGTAGAGATACGCCTCAACACGATTGGCGGCATCGGCGCGCGTGTCAAATGGGTCGTTGGTGGTAAATAGCGCGTAGCCCAGTGCGGGATCGGTCGGCAGGCCGGTGATGACGGTTTTCGCGCCGCCGTATAGATCAGTGTCTAGCGAGCGGACAGCCAGCGCTAGCTTGCGTAGGTTGAGGCGGCCGTAGGCACGGTCGAGGTCAGAGATGTCCTCGAACACATTGTTCATCTGCCCATCGACGACCTCTTTGCCGGTGGCCGCGCCGCCGCCTTCGGGCACGTCGTCCATGATCTGGGATTCGACGAACACGATATTTTGTTCCTGGATAGCCATTTATGCGAGACCTCGGGCGCGGGCTTCTTCGAGGGCTTCGAGTAGGTCTCGCACCATGGTGGTGGACAGGCCGGATGCCGCGCTGATGGCGCTGATGTCGGCTCCGGTCGGGTCATTCGTGGGCGTCGGCGTCGGTGTGGGCGTCGGTGTGGGGGTCGGTTCGGTCGGAGTCGTGGGCGCGGGCGCGGGCGTCGTCGGCTGCTGGGCATCCAGTTGCTGTTGCGCGGCGTCCAGGGCGGCTTGCAGGCGTTGCTGCAAGCCCGAGAGATCGACGGTGTTCAGGCCCGCCAGTTTTTCGGAAAGGGTCAGTTCGCTCACAACGCTGACCTCAGCGTGTTCACGGTCGATCCGAGCGTGGCGAAGTGCGTGTTCAGGCCGCTCAGGTCCACGCGCGCGAGGTCGCGCATCGCCCCCGCCAGCCGCTCGGCGTGGTCGGCGTGTTCTCTGGCGTTTCGGACCGCTCTCTCGGTTTCGTCGTTCGTCTCTTTCGTGGATTGGGCCGCGCTCGCTTCGGCCTCGATGTTCCGCAGTTTCTGTTGGTGGATTTGTTCGAGGATCGCCTTTTGCTGGTCGAGGATCGCCACCAGCTCAAGGTTGCCGGCGGCTTCCGCTTCGGCGCGACTGGTTTCGATTTCGGCCAGTCTCTGTTGGTAGTCGAGCTGTTCGCGCAACTTCTGGGCCTTTTCGTCCTGCCCCTGAGCGTCGGCCAGCTCGGCGTTCAGTTCGCTCAGCCGGTCCTTGGCGTCCTGCGTCTCTTGCTTCATCTCCCGCAGCTTGGCGCTGGCCGCGTCGATGGCCGCTTGCAGGGTGTCGAGCCGCTGCTGGTCCAACAAGTTGAACTCGCCCGACAAGCCCGCCGTCGCCAGTTGCAGGGCGTTCATGTCCACGGTCCCGCCCTGCGCCATGGCTTGCAGGCGCTCCGTCAGTCGTTCGGCGGACTGGGCCTGACCGTTGAAGCGTTGTTCGATTTCCAGCGCCTTGATGGCGGTCTGGTTGGCCCATTCGACGTAGCCGCCAGCGCTCAATCCAGCCATGGCATCGGCCAGTTCCTGCGTCACGTCGCGGGCTTGGCCGGTCCCGTCGGCGTAGCCGTCGAAGGCGGTGCGGGCCGCGTCGGACAGGGCCGACAACCGTTGCGCCCAGCCTTCCAACGCACCACTTACGGCGTTGCCGGCGGCTTCGGTTTCTTCTCCCCAGAGCGCCAGGGTCGCGGCGGCGTCTTGCGTGACTTGCGCGTTATGGATTTCAGCGTCGGATAGCTGGCGAATGGCGTCGGTTGCCACCTGCACCTGATGGCTCTCCGCTTCGAGTTGCCGGGCGTGGGCATCGGCGGCTTGCGCGGCGTACAGTTTGGAGTTGGCTTCTTCGCGAGCGGTTTCGGCGGCGGCTTTCGCGTCGGCGATGGCTTTGGCGTTCAGCGGGTCCAGCCGGACCAGCTCTTCGTATTTCTTTTGGAGGGCGTTGGCCACGGCTTGCGCGGCGACCGCTTCTTCCTGTTGGGCGGCGGCGACGGCGGCGGCTTGCTGCGCCAGCAACTCCTTTTTCTGCAGGGTCAGTTCGGCCACGAGGTTTTCTTGGCCGTACTGTTCGGCCACCGCGATGCTGGCGTCGATTTCGGCGATGGCGACTGTGTTCTTCTCGCTGATCGCCTTGGAGTGGGACTCGACGACTTTCTGCGCGGTCTGCTCGCTCTCGATCAGTTCGTCCTGCGCGTGTTGGTAGACGGCGATGGCGTCTTTGGCCGCCGCTCTGGCCGCGTTGAGTTGCGCCGTGGCGTCTTTGCCGTCGATCTCGGCCAGCGTGTGGTTCTTCTGGGCCTCTTCGAGCGCGGCCAGCGCGGCGCGGGTTTCTTCGACCTTGACGCGGTGTTCGTCCAGCGTCAGGGTCGTCTCTTTCGATGCGGCGCTCTGCGCGTCCATGGCCACACTGACCGAGGACAGGACGTCGCCGAGCGCCTCCATCGCGCCTTGCGTCTGGCTGGCGGCTTCCGGGATGCGCTCCTGTTCGGCGGTTAACTCCTGCGCCTTGGCGCGGGCGGCTTCCGTCGCTTGCGCCAACGTCAAGGTGTTTTCGGCGGAATCGGTCGCGGCGGCGCCCGCGTCGCCGTGCGCTTCGCTCAACTGGCGTTGCCCGTTTTCCAGCGCTCCGGCGGACAGGGTAGCCGCTTGCGTCGCCAGATCGAGCGCTTCCTCGGCGGTCGTGGCGTGGCCGGTGTCCGATGCCAGCGCTTTTTGCATGTCGGCGAGCGTTTGCGCCGAGGCGGCTTGCGCGTCGGCGGACAGGGTAGCCGCTTGCGTCGCCAGATCGAGCGCTTCCTCGGCGGTCGTGGCGTGGCCGGTGTCCGATGCCAGCGCTTTTTGCATGTCGGCGAGCGTTTGCGCCGAGGCGGCTTGCGCGTCGTGCGACCGCGCCGCCGCGTCGCCCGCCGCGCCCAAGTCGCCCATCTTCCCGGCCGCGTCGATCGAGGAATCCCGCATCCGATCCATCGCCGCGCCGCTGGCCTCGAACGAGCTAGCGGCCACGGCGGCGAACTCGCTGGCGGTGTCCGACAAGCCATTGAGGTTGGCCTGGATCTTGGAAATCTCTTCGTCCGAGTAGCGGTCGAAATACTTGCCGACCTCGAACGTCGCTTGTCCGATGGCCTCCACGACCGTGATCGTCCCAGACACCACGGCCGCCAGGAGGCCGACCACGCCCGACCAGGCCACGGTGAAAGCGTTGCCCAGATTCGCGCCGGCCACCGACGCGGCGGGGAAGCGTTCGAGGACCGTCTGCACCATGCTGTTCATTGCGCTGGTCACGGCCTCGAACAGCAGCCGGACCGGCTCGAAATCCGCTGCCCGAATGAAGTCCGCCAGGAGTTGCGCGCCGTACTGCGCGAGCCGGTTGACGCCGTCCAGCAGGGCAGCGGCCCCTTGCGTCAAGCTGTCCCACGTCCGGGCCAGGAACTCGGGCGCGGTGTCTTTCATCGCCGCCCACAGCGCTTGCAGGCCACTGGTCTGACCCGCCAGGCGGTCGGTCACGGTTTCGATGCCCTCCCGCACGCGCTCCATCGTGGAGCGCAGCGTGTCGTGCGCGGCGGCCGTCGCCTCGGCCAACCCTTTCCCGGTCGTGAACTGGTTGTTGAGGCCGTCGAAGGCGAGCCGGGCGCTATCGACCTGGTTCTGTGCCGATCCGATCACCGTTTGCAGGTTGTCCCACGCGGCGGAGACCTGCGCCTGCGTGGCCGTGCCCGCCTGCTGAGCGGCCACCGCTTGCTCGTAGGCCGCTTGGGCATCGGCAACCTGCTGGCGCGAGGAGCCGATCACCGCTTGCAGGGTTTGCCACGCCTGGGCCACGTCTTCTTGCGTGACTTTCCCCGCGTCCAGGGCGCTCTTCAGCGCCGCGTAGGCGTTTTCGGCGACTTGCGTTTCTCCGGTCAGCGCCGCGATGGCGGTCTTGGCCGACTCGGTGCCCTGCGCGAACGGTCCGCCGAGCGTTTCGGCGATGCGCTCGAACCCGTCGGCGACGGCCGTCGCCACGCCGCCCAGCGCATCCCACGCGGTGCGGAGCGCTTCGCTGGCCTGCTGGGCGATGCCCGTCGCGCCCGGCATCGAGCCGGTCAGGCTGGCATAGATCGTTTCCAGGGCCGCCAGCGCGCGGCCCGCCGCGTCCTTGAGCGCATCGAACGCGCCAGCGGCCCCCGACTGGATGCCCGACCAGTCGAGTTGCGACACAAAGCGTTGCGCCGCGTCGTAGAGCGCCGAAAACCCGGCGGCCAGAGCCGCTTGAAACTCGGCGATCCGGTCGTTGCTGACCAGGGTGTTCAGCGCGTTGGTCACGGTGTTCAGGCCGTCGGCAAAGATGCCGAGTTTGGGCGTGGCCAGTTCGGTGCCGACCCGCTTCAGCGACTCCCAGAACCGATCCATGGCCCCGAGGAAGTTGCCCTGCATGATCCTCGCGGTGTCTTCGGCGCTCTTCCCGGAGTTTTTGATCTGGTCGGCGAAGTCGGAGATGGCTTTCGTGCCGCCCTGGGCCAGCAGAGTATTGATGACGCGCCCGGCCTGCTCGCCGAACAGGGCGATGGTCTGCGAGGCGTTCAACCCGCGCTCTTTCAGGAAATCCAGCACATCGTTGATGTTCGTGCTGGTCGCGCCCAGGTCGAACAGCGCCTGCGTGGCCGCGTGGGCGGGGTTGGCGAGGATGCTGAGCACCGAGGCCAGTCCGGTGCCCGCTTCCGATCCGCGTATCCCGGCACTGGCGAGCACATCCAGCACGGCGCTGGTTTCGGTGAGCGTGAGGCCCGCCTGGCTGGCGGCGTTGCCGGTGTATTGCAGTGCGGCGGCCATGTCGGTCGCGGTGGCGGCCACTGCCCCGGCGGAACTGGCCAGAATGTCGGCCACGGCGGAAGCGTCGCCCGCCGAGAGGCCGAACTGGACGATGGCGTCGGAAATGAGGGTGGCGGCCTGCGCGGCGCTGATTTCTTCCATCGCCGCCAGGGCGAGGGTGCCTTTCAGCGCCAACAGGCTTTCGTCGGCCGAAAATCCGGCTGCGATCAGTTCCTTGATGCCGGCGGCGGCCTGCGCCGCCGAAAAACCGAACTCCGGCCCCATCGTCTGGGCGGCGTCTTTCGCGCGCTGTACCAGCGCTTCGAGCGCCGGGCCGGTTTCGTCGGCGCGGGCGCGGATCGCGTCGAGCGCTCGCTCGAACTGAGCGGCTTCATTGATCGAAAACGCGGCGGCGATGGCGGTGGCCAGGCCCGCCAGCCGGGTTTTGAGGTCGGTGAGGATACCGCTGGCCTGGTCCTTGGCCGTGATCAGCAGTTGCAGGGCCAGATTGCGAGAGTCTGCCACGGATTACACCTCGATTGCACGAGAGCCCCGGCCGGAGAGCCGGGGCGGGAGTCCACCACGCGGGCCGCTAGACCGTGACGAGCCGGATCGAATCGACGAAATACAAATGCCCCGCGCCGGGATGGGCCGGCGGCAGCGCGCCCACGGCGGCCAGCGGGGTCACGATCAGCGGCCCGTTGCCGTCGTGGGCCGGGACCACGGTGAAGGTGCGGGCATCGTGCAGGGTGAGCGTGAACTCGGCGGATTCCCCCCACAGCGCGGCCCGGAGCGTTTCCAGGCTGGCCCACGTCCGGTAGGTCTGGGCGCGGGCGATCAGGGCGCTATGCGCGGTCCCGTTTTTCGCCCCGCGCAAGGTGATCGGACGCCCGGCGGTCTTGACGGCCGTCTGGACGATCAGCGCGCCGGTCAGGCCGAATTCGATGCTTTGCTCGATCGGGCTCCACTGGTACTCATCCGACCAATGGAGCCCGTCCGGCAGGATCAGCGAGCCGAGTGTGATCGACATCGGGCCAAATCAGGCGTCGAGGTCGAGAGATTCGTACTGCCACGGCGATGTTTCGGTACTCGGCGTGATCAGCTTTCCTTCCAGGGTCCCGCTCACATACTTGCCGGTGACCGGGTCGAACACGCCGCTGCCCGCCAAGCTCGCTTTGTGGACGACGATGCGGCAGCGTTTCTGACTGACCTTTTCGGTCCCGGTCCCCACCAGCATCACATACGCCGATTTCGCCTTGCCCGCTTTGTGCATTTCGACCGTGCGCGCGGCTTTCGAGTACGAAAATTTGGTTCCCGTCGCTCCCGTCGAATCCAACGCCTTGATCAGGCCGTTGATGGTATCCACCGCATAGTGAGTAGGGTCTACGGTTGCATCGGCAGCCGTCTTCAGCGTCATTCCAGTCGAAGACAGATATTTGTTGGCCAAAGGCACCCATAGCCCGACAGCGAGCGTGACCGCTTCGTCGGTAATGTCGCCGGTGGTTTGTGCGACTTCCGACAGGTCCGCGCCGATCAACAGCGCGAACATCTGCGGCGACATATAGTTGAGTTCGGCGGATAGCTTGGCCGATTCGGTCGGCCTTTGAACGGACGCCAGGTTCTCGCCGATGCTACCTTCGATGTTGGAGACAAGATCGTCGGACTCTTGGGTCTGCGACGTGACCTCCAGTTTCGTGAAGTTGACCGGGTCGTAAAACGATGTCGGCGCGACATCCCCGGACCAGTAGCCGGGTTTGAATGCGCAATTGAGATAAGTGGCACGCGAGGCAACAGGAATGGTCATGGCAATCTCCTAAGTAAAACCGGCTGTCTCCCGACAGTCGAATCAATGCGGTCGGTTAGCGTTTACGAATAATCGACGATGTAGCTGTAAGTCAGCGACATGACCGCCATGGCGGTTTCACCGCCGCTGGCGGGTGGGGTAAAGGCGATGCCGCCCAGGGTCAACGGACTGGTATGGCGAGCCAGGGCCCGCCGCACATCGTCCACCGCATTGTCCAGCGCGGTTTCCCATGCGTCCGCCCCCGCCACCTGGATCTCCAGTTCCACCGTGCGAGTCCAACCTTGGCACCATTGGCCGGCCGACAGATTCGCCCTGTCGGTTGGATCGTCTCGGGTCGAGGTCAGGGTGATGGTGGGCAACGGCCGCTGACTCCCCACCGCCAGCGCGTCGCGACCGGTGAAGACCGCGCCCCCCATGTCGGTTCGGTAGCCGTTGGCCACGGTGATGGTGGCGAGCTGGGTTTTCAGCGCCAACAGGTCCATCACGGCGGCGGGCGCGCTCATCGAATCGCGACCTCGACAAACAGGCCATCGCGGCGGGCTACTTGATCGATGCGGTAGGTTTTCCCGCCCACGGTCAGACTGTCGCCGGGCTGCGGTTCCGGCACGTCGGCGACGGGGAGTTGGGCGGTGAGCCGGCTTTCCAGCCGTTCGCCGTACTGCCCCACCAGATCCGAGTCGTGCCGAAAGATGCACCACGTCGCGACCGGATCGCCCGCCACCGGGGTGTAGGTGGCATCGTCCCCCAACACCCGGCGAAAGGAGGGCATGCCGGTGGTGGCCATGAGGTCGTCGAATTGGCTCATGGATTGCCTTAGGTCAATGTCCCTGGAATACCGAGAAACTTGGCCCAGCAGGTGGTTTGGCCGTTGGCTCCATCCTTGGCGGCGATCGCCGACCCGGATACGTCACCGGTCGCCGGGGTCGCGGCGTTGTCGTCGAAAGCCCCAGCGCTCGCATCCCAGATCAGCGATTCGCCCTGCTTGAATACGGCGGCCGAGACCTTGGGAACCTCGAATACGCCGAATCCGACCTCGCCCGAGTCGCCATCCGCGATATCCGTCAAGGCCACGCCCAGCGTGCAATTGCCGGTTGCGCCCAGCTTGACGACATCGCCGGATGCGATGTCCGAGCCGGTGGCGTTGGTGTAGGTCAGCACATCACCGGGTTGTTTGTAGTTGTTGCTCATGGGGTTTTGCTCCTGTCTATCAGCGATGTACCGGACTACGCGCCGGGGTTCTTGTAGCCACCACGGAAATCGATCGCGCCGACACCGAAGGGCAGCTCGATCCGCCAGGAAATGCCCCCGGTGCGGAACGATTCCTCTTCGACGATGCGCGGATCACGCTGGCCGTTCAGGAACACCACCTCGATCACCGGCGCGACGGTGGGGTCGGCGAACAGATACCAAGGATTGGCGGACAGCCGGGGCGAACTGACCACGTTGGAGACAATGCCACGCACGGCGTTGGGCTTTTGCAGCTTGTTGGCGGTGTCCGGGTCGTACTCGGCGTTGACCACCACCTTCGCGTTCCCCGCTTTGCCGCGATGGCACAGCAGCACATCCGGGGTGATGTCCAGGTACTCCTGATCATCGCCGGGCGCTTTTTGCTGCCCCATCGCCGCCGATGCGGCGTCCAACGGGGCGACACTGATGGCGTCCGAGGTGGACGAGAGATTGCCGTGACTGGCATGAAACAGCGCGACACCATCGGAGAGCGTCGGATTGCTTTCCAGCAGCAGGTAAACCCTGCGCTCAATGGATCGCGGGCCGGCCATGCCCATGTTGAGCGCGAAATCGATGATGTAACCCAGGTCATCGTTGATGATGGTTTCCGGGGTGATGGTGATGATATTGCCGCGCCGTTTGGCGGTGATGCCGTTCTTCTCACCGTCCGGGATGTTCTTGTTCAGGTACTCGCCCTGCTCATTGACATCATCCAGGTTGCCGATCAGGCCAGGGACGATCCGCTTCCATTCGCGGAAATCGGTGACATCGCCGATCTTGCAGAACGTGGGATACGTCACCTTGCTGGCCATGGCGTTGAAGCCGGTGAGCACAATCTTGTGCATGGCCTCTTCCAGGATCACCGGGAAGTCGGACGAGGTCTGGCCGATGTTGCCGGCCGCGCGCCGACGACCGCTGCCCAACGCAAGCGGCACATACTCTTCCGGCACTTGGCCGGAAACATTGCCGCCGCCGTATTCGATGCAGGCGCGGGCCAATTCGGCCATACGAAATCCACGGCACGGATTGGCGCCATCGTGCTTCTGGATACCGCCGCGCGCCAGGATCGATTGCACGGCGGAGGCACGGAATTTATCGCTGGCATCCTGCCCCATGACGATGGCTTGCGCGCCGCTCAAGGGTTCGCAGCCTTCGCCGAGTTTCCGCAACAAGCGTTTGCTGGCTTCGTCGCTGGAACAATCCGGGTCGTCCAGGCAGGCGTCCATCACCGCGCGCAGATCCTCGCGTTTGGCAAACGAACCGACCAGCAACCCCCGAATCTCGCGGCGGCGAGTCTGTTCGGTGGCCAAGGCTTCACGCTTGGCGGCATCGCGGATGTCCACGATGTTTTGCGAGGACGACGCGGGTGGCGGCGACGTTGGGGTACTCACCGGTGGAGTGGTTGGCGGATTTGGTCCAGGCATGATCGGCGCTCCTGAGCAACGATAACGGGATGGGATGGATGCGGCGGCTTGCAGGGCATCGGACACGGTGTCGGCAAAGCCCGCGTCCAGTGCTTCTTGGGCGGTGTACCAGTGGTCGGCGCCGTCGGTGAGAAGAGCCAGCATGTCCGCTTCCGATTTGCCGGTCTTGCGGGTGTAACTGCTGGCCATGGCGCGGGCGTGACGGTCCAGAACATCCGCCTCGGTACGCAGTTCGGCGGAATTCCCGGCGATATGGGACCAAGGCGCATGGATCATGAGCAGGCTATTGGCGGGCATGTCCACCGTATCGCCGGCCATGGCAATCAGGCTGGCGATGGAGACAGCGACCCCTTCGATGGTGACCGCCTTGGCGGCGGGGTGGCGGCGTAGCGCGTTGTAGATCGCTAGGCCATCCGATACGGCACCGCCATAGCTATTGATGCGGATATTCAGCGTGTCCACGTCGACCAGCTTTTCCAGGTCCTGCACGAACTGCTTGGCGGTGACGGTTTCGTCCGTCCACCAGCTTTCGCCGATGTCGCCGAAGATATAGATGTCGGCGGTTTTTGGTTTAACGGCGGCGCGGATTTGGTACCACTTCGACATGGGGTTCACCTTGCGATGGGGTAGTGGTGGCTGATTCGTTGGGGATCTTCGAGTCCGCCAATTGCTGGAACCAGTCGGCGAGTTCCTCGATCGTTTGGCTTGGATTCCCGCGCCGCGCGCGGATGACTTGCTGCGGGCTGGCGAAACGATTCTTGACCGCTTCGGCGGATGCCTGAATTTCCTTGAGGGGGTCGATCCAGGGCATCGCGGGCGGCAGGAAACTGGCGCGATTGAGGGTGAGCGGGTCTACATCGGCCGGTACTTCGATGGTTTTCGAGAGCACCGCCGTTTCGACGAAGCGTTGCCAAACCGGCCGCGCGAACTGCCCGATGAAGATGGCCGACAGCATTTCGTAGAGCGGCTGTTGTTCGACCAGCTCTTGGCGCTGCGAGCTGTAGGACCCGTCGTAATCGCGGGAGAGACTGGAATAGCCGACTCGGAACCCCGGCGCCACGGCGCGCAACTGGCCGCGTCGGAAATTCTCGACTTGGGGGTTGGGACGCTTGGCATCGATCAAGCCGACATCTTCGCCGGGGCGCAAGTCGTCGAAGATCATGCCAGGCACAAAGTCGAAGGTACGCGGCTTGGCACCGGATTCTCCGCCGCTGGACCCATCGCCGTATTGGTCCATGAAATCCGGGACGGTCCGCTTGATGTACCCGGTCAGGCTGGACGCGATTTCGGCCGCGATGCGTTCGGAGTCTTCGTAGCCCTTGATTTCGTTCAGGCGACGAATCACGGACGCAAGCTGGGTGACGCCACGCGCCTGCTTGATGCGATCCGTCAGTTTGAGATGCAGCAGGTTTTCGCTGGGGATGCGCTTGATGGACCCCGCGAATCCGGTTGTACCGCCAAACCCGAATGGTGCGCCGGGATGGGTTTTGTAGATGTGATAAGCGCGCGGCCGTCCCCAGGTATCGCGTTCCACCCCTTGGGTGATGCCCTTGGCGGGATCGTTGCAATCGGGCGCCAGTTGATCCGCCTCGATCAACTCTAGGCTGAACGGTACGCGCGTGCCGTGATTGAGCGTGGTCATGTCGCCGGAAATGAGTTGCGCCATCACTTCCCCATCTCGGAACAGCGACCGGCCCATGAGCAGTTGGGTACTGATCCAGTCGTGTTCCCAGGTCACTTCGGGCCATTCCGACCAATCGCGCCAAGCTTCCAGCAGGGTATCGGCAAAGCTGCGATGGATTTTGCCGTCCAAGTCCTTCGGCAAAGGTTCAATGGCGATACCGCTCGGCCCGATAACGAACTGGCAGAGTTTGTCGATGGCCCCGCGGGAGATGTCGTGGTTCTGATCGAGGTGGCGGGCATTTCGGCGCAGGCGTTCGCCGGCCATGGCCACGGTGGCATCGCCGTCGCGTCCGTCGCGCCAACTGCGGTGGGGACCATGCGGGCCACGGGGGTCGGCGGCTTCGTAGAGCGCCTTGGGACGTAGCCGGCGAGACAGCCACTTCAGCATTGCGGGAACCTGGCCACGGCATAGCGGCGGCGCACGGCGTTGGGGTTCTGGAGTGCCGCGATGGCTTGCCGCAGATAGCCGATGTCCGTCATGAGGGCTTCCGGCGTGGTCGGCATGAAGGTGATGCGCTGGTCACCGGTGCTGATCGCGCCCACGGCTTCCCCGCGCGTGAGCTTGGGCAGTGCCGCTTGCGCGAGGCTGAGCGCTTCAGTGAGGGTTTCGAGGGGAAGGCCGGTGTAGGGATTCATGCACCCAATTTACCAGGGTGCACGCGAAGAAATTAGACGAAAATTTCTTAGAGATTTTCTTAGAAAATCCGTGATCGGTTGGCGGTGGAAGACCCGGCGCCCTCCCTGGCGCGGCCCTTTTCAGGGCCTCAAAGATTCAGGCCCGGCTCGACCGCGTCCGGGTAGTGGACGTTGCCGCCGATGGGTCGCCGTTCGACGAAGCGGGCGATTTCTTGCTCGCTCCAGCGCTGGAGGCAGTCATTGGCTTCCTGGAGGTCGTCGGCGGCCGATTGGGCGAGCAAGGCGCGGGTTTCGGCGAGGACTTTTTCGGCGTTTTCGCCGTGGCGGAGGATGCGGCGGATGACGGTTTGCTCGGCTTCGGCGATGAGTTCCGCGAGGGCGCGGGTGATACCGTAGATGCGGCGGACCTCCGACGCCAGCACGGGGATGTGCCGGACCTGGAAGCGTTGCGGGGAGGGGACGCCGACATAGGCGCGGAGAGCGTGCCAGACCGCTTGCACGAAGGCGTTTTTGGACCGGAATTGGTGAGTCATGAGCCAGACAAGGCGGGAGAGGTTCCGCATGTCGTTGCCGCTGACCAGTTCGGGCGCTTCTTGGGCGGTGGAGGATGCGCGCTGCTGTTGCGCCAGCTCCATGGCCCGGAAGTAGAGCTTGACCAGTTGGCGCTGGATTTGCCACGACAGGTCATCGGTGAAGGATTTCACCAGCATCAAGTAGCCAGATTCGGTGATGAGGGTTATCTCGTTGGCCGCATCCTTGAGAATGCCGGGATGGCTTCGACGAAATTCGTTCAAGCTTTCTGAATCAATAACATAGAAGAAGTCTTCGCTTTCTATGAACCGTTTGCGGTTGGCGCGAAAGTTTCGCCCAGCGGTTCCATCAACCCGGTTATGAACCTTGTCGATCAGGTTGAAGGTAAGAACGGGTTGACCAGAGTAGGTCAAGTAGGGAATTTCGACTTCGTTGGAAATGCGAACGACTTGATCGGCCATGAGGACCTCCATGGTTCTAGGATTTCCCCACGCAAAGCGGGCGGGCGTGAGCGCGTAGCCCTGGAGGTGTGATTGCACAATCGGCTGAATCAGGCCGGCACTCAGCAGCGCCAGCACGTCGGCGGCGTCGCTGCCGTCCTTGTTGGGCTCCCAGAATAGAGAGCCGCCAATGGCCACCAGGGTACGGCGTTCGGTGGGGGTCATCGGGCGCGCGCCCGCCGATTCTGTATCGTGCGACGAGTCACATGACGTTCCGGGGAGCGGACATACACCGTTTCACCACCAAAGGTCCGCCGGGCTTGGTCCAGGGTCTGTTCCACGCGCGCCGGGGTCAACGGCTCCTTGCCATCGTTCAGGGCCACGCGGATGTAATCCAGGATGTCGGGATGGGTGCTCATAGCGGGTGCTCTCCGGGTGACGGTTTGACGGCTATTAGGCGTTATGCCTTCGTAAACCTCGGCTTTTCGGCCGCACCTTGTTTTCCTTCAGCCTGCGGGCCGTACTCGAAATCTGGCCGCTCCATCACCGGGCCGGCGCTGGTAATCGCCAAGCGCGACACGTCAAACCAGCACTGCTCCATGAGCTTGCCGTCTTTGTCCGCGCCCGGATTCACAATAGCCTGCACGCAGCCGTAGAGATCGAAGCTGACGGACGCCACCACGCCCTTAAAGCCAGTCACTTTGTCCTCGACCTTCATGCCGAGTAGATTTAGATGTTTCTTCACATGCACCATTTCCGTTTCCTTTCTTCGTAGTTATATCAGGCATAACGCGGCAGTCGATCTGACCTGCGCGAAAAACCGCGTAGGTCCGCGTTATGCTTCTAATTCTCTAAGATCGTCTAATATCGATTTTCCGTCCGGCGTCAATCTGAAATACGGATCAGGAACAAAAGATTTGCGACCGGCAAACTCCATAATTTTTAGGTCGCAAAGCTCTTGCATTTCTTTACTATCTCCGCAAAACAGGCCGTTTCGCTCGGTATGTTTTAAAATTTCAATGTGCTCATTTGTTAATTGCATTGTTTTCTCCAAATTTCGCATAACCAAAAATCCACCTGACCCGCTAACGCGAGCCGGTATGTAATTCACTTAGCGTGCATCAGGCGGCGCCACGCTTCGGCGGCGCACTGTGGAACCTGTCCATTGCCAATGGCTTTAAGTCTGTCCACCCGAGCGGCCACCCCATTAGCCACTCGACCCACGGCGGGTTCAGACTCCCACCAATCTGCTCCGAGAGAGGCCGCGAGTTCTTGGCGTGCGTTTCCTCGCTGGCCTTGCCGCTCTTCCAGTCGCGGGCCGTTGGGGTCGGAAGCATCTGAACTGCCATCGGTAATAAAGGCTTTCCATTGTTGTTGGTGCTCTTGGCTCCCTGATTCGCGTTTTTTGCCGTTGGCGTGGGTAGCAGCACCTGCGCCGATAGCTTCGGCTCGCCACGGCTGTTCCACTTCCCGGTTTCCCGCTCCACCGGGTCGTCCGCAACGGGCGTTTGCCACAATCCAGATGCGCATTCGGATGTGTGGTGCGCCAACGGCGGAAGCTCCCAGCACTCCCCATCGCGCATCAAACCCCAGCGAGGCCAAGTCTCCGAGTACGGCTCCCAAGCCTCTGGAAGTAAGGGCAGGACTGTTCTCCACAAAAACGATTCCTGGTGCCACTTCGCGAATGATGCGGACAAACTCCGACCACAGTCCGCTATGCTTTCCGGTGATTCCTGCTCCCTTTCCAGCAAGGCTGATGTCCTGGCACGGGAATCCTCCAGATACCACGTCAACAATGCCGCGCCATGGTCGTCCGTCAAAGGTGCGAACGTCATCCCAAATCGGGAAGGGCGGGAGAAGGCCGTCATTCTGTCTTGCGACAAGAACGCTTGCGGCGTATGGCTCTCGCTCAACGGCGCAAACGGTGCGCCATCCGATAAGCTCCCCGCCAAGTATTCCGCCACCAGCGCCCGCGAATAAAGCCAGCTCATTCATTGTGCCTCGTGATTCCGTTGAAAATGCACGCTAACAATCGCTTCCAGACGGATGCTCTATCTTGATCACAGCGAAATCCTCCGGGTGACGGCCTGACGGCGGGAAGCCACGGGGGGACGGACCGACGGGACAGGCTTGGGTGAAGTCACTCCGGTGGGAATGACTTCGGGCGCGGGGATCGGTAAGGGGCCATCGGCGGGCTTGACGGGCACGGCGCCGAACAGATCGCCGGTGTTCGGTTCGAGCCGGTCTCGCAACCGCTTCCACTCGCTGGGCCGGCGTTTGTGCAGTCCCAGGAAATGGGCGGCGGCGAGGTTGTACACGCACAGGTCCAAGGCTTCGTTGGCATCGCCTGGCGTCTTGATGTACTCGGCGCGCTTGAACCCCTTCACGTAGCGGATCAGCTTCCGCTCGGCGGTCAACTGCTCGTAGAAGGTATCGGGCAAATCCCGGTTGAAGTGGATCGCGCCGGGACCGGGCGGCAATAGCCACCGGGAAAACAGCCAGTCCTTTGCGGTGTCGGTGCCGATCATCCACAGTTCGGCGCCGCCCTGGATGATCTTTCCGCGCCGATTCACGTCCACCTTGCTGGGCTTTCTGGCGATGACCGGGCGGCCGGGCTTGCTGGCTCCCTTGACCGCCAACACGTACAGCCGGCGGCGGGCGCGGGTGTATTCGTAGACTTCTTGCGTGGCGTTGCCGCCGGAATCCACCAGGCAGGCGCTGATCTTGAGCGGGATGCCGAAGCTGTTGACGATGGGCCGGGCCAAGACCTTGTCGAGTTCGCTCCACACTTCCGGTTCGGACGGCCGCCCCATCAGCACGCCGTAATCGATCACCCAGCGTTCCATGCCCTCGCCCCAGCCGGTGATCAGGTATTCCAAGCGGTTGCCTTGAGTATCGGTGGCCATGGTGAGTTCCAGGCAGCCGCGGGGCAGGGTCAACGCGGGGAAGTCCTCGGCGCGCCGTTTCAGTTCGTCGGCACTGGTCCGTTCGTCGGCCGCGTCGAAGGTGAGGGCCAGCCGGGTGTTGTAGAACACTTGCATCGGTCCCTTGTCGCCGCGCTCAATCGCGTGCTTGGCCTTGACGTACTTGCGCGCCAGGGTGAGCCACGAGGTCCAACCCAGTGGGGAATAGAGCTGCGAGATTTGGAATCCGGCGGTCTGGCCGTCGCCTTCCCCTTGCGACCGCCATGCGCCAGCGGCCAGCATCTCGGGCTTGTGGTGTTCCTCAATCTCCGCTCCGCAGCACGGGCAGGCATACCACGCGCGGGTCAACAGCGCGTCCCAGCGGACGTGCTCCCAGAGCAGTTCCTGCCGTTCGTGGCAGTGCGGACAGGGCACGAAGTAGCGGCGCTGATCGGATTGCCGATAGAGGGTATCGATCAGGCTCGCGCCTTCGAGGGTGGGCGAGCTGCTGTAGTAAATCTTGGCGTTGTAGCCGAAGTTGGAGGTCCGGGCCTCGGCCAGTTCGACGGGATCGCCTTCGCCGCCCACGTCCAGTTCCCAGCGGTCGAGTTCGTCGCCGCAGACATACCGGCAGGAGATTTCCGAGAGATTGGAGGCGCTGCGGGCGGTGGCCATGTAGAGGGTGCCGCCGTCAAACTCTTTCGTGTCGAGGGTATTCCTGGCGTCGCGGGAGCGCGGGAGCGCCACTCGACACGCGAGTTCGGCCACGGCTTTGATGGTCTCACCGATCCGATGCGAGACGCGCTTGACCAGTTTGTCGGTGGGGAACAGAGCGAGGATGTTGGAGGGCGATTGATGGATGCTGGCGCCCATCCAGTTCAGCGCTACTTGAGTCTTGAGCATTTGCGACGCGCCCATCACCACCACCCGGCGGTGCGGGTCTTGCGGTGAGAGGACCTGCATGACCTCGCGGGCATAGGGGGTGCGGTCGGTGCGGTAGTAGCCAGGGTTCGGCCCCCCCACCGCTTTCGGGATGATCATGTAGGTGTCGGCCCAGACATCCACCGGCAGGTCGGGGTCGGGGCGCAGTCCCTCGCGGAAGGCGGTGTTCCAGCCCTCGAAGCCGTCGGCGACTTCGACATCAAGCATGGTGCTCCACCACGTCGCGGTCGATGGTCTCCAACACCTGGCGGATTTCGGCGGTCAGGCGGTGCTCGATGGCGAGCGGATCGTCAAGGACCGCGAGTTCGGCGGAGACGCGCGGCGGAATCGCTAGAAATTGATCCCGCAACAACCGGGCCATGGCTTTTGCGGCGCGGTCGGCGTCGGGCTTGCGGTACAGATTGCCGGATTCTTCCGCGTGTGCGAGTTCGGCGCGGAGGGCTTCGGCACGTTCGCGGCGGGCTTTCCAGTTGATGTATTCGGCGGCCGGGTTGCCATGCTCGGCGCTGTCGATGATCGCCGCCTCTTCCGCCTGCTGCTGGCGCCGGTTGGCGAGCGATACCGGGCGCTTGGAGTGGTCGGTGTTTCTGTCCCACTCGATGTCGGCCAGCTTCGGATCGATCCGCCCATCAATGAGCGATATGCGGCCCGATTTGACCGCCGCGCTGACTGTCGGCGGAGTAACCCCCCGTCTTCTTGCATACTCCGCTTGTGTGATCAGCTCTCTATCCATCGTAACTCCATGTAATTAGTACACTAAAAACCCAGCGACTAGCTAAAAACCGGGGCACACAATACTCGCGACTTTTCGCTCTTACAGGGACCCCGACATGTGTGGGAGCGCGTCGGACTCGAACCAACGCCCAAGGTGGCGACTCATTTCACCTCGTACACGTTTCTCGCAGAGTGAGTCATGCTCATTGCCGTGTGTCACCGGCCCGAAGACCGGCCGCTCTACCACTGAGCTAGCGCTTCCCATTGTTCAATTGCCTCGTAATACCTTGTCGATCGCCGCTTCGAATTCGATCGGCAAGAGCCGCAATGCAGACGTTTTTGCGACACCTTCAAAGTCGAAGAACCGGCGGAACAAGATCCGATCGACGAATAGATAGATCGGCATGATGTGGTGGTTCGGCAACCGTTGCCACACACCACGATGCAACCGTTCGCCCCGACTGACGAAGTAGTTGGCGCTTTCGTAGTGCGCCGCTCTTTTGCGAAACCGATTCGCCAGCTCCCTGCCGGATGCGGCATTCAGTTTCGACAAGATGCCAACCAATTGGCCTAGGTCGAGATTGCCGTACCGATCCAGCGTGGCGCCCTTGCCGGGGATGACGAACATGCCGGGAGGCAACAAGCCAGCGGCGCGCAACCGGTTCTCGAACGCCTTGTTCGAGCGTGGCGTCTGTTGGATGAACGGCAGCAGGTATTGCGCCGCCAAATAGCCACCCCGCGCGCTCTGGGTATCCTTGAACGCTAAACGCGCGGTTGGGTTCGGATCGGTTTCCTTGGCTGGCTGCACGTACAGCGAGTTTCGCGTGTATGGCGTTGGCCGGTCGAAAGTCCGGTCTATTTCCTGCTGGATCTCCGGCTTCACTCCCACCGCCGTCTTGGTCAACGAGCTGGCGATCACGAACGGAATCTCGCGCCGCAAGTCGTCCAGTCGTCGCAGCAATGGCCGCAGATCGGCACTCAAGTCGAGTTCAATCATTGCTTGAAAACCTTCATCGCCCCAAACCACAACCCGCTGACCACTAGACCGGTAACTGCGGTAATAACCGCCAGAACACCGGCTTGTGCCGCTCTATGCACTACGGCGGAAAACCGTACATTGGCCCGAAACTCTTCCAGGGATTCAGGCTTGTCGACATCGACACCGATCAAGGCGAATATTATCCTCGCCACTTGCTTAGCAATGGCATCCGCCATCATTGCCTCCGTGGCCACCTGCCGCGCTTCGTGGTCCGCCATGCGCTGTCTGATGTCGAGGATCTCTGCCTCGATTCGAGAGAGCCGATCCCGGAACTCGGCGTCATAGTTCCTTCGCCTCTCCGACACAGGATCGTCGTCGCCCGGAATGGATTTAACCAGGGTCATGGAGCGACCGCTTTCGATTTCAACTGTTTCACCGCAGCTTCGATCCGTGCAAAAGCCACAGCATATTTATTTTCTTTGGAAATGGTTTTATCAAAGGCCGTCTCGACAACGGCGCTGAATATTTCTTTCCAATTCGTTGCGCCGATCAATTGCATGATGACTTTTTGTAGAATCGCCAGAAGAATATTCTTGAATATCGCAGCCATTTATAACCCCCTAGTCAGTTCCACTCAGTAGTCCCATCGGCAGGCCACGCCCGCCTCATTGATCGGTCCAGCCAGGATGAGAGCCGCCAGCGACGCTGGCTTCCTCAGTGTTACGAAGGGGCCGCAAGGGCTGGCGCACCCGGTCAGCAGCAGGATGATCGCCGCCAGGGCCAACGCCAGAGTCAGCATCAGCCCCGCCCGGCGCGCTTTTCCCCACCAGGTCGATCGGTGGCAGGGGGGTATTCTCGGGTTCACGGGTCAGCACTCCAATCAGGCCGGCGATGGCCATGCCCACGGCTGTGATCTGTTCCCAGATCTCCGGGCGCAGGGTGACGCCACACGCGGTCAGCAGCCACACCAGGCCGCGCCAGGTTGAGGGTTCGCGCAGGCGGGCGACGACCCACGCGGCCTTCATCGCCGCAATACCAACAGAATGGCCCTGTAAGCCGCTCTGAAGCGATCCATCCCATGAGTGCCCCCATTGACCGCCTTGCGAGCTTGCGCGTCATCCTGGGCCTGTAGCGCGGCCAGGATGCGGGGTTCGCGGTCGGCGATGAACAGGCTCAGCAGTTGCGCGGCGATGCGCGGGCTGTTGGCCTGGTCGGGGTCGGCTTCTAGGTCCACGCCGATCCGCTCGCCGTATCGGGCGTAGTTGGCCCGTCCGGTCAGCTGGATGAAGCCCCGGCCCTTGTACCGCGCGCCGTCGCCCGGTTGCAGATTGCCCAGCCGGCCCTCGTAGCGGTCGAACGGCTTTCCCCGAGTGTTCCACCGCGACGGCCGCTCGCTGATCGGTTCGAACCCGGCGCTTTCGGCGGCGATGGTGCCCAGGGCGTAGGCGACGATGGGGGCGCTCTCTAGCCAGTTTTCCCGCAGCGCCTCGGCGACCAGCGGCCAGTAGCGGGCAATGTTCGCCCGCTTCGCGCCGGGGAAGGCCGGGGCGATCTGCTCTGGAGTCAGGTCGAGTGGGTTACTTGCCATCGTTCACCTCGGCTTCGAAAAAGAAAGCGATATGGCTCAGTGCGTCTTCGAGCGCGAGCGCGAGCCGCCGGACGTTGCGTTCCACGTCGCTTTGCATGGGCAGACATAGCGTCTTGCCCCAGCGAATGAGGTCTTCCAGGGATTCGGTGCGGGGATGATGCCCGCCGACCGCTTCCATCATCCGTTTCAGCTTGAGGATCGACCGCTGGGCGTACACCGCGTTGTCGAGCTGCTCTTCCAGCGAATGCCGTAGCCAGTCCAGCAGCCCGAGGTCGGTCCGATCGGTGGTGCAGCCGTACTTTTCCAGCCCCGCCTGACTGCGGGCCAGCAGCAGGGCGCGGACGCGGGCCACGGCGGCATCGACGGGGATGATCGACGGGGCGTAGTAGGGGGAGGCGATTTCGGTCATGCAGGGGTCCCCGCGCGGCGCGCTTCCAGTCGGCTACGAAAACGATAGCCCTTGTATCGAGTTTCGATGGCTTTTAATCCGCCAACACCTTGTGCTATACTTTCTCTGTTCATTACATTAACGATCAGTAATGGACACTGCCCGCCGCTAGCCGGCGGGCTTTTTTTTGCCTGGCAAAAACCGAATTCGAGTGCCCGGAGTGCCCGCCGGGCGCGGGGAAACCCCCGAAGAGGCGGGCGAGGAGACGCCCTGTTCGATTGTTCGCCGGCATGAGCGGCCTGGACATCGACATGGGTCCAGAGTCCCCGGCCGGTGGCCGTGGGCGCGCGAGGAATAAGGAGGAACCTCGCGGCTTGGAGGCGGCCTCGGCCGCGCCAAGCGTCGATCAGGTCTCCCGCCGGGGTCTGGTAGTGATCTGGCGTTTTCCTCATGATCGCCCCGTCCTCAACACTTGTTCTCGTATCCACCGTTCCGCCTCCCGATAATCCGCGAATCCCCTGATCAGGGCCTCTGTCGTTTCGATCCAGGTGGCTTCATCCCATCCCCCCTCCCGACGTTCCCATTCCTTCAAGGCCCGCTTCATTCCTGTTGGCAAGCCTTTGAAAATATTCCTAAATTTCTCCTTTCTTTCCTCTTCCATTTTATCAAGTTGTTGATTTATATATAAATATCAATAAATCGGGTAACAGTAGGTAACAGTAGGTAACACTTAACAGGTAACACTTATTTTCTTTAATAATCAGTCATGTAACAGTAGGTAACACTATTTACCCTCACACACGCATTAGGTGGCTCTATCACTCATGGCATGGCGTGATACGCGCCCATACGCGCGCCTGCGCGTTCGAGTGTTACCGGTGTTACCGCGTTGATTTATAAAGCAAATAACTGTTACCTCCCTACTGTTACCAGCCGTTACCGGTGTTACCTCGCACCCGAAAAAACAATCAGTTAAGGGTTTCACGCTGATACTCCCGATAAACCACGCCCTTGGTCTTGACCAATTTGCAGGCAAAACCCAGCCTCCCCAGAATCTTGGCGACCCGGTTTTTCTCACTTTGGGTCTGCTTTGGAATCTCCACGCGCAAGGAACTCAACACCTCGCTGATGAGGACGTTGCGCTTGCCGTAGCAGAAAATGGCGACATGCTCTTCCCAGGGGTCTTCCTGGAAGCGTGCCTCTTGCGCCTCGGTCAGGTAGATCATGTCCGGCGTGGCCCAACACTGTTCGCCTTGGCGGTACAGATGAACAGCCTCCGCCCAAAGCTGGTCGCGATCCCGCCGCAAGGCGTCAATATCAATGTCGCCGACCCGCACCGGCCAGAATCGCCGCGCGCCCGTTTCATCCTTCAGATATTTCTCGGGATTACAGCTCGCGGCGAACACGTTTTGCCGGGGCACGGTGATGCTACGGCGGCCGTAGGAGGGCCGATAGACATCGTTGGTGGCGGAAATGTGCTGCTTGATCCGCGACGACTCCACCCGGCCCAGCGCGTCCAGCTCCGCGAACTCCACGATCCACTTGCCGCGCAAGGTTTGTAGGCTGTCCTTGCTGCCCAAATCGGTGATGGACTCGGCATGCCACGCCCCGCCCAGCACCCGCAGCGCGGTGGTTTTGCGCGCGCCCTGCTTCCCTTCTAGCACGAGCACGTTGTCGAACTGACTCCCCGGCTCGTAGATGCGCTTCACCGCCCCGATCAACCACGCCTGGCCCCCGAACCGATGCACGGAGTTGTCTTCCGCGCCCAGATAGCGCAACAACCAGGTTTTGCAGCGCGGCACCCGGTCCCACTTCAGCGGCTCCAGGTACTCTTTTACCGCGTGCACGGCGTGCAGATCGGCAGCCACCGCCACCGCTTCATCAACCATGCCCGTGGACAGCTTTTCGAAGTCGTATGCTTCTTCCATCCACACCCGGCTCTTGCTGCTGTCCATGTCGCTCCACTCGCCCAGCTTGACGTTCGTGAAGGGTGGTGGCTTGCGCTTGATGATGTCGCCCGAAAATTCGTCGTAGAACAGTACCCCGCGCCAATCCGGGTGATGATTGAGGATGGTGACCAGATTGGCCAAGGTGAGCTTGAGATCGCCATTGTCGTCATAGCGCAGCTTGGCCTTCCAGCCGTTTGGCGTGGTGGTCTGCTTCGCCGCCTGTTCTTGCAGATCGGCCAGCGGGACGCGGACCTTTTTAGCGATGCGTTTCAGCAAATAGCTGACCGTCGCCTTCGGCAATCCGGCGCCCAAGATCCGGCGCGGCAGATCGGCGCTCAGCACTTCAAAATCTTCGGTGCCATCGATTTCCGCCTCGAACGCCTCGCGACGGCGGTGCGGCGACTGGCAGTTCGCCAAGGCGTTGGTCAACTGCGACTTGAGCTGATCCAGACCGGCCAAGCAGTGCAGGTCGTTGAAATCGGTGGGCTTGGTGTCGGTGTCGATGCCGTCGAACAACGGCAGGATGACGAAGCCGTTGACCCCGGTCGCCGCTTCCGTGGCCTTGCGCTGGCCGGGGTTACCCTCGGTCCAGCGGTCATCGTCGGCACAGAACACCAGGGCGGCATGGGGAAAGCGCAGCCGTAGCGCGGCGCCCACCGGCTTGAGGTTGCCGGCGTTGTAGGCGATCACCACCGGCAACCCGCTGGCGCAATGCAAGCTGACGCCGGTCGCGTAACCCTCGCAGATCAGGATCGTTTCCGCGCCGTCCAGTTCGCCCAGGGCGCAGGTATTGCCGGAAATTGCCCCGCCGGTCAGAAATCGTTTTGATCCGTCTTCTTCGATGAATTGCAGGGAGTGCAACGCACCGTTGCTGTCCTGGATCGGAATCACCAGTTGCTTGCCAAGCTGCCGAATGCCGATGGCGGGTATCTGCTTTTCCAACAGATACTGATGCTTGGCGTCCACCGTCTCGGCGGACTTGTCCCATAACTCGGTGGCCTTCTTCCGCGCTTGCGCCCGAACCTGCCGTTCCTGCTGGGCACGGCGGGCCTTGGCATCGGCCAATTGCTTGTCGCGCTGCGCCCGCTCCGCGTCGGTCAGTTCGTGGTCGCGCTTGGCGCACCAGGTCTCTGATATGCCGGATTTCCAACTGCCGAACGCGCCAGCCGGGATGCCATCGTCGTAGAAGATGAACCAGCCATTGGCCGAACTGGATTTGTCGCCATCGACCCGGTAGCGATGCACCGGGCCGGACTTGGGCGGTCCGAACGTCACCACCCGTGGATCGTGCGGCGCGCAACCCGCCGCGCGCATGGCGTCCAGGATTTGGGCGGTGAGGTCGGACAGGGATGGGTCAGCCATACGCCCTCCGTTCCCGTTCCTGCTGCTTCCTGTCCCACTCGTGCCACGCCCAGCCAGACTTGTAGCCCCGCGCCCGGCCGATGGCCCGTAGGTCGTCGAGGGTCTTGGCCCGGTCCACCTCTTGCTTGCGTTCCCGCGCCAAGGCCACCGCGTCGATTTCCTCCAGTTCGCCGGCCACGGTCGGCGGTGGCTCGAACTCGGCATGAGCCCACTCGAACACGCAACCGCACTCCAGGCAGGTCCGCGCGGCCAGCGCCAACAGCGCGCCGCAGTCCGGGCAATCCTTGGTCAAATCCATGTTCGGACTCGGCTTGCTGTCCAGCGACCAATTGCCGGGTTCGGTGGGCAGACCATGGCGGCGGGTATTACCGGCGTGATCGAGAATGATGGCCCGGTCCTTGCCCGGATACGTCCGCAGTACCCGGCCCATTTGCTGCATCGCCAGCACGTAACTGGCGGTCGGGCGCAACAGGATGGCGGCGGCGACGATGGGAATATCCGTGCCCTCACTGACCACATTGCAGCTCGCCAGCACGTCCAGCTCGCCGCGCCCCAAGTCTCGAATCAGCCGATCCCGGTCCACATCGGGCGTTTTGCCGTCCAGCATCGCCGCGCGATACCCGGCCTGACGGAATTCCTCGGCGACGTGCGCCGCGTGTTCCACGGTCACGCAGAACGCCAGCGCCGGCGCGCCGGAACACAGTCGCCGGTAATGCGCCACGGCATCGCCGGTCAGCGGCGTCTTGTCCATCGCCTCCGCCAGTTGACCCAGGTTGTAATCGCCACCGGTCACCTTGACCGCGCTCAAATCCACCTCGCACCCAACCGGCGGCGCGTACACCACCGGCCGCGCCAGATAGCCGGCCTCGATCAGCTCCAGCACGGTCGGCCCCTCGACCAGGGCATCGAAATAGCCGGCCGCGTTGATGCCCAACCCGCGCCCATCCAACCGGCAGGGCGTGGCGGTCACCCCCAGGCGCCTAGCCTCGGGAAACGCCTCCAGGATCGTGCCCAACTGGGAACCGGTGACGGCGTGGTGGGCCTCGTCGATGACGATCAAGTCGAAGCGGTATTTGCCCGGATACAGTCGCCGGGCCAAGGTCGAGATGCTGGCCACCTGCACCGGGTGACCGGTCTCCATGCGATCCGGCAGGATCACGCCATGGCCGATGCCCCATAAATTCAGGGCCTTGGAAATCTGCAAGATCAGTTCGCGCCGGTGAGCCAGCAACAGGATGCGCGAGCCCTTGGCTGCCGCTTGGCGGGCGATGTAGGAAAAACAAACGGTCTTGCCTGCCCCGGTCGGCATCACCAGCAGCGGCGCCCGTGCGCCTTGGCGAAACGCGACGCGGATCGCCTGCACGGCATCGTGCTGGTAATCCCGCAGCGTCACCGGTGGCGGGGGCGCATCCTGGAACAGGCCGGTCAGGTTCACCGCGCGGCTCGCTTTTTCTCGTTGATCTTGTCTCAGCAGCGCTGGCAGGTATACATCACCTGATTACCGGACGGTCCAGACCATCTGGCGGAGGAAAACATCGCCCGCTTGCGATACATCCGGCAGTGCGAGCAGAACAATTCCGGCTTGTCGGGAATCGGTGGCGGCGGGCGCATCAGGCTTTTTCCTCACCTCAGTTGATCGAGCCCCTATTTAGGGTCGCTCGAAGGGAATCACGTTGCCTTTTCGGCGCTGCTCGCCACCGAAGCGCGCCAGCAGTTCCGCGCGCACGCTACGCGCGATCAGCTCTTCCACCGAGACGCCGTCCTGATCCGCCAACTCCAGCAGATCGGCATACTCCGCCGGCGTGAAGTGCAGCGTCTCGGCTAGATCCGGCGATTCGCCGGGTCTCATTAGCGACTTCCAATGGGACCCGTCATAGCGCAGTCTTCGTCACGGGATGCCTCAATCCCTTCCGTTCGCCGCTTCAAGGTGTCCATCACCAGGTCGCGGATCAGGACGGCGCGCTGTTTGCGAGTCAGACGAGCCAGCGCATCGACCGCCTGCATCGTGACCTGATCGAAGCGGACTTTGACTTCATTGGTGCGCAAGTGAGTTCGGTCTGGATACATAGTTAATTTCTCTGGAGAAAAATCATGCAAGCCGATAATCCATTCGATAGAAAACTGGGACTGGCCAAGGGCATGCCGGCGGGCATGAGAGATGCACTCGTCGATGTCACCGACACGCTCGACTTTGCGTGGACGGCGGCACAGGCGGTTTTCGAAAC
>WBZL01000687.1_pt1 | contig 37859 bp, 46 predicted proteins | sample 5204291 | NCBI WGS metagenome assembly WBZL01 (sample SAMN12344345, study PRJNA552823) | activated sludge metagenome | biome: Activated sludge suspended growth; feature: Nitrification reactor; material: Wastewater; isolation source: activated sludge from nitrification reactor of wastewater... | reverse complement strand
CCGCGGCCGCCATCCCTCGCGCCAGCTGGAGGATGATGTTGCGCCCCCAGGCGCCGGCCTCGTTGGCCGTGCCGCCCATCTCCGTGTTGGCCTCTTTGCGGAAGCCGCTAAAGAACGCCTTCGCCAGGCCGTACAGCCCCTTGAAGATGGCCGCCAGCCCCACCGCAAACGGCACGGCGTTGGCTTCCAGGCTCGCAAAGCCCGCCTCCAACTCCGGCAAGGCGTCGTTGGCAATGTCCAGCAGCGCGCCGGCGGCCGGCTCCAGCGCGGCCGTCAGCTTGCGCCCCATGCCCTGGAAGAAGTCGCCCAGGTTGTCGTAGCGCACGTTGACGGCCTCGGCCGCGCCGGCCAGGTCGTCGAGCGAGGTGGCCGCCAGGTCTACGCCCAGCGCCGCCTGCACGCCCATGTCCTCGAACTGCGTGCCCAGCAGCGCCACACCGGCCTGCATCTGCACGGCCTGGTCGTCGGTGTCCCGGAGTTTGTTCTGGATGAGGGTGAAGGCGTCAACCCAGGTGAGGCTGCCGTCGTTGATGCGCGCCGTGATGTCCTCGACCGTCAGCCCGATTTGCTTCAGCCCATCGGCGGTGGTAGTGGACCCATCCAACAGCCGGACCCGGAATTCCTTAAACATGTCGGCCGCCCGGTCGGTGCCCAACATGCCGCCCTGCAGCCCTGTTTCCAGGGCGCTGAAGAACTGGCCGGCATCGGCCTCAGCGCTCTTGAACTGCGGTGCGTATTCGGTGATGGAGTCGAGGAAGTCGCCCGACCGGTCCAGGCCACGCTGATAGCCGGCGGCGATGAAGTCGAAGGCCTGCTTGTAGGTCAGGCCAAAGTCATCTACCAGCGTGCGCGCCGCGTCAATGGAGTCCTGGGTCTGCGGCCCGTAGGCATCGCGCAGCGCGAAGGCGAGTTGGGCGGCATCCTGGATGCCTTCGGCGTTGAGTTGTTTTAGCTGCCGGCGCACCTGGCCCACAGTCTGCGCCGCCTCCAGCACATCCGCGCCGAAGTTGTTTTTCCATACCTCCTGGGCCACGTCGCCCAGGATTTGCGCTTCCTCGGCCGTGCTGCCCAGTTCGGCTTGCAGGTAGCCGACGGCCTTGTCACTATCGGCGGCAAATGTGAAGACGCCCCGGCCGAGGTCGGCCACGGCCTGGATGCCCTTGCCAACGGCCGTGACCAGGGCGTTGCCCAGGGCGATGTTGATGCCCATGCCCAGCTGCGAGACCCAACTCTCGGTTTCCTTTTTGGCCCCGTCGAGGTCTTTCTTTAGCTGGGCATTCTCGGCCGCCAGGTAGACAATGGCGTCGCCTAATTCTGCGCTCATAGTAGGGTCACTCCGCACTCACGAAGCATCTGATCGGCGTGGATGCGGCCGGCGGGCTGAACGCCCACGGCCGTGGAGACGGTGGCTGTGGACACGCCGCCGGTGAGATAGGTAGCCACTTGCTGGGCCACGATTCGGGCTTCGAAGCGCTGCCGGCGGACGTAAGAGACGAAAAGGTCGGCCGCCTCCATGTCGGAAACGGCCGTGTCGTCCAGCCCGTACTCGCTCAGGAGGAACTCGGCAACGTCGGCTTGTCCTTCCGGCCAAGCTCGACCAAGCCACTCATCGTCTGAATGACTGAACCAAAAGGGTACGCCAGCTTCAGCACGGCCGTGAACGCGGCCATGATGTCGCTGTCGTATGCCTCCTCTTCGATGGCTTCCCGGTCGGCGGCCAACTCCGCCGAGTAGTCGAAAACCAACTCGGCCAGGATATCCACCGAGCCGCCCACCTTGCCGATAATCTGGTGCAGCAGGCCGCCGAGGGCTTCCGGTGTCAGTTCGGTACGCGGCAGCCCCTCGATGAGGTTGGCGACGTCGGTAAACTCGGCCTGGAAGCGCTGCCGCCATTTGGCGTTGGCCTTGCGCTTGGCCTCGTGGATGGTGTAGCTCTTTTCGCCGATGGTGACGACGGCCGTTTTCATTCGGATTCCTCCACCACATCGAATATTTCGATGATGCGCGGATCGGCCGCTTTGACCTTCGCCCGGCTGTTGGTGTAGACGGCCGTGACGACCGCCATAACCAACGGCGCGACGGCGGCGGCGATGGCCTGTACCAGCGTGACCCACAATTCACCCTCCTGCCCGCTCATCAGGCCCCGGAAGCTCAAGATAGCAACGATGGCGGCGGCGATGTTGACCACGGCCGTCAGCCAGAACTCAGTCGTTTTGATGCCAGATTTCATAGTCTCCTTCCTATTCGTAAGCCAGCGGCCAGGACATTTCCGGCCGCTCATGCCGACACATTTCCAACAGCAAATTGACCATGCCCCGCCGCTCGCAATGCAGCACCAACTCCTGCACCCGCGCTGCCAGCGTCTCCCCTCGGAGGTCATCGGCCGTCACCCCAATCTTGAACGCCAGGATGTTCAGCTCTTCCAGGCTAAACGCCTGATGCATCAGGTGTTGGAGTTGGGCGCGCACGGCCGTGCGCGCCGACATGCCGGTGAAGGGACAGGTGAAGGCGTGACCCAATTGCCACGCCTTCAGCCCTTCCACCTCGACCCGTATCCGGGCCAGGTCGGCGTTGAGACGGCGGATTTCGGCTGTGTGGATGCGAATCTCATCCTGTTGGTAAGCGTTCTGCCGGGCTACTTCCTCACGCACGGCCTGCAACTCCTGGCCCTGATTGGCGATCTGCTGGCTCAGCGTGGCGACCAGTTGGTACAGGTCGCGCATCGTCGGCCGCGCCGGGATGTCCAGTGCCATAATTCCGCCTTAGCCGGTGGGCGCGGCCGTGACCTTCTGGAATTTGTAGAGCTGCTGCCCGACCGGCTTGGTCAGGTCGCCCAGGGCATCAATGCGCAGCGGGATGCCCGCGGCTTCCGCCTTGCCAAAGGCCAGGTCGCCGTTGAGCACGGCCGTCGCCCGCCAGATCTGCATGCGGATGGGAAAGACGGTGCCGTCTTCCTTTTCATACATGCCCTCCACCGCCCACGTCCGTTCGGTGAGCGTGGCCTGGCCGCCGGCGAGCAGCTCTTCCTTGCCCACCTGCGCCGCGCCGGGGTTGGTGACCGTCTTGGTGCCGCCCATCGCCAGCAGCAGGTGGTCGGCCGTCAGTTCGGCCAGCTTGGTCTCGTAGGCAACCTTCTCCTCGGTGACTTTGCGCTTCACCGGCAGCGTAGATTGCTCGACCATGACGTCGGTGGTGGTCACGTCCCGTTTCATGGTGAAGGGCGCGGAGGTCAGCGCGATTGGCTCCCAGTCGCCCGTCCACTCCGCGCCGTAGGCCAGCGAGTCCGCCGGCAGCGCCTCGCCGATGGGGGCGTAGAAGATGCGCGCCGGGCCAATGATGATGTCAGCTGTACTCATGGATTTGTTTCTCCATTTCCCTGCCTACGGCCGTATCGTCATACGGAAGTAGGCCAGAATGAACACGCGCCCCGTGCCCGGCTCGGTAAGCTGGTAGCCGGTCGTCTCGGACTGGCTGAAGGCCACCCGGCCATTGTGAGCCTCGTGGAGCGCGTCGTAGGTAAGTTGGTAAACCTGCCAGGCGGCCGGCGCATCCGCACCGTAGCACTTCACCTGGAAGGAACAGTCAATCAGGGGGTCGTAGCGCGTCTGGCCGCCGCGGGCCTTGATGCACACCGCCCCGCCCGTTGGGTCGTAGCCAGCGGGTGGCGCGTCGCCGCCGTAGATACGGCCGTCCACGGCCGTTGCCAGCGCCGCGTTACCCAGGGCCAGAGCCACGGCCGCCGCGTCTAAATCAACCATCCTTGGCCACCGTTTCGATGATGCCCTTCATTTCTCCCCGAACCGCCAGCAGCGCCGGGTAGAGGAAGGGGTTAGCCATCTCCTGGAAGATGGCGTAATTCGCGCCCACGCAGACCAGCGCGGCCGCGCCGTCTTTGAGCGGCGCTTCAGGCGCCATTTCCCGCTCGACGAAGTTGCCCTCGCGGTTGATTTGCGTACCGCTGCCGTCCTGGTAGGTGCTGGTTTCGGCCGTGGCGAAGTAAACGCTGTTGACCATGAAGCCGGTGTCCACCTGGTCGTTGGCGACGATGTTGAGCTTGGTCAGCGCGTCCACGCGAGCGGCCGCCGCCTCCAATGCCCGTTCGCTGAGCTTAGTGAACTTCAGCACCACGTCCTCGGCGTACCAGTTGACCTTGCCCCGCTTAGTGCCCATGGGTGACCTCGTTGGCGTTAATGGTCACGGCCGTTGCCCCCTGCTGCACCGCCCCCACAATCTCACAGTCCACGGCCGTGTAGTTCGGCCAGCCGTGGCGGTTGGTAATGCGGAAGCGGTCGCCGTGGGCCACGGCCGTGCCATGCGGCAGCCGGATCACGTAATCCACCAGCACCACGTTGCCTTCGCCGTCGGTGGCCTGCCGGTTGGCGGCCGTGCGCACGCCGCAGGCCACCTCCGCCTGCGCCTCGTAGCCGAAGACCGGCCGGTTGTGGGCGTCCACGCCGGTTTGTTGGCGCGCCAACACCTGGCCACGGTCAAACATGACGTCGCTGGCCTGGGCCTGGTGGCGGGTGAGGGTGGGCAGTGGTCTCATGGTTCGATGGGGCTGTAGGGGTCGTGGCGGCCCACCGTGTGGATGCTGACCGTGTAGAGGTCGTCGTCCAGATAGACCGTGGCGTCGTACCGCGCCTGGCCCAGCATCGTCTCGATGTGGCGGAAGATGGCCTCGCGGCTGAAGCTCGCGCCGTCGGCCGAGTAATCCACCTCCAGCACGGCCGCCTCTTTCGCCGCCTCCCACAGGGCCAGATGACCCAGGGCGCGCAGCTTCGCCAGGTCGGTGGCGTCGGCGACGTCGGTTACACCGTAGGCCAGCAGCGTATCGTTGACGATCTCGTCATAGCTGCCGGCGGCCACAGTCCAGCCGAACGCCTCCGCCACACCGCCCCGGTTGAGACGGCCGTGCAGATAGGCTTTGAAGCTCTCCTCGGAGTAGCTACTCGGCAGGGGCATCAGTCTCCTCGGCTTCCTGGGCCTCGCGCAGGTTGGCGAAGTAGGCGCGGATGGCCTCCTTGCTCGTCTTGGTCAGGCCAGGGATGGCGAGGATGTCGGCCTCGCTCAGGTAGCCTTCGGCCTGCTCCAGTTGAGTGACGGCCGTTGGCCCATCGAGCACCTTTACGCGCACATCGGTCAGGAACTCGCCCAGGAACTCGTCGCGCCGCAGCAGGCGCACGGCCGGCTCGCGCTCTTGCGTTTCCAGGCCCAGCGGGTCCGGCAGGCCCAACACGGCCGCCAGGCGCTGGCATTCCAGCACCAGGCGGTTGTGGGCATTCTGCCGGCGGGCGGCCATGATGGTTTGCTTCATCGGTCAGCCTCCTATTGGGCCAGCGGCGCGGTGTAGTCGGCCGGGTTCTGGTAGGCGGCGTTGCCGACGTAGTGGACCAGGCCGGAGACACGGTTGGAGACGCCAAAGCCGGCGTAGCGGATAACGCGATTCTCCATCCGCGCCCCATCCGGGCTGTGCAGCTCGGTGAACAGCCCCTGCAGCTCGCTGGCCGGATACTCGCGCATCTTCAGGATGGTCCGGCCGCGGGCGTGGGCGAAGATGTAGTTGTCGGGCAGCCGTTTCCACAACACGACCCAGACCTTGCCCACCTTGCCCAGCAGCTCGTCGCCCAGGCCCACGGGGATAGAGGCGGTCAGTTCATCCCGGTTGGCCCCGGCGCGCACGTCGGGGTCTTCGACTTCACGGAAGTCGGTCAGCGCCTCAACGGTCGCCTGCAGGTTCTCCGGAATGTAGGCCACGATGGTGGCGTTCTGGTTGCCAGGGTAGCGGGTAAGGGTGGAATAGATGGTGGGGAACGGATTGGCCGCGTCGCTGATGGCCGCTGCCTGCGCGGTGTAGTGGTTGGCCGTCTGCGGCTGCTTGCCGACGACCGGATACTCGGTCGTGTCCCCATTCGCCAGGGGCATGATGGTGATGTCGCCCATCCCCCGGTTACCGCCCGCGCCCACCTTGTCGTGGAACGTCCACGAATCCTTGGTGAGAACGGACGCGATGATGTGGCGGGCCAGCCAGTCGGCGTCTTTGTTCTGCGCTTCGATGGTGTGGCGGTTGGCCTCCTGCACCGTCATCAGGGCGCTGGTCACGCGGTTTTTGCCCCAGGCGTCGCCACCGCCCTGGATGGGATAGGCGACCTTGTAGTAGCCGTAGGTGTCGGTCGGCCGGGGAATGCCCACCTCGTCCAACGGCTGGAGCGTGCCCGCGCCGGGCAACTCGAACTCTTCCTGCACGATGGTCGTCCGCTCCACCAGGATGCCCATCAGGGTGTTAATCATCTCGGTGTGGTAAGCGGCCGACTGGGTGATGGCGTCGAAGACGCGCCGCACGCCCACGTCCTGGACGCGCTTGTTGAATAGACTCTGCATGCCTACAAACCCGTAGGCGATTTCGATGGTCATGAATCACTCTCCTTCAGGTTGTAGGGTTACAGATTGACCCGCAGCGCCTTCTTGAAGGTGCTGTGGCCGTAGAGGGGCACGACAGTCCCCACCACCTTGCTAACGGTGCCGGCCGCGTCGGCCAACGTGCCGTCGGTGTTGGACAGGTAGACGGTCGCCCCGAAGTTGAGGCTATCGAGGGCATTCTCACCCAGCCAGAGGATGCCTTTCTTGAGGACGGTGATGGTGTTCACCTGGCGGGTGATGCACAGCCCTTCGCCGCTGCCGACTTCGGCCGCGGTGGTGGCGTTGCCTTTGGTAAGCTTGCCCGTGGTGGGAGCCAGGCGAGCGTACTGGCCGGGTTCGACGGTTTCGTCGGCCGGGCCGGTGAACTGCTCGATGACCTCGATTTCACGGACTTTGGTGTAATCTACTACCAGGTCGGTCATAGTTCTCCTTTGTTAGCTAGAGCTAGAGCGAGAGCGAGAGGAAGAAGAGCGAGAGAAGTAGGCATCGCGTTTACTCCCACTCTAGCTCTCGCTCTCGCTTCTTCTAGAGGCGTGCTGTGTACGCCTGTTTGCGCCGCTGATCGTCGGTAAACTTCGCTTCACCGCTGGGTGCTGGCGTGGGCGGCACGCCGCTGCTGGCCGGGGGCACGGCCGTAGCCGGGGTGTCCGCGGCCACGAACTGCGCCCGGTTGGCCGTCAGCCATTCCAGGCGGGCGGCCTGGTCCATCGGCTCCATCAGCGCCAGGATGGGAGCCGGCAAACCCTCGGAGAGCTGCTTGACGTAGACGGCCAGCGCCTTTTCGTATTTGACGGCCGTTTCCGCCTGCTGCTCCAGTTCGCCCACGCGCTGCTCCAGGGTAGCGATTTGCTTCTGCCGTTTCTCGGCCAGGGTTTGCCACTCGGCGGCGTCGGCCAGTTCCTTCTCCTTCGTCTTGTCGGCCTGCTCCTCTAATTCGCGGCGCAGTTTCTTCTCCTGCCGGCTCAGCCGGTCGGCGAGGATGCGGTCGAGGTCGGCTTGGGTGAAGGTGGGTTTCTGGCTGCCGTCGCCATCCGCTGTTTCGGCCGCTGGCGAATTCGCTGCGGCCCCGGCCGCGTCGGCCGTGGGCTGCCCGCTGCCCGGTTGAGCGTCGGGGTCTAACTTGAAGTGGCGTTTCATGAAATACATGGTTTCCTCCGCAGTTTTTGCCGGCGTGCGTGGCCGTAGATTGGAAAACAAAAAAAAGAGCGCCCAGCTTGCTTGATGCAAGTTGGGCGCTCTGGGCGCTCTGATATTTGGTTTGGCGGCCGGGGTGTGGCGGTGGGTGTGGAACGGCCGTTGGGATTAGTTTAGCACGGCCGTTCTGGTTAACTCAAGAGGTATATTTGCTTTCTTGCGATTAATCCATCTTTAGCAGTAAAACAGTGCCTGGTATATTCCTTTACTCCCCATTCATAGTTATAATGATTCATGCAGGAAAACGTGCTCAAAATTAGCCACGCTAACAAATCAGTGATCTATCTACAAACACAACAACACCGGAGGAATTCTCAGTGAACATAGAATTGGTTGCTATATTAGCAGCAAGTACTGTCTTGGGAACCGTAATGGGTACTACAATGTCGTTTGTATACGCACAAATGACTAATTGGCTTCACGAAAAAACGGTCAAGAAAGTATTAGTTAATACAGCTCTAGAAGATTTAATTGAGTGCCTTTCCCGTTCTGAAATCTTAGATAACTCACTTGAAACTTATTCTGAAGTGGCAAAACGATACACAATCTGGCGAAATTCAGTCTCTCGAAACAGAAACTTTGATTGGTATCATGAAAGTATTTACCAACTAGACAACAGTTTTTTTGAAAGGAATCGTTTCGAAGACATAGATTTTACAGAAACCAAGAATAAGCTTCTTATTATTAGTGACGGAATGACGAGACAAAGGATTAATCTACGCTCATTCGTTATTTACTCAACTATAGGAGTCACTGCCGGACTAATTGCAGCTTTGATTTTTTTATATTGGGCTGGTTATCAATGGTAGGTCTGTCGCTTGGTGACTAAACGTTAGCTCGTTATTAGGAACGTTTCAATCCTGCCTGGTGTTTGAGTAACTGGTACTTTTTTAGTGCAACCACAAACGGCCGTTGCCTCCTCACCACCCTCACCAACTCCCGCTCCGGATGATATTCAAACAGCAGCTTGCCCGCCTGGCGCACGGCCACCCAGCCATCGGCGGGCACATCGGCCACGGCCGTGTCCTTCGGCCGGAGTGTTGGCGCGCCAACATCCATTACTTGGGAATCTCCACCGGGCCTTCGACGAACGGCCCCTCGTCCACCGCCTCGACGAACTTCCACACCAGCGCAACATAACGGCGGTCGTTGGTGTAACCCTCCAGCTTCGTGTGTTTGTGGATGCCATGCCTTTCGCTGGGCGGGATGATGACAAAGAAGTCCAGGAAGTCATCATAGGGGCCAAGCGCAGCAATCTCGCCATCCAGCCGCAGCGCCTTCTCCCGGCCGATGCGGCAGCGACGGCCGTTGACAGTCACTTCCATAAACGGATAGCGGGCATAATCACTGCCGAAGCGGGCGTTTTCTAAAGTCTCGATTTCTGTCGTCATTACCAATAGGCCTCCACGCCTTTGCCAGTCCAGTCCACCTTATCAATATAATCGAAGGGAATCCCCTCCGGGATAAACACAAACTCGTTTTCACCGTCTCCCAGGAAACCGCCTTCATTGTTTTTATGACCTGGCCGGTCGCTCCAGTAGTATCCCAGGATACGGTGAATGGGCACGACTTGCCGGGTGACTTCGCCGCCGGCGACGATGCGCTTGGCGCGATAGATGCTACCCGACTCGGCCGCGCCGCGCCGCATGATGACATTATGCGCTCCCATCTTCACGCCGTAGGCCTTCATGACGTTTTCGCCCTCTGTGCGCACCAACTCTATGGCACTACCTTTCTTGCGTGTAAACTCCATGTGACGCAGGGACTCATAGACCCAGGCGTGCCACATGGCCCAGGTCTTGTCGTATGTTTCCTTGCCCGCTTTCTTGATGGCGGCTTCATATTGGTCGCGGGCAGTGCCCAGCCCATCGTGCCAATAATAGCTATCAAAGCTGCCGCCCCGTTCCGTTGCGATTTTGTACTTTAACGCCTGGCTCGCGGTACTCCAGGATGAACCGGCCTGCTTACCCATCCAATGACTAATTATCTCAGGGTCGCCCCCATTTGCCTTGCAGTACGCCGCCCACGCCTCGACGTGGCTGTCCTTCCCGCGTAGCACGTCGAACTTACGCCCCTCCTCATCGTAGACCGTCGTGCTGCCCATCTTTGCCTGCTTCATCTGTTGGGGCATGACGTCAATCAGCCCCTCGCGCCGGATGTAAGTGGACTGCTGCAAGAAGCCATCGGTGTACCCGGCCTGCCACTTATCATCCTTGAAGGTGTCACTCGTCCCCACCAGGTCGCGCATGACTTCCAAACGGCCGTGCACCAACGGCCGCAGCTCATCGGGCACGGCCGCCAGCAGCGCCTCGCCCTTATCCACCACACCACGCGCCTGGTCCATGATTTCGTAAATATCCAGGTCACCGAAGATCTGCGCGTTTTCCGGGCCGACCTTCTTGTCACGCAGCGTCCACAGTTCCACCGGATAATCGGTGAGGAACTCCTTCTCCTTCTTGGCCCCCTGCGCCCGGTAACGGAAGCTGCCGCCGTTGTCAATGCGCCACACCTTGCCGTCATCGCCCACCAGGATGTTGTCTTTACTCGCGCCAATGACGTCCCAGTTGCCCATCAGTGCGTCGGCCGCGAACCCTTTCCGCACCTCGGCCACAATCGCCTTGCGCTCGGCCGGCGTCGCGCTGTTCAGCGCCTCGCCCAGCGTCTTTAATCCGGATTTGAACTCCGCCAGCTTCACCGGGCCATCGGCCGTGTCGTAGACCTTGAAGGTGGGCACGTTCAGGCCCAGGGCTTGATAGGCGGCGTCGGCGTAGGCTTCCTCGCGCAGGTGGCCGGCCGAGTTGCCCTTCTTCAGCACGTACCGTTTGCCGGTGGCCGGGTCTTCCACCAGCTTCGCCCCCGTCGAGCCGCCCAGGCTGCTGACCGTCTTCAGGCTGCCCACGCTGGCCGGGAAGCCAGGCGGGTCGGGCAGGGCAAAGGGGGGCAGGTTGGTGGGCAGCGCCTTCTTCTTGGCGACCGGCGCGGCTTTGGGCGCAACGGGCGGCGGCGCTGGTGGCGGTGGGGGCGAGCCTTTCTGCAGCAGTGCCACGGCCTGGTCCTTGGGCATCTCCATGAACTGGACCAGCATCGCTTTGGTGTACTTGGTCAGTTTGCTCTCGGCCAGGCCGGAGGCCTGCGCCAGGTGGGCCACCAGCGCCGGGTGGGTCAGCTTCATGGCCGTGTGTTTGCCCACGCCGGCCGGGAAGCCCAACGTGGTGGCGGCGGCCGTGGCCTGAGCCTGGGCCTGCTTCTCCGCCGGCTTGGGCGCGCTCTTGGGCTTCTTCCCGGTCGCCGTCACAAAGGCGGGGATGTTGCCGGGCGAGATCGAAACGTATGCGCCGTTGCCAATCGTCGAGTCCACGGTAAAGCCCCACTTTTTGTAGGTGGGCAGCAAGGCCTGGGGCACGTAGGTTTGCAGCTTCAGCCCCTGGCTCAGCGCGACGTTGGCGACGTCGGCCAGCGCCTTCTGGTTAACGGCCGTGTCCGTAAACGCTGCCCCGCTGACCTTCATGGTGTCGGCGTCTATCTTCTTGAAGGTGACCGCGCCCACGGCGAAGCCATCATCGTCGTGGTAGGCGAATCCGCTGTGACCGAGCTTGAGATTGTCGAGTATCTTGCTCACGCCCTTCGCGCCTGGCGAGCCAGGCGTGAAGCTGGTGCTCAGGTTGGTCATGAAGTAGGACGCCTCGTTACCCGGCCACGTCTTCATATCCACCGGGTCGGCCGGGGGTGGCGGCTCCGGTGCTTTGGGCGGTGGGGCGGCAACGGCCGTTGGCTGGCTGGCCGGCGGCGGCGCGGCCGCTGTCGGGGTGTAGGGCTTGCCCACGGCCGTGTACGCCGCGCTCATCGGCTGGTCCAGCAGGGCGGCCAACTCATCCTTCTTCAGCTTGTTGAGCAGGTAGATGGGCAGCCCGGTCGCCGTCTTGAGGTTGTTCACCAGGTACTCTTTGGTGCCGCCAGGCGCAAGGCCGGTGATGAGCGGGTCGCCGATCTGCTTCTGATATTGTTCCTTGAGTTGGAAGAGGACAACCTTAGAGTAGCCCTCTGCCTGCGCATACTCCAGCGCCAGCTTTGCTTCCTCGGCGTTGAGGCTGGTGGCGTCCTGCTGGTACTTGGCGAAGGCGGCCGCGCCGGGTGGAACGGCCGGTGGTGGCGGCTGCGCTGGCGTGCTGGCCCCCTTCTTGCCGTATTTGGCCGCGTGGGCCGCGCCGAAGGCATCAATGGCGGCCAATGCCTCCGCCTCCGGCATGTCGAACAGGGCCGCCACCTGGTCCTTGGTAGCGACGGTGAGCTTCCATTTGGCGATGCCCCGGATTTGGGCCAGGTGTTCGACGAGCGCCTTCTTGCTCAGGGTGGCCGGGTCTTCCGGCGGTGGGGGCAGCTTGGTCACGGCCGTTGGGGGTGGCGGTGGTGGTGGGGCGGGCGTGCCCCAGGATGGCTTAGGCGCGCCAGGCTGCATGGCCGCTTCAAGGGCGCTGGGCGGTTGTCCGACCAGCGCCAACATGTCCGCGGGCGAGAGTTTGCCGAGGATTTCGAGGGGCGCAAACTTGCCGGGCAGCTGCTTTGCCATGTACTCCGCCAAAAGCCAACTGTCCGCCTTCACGTTTCGCGGTGGGTCGGGGATGGTTGGCTTAACCTGCTTCTTGGCGGCGAGCAGGGCGTCGTAGATTTTGTCGAGCACGTCGACCGGCTGCTTGCTGGTGTAGGCCGCATCCTGCCACGCCTCGTCCAGTTCCTTCACCGTCATTCCGGCCCCGTTTGTCTGGAGGAACTTCTCCAGGGCGGTCGGTGGGCCTTTGGGGGCGGTGGGTGTTGGCGCGCCAACACCGGCCGTTGCCTGCGGTGGCTGCACCGCCTTCGTCGCGCCGACGGCCGCGAAATAAGCCTGGCCAGCTCTGTAACCGGGGTCATCCTCGTTGAGATACTTGATGCCGGTCCAGGTTGTGCCTAAGAGCGCTTCCTTGCCTATCTTGTACCCATCCGGCCCGGTGAAAGCGGCAATCTCCCACGGCCGGGCGAGGGACTGGGGGTCGTCGGGCGGGCTGCCATAGCGGGCGGTATGCAGATCAAACAGCTTTTTGTAGATGTGCCCGGCCTTACCGTTCTTGCCCCAATTGCCGCTTGCCTGGGGGTCAAAGTCGAAGCCCATGCGCGCCCAGACGTAGCCCCCGGCCGTGTTGCTGGCCTCCAGCTTGATTTTCTCGAAGCCCATCTTCACGTAGGCGGCTTCGGCCGCGGCCTCCCACGCCGTCCCCAGGCCTGTGCCCTGCGCCTTCCCATCGTCAATGACAAAGACGGAGTGATAGACGCTCTTGTTCTCCAGGTCATACGTCCGGCTCATGTGGCCTATCTTCGCCCCGCTGGCATCGAAGATGTCGGCCATCACGCTGAGCAGTTCGCCTTCATCCTCCGGGTCGTAGGTGATGGCGTCCGGATAAATCGAGAAGTCCTTGTATTCGACGTCGAACAGGCGCGGCAGTTCCTCCAGCGCGCCCAGGCCCGCCTTGGCCCACGCTTTCTTGAGCGGCTCCCACTGCGCCGGGTTGCGGCCGTTGTTATCCCCCACGTAGTGTTTGCCCCAGTCGTCGAAGCTGCCCGTGAACTTGTGCGGCTTCAACCGGCTCACGGCCGCCTGCGGGGTCGGGTCGCTCACGTCAACAGCCACACCCGCCTCGTCCACGTCGGCGGTCACGGCCGTGTCACGGGTCTGCTGATCCTGGGCGTTGATGGCCGGCTCCGTCTTGGCTGCGGCTGGCTGGCTGTATTTGGCTGTGTGCGCCGCGCCGGCTGCTTCCGCTGCCTGCAGCACGTGCTCGACGGGCTGCCCGATCAGCGCCTGCACGTTGTCGGCCGTCATCACCGACAGCTTCCACTTGGCCGCGCCCGTCTCGGCCACCAGATGGGCCACCAGGTTGGTCTTGGTGGGTTTCACGCCGTCGGGCAGCGGGGGCACGGTGGGGATGGGCGGCTGAGCCAGCTTGTCCAGCCCGGCCTCCAGGTCGGCGATGGAGAAGGGCTTCCCCGCCAGCGCCTCATCCTTCAGCTTCAGCAAGTCCTGGAAGATGCCCTTGTCCGTCCCCACGTTGAGCAGCGCATCCACCTGGTCAAGGGGCACGATGCGCACCGCCTCCGTCTCGTAGTGGGCCGCCCAGGGCGCGCCGTCCTCGACGACGCCGATGTAGAACCGGTTCACGCTGGTGGCCTTTTCATAGTCCCCCAGGTGGCCCAGGATGCGCGCCTTATAGCCCGTCTCTTCCCACACCTCCTTCACGGCCGTGGCCTGCAAACTCATCCCCTCTTCCTGCGTCCCTTTGGGGAAAGTCGTCTTGTAGCCGCCGTACTGCCCGGCCGGGTCCACCACCACCAACTTGCCGTCAGGGGTGAAGAGCAACATGCCGGCGGCCGCGTGCTTTTGGGGGTCGGTGATGAGCAGTGGCTCCTCGTTGGGCAGCGCCTTCGTCTGCGCCAGGAAGTCGGCGTCCGTCATTTGAACCGGCTTGAACGGCAGCCCGGCAATTTCCTGCCCGCTGCGGAAGGTGAAGGCTTTGTGGGGGTCGGCCAGCGCTTCTTGCGCGGCCGTCGCCAGCTGCGCCGCCTTCACCTGGCCGTAGCCGTCGGGGTCTTTGAGGAAGCCGCCGACGTCGTCGGGCGAGAGGCGCATCTGCGCCCCGCCTTTGAGCGGCTGGTGGATGGTGAAGCCCCATTCCTTGTAAAGCGCCTGGTGGCTGTTGGGCACGTAGAGCTGCAGGCCTTGCCCTTTCTGCTGCGCCACGGCCGCCACGTCCACGATGGCCTTCTTGTTGGCCGCCGCGTTGGCGAAGCCGGCGGCCGTGATTTGCAGGAAGTTGAGGTTACCTGACTTCACCTCGTAGGCGAGCGCGCCTTCCAAACGGCCGTCGGCATCCGTATAGGCCATGCCCTGCTGCCCGGCCAGCACCTTGCTCAGCGCGCCTTCGATGGCCTTGTACGTGCCCGCGTCAATGGGCGCCTGTGCCAGGTCATTGATGAGCTGCTCCAGCAGCTTCTTGTCGCCCTTGTCTACTTCCAGCGTTTGGGGTTTCTTGGGCTTGGCCGGTTTGGCCGCCTGATGCGTCTTCAGCAGCGCGGCCGGGTCAATGGGCGCGCCGCCCAGGCCGCCCTTGCCGCCCAACAGGTCGGTGAGCGAGGTGACGTGCGCGGATGGCCCCCACACTGGATGGTTGCCCACCGTCACCACCTGGCGGAAGTCGAACAGCCCATCGCGCCAGGCTTCGTAACGGCCGTCGCCCATCATCCGCCGCTGCTCATCCTCGTCGAGCGTTTTGAACCATTCGCTCGCCGGCTTGACGTTGGGCAGAGGGAAACCCTCGACGAGGGGAATCATGCTGCACCTATCCTGCGGGTGCATGGCCATCACCTGGCCGGTGTCGTAAATCGTGCCATCGAGGGCGATGCAGGCCAGGCAGGTGCGCGTGTTGCGAGCGGCCAGACGCATGTAGCCGTAGACCACGCCACTGGCCTTGTACCGCTGCCGCACCATCTCCCGGTAATTGCGAATCTGCTGGTCGCGGGCGACGAGCAGGATGTGGTTAAGCCCCTGCGCCAGCCCTTTGCGGATGGCGACGCGGGCCGTTTCACGCGGGTTGCGCCCCACGGCCGTGCCATAGATTAACTCGCGGGTGAGGCCAGCCACGGCCGTGGGGTAAGCATTCTCCAGCAGCTTGTTGAGCGGCTGGCCGGCCTGAGCGATGGCCGTGATGTTCTCCACAGCACCGGCGGGCAGCTTATCGAAGGCTGTGCCCAGCGAACGCTGTCCGGCCAGCGCGGCCGTCAGCATTTGCTTGGCGTGTTTGGCCGCCAGCTGCTGGGCCTTGATTTGCTCATCCTGGATGTCGGCGATGGCTCCCTGGCTGTATTTGCCCATCTCGCCGGCGATCTGCGCCAGCAGCGACTGGTACTGGCTCATCTGCCAGAGCTTCCATTGGGGGACTTCTTCGCCCTTGGCCTTCAGGTCAGCGATTTGCTGGGCCAGGTCGCCGACGGCCGTTTGCAGGGCTGCCTCCACGCCGGTCCAGGCGCGGCTCATCGCCATGATAGCCTGGGCGTCGGCGTGAATCAGTTGGGCGCGGAAGCCTTCGGCGAGCGCAATGATGTCGTCGGCCATGGGTGGTTATTTGGTAGCGGGCTTCTCTTTGTCCCTGGCGGCCGCACCGTTGGCGTTAGGTTGGTTCGGTTGGTTGGGCGGCTGCCCCACGGCCGTGGCCTCATTCTGCCCTGGCTGCCCGGCGTTGAACTGGCTCTGCGCCTCCAGCAGCGCGGCCGCCATGCCCGCCTGCGCCATCGCCTGCTCGCGGGCGTAGTCCTTCTCGACCTGCGCCATTTCCTTCTCCGTCGCGCCGCTCTTGCGCAGGCTGGTGAAGAGGGGAATGCCGGCGTCCTTTTCAGCCTTGATGATTTCGGCGTCCTCGTAGCGGTCGGCCGGGATGATGGCCCGCTCCTGGAAGCCATGCTCCAGGTCGCCGTCGTCGTAGCTGCCCAGGCCACTCCAGATGCCGGCGTTCTGCCCGATGGTCAGCGCCATCTTCTGAGCGCGCACCAACGCCCCTTCCAGGTTGCCGCGCACCTCCTCGGCCGAGGTGATGGCCGGCCCCATCAGCAGCCGGATGGCCCGGCCGCTCATCTCGCCCAGGTCGGGCAGGTCGTAGTAGCGCAGTTCGGGCAGGTCGCTCTTGAGTTCGGCCAGGTGGGCGTTGAGGGCGGACAAGGCGGCTTCGTAGTTGAGGTTGGGAACCAGGCTGGTGAGCTTCGCCATGCCCGGCAGGCGGATGAACTTCTCCCCGGCCAGGTCTACGACCTCGTTGCCGTCGGCGTCCACGCTGGTGGCGACACGCGGCGGGGGCAACGGCCGTCCGGTGGCCGCATCTACCATGTTCGACTCCAGCGCCCAGGTCACGTCGTTGTGGCGGAAGAGCATGGTGTGAAGTCTTGTCGCCAACCGGCTGGCCTCGTCCATCTTGTCCAGCTGCAGCAGGTACGCGCCGACGCCCCGGTCTTCGCCGATGTCCAGGTGCACGGCGCGCACCCAGGGGATGAAGTCAATGCCCCAGGTCGCCATCAGGTCGTAGGTCGCCTTGGGCGTGCCCAGCTGGTCGAGCGGTGTCTCGGCCGTTTTGTCATGCTCCCAAATCCGGCACCGGCCGTCCTTCTTGTCCCACACCTCCGTGTGCAGGAAGAACTCCACCTCATCCCCAGCCCGCCGGCTGCGCGGCACGTCCACGCGCAGGTAGACGATGTTGCCCTGCTCGTCGTCGTCGCGGTCGGTGACCACCTCCGGCCGGTTGAGCTGCAGGTAGACCCGTTTCTTGCCCTCCGGCTGCGCCACCTTGATGTAGGTTTCGCCGAGAACGGCCGTCCAGCGCACCAGGATTTGTTTGTTCACCTGCCAGTTGGACCACTTCCACAGTTCCTCCAGCGGCTCGCGCAGCTTCTTGTTGGCCGTGCCCTCCAGGTCGAGCGGCAGGGCGTCGGGCAGACGGCCGGGCCAGATGACGTCGGCGTAGAACTTCACCACCCGCCCGGCCGGGTTGCGGATGGCCTTCAGGTTGGGTTCGTCGAGGAAGTAGCCGGCCAGGCGCAGTTCGTCGTACAGGCCGTTGTTGAGGTAGTAGCTCCACAGCAGCTTCGCTACCTCCCGGTAGGGCAGTTCGTTCTTTGCGCCCTCTTTGGTAATGGACAGCGTCAGGTTACGCGCCGTCCCGCCCCCAAACAGACTGGTTAAAATCTTCATCGTCTCTCCTCTGCGTTATTCCACTTCGCCCCGCGCCTTCCGGCCGGCGGCGAGGATGTGTTCCAGGTACAGGATGAGTTGGGTAAACGAGTCCACGCGGTCGTCGTGGGCCGCCTGGGGGAAGCTGAACAACTCCTCCTCGAAGTCCATGAGCCAGTACAGGTCGGCGGCCGGGTAGGGCAGCAGCACGCAGCCGTTCCGGCACCACACGGCCGCCTGGCTGGCCCGCGTAATCTTGTCAGTGGTGGGGTTGAAGGGGATGAGCAGCGACCGCAGCCAGGCCGGCCCACTGGCGGCCAGCGTTTGCAGCGCCGACGTGCCCGACTGTTTGTCCTCGATGAGGATGCCGTGCAGCTTCTCGTCGTAGTTCCACTGCACGGCCGTTTGCTCGATGACGTCGGGCAGGTAGGGGAATTCCAGCCGTTCCTGCCGCACGTGGCGGATGCCCAGGCGGTAGTCGGGCCAGAGTTCGGCCACGGTGTAGCCGGTGTAGTCGGTGTCCTCTTCCTCTTTGTCCTTGAGGCCGGTGTCCCAGGAGATGTAGCGGGCGTAGACCAGGTTCTTGATGCTGTTGTCGGCGGCATCGTAGCGCCGCTCCCGCGGCCACCACTGGCGCTTGAAGATGTAGCCGCCGGGCGGAGTGGGCACGCCCTGGTACGTGCCGCTCCAGGTAAGCTCCGGGGTGGTGGCGCGCAGTTCCAGCACTTCGGCCAGGGGTTTGTGTTGGGGCCAGAGGGCGGGGCCATCGTGGTGGAGGACGACCTGGTGGTGGGGCAACGGCCGTTACTCCTCGTTCAGCTGCCAGCGTTCGACGACGGCCGTGTGGGGGATGACCAGCACGTCGCCGAAGCGATGCGGGGAGCAGGATTGGGCGACGGCCAGGTGCGTGTCGCTCTCGGCCGCCAGCCAGCCCACCGACTCGACGATGTAATCTTCACCCACGAACGCGGCGACATCGGCGGCCGTGTGCCAGCCACTATGGGCACGGGTGTCGTGCCAGTGGATGCGGACGAGGGGGATGGGCGAAACGTCGCTCACGGCCGGGCCTCACTTGTTGGCGCGCCAACACTGGCGGCGGCCGTGGCCCAGGCCTCGTCGCGCCGCTTCTGCCAGTCCAGTTCGCCCTGACGCTGGCGGATCATCTCATTCAGCCGGGCCATGAGCAGCGGCCAGGTGTACGCCCGGTTTTCATCGCCGGCGGCAATGGTGCGCAGCTCCACCAGGTCGGACAGATGGGGGTCGGTGGGCAGAAACGGCCGTAAGCCTGCCGGCAGGCCGGGGGTTGTCGTCGCGTCATGGCTCATGGTGGCCGTTATTCGCGCCGCACCCGGCCGGTGAGGAAATGCTCGTAAACGGCTGTGCTGTCCCCACCCGCTGCCGCTGCGTCCACGCCCACCAGGCGGCGCGGCGACTGGCGATGCTGACGGCCGTGCGCTTTGCCGGCCGCGTCCACGGCCGCCAGCGCCTCGTCGAGGGGCAAGGCAAACAACGCGACGATGGCGTCGCGGGTCATGACGTTAAGCTTCCATTTGGGGATGGCCCAAGCGGCTGTGCCGCCAGCGGCCGTCAGGTGGGCGACCAGTTCTTTTTTGGTCAGGTCGGTTGGGGAACGGCCGTCGGGGATGGCCGGCAGCCGGGGTTCGTTGGGTTCCATACCATATCTCCTAGAACAGACATTCTAGGAGATATGGTAGCAAATTGGGAAAGTTGGGGTAAAGGGGGAAGCGGCATGTGCTTCCCCTGGCGGCTAGAGAAGGCTATTCATTAAGTGTCGTCGGCAAAAACGAAGCGAAAAACGGATCAATGTAGTTAATACGCACCCCGCAAATCTGGAGCGAGCTATCCACTACCCCGGACCAGTCATAGTTGAGAGAGTAGGTAAGGGCGTGGTTATCAACCGTGTGTGTAATTTCGGCGCTGCTGACTATTCCAAATCCGCTGTTGCCAGTAGACGTGACAAGGAAAAGATCTTCATTGGACACGCCAGGCTCATATGTGGTGAGCCAAACATAGAGATTGCTGCCCGACGTGTCGTTATAAAACACATCCATTGATTTGATGATTGAGCCATCCGGCAGTGTAACTGGAGCTTGCAGGCGAATTACTCCGCCGCTACCCGTTACATACAGACAGCCGTTGCCCCCATAACTGTAGGTCATCCCTGAGCCTCTTGGCAAAAGATGAGACCCTAAAATAGACCAATGGCTCATGTTCGATCCATCCGCCAGCGGTGCGGCGGGGAGTGACTGGGTTACGGCCGTACTGACTAACCCTTCTCCTGTTTCGGCGTTACCGTTCTGAGCAACGACAAAGCCGCCCCATGAAAAGAACATGGCCAGAACTGCCATCGTCAACGCTGAGGACAATAGGACTGTGAGTAACAACTGTTTCTTATGCATACCATCTCCTTGTAACTGCTTGATTTGAGCCTAATCCAACGACAGACGTCGAACAGTGTAACATGAAATCTGATAGTTTGAAGGCCCTGAATTGGGGAAAAAGCTATTCGTTTTGGCCGCTTACATCCCCCGCCACCGGCTCCCCCAACCGCTCCCCCTCGTACCCCTCCGGATACCACACATCGGCCGTCACGGCCGTGCCCTCGCTCAGCAGCGGTACGTGGCACACCACCCAGTCGCCGCCGTTGCGCATCCGGGCGTAGGTGTCGTCATGATGCCAGGCCGTGCCGATGACGATGCTCCGGCCGACGCGGCTCATGCGCCGGCTGAGGAAGGACTTGTGGAACCAGTCGTGGACAATCTCCCGCTGGTGGGCCGTGCGCGTGTTCTCGTGGTCGAGGATGTCGTCGCCCACGGCCAGGCGCGCCCGGCTGCCGATGACGCCACCCTGCACGCCGACGGCGAAGAAGGAGGGGTGAATACGGCCGGGCCGTGGCAGCCCGCCGTGGGGGGCGATGCTCCATTCCTCCTGCGTCCACTTGAGGCCGTAGGCACGCTTCAGGTCGGGGAAGGTCGCCTGGTACTCCGGCGACTCCACCATCAGCCGCAGCGACTGGCTGCGCTTGGCCGCCACCTCCCCCGACACGGCCGCCATGATGCGCGGCCACTCTGGGTAGAAGGCGATGTGCGTGCCCAGGTAGGCCAGCAGCCAGGTGGTCTTGGCCGACTCCGGCGGGGCGATGATCAGCAGCTTCTTGATGGCCTCGTTGCACATCAGGTGCAGCCAGAGCCAGTGGTGGGGAGCCGGCCGAATCGGACGGCCGTAATCGTCGGTGATGAGCAGGTGGGCGAAGTCGGCGACCACGTCGGGCGTCAGACGGCCGGCGCCTTTAGCGGCCAGTAATCGGGTCCGCGTCTGTGCCCGTTCCCGGCGCTCCTGCTCCATGAGCAAGGCCAGGTACTGCTCCAGTTCGACGCGATTCATGCTCGCGGATGCGGTCGAGGAGTTCTTCATCGGTCAAGTCCGTGAAATCGTAGCCGGCGACGTGACCGGCGAGGGGGAGGGGACGGCCGTCAGGCCCGGCCACCTGGATTTGCTGCACAGGCACGTCGTCGTACTCCGTGCGCAGTTCGGTGAGGATGGTCTTGATAGCGCCTGTGGCGTCGCGGAAAGAGGGCAGTTCGGGCATGGCGATACGGCCGTCGGGCCCTAGCTTCGGCCGGTAGTCCAGTTGGCTCCAAACGAGGGTGAGTTGGGCGAGCGCCCCTTCCAGGACGCGCATGCGCTGCTGTTTGTTGCGGATTTTGGCGGCCGCGAGCGCCTTCAATTCCTGTTGGGCGACGTGGGCGTCGAAGGCGGCCGCACGTTCGGCCCAGGAAGCGGCGTCAGGGAGGGGTTCACCAGAGGTCGGATGGCGGCCGCGGGACCAGCGCGACCAGTTGCCGGGCACGTTTTCGGACGCCCTTTTCGCGCCCTTTTGACGCCTGTACGCCTGGTAGGCTTTGAGCAGACGGCCTGGTTCTTCGGCCGGGAGGTAGAAATCTTTGAACGCCTGGTAGCTGGCGTTGGTGTCCCAGGGTTGGCGCTCCCAGAGGGGTGGACGGCCGTCGGTGCTAGTCATGGGGTCATGGTAGCACAGGCGGCCGGGTTAACTCAATTGGCAGGTAGGGGGTTACTCTTCCAGCCAGGCGATGGCGTTGTCGCAATCCGTGAAGACACGGATGTTGTAACCGACTTTTCTGGCTGCCAACACCACGAAATCGTGTGATATGTCATCGGGTCGCCGAACTATGGCGGTCCGACTTGTTTTGTTCGGTATGAGTTTTTCCAAACCTTCGAAGGCAAACAGGTAGTTCTGAACGTCAGATTCGACGTTAACCGATTGTCGAACGTCATACAGGTATCTCTCTACACCCCGGTTATTCGCTTCCCTTCCTGCATCGATTGAAAGTTGTGCAGCCAGTTCCGTTGTTAGGTTTCCGGTCACTCTGACGGTGAGGTAGTTACTATTCTCATGGGGTAAGATTTCGTAAGCCATATCATCCTCCTTGTGGCTACGTGGCGCAGTCTAGCGCGGCTGCTAAGTATTTACATGGCTAACCAGTCTTGTTGCGATACTGCTAACCAGCTACGATTGCTGTTTATAGCACTTTCAGAGCGGGTAGACTATCTGACGATTGTCACTATCGGCCGTGATCTTCTACAGGGAAAGGCAGAAATCACGAGAACCGGTCGGCAAAAAAAGGCGGCCCCAGAGCTGGGGAACTCTGGGGCCTGACAGTAACAGCGTTTGCTCAAGGAGGGGTGATGGCCTTGCCCCAACGAATAGGTGTCCACGATACAAATCGCAGAATGTCACAAAGATTCTACACTGTTGCGATACGTTGCTTTCCGTTACACCTGCCAATAACCATAGTGCGCCAACCTTACAGGTTTTCTTGCCGTTTTGTACCTTACGGCCGTTGCTTGCTGAGCCTGCACGTTTGCCCCAGGCACACAGACAGTCAGTCTCTGAGCAAATACTGCACGGCCAACTCGCGGTCCCGGAACAGCTTCACATCCAGGCTGGCGTTTCTTAACACGGTTTCGTTAAAATCGTGGGAATGATCTTGTGGGGCAACCAGTACTGCGGCCCGTAACAGACTGCTTTGCCTGGACAACGGTGCCAAATCATCGTAGGCCGATTCGTAGCTGCCAAAGGCTGACTCGCGATTTCTAGACTCGGTCAGGTCAAGGAGATAGCGGTTTATTCCCAATTCCCGACCCAAGGCAAATCCCTGAATGACAATCTCCAGGGCCAGCTCGCGGGTCATGTCAACCGTTACCTTCGCAGTGATATATTTGCCATCCTGTGAGGGAGTCAGTGTGAACGACATAGGCTACCTCCTATTGAAAAACAATCCGATGAAAGTAACCTATAATACATCACCCGGCCGCTAGACTAAAATCGCCCTCCCCACATGTTGGCGCGCCAACACTACGCCGCCAACGACGGCCGTTTCCCCGTCGCCTCCAGATACCGCTGCAGCGCCACGGCCACGTACTCCGGCGCAAGCTCCATCGCAAAGACACGACGGCCGAGCCGCTCGCCGGCGATAATCTGGCTGCCACTGCCACTAAAGGGTTCATAGCAGATGTCACCAGCCCTGGTGTGCTGGCGCATGGGGATTTCAAAGACCTGCAACGGCTTCGGCGTCGGATGGTCTGGCCGCTCGCTGTTGGGGATGCCCGGAATGACCCAGACCGTCGAGGGGTAGTCATCGGCCGTGCGTGGGGGCTTGTTGCCCCGCAGCCAGCCAAACAGACACGGCTCATGCTGCCACATGTACCAGGCGCGAGTGAGTACCGGCCGTTCCTTCACCCAGATGATTTGCTGGTGCAGGAATGCGCCGTTTTGCAGCCACTTCTCTTCCACCATCTTCTGCCGCTGCGCCGCGTGCCAGCAGTACCAGGCCGCGTTCGGCTCGATGGCGACGTCAATGGCCGCCTTGATGTACCCATCATATAGGCCGTCGCCGTTGACGGCCTTATCCCAATCCTTGTACGTGCCGCTCCAGTCCTTATTCTTGCTCTCTCGTTCCTCCTCGCCCCACTTTTGCGGATGGTTGGTTCCGTCGTAGTCCACCAGGTAAGGCGGGTCGGTGGCGAAGAGGATGGCGCGACGGCCGTCCATCAGGCGGGCCACCTGCTCCGGGTCGGTGCTGTCGCCGCAGAGCAGCCGGTGGTCGCCGAGCAGCCACAGTTGGCCTGGCTCTGTGCCCCACTCAGCGCGCAGTTCCTGGGCGCGGTCGAGTTGTGGCTCAGCGTCCACTTCCTGGGCCGGTGGCTCCACGTAGAGCTGATCCATCGCCGTCTTGGCTTCGGCCGCCAGGTCATTGAGCGCCGCGATGAGGGCGGGGTCTTCGGCCAGGCGCGCCGCATCCTCTAGCAGCTGCAGCTGCTTTTCAGGCACAGGCACGGCCATCATCGCCAGGGGGTTGATGAGGGCGATGAGTTGCTTCTCCTCGGACGGCGTCCAATGGCCGATGAGGGCGGGGATTTCGGCCGCGCCCGCTTTCTGAGCCACCTCGTCGCGGGCGTGGCCGTCAATGAAGAAGGGGCCGCATTCATCATCGCGCCAGCCCTTATCGGTGGTGCGCTGGTTGATGATGACGGCTCCCGCCCAGCCGGGGGCGTTACGGCCGTACAAGATGCCGCGCAGGGCGTCTAGCTGGTGGTCGGGGTGTTCGACGTACTGGTCGGGGTTGGGTGCGGCCGTGCCGGGGGGAATCCAGGCGAGTTCAAACGGCCGTTCTGCTTGGGTTTTGGTTGTCATCGCTGCCTCCATAGAATGCGTGTTCTATGGAGGCAGGATAGCAAATAGAGGGAATGAAGGGCAAGAGGTGGAAAAGGTTATGCCGGGCTGTAGGTGATTTTGATTTCCAGTTCGCCACCAAGGGCGTCTACCACTTTTTGCAGGAAGGAAATACGCGGCGCAATACGGCCGCTTTCCAGGCGGGCGATGCTGGACTGATGCGAGCCGACCAGTTCGGCCAGTTCAGCCTGGGTGAGGCCGCGCTGTAGGCGCAGGCGGGTTATCTGGTGGCCGGGTTCCAGCGATTCGGCGATTTCGCGGAATGCCGGGTCTTGGAGTTGTTGGGCTTCCCAATCTTCAAAGCGAATATTGGACATGATTATTTCTCTCTTTCCAGCATGATTTCGTAGCGCTTTTCGGCGATCTTGATTTCCTTCGGTGGCGTTTTCTGGCTTTTCTTTTTGAAGGCGTGCAGCACCACAAAACGCCGTCCGGTCATCGCCACGTAGATCAGGCGGTTGGGCATCGGCCGCAATTCCCACAGTGGTTTGTGTGCCGTTAACGGCCGTGCCTGCGGCATCCCCAGTTGCATCCCGAATTCTTGCAGCAGCCGCAGTTGGTTGCGTATTTTTACCCGCTCTTCGGCTGGCAGGGTATTAATGAACTCGATGATTGGACTGTTGCCGTTGCTGTCGGCAAAGAACTCAATTTGCCAGTCCGTAGCAGGCTTTTTCATGTGCTGCTTAACCTCATTATAACTTTAAAGATATAAAACACAAGATAGGACTTACGCACTGTTAAATTAGACCATAGAGCGGCTGGTTGAGCCAGGGGGGAATATCAGCGGCTGGCGTTACGGCCGTACAAGATGCCGCGCAGGGCGTCTAGCTGGTGGTCGGGGTGTTCGACGTACTGGTCGGGATTGGGTGCGGCCGTGCCGGGGGGAATCCAGGCGAGTTCAAAGGGGCGTGGGGTTGTTGAGGGTGTGGTCATGCATATCTCCGTAGAATAGGTGTTCTAGGGAGATACGGTAGCAAATGGCGAGATTGGCGGTCAAGAGGGGGATTGTGTTTGTACATTCTCATTAGCATTGTGTTTGAGGATAAGTATATATATACTTAAATATGTATTTACAGATTAACAAAAAAGTAGACAATATCGGTAATGCGCTTATGAAAGAGGTATAAACGACATGAGCGGTTCAAAGCACACCACTTTACTATTAACCGAAGAAGACAAATGTACTCTGCGCAACCTTGCTCAACGACATGGCTACAGACAAACCAGAGGGGCGGGCGCTGGTGAGTTGGGAAGCATTTCGGCACTCATGAAAGCTATAGCTAGGGGAGAAATCCGGTTACAGGCTGCGGATGTAAATGCAGAGAAAAATTGACCGGGCGAATTCACGTTTCCGTAACGGCCGTTTGTTACGGCACTGCGAACAGCTAGATTCATCCAATCGTGGATGACTGATTTGAGAAAAGTGCAATTATGATTGGCATGGTGGAATTATCGAGTATTCGCGTTGGTCTGGTCACTAGAGTAAAAGGTAATGGAATCAAAGGTGATGAGATTGTCGGCGATTCAACGATCACTTTGGCTTCTAGCGGTACAGAGAGGGATATTCAGACAACCGCTGCGGGCAAACCGATTTCCTGGTATGTTAATAAGCAAGTGGCCGATGGTGTCTGGCAAGAGCAGGTCATTCCGGCTAATGTGGTTGGCCTAAGCCGTGATGTAACGGTTTTTCGCGGCCCCCGAAAAACCAACCTGATTACCTATGACTGGCACGGTGACAAGAACACCTTCTGCCCGCCCATGTGGTGGGACTTGGCAATTGGCTCTGGGGCGTGTGGTCTGGGCTGCCGCGCCTGTTTCCTTATGCTGACCCATCGCATTAAGCGCGATCCATTGCGCCACCTTCTGCATGACAATCTCGATGATTTCATGTTTGCGGCTGAGAAGTGGCTGAAAGACTCACAGCGCCGTCGCCAGCACACATTAGGCGTCGGGATTGATCGGAGTGACAGCTTGCTCTACGAAGGCGTTACGCCCCATGTTCGTAACCTTGCCCCGCTTTTTGGTAGTCAGCAGCATAATCCACAAGGTAACAAATTGGTCTTGTTGACGAAAACGGCCAATACTTATTACCTGGAAGATGTAGCCCCGGAACATCGGGGCAATGTCGTTGTTTCGTTCAGTTTAAACCCTGAGCCTGTGGCAGACTTGTGGGAAGGGAAATGGCCGGATACTGGGGAACGGATTACACCCTCAATTCAAACTCGCTTAGAGGCTGCCAGATATGCTCAAGGGCTTGGCTTTGAAGTGCGCGTGCGAGTAGACCCGATTCTAACGCCTGATGGATGGGAGAGCCTATATGCTGATTTTGTAGCCGAAGTACGGGCAGCGGGCTTGAATTTCCGTTACTGGACTTTAGGCACGTATCGGGAAAAGAACGCACAACTGGATGCGTGGCGTGAACGATGGGGCTTACCAGCGATGGAATGGGAGCCAGATGAAGATGAAATGGAGCGTGATGGTACGCATCGTCATCTTTCCGCAATGCGGCGCATTCAAATCTACCGCACCGTTAGCCAACTGATTCAGTCCGAGTTTCCGCAAGCAAAAATAAGTCTTTGTAAAGAAACTCATGCTGTGCGGAAACTCGTCAGTCTATGCAATGCGGACTGTAATTGTCTGGTTTAATAAACAACAATTTCGGTGTTGTTTGTTAGTTTGCTCGGCGACCCGTCAAAATACACTTTCTTTTCTTTTTTCAGTTTCCCAAGAGCCTGGCTAATTTCGACAGGCAAGTAAAGTTCGTCGGCCAAGTGTTGATAAATCTGTCGGCGGTTTGTTGTTATGCCGGAAAAGGCTGCCACAATTTTTTCACCTATTTCGTCAGCATAGTCTCTTTCAGGTTGGTTGATGGGGGGCGCGATCTCAGCCGGGGCGAAAAGCCCTAATTGCTGTCCACCAGAGGATAGCTTGGCGTAGCGCAACTGCCAGCGCAAGTGATGTTCGGTATAGCCTGCATCTAGCATGATCTTGTTCATTTGTAACGCGCCGTTTGAGTCGTGTGTTGTCAGGTATAGATGAAACATGGTGCGTTCTTTATCAGAAAAGCGTAAAGGAATGGATTTTACCGACAAACCTGCGTCTACTTGGTTAAGAACATCCCGATAGTAATTTGCTAACTCTAACTCCAAATTTTCTGACTGTCTTGATTCCGGTGACGTTTCCTGCCAACGTCCAACTATATGATGCCAGCCGTTACTGCCAAACATCGCATCGTAGTTGCCGAGGATAGTGGCCTCAGCCGAAGAAGGCGCAAATTTCCCAACGATGCCGCTTTTCTTGTGCAAGTCCTGATACGGCATGTTGATCAGTGTGTCGTGTCGCTGCTGTCGGATAATTTGGCCTACATTTGTTAAAGGAATTCCGGTTGGACCAAACGGGTCTAGCAGATAAAAGGCAAAGGTGTAATTGCCATTTGTTGTATACTGCAATAGGTCTTGGATCAGACTGGTAGAGTCAGCGTTTACAAGAGCAATTTCGCCACTATTCAGCAGGTGGAAATTTGTGGTTTCCCGAACCCGTGCTGTTAAACCAGCGTCTTGTAAAGAATTATGAAGCTCCCGATAAGCATCTTTGTCTGATTCGATAAGAATTGTGGAGGCACGAACCGCTACATTTTCTCTGCGCCCAAATTCTACCAACCCATCTAAAGCATGTACGCCTATAATGGGAGAGCCAAACACAGGGACAAGCGGCAGGCCACGTTCCCGATCTTCTAGCTCTCCAGCATAACGACCGTGTCCGGCAAAACAGTCAACGTAAACGAAATGCAATCCTGCGTTTGAATATCCCTTCTGTTGAGCACGGGCAATACCGTAACGAGCGCCGTGGATGATAATACCACCCCACGCCTTGATGTATTGCTCTAAAATGATGTGCTTAACCTTTGTTTGAATAGGTCTGGCATCGAACATTGCTTTAGTCTTCTCCTAAAATGTTTTCATAGGGGTAAATGTCCCAGGTTTGATTGAGGAGTTGATGTATATCGATTTTCATTAATCCCCGCTTTTTTACATCTCTGCCCGATTAGTTACCCGGCCGCATAACGGCCGTTCCCCACCCCCACCACCTGTCCCAACGACACCAGCATCTCCAGAATCTCCTCGACCTCACCCAGGCGCTTCTGGGTGCGCTTGCCGGCAAAGGCGGACGCCACGGCCGGCAAGTCAGCCGGGCCAGCCAGCGCCGCCAGCGCAGCGCGCACGGCCGTTGCCCTATCCTTCAGCGCTGTGGGCCAGGGCTGTGGCTCGGCCGTCGCCACGGCCGTTTCCACTTCTTCTTCATCCGGCAGGAAGCTGGTTTGGGTGGGCTTCACTTCTTGCGGGGCCTGGTACTCCGGCCGCAGCCAACGGATGTGGCCGGCGGCTTCCTCGGCCGCGCGCTCGGCGTTGAGGTCTACCAGGCGTTGTAAGATTTCCTCGTCGGTCAGGGTGGGCGGCCATCCGTAAGCGTCGAACACGGCCGTGTCCAAGTCATCGTGAAGCTGCTTGAGGATGCTGACCAGCCCTTGCTCGTGGATGACCTTGTCTTTGTCATCCAGCGGTTCGCCGGCGCGCAGCTTTTCCAGGACGTTGTACATATCGGTAATGGTCAGTTTGGGGTGCAGCGCCTGCTGTCGTTTGCGGTGGGCATCTAGCTGTTCGGCAATTTCACGGATGCGTTGTTTTTGGGTTTCAGTGGCATCGGGGAATGGGAACTTCTCAAAGCAAGTGGTTTTTACGTATACAGGTGTTTCGCCTCTCAATGCCCCTGTTTCTAATGCCCATCCAGAATGAATAGAGCTTGATAAAACACCAAACAGAAAGGCGTTATCACTACCGATTACTACGAGTTTGTGTTCTGGTTTTTCTTCTTGAGACAAGAAATAAAAGACTCGGTGTTTAGCAGTCTCAGGTGTAGCGATATATCTGGTCAATCCGTGAATTGCAGTCCTAATTTGTTCATTGCTTCTTCTGAATAACCACCAATATCTCCGTAGTTTTGGGTCTCGATTTGTTTGCCGTTCTGGGTAAACCCTCTCGAATAGCCGTTGGTAAATTTCTGGCGTTAATGATTTAAGCTCTTCCTCTATCCAACCATATGTGTCAATGACAAATAGGTTCCTAAGATTTTCAGCTAAATCATGACCATTTCTCAATGGGAATATGAGTCTCCGATCACCCGGTTCATATTCTCGGTATTTGACAGCTTCTTGATAGGTTAAGGTAAAGCCTCGATTGCCAAGAATTAGACCAGTGCCAGATATTAGATCATTAGCTCGCAAGGATACTAAGCTCGACATATTCGGTCCAATTCGCAGATCCGAATGTATTAGCCCAGTTCTTCTTGACAGGTCAATGGAAAACTCGCCGGCATTCCTTTCTTTCTCAGACACAATGGTCGCCAAAATCCCTGCCTGCTTCCCAACTTCCCCAACGGTCATTGCAATACGGACAGCCGCACTGTCCTCAGAATCAACCCATGGATGATCAGGTATGGCAAATAAAATGTAAATAGGTGTTTTATGGTTGAGAGCTTCCTCTACAACAGTACGATTAAATGTCTGTGTAATAGAATTGGTCGTGATAAATCCAAAGCGTTTTATTCGTTGGTTGGATGTAAGTTGAGCAGCAAAATTCCACCAATACATTACGAAGTCGGAACCAGCAGGTACTTTCCCCTTGTACACCTGCCGCAATGCTTCAACATATCCCTCTCCTAACCGAGATAACAAATGTAATTTGCCTAAAAACGGCGGATTGCCCACAACAATGTCTGCCGGCGGCCATTCGGCCGTTCGTGGATTGATATAGCGGTAAACAGGCACACGGGCCGTCTCGTCGGGCACTTCCTCGCCGGTCACGGGATGGAGCTTGGTAGAACGGCCGTCCCACCGCGTCACCGGTCGCCCTTCCCCATCTACCAACGGCTCGATGGCGTCCCAGGCCAGCACCGCATCCCGGCACTCGATGTTGTGGTAATTCTTGATGATCGGCTCCGGCGGCTTCGTCTCCCCTCGCGTGCGCAGATGCCATTGCAGAAAGCCAATCCACAACACCAGTTCGGCAATTGCCGCCGCCCGCGGGTTGACCTCGATGCCCAGGAACTGCTGCGGCGTGATCATCACGCCCTCAATTTCCAATTGCATCTGCCCTTCGCCCAACTCGCGCAGGGTGTTCAGTACCTCGCCTTCCAGCCGCTTCATCAACTCCAGCGTCACGTACAGGAAGTTGCCCGAACCACACGCCGGGTCCAGCACCCGCAGCGTCGCCAGCTTCAGGTGAAACGCCTTCACCTCGGCGATGGCCTTGTCGGGCTGCCCGGCGTCGGCATACAGCGCGGCCGCCGCCTGCACGCTCTCCCACTCCGCCCGCAGCGGCTCAATGACGGTTGGCTGCACCAACCGCTCCACGTAAGCCCGCGGCGTGTAATGCGCGCCTAACTTGTGCCGTTCGATGGGATTGAGCGCCCGCTCCAGGAGCGTGCCAAAGATAGCCGGCTCCACGTCGCGCCAGTCCGCCTGGGCCGCCTCCACCAATAGCTGCAACTGGTCACTGCCCAACGGCAGCGCCACCGGATTGGCGAATAGGCCGCCGTTGAACTGGGGCAATTTCTGGCGCAAAATCACCGAGAAACCACCCGTGTTCATCGTCGTCCACAAATGCTCCACCATCGGCTTGAAGCTGGCCGGATCGTGCCGAATATCGGCCAGCAGCTGCATGAAGCTGCGATTGGGCAGCAGCCCCACGTCCTCGGCGAACATGGTGAACAGGCAGCGCATCAGGAATTGGGCCACCAACTCCGGGTCGTATTGCCCCTCCAACGACCGGGCCAGCTGCGCCAGGCGGGTGGCAATCTCCCGCGTCACACGGGCGCTGCGCCGCGACGGGTCCAGCGCCATCGGATCAGTCCAGATGGTGTGCAACAGGGCGCGCACGTTGGCGTCGTGCAGGTCGTCGAGGGTCAGGCGGTAGCTGTTGGGGTCAGGAAACGGCACATAATTGCCACCGGTGCGCGTAAACTCGCTGAAGACGTGGATGCTGTTTCCCACGTCCACGACGATGACGAAGGGCGGACGGCCGTTCTCGATTTCCACCTGGGGCAGGTTGCGGGCGTAGCTCTGGGCCTGCTGGCGCGCCTTCTCCATCGCCGTGTCCCACCCGGCCGTACCACGCACGGCCGTGCCCTTCTTGGTCTGCTTCTTCTGTTGCAGCGCCGCCGCGCTAAAGGTGAGCTTGTCGGCCTGGTCGCTGCCCTGCTTGGCCTCCAGGACAAAACAGCCGCGTTTGTACAGGTCTATGAAATTGGTCGTACCGTGTGGGGAAGGAACCGCCTTCTCAAAGACGTAGGTATTCTCGGATTCCTGGGCCTTCTTGGGGTGGGGATGCTCAACCTCGATCAGGTCGCATAGCTCCGCGAGGAAAAGCTGGTAATTGGCGCGCTCGGCCGCCCCCGATGTTTGCCAGCGAGCGATGAACGCTTGGATGTCGGCTTCCGATACTCCCATGGGCCTTTTCCTTATAACTGGTTGGAACAGACAAGTCGCTAACGACGCTTTTTAAAGATAACATAAATAATTCTGGCCTCCAAAAAACCGATAGTCCCAATTTGTGTTGGCGCGCCAACACATGCTCCACCCCTGGAACACAAAACGGCCGTTTCCCCCACCAGGAGAAACGGCCGTCACCCACAACCAACCTGCATCAGCCCAAAGCCTACGAGTGCCCGTCCGCCTTCCGCCGCATCACCCCCTCGGCATACGAGCGCCAGAAGCGCATCAGCATGTAGTTCTGCAACGTATCCTCGCCATCATCAATGAACGGCGCGGAAATCACCTCGCCGGCGTGCATCAGCCCCTCGCGTCGCTCCGTCCTCACCACGGCCTGGTTTTGCCGCTGGTCAATGGTGCTGCCGGAGATGATCACCACCTCCACCCGCTCCGGGTCTTCAGACGGCGGCACGTCGGGCAGCCCTTCGCCTTCCGGCCGTGTAGACATCCACGCCTCAGCCACCAGGAAGGCCGCTGCCAGCGGCGTGTCGCCCTCGGCCGCCTTCACGCCCATCGTCACCATCGTCGAGGCTTTCGACTCGTCGTCTTCAAAGCCGGGCGTGACAAACACGCTCAGGCCATAGTTGCCATCAGCCTGCGCGTAGAAGGCCATCAGGTGCGGGCTGATGAACTCTTCGCCATCCATGTATTGGCCGGCCCATTCCAGCGCGCTCATCAGCAGGTGGTTGAACTCGGCGTCGCTGATGAGTTCGCGTCCAATCTGTCGCACATCCATTAGAAAACCATCTCCGCATGTAATTCTACGCTAATTTTGCCCCGCAGCGCGATGGATTGCGCTTCAGCCAGGCTCAACAAATCCTGAATGACTATCAACTGCTGCCGCAGATCGCCGGGATGGGTGGGCGCGGCCACGGCCGTAGCCTGGGCGGGCACAATGGCCTTCGCTGCTTCAGGCTCCACTGTTGGCGCGCCAACACTGGCGGCCACCGGCTTCTTCTTGGGCGCGGCCTTCGTCACCTGGCCGCGAATCAGTCGCTCCCGCCTGGGTAAGCCAGCCTCGTTAAACCGCTTGAGCAGCCGCCGCCAGTCTTCACCCACCTCAGCCCCTAGCGCCTTAATACTTTCACCGGCCATATAACGGCCGTGCAGCGCCTGCACCATCTCATCTGTCCACTTCACCGTTTCTGCCACTGGTATACAAACCTCCTCTGGTTCGTCAATCTCAACCGGCGCGCTGTTCGCCTTCGCCCGCGCCACAATTGCCTCTATTCGTTTCTGCACGGCCGCATCCACACGGCCGTTCCGCCGCGGCTTCCGGGCCGGCTTCTGCTCCGCCAGCTTTGCCTTGAAGTTGGCGACCACCTCCGGGTCCACCTCGTAGATACGGCCACCACCCCTGCTCGTCCCGGTGCGCAATTCAAACTCGCGCCCAGGGCCAACGGTAGAGCCGCTAAGGACAGTCACGCTTCCTCCAGCCCGTGCCGGCTGGCATACGTCTCCATCCACCGGGTCAGCCATTCGCCCGCTTCCTGCTTGTCGAAGCCGAACGTTTCCTGCAAATACGGCCGTGCACCGAACATGTTGGTCACGCCGCTGTCGCGCAGCTCATCCAGGAAGCTGAACACGTCGTCCTCATCCGCGTCGCCATTATACAACTCATCGAGTTCGTTCCATTCTTCTGTTTCCCAACCAAGCTCGCATTCCGGACAAAAGGCCATGCCGCTGTTGGGCGGCGGGTTGTACCGATGTGTGGGGCAGTAATACGTCTGTCCCAACTTCTGCTCCTGGAAACGCCGCATCGTGTCCCACACCTGCAGGTAGGCGGCGTCGCGCAGCGGGTCGCCATGCACCTGCTCTTTGAAGTTGGTGTAATCAATCTCGACGGCCAACGCCGCCCCCAACCGATTCCAATCAGCACGCGGCAGGAAAATCCGGCAGCAGTAATCCGATTCCGGTGTCGTCACCATCTCTGGCATCTGGATGCCCCGCCCCTGGCCGAAACCTCGCAGATGCTCCAGGTCAGTCTCATTCCGGCCGCGCACCAGCACCAGGTCAGGGTCGGACTGGTGGGCGACCACACTGTAGAAACCATACTTTGTTACGAGCCACATACTAGTAATACCTCCGCATCGTTGTGCACTTGCAGCGCCGCATCCAGGGCATCTATGCGCCGCCGTGTGCGCTGGCAGGCCTTTTCCCAAATCCGGACAATCCGTTCTAAATGGTCCGGGTCATCAGGCTCCATCTCTTCCAAATCACCCTCGGTTGTCAACGCCTGGTCGGCCAGCTTGAAAAGATGGGCGATGTGCGCCGGCACATTCACGGCCGTGCCACTAATCAGGTCATTCAACTCTATCACGCCACTTCCTCCACCGGCTGCAAGAAGCCCACCACTTCCTTCAGCCGCTCCTCGACGTGGGCCAGGTCGCCCACGTAGCCCCAATCGTTCGGCTCCTGCAGTTGCCGGCTAAGGTGAGCAACTATCAGGTCGCCCAGCCGCCCCCACAGCTGCAGCACGGCCGTGTACTTTTCCTGGTAGACCTCATTCGCCGCGCTCATCATCCACCTCCGGCACAGGCGCTTCGATGACCAGCAGGTAGCTCGCGCCCAGGATGTGCTGCGCTTCGCCTTCGGAGAGGCGCAGCGCCTGGCACACGTCGTAGAGCAGGCAGGCGTCGGCGTTCATCACGCCCTCTTCGCCATCTTCCAGCTGCGTGCGCAGCCGGCGCAGGGCCGCGATGTCCACCGCCCGCATGGCCGCCTTGCCGCCATTGTAGGCGGCCGTGACGCGCTGCTCTTCCTCCGCGTCGGCCGCGGCCGCGTGGGCCTCCTGGCCGGCCATCGCTACCAGCCAACCTGCCCCGAAGAGCAGCCCGCCGATAGACAAAATTCCCAAAATCGCTGTTGTAACCGTCATGGTTTCCCTCTTGTTTCATGATGGTGGTGGATGTGTTGGCGCGCCAACACATCCACCGGATTCACTTACTCGCCAAAGCTGCGCAGGGCGGCCGTGGCCCATTCGCCGATGAACTCCAGCGCGGCCGCCACCGAGTCGCCGGCGTTCCGCGTCTCCAGCCAGCGCAGGTAGATGGCATCCTCGCTGCGCTGGGCGACGTTCCGAATGCTGGTCAGGCGCCCTTTCACCGTCTGGTCACTGGCCTCGCCGGGCACGCCCACCTCTGTCAGGGCGGCCAGCGCCGCCAGCGCCGTGGCCTTGGGCATCGTCTCCGCCTGCCCCGCCCAGGAGTTGGTGCGGGTGGAAAAGGTCGCGTGCGCCGGCCGGTCAGGGGCGACGTAGTTGGCCCCATGCCACCAGAAGCCTCTGGCGCGCATCTGCTCGATGAGAATAGACAGCGCCCGCCAATCGCTGGCGAAACGCGGCACGCCCATCTTCTGCGGCCCATCGGCCACGTGGAAGCCGCCCACGTTCCAGGACGGCATCAGCTTATGGTCGCCTGGCCCGTCTAACGGTTCGGCCGTTTCAGGGAAGTTGTAGCGCACCCACTGCGGGTCGTCGGGCGGCCAGATGCCCACCCAGTCCCACTGCGGGTCGCGGAACCAGCGCCAGCCGAGGAGCAACTCCGCCAGCCGCGCATCGAACACAAAGCGGTCGTCGTGGCGCTGCGCGCCTTGCTGCTCGCTCATGCCGCCACCTTCGCTTCCACCATCTGGTTGTAAACGGACAGCGCCGCTTCCTTCGCCTGGCGATGGGCGCTGACCGTCGGCTGCCCCATATCCTCCAGGCTCGTCCGTGTCGAGACATACTTCTTCATCCCGGCCAGGTAAGCCGCCGCCCGGCTGGGCTGCCAGTCGCCAAACATCGTCAGGCGCGCCGTCTCCGCCCGCTCAATCGAAGCGCCAAAGAATGGCAGTCCACGCGCCACACACACGTCGAAGTCGAACTGATCCTCGGCCTCGGCCGCGCGCTCCAACCACTGTTCCAGAGTCACTACCAAATCGCTCATTGCCCCTCCTCTTCAAACTCGCCCTCGACGACGTCGTCGGTGCCGTCGGTATCGGTGTCGTCGTCGCCGCCCAGGAACTCCACCTGAGCCGCGTACCACGTAGCGGCAACCCCGGCCGCATCCTTCGCCTTCGCCCCGTCGGCGACGGCGCTGGCGTACTTCTGGAAAGCATCGAAGGCCAGCTTCCGGTCACGCGGCGGCCATTGCTCAGCAATCACCGGGAAGCCGCGCTTGACGTGGTTGGCGTCCGTGAACGCGCCGCTTTGCTTCAGTAGTTGGTACGCGGCCGCGCACCAGGCGTCCAGCGTCTCGGCCGCTGCCAGCTGCGCCGGCCAGTCGTAAGGCTCGACCGTCCGCTTGGGCGCGACTACCTCTTCGGCCTCGCCGATGACCTCGCTCACCACGTCCGTCCAACTTGGCCCCATGCTGACCTTGGCCGGCAGCTGTGCCGGGGCAGCCTCGTCGCCGAACAGCCAGCCATTCACGTCGCTGCCCGCCGCCAGTTGCCTGGCCGGTGCCGCCGCCTGCAGCAACGGCCGTTGCGCCACCGCCGCCAGCGTCAGCTGCGTGCGCTTGTCCAGCGCCTCCTGCATGGCGGCCGAGAACTGCGGGTTGAGTTGCCAGTGCAGCAGCCAGCGGGTCGAGTTGAGGCGGTTGCCCGCGTCCTTGTTCTGCCAGTCGGGGGTTGTGATTTTGTCCTGGCTGCGATACAGCCGGAGGGGGAAGTTGCGCAGCGGCAGGTAGCGGCGCGCCTGGTCCCGGTCGTTTGGGTCCAGCGGGTTGGCGATGAGGCCTACCAGCTCATCAATGATGCCGTAATACTCGGCGATGAGGGCGGGAATGTCGTAGGTCGCGTGGGTGATCAGCGTGACCACCCCGTGCCCGGCGATGCCCTGCTCAGCCAGCGCCCGATTGAAGCCGGGCAGGATCAGGTCTATGCTCATCTCCTGCTGCCAGGGGTAGAGTTTGTCGCGGTACGCGAAGGCCGGTTTCTCATCCTTGTCCAGGCGGGTGTGCTGGTCGTGGAGCTTTTCGCCATCGTACCAATACTCGATGCGGCCGGTCTTCTCGTTGCGGGCGCGCTTGATGTTCACGCCATCGCTGACGGCCATCAGCACGCTGCCCTTTTCGCCATGCCGGCGAGCGTAGAGCCAGGCGCAATCCTGAATGTCGAAGTTGCCGGCGACGTCGGCCGCGATGCGCACGTCGTCAATGGCGCGCGGCTGCGCACCGTACACTTCGGCGAAGACGGCCGTCAGCCTGTCGCCCAACTCGCCCCCCTCCACCGGCCGGAAAATCAGGTGGTCTTCATCCACCAGCTTGATGCTCTTGCCGAAACCGACGCGCCGCCCCTTTTGCAGGTAGCCAATGCGCACTGGCTTGCCGCGCACATCGCGCTCCATTTTTGCTTTGTTGGTCAATCCAGCTATGGGCATGTTAACCTCCTTGCCCCTTTTGTAGGTGCTTCCAGCTTTCACCCCGAACAATGTAGCCAACGGTAGTGCGTCCAACGCCAAACAATCTGCCTAACTCGGATTGCGTGTGTTTTCTACTTCCGTACAAGCGGATTATTTCCAAGACTTGAGCCTCAGATAGTCTGGCCTTCTGACTAGCTTCTCCACAAACCGTGCGGCCGCTGCGGGTTCTGTCCTGCATATTTTCAAGATTAGTACCAAGTCTCAGGTGAGCGGGGTTCACGCACGCCCGATTGTTGCAGCTATGAAGAACGTGGAGATTTCCGGGCCATTCTCCGTGAGCAATCCGCCACGACGCACGATGCGCCCCCACGAGGTTGACGCCGGTTCGCCAGCGAAACATTCCATAACCCTTGTGATTCTTAACGCCTTTCCATAGCCAGCACTCGTCAGGTGTGCTTTTGTCCACAAGCCTCCAAAATCTGATTTCTGGCGGTAGTGTTTTAACTATCTTTTTACTCATAACGCTCCTGGGTAACGGCCGTTCTGCTGACCAGAACGGCCGTTCTAAGACATTCTACTAAACCGTGATTCTGGTAGTCCACGACCATTCGCAGGGCGTGGGGTCAAAGCTCACCCGGCCGGTGGTGCGCTGCCAGTCGTTGCCTTCGTTGGCCTCGTAGATCTGGCGCGCCCGTTCGGCGGTGATGCGCTGGGCGGTGATTGGCTCCTGCCCCCCTTCGCGCCGGTTGTAAAAGAAGAAGGCGGCGCTGCGGACGATGTCAACCTCGACGACGGCCGTTTCCTCAGCTACACAATCCACAATGTCACCTCCTGCGGGGGC
>WBZL01000685.1_pt1 | contig 37911 bp, 40 predicted proteins | sample 5204291 | NCBI WGS metagenome assembly WBZL01 (sample SAMN12344345, study PRJNA552823) | activated sludge metagenome | biome: Activated sludge suspended growth; feature: Nitrification reactor; material: Wastewater; isolation source: activated sludge from nitrification reactor of wastewater... | reverse complement strand
GACGACCGTGTCGAACTGGCGGCCAGCCACCTCGACGGGTCGGGCGTGCAGGACGCCGATGTGCAGCACCCATTCAAGGAACGGCTGAATCGCGATGACGACGACGAACCAGAGAAGATTCGACCATCGGTAGTCCCCCACCCACACCCGTACCACCACTGCCAGGGCAAGACAGGTGAGCAGGATGCGGGGCGAGGTGAAGCCGAGGAACTGCCGCGCCGCCTCGGGCAGGCTGCGGGCCAGACGGGTCCGGGTCATGCGGTCCAGGCTACTGGCGCGGGTCGGGCCTCAGGAGCCACCCTGCATCTTGCGCATCTCGGCGTCGACCTCGGCGTCGGTCACCTGGTCCCCGGGACCGTAGGCGCTCCACCCCATGAAGGCCAAGCCGATCCCCATGCCGATGATCGGCCAGATCGGCCAGAAGTTCGTGATCGAGTGCTCCTTGCCGGTCACCGCCCACATGACGATGAACAGCAACCAGATGATCGCGAAGACACCCGCGGTCCGTTTGAAGTTCTGCTTGGCCCGGACCCGCTTGAGGGCCGCATCGTGCAACTGGTCCGGAGTCATGCCGCTCATGGGTCGATCATGGCACCGTCGCGGCGCGGGAGTCGCGCGCAGGAGCCCCGGGGCGCCGGATCAGGAGTTGCCCGCCATCTTGCGCATCTCGGCCTGCACCTCGGCATCCGTCACTTTGTCCCGCGGACCGTAGGCTCCCCAGCCCACGAAGAGCAAGGCGATGCTCATGCCGAATATCGCCCACACCGGCCAGAAGTACCCGCCACCGGACAGTGCCCAGACCGCCGCCAGGATGATCCAGACGATCACGAACACGCCCAGCAACTGCCAGAACGAGTGCTTGGCCTTGACCCGTTTGACCGCCTCGGTGTGCATCTGTTCAGGAGTCATCTCGCTCATACCTTCAGCATGCTCGCGTCGAATCGTCGCTGCCAGGGACTTCCGTCCCGCGGACTCAGCGCGGCTGACGGTGCTGGGCGATCGTCTCGCGCAGTCCAGCGGCTTGCTCGGCCACCCGCTCGGGCGCGGTACCGCCTATCCCCGATCGGGAGGCCAGCGCTCCTGGCACGTCAAGCACCTCACGCACCTGGGGGGTGAGCAGCGGATTCACGGACGACAACTCCTCATCGGTCAGCTCGTCCAGTTCCACTCCGCGACCCTCGGCGATCCGGACGCACCCGCCCGCGGCTTCGTGCGCCCGCCGGAACGGCATTCCCTGGCGCACCAGCCACTCGGCGATGTCGGTGGCGAGGGCGAACCCGGTGTGCGCCTCGCCGGCCATGGTCGCGGTGTCGAACTCGAGGGTGGCGACGGTGCCGGTCATCGCGGGCAGCACCAGTCGTAGTTGGTCGACGGTGTCGAAGACGGGTTCCTTGTCCTCCTGCAGATCGCGGTTGTAGGCGAACGGAAGGCCCTTGAGGGTGGCCAGCAGTCCGGTGAGGTTGCCGATGATGCGACCCGCCTTGCCGCGAGCCAGTTCGGCCGCATCGGGGTTCTTCTTCTGCGGCATGATGCTCGATCCGGTCGCGAACCGGTCGTCCAGCGTGGCCCAGCCGAATTCCTTCGACGCCCATAGGCAGATCTCCTCGCCCATCCGCGAGATGTGCACGGCGAGCATGGTCGCGGCGAACAGGAACTCGGCCACGAAGTCCCGGTCGCTGACGGCGTCGATAGAATTGGTCATCACCGACTCGAATCCCAGGTCCGCAGCGATGGCCTGCGGATCCAGGCCCAACGACGATCCGGCCAGCGCCCCCGCTCCCATCGGGGAACGCGCGGCGCGGCGGTCCCAGTCCTCGAACCGTTCGACGTCGCGAAGCAGCGCATGGGCGTGTTTCGCCAGTTCGTGGCCGAAGGAGACCGGCTGCGCCCGTTGCAGGTGGGTGAAGCCGGGAGCCGGGTCCGAGGCGTGGCGCTCGGCCTGATCGACGAACGCTTCGGCCAGATCGAGGGTCAGAGCACAGATGACGTGTGCTTGATCGCGCAGATAGAGCTTGAAGTCGGTGGCCACCTGGTCGTTGCGCGACCGGCCGGCGCGCAGGCGGCCGCCCAGTTCCGGGCCCAACCGTTCCAGCAGGCCCCGTTCCACCGCGGTGTGGACGTCCTCGTCGGCCTCGGTCGGCTGGAACCGACCCGATTCGACATCGGCGAGGAGTTCATCGAGCCCACGGTTCATCGCGGCCAGGTCGTCGTCGGACAGCAGTCCGGCACGGTGCAGAGCGGCCGCGTGGGCCCGGCTCTGGCGGATGTCGTACGGCGCGAGGACCCAGTCGAAATGCACGGACAGGGAGAGCGCGGCCATGGCGTCCGACGGACCCGACCCGAACCGCCCGCCCCACAGTCGCATGCCGTCGGCAGTCACGCGCGCCCCAGGCGGGCGTCGCGCGCCGACGCCATGGTGCTGGGCAGTCCCCACAGGTCGATGAAGCCCTTGGCCTTGGACTGGTCGAACGTGTCGCCGGTGTCATAGGTCGCCAGGCCGAAGTCGTACAGCGACTCAGGGCTGCGGCGCCCGGTGACGACCGCCCGGCCGGCGTGCAGCACCAGGCGCACCTCGCCGGTGACCGACTGGTTCGCCTCGGTGACGAAGTTGTCCAAGGCGCGCATCAGCGGCGAGAACCACAGGCCGTCGTAGGCCAACTCGGTCCAGCGCTGCGAGACACCACGGAAGAAGCGGGCCAGATCCCGTTCCATCGTGACGTTCTGGAGTTCGTCGCGGGCGGTGAGGAGCACCATGGCGCCGGGGGCCTCGTAGACCTCGCGGCTCTTGATGCCCACCAGTCGGTCTTCGACCATGTCCAACCGGCCGACCCCTTGCGCACCGCCCCGGCGGTTCAACTCCTCGATGGCCTGCAGCATCGTCACCGGGTGACCGTCGATCGCGACCGGGACGCCCGCGCGGAACTCGATGATGACCTCGTCGGGTTCGGCCGCGGCGTCAGGAGCGCTGGTGTAGGAGTACAGGTCCTCGATGGGGCCGTTCCAGATATCCTCGAGGAACCCGGTCTCGACCGCCCGGCCCCAGACGTTCTGGTCGATGGAGTACGGCGACTTCTTGTTGACGTCGATCGGCAGCCCGTGGGTCTCGGCGAACTCGATCGCCTTGTCGCGGGTCATCGCGTAGTCCCGCACCGGTGCGATACACGTCAGTTCGGGGGCGAGGTTGCTGATCCCGACCTCGAACCGGACCTGGTCGTTGCCCTTACCGGTGCAGCCGTGGGACACGATGGTCGCGCCGTACTTGTGGGCGGCATCTACCAGATGTCGCACGATGAGGGGGCGGGACAGCGCGGAGACCAAGGGGTACCGGTCCATGTACAGACCATTGGCGCGCAGGGCGGGCGCGCAGTAGTCGTCGGCGAACTCGTCGCGGGCATCGGCCACCTCCGCCTCGACCGCACCGCACTCGATGGCTCGCTTGCGGATGACCTCGAGGTCCTCGCCGCCCTGGCCGACGTCCACCGCCACGGCGATGACTTCCGCCCCCGTCTGCTCCGCGATCCATCCGATGGCGACGCTGGTGTCCAGGCCGCCGGAGTACGCGAGTACCACCCTGTCGCTCATGCTGAGCTCTCTTCCTCTTGTCGTTGCCTTGAGTTCGCGGCCCGCTGCCGGCGGTCGCCGGTCATGATCGGGCTCGTTCGTTGACCATGGCCAGGATCGTGTCGGCGACCTGCGCGCCACCGTCCGGCTCGCGGGTCACCAGCAGCACGGTGTCGTCCCCGGCCACCGTGCCGATGATTCCCACAAGCACAGTGTGATCGATCGCGCTCGCCAGGTACTGCGCGGCTCCCGGAGGTGTGCGCAGGACCACGAGATTCGCCGACGAGTCGACCGAGATGATGAGTTCCCGCCCGATGCGGGTCAGCTTGGACCCTCGGGCCGCATCCAGATCCGGGGGACGAGCGGTGCTGTCGCCGCCTTCTCCGGGAACCGCGTAGACCAACTCACCGTCCGCGTCCGGGACCTTCACCGCCCGAAGGTCATCGAGATCCCGACTCAGCGTCGCCTGCGTCACTTCGATGCCGTCGGCCGCCAGATGATCACGCAGTTCCGCCTGGGACCGGACGGGGTGCAACTGCAGGATCTCGACGATGCGCAGCCGCCGGGCGGACATGCTCTTGGGGACGGTCATCCGATGTCCTCCCGGGTCGCGCGCAGGATGCCGGGGAGCGCCGCGAGGAACTGGTCGACATCGGCAGTGGTGATGGTCAGTGGCGGACACAGGCGGATGACATCGGGACGGACCGCGTTCACCAGGAATCCCCGTTCGCGCGCACTCTGTTCCACAGCTGCTGCCACGGGCTCCGTGAGGAGCAACGCACGCCACAGGCCAGTTCCCCGCTGACCGGCGACCAGCGGGTCGTCCGTGGCTGCAAGCCCGGCGGCGAGGTGTTGCCCGACCGTCGTCACCGAGGCCAGCAGATCCTCGTCGAGGATCGTGTCCAGCACCGCATGGGCCGCCGCCACGGACACGGGGTTACCGCCGAACGTCGTGCCGTGATCGCCCGGTCCGAGCAGTTCCGCGGCTACACCGAACGCCAGGACGGCGCCCAGCGGCATGCCGCCGGCCAATCCCTTGGCCAGCGTGACCACATCGGGCTGGACATCGGCCGAAGCGAACCACGCGCCGGTCCGACCGATGCCCGACTGGACCTCGTCGATGATCAGGAGCGCGTCGTTGGCCGAGCAGATCGCCCGAGCGCGGGCCAGGTAGCCGTCCGGCGGGACGACGATCCCGCCCTCTCCCTGGATGGGCTCCAGGAACACGGCCGCAGTGTCCGGACCGACGGCTGTGGCGAGCGCCTCCCCGTCACCGAACGGCACGAACGTCACCGGGCCCGGGAGTGGGGCGAAGGGGTCGCGCTTCGGCGGGTTCCCGGTGACCGACAAGGCTCCCATCGTGCGGCCGTGGAAAGATCCGTCCGCCGCGACGATGCCCAGCTTCCCGCCCGCCGGATCGGCGGTCCAGCCGTGACGCCTTGCGATCTTGTACGCCGCCTCGTTGGCCGTCGCGCCATCCTGGCAGAAGAAGACCCGGCCCGGCCGCCCAACCAGACCCAGCAACCGTTCGGCAAGTGCGATCCCGCGCTCGTGGGCAGCGAGGTTGCTGACGTGCCCGAGCGTCGCGACCTGATCGGTGACCGCCGCCACGATGGCCGGATGGGCGTGCCCGAGCGTGTTCACGGCGATCCCCGCGACCAGGTCCAGGTACTCCCGGCCGTCGGCGTCCCAGACCCGGCAGCCGCTCCCCCGTACCAGGGCCAGCGGCGGGGTCCCGTAGTTGCGCATCATCACCGCGTCCCAACGATGGAGCAGTTCGACGTTGTTCATGCGTCCGGCTCCCCGTCGGGCAGGACCATGGTGCCGATGCCCTCGTCGGTGAACACCTCGAGCAGCAGCGAGTGCGGGATCCGACCGTCGATGACGTGGGCGCGCTCGATTCCGCCGCTGACCGCATCGGCGCAGGCCTGCATCTTGGGCAGCATGCCCGTCTCCAGGTGCGGCAGCATCTCGCGCAGTTCCGACAGGGACAACGTGCGGATCACTTCGTCCGACGCGGGCCAGTCCGCGTACAGACCTTCGACATCGGTGAGGATGACGAACTTGTCGGCGCCCAGGGCCACGGCCAACGCAGACGCCGCGGCATCGGCGTTGATGTTGTACACCTGGCCGTCCTCGCCGATGCCCACACTGGACACCACGGGGATGAGTCCGTCGTCCAGCAAGGTCGTCACGAAGTCCGGCCGGACCGCGGCGACGTCCCCGACGAAACCGATGTCGGTGTGTTCCCCGTCGACCACCGCCAGTCGGCGGGAGGTGGTGAAGAGGTGGGCGTCCTCGCCCGACAGACCCACCGCATGGGGGCCGTGTTCGTTGATGAGGCGCACGATGTCGCGCTGCACCTGGCCGGTCAGCACCATCCGCACGACGTCCATGGCCTCGCGGGTGGTCACGCGGTATCCGGCCGTGAACGTGGATTCGACCCCCAGCCGCTCGAGCATCGCCGTGATCTGCGGGCCGCCGCCGTGGATCACGACCGGCCGCAGACCGGACAGCCGCAGGAAGACGACGTCCTCGGCGAACGACCGTTGCAGGTCCTCTTCGATCATGGCGTTGCCGCCGTACTTGACCACGACGCAGGCCCCGCGGAATCGTTCCAGCCAGGGAAGGGCACGGGCGAGCACTGCGGCGTCCGCCATGGCCGCGGCCCGGTCGCGGGCCCGCAAGGTACTCATGACGAGTACGCCGAGTTCTCGTGGACGTAGGCCGCGGTCAGGTCGTTGGTCCAGATGGTCGCCGCGGCGTCGCCCGCCTGGAGATCGATGGTGACCAAGACTTCCCGGTCGCTCATGTCGACCAGCGTCCGATCCTCACCGGTGGCGCCGGCCCGGCACACCCAGACGCCGTTGACGGCGACGTCGATCGCGTCGACCTCGAAGGTGGCGTCCGTCGTACCGACTGCCGACAGGATGCGCCCCCAGTTGGGGTCTTCGCCGTGGACCGCGCACTTGAACAGGTTGCTCGCGGCCACGGCCCGCCCCACGGTCTCGGCGTCGGACTCGGCGGCGGCGTTGATCACGTCGATGCGGATGTCCTTCGACGCTCCTTCGGCGTCGGCCACCAACTGACGCGCCAACGAGGCGGCGACCGTCTCCACCATCTCGGCGAGGACGGTCACCGGAAGTTCGCAGCCGGAAGCGCCAGAGGCCAGCAGCAGAACGGTGTCATTGGTCGACATACAACCGTCGGAGTCGACCCGATCGAAGGTCCGGGCCGTGGCGGCACGCAGGATCTCGTCGAGCGCCTGGGCGGTCACCACGGCATCTGTGGTGATGACACACAACATGGTCGCCAGCCCGGGCGCCAACATGCCGGCCCCTTTGGCCATGCCCCCGACGGTGACGCCTTCCACCGGACCTGCCACGGCGGTCTTGGCCACCGTGTCCGTCGTCATGATCGCCTCGGCCGCCACCGGGCCGCCGGTGGGTGACAACTCGCGAGCGCAGGAATCGAAGCCGGCCAGCAGCGCGTCCATGTCAAGGCGCTCGCCGATCAGACCCGTGGAGCACACCGCGACCTCGATGGGCCCGCAGTCCAGCAGTTCCGCCACATGTTCCGCGGTGTGGTGGGTGTCGGCGAACCCGGCGGGACCGGTGCACGCGTTGGCGCCCCCGGAGTTGAGGGCCACGGCGTGCAGTTCACCGGTGGTGAGGCACTGCTGGGACCACACGACCGGAGCCGCCTTCACACGGTTGCGGGTGAAAACCCCCGCAGCGGCTTGGAGCGGACCGTCGTTCACCACCAGGGCGACGTCCCGCGCGCCGGACGACTTGAGTCCGGCCGCCAGGCCTGCGGCTCGGAATCCGCCGGCTGCGGTCACACTCATGGCGCCACTCCCATCGTCGACAGCCCCATCGCCTCGGGCAGTCCGAGCATGAGATTGGCACACTGCAGCGCCTGCCCGGCAGCGCCTTTCTGCAGGTTGTCGATGGCCGTGACGACCACGACCCGACCGGCGTGGCTGTCGACGGCTGCCTGGATGAGCGCGGTGTTGGCACCACACGTCGCGCCGGTCGTGGGCCACTGGTCGGGCGGGAGCAGGTGCACGAATGGCTCGTCGTGGTACGCCGCGGCCAGGCACTGCCGCACGTGATCGGTCGTGACGCCTGCGGCAGCGGGTGCCGACGTCGTCGCCAGGATCCCCCGCGGCATCGGGGCGAGCAGCGGGGTGAAGGACACCGTCACCGGGGTGTCTGCCTCGTCGGACAGCGTCTGCTCGATCTCGGGGGTGTGCTGGTGGACCCCGGCGACCTTATAGGGCTTCATGGCACCCATGACCTCCGAGGCCATCAGTCCATCGCTGGGGACCCGCCCCGCTCCGCTGGTCCCCGACGCGGCAACGACGACGAGTTCGGGGTCCATCAGACCGGCGGCCAGCAGCGGCCAGGCGGACAGGGTGACCGCGGTGGCGTAACACCCCGGTCCGGCCACCCGGGAGGCCATGGCGATGCGCCGGCGGGCGCCGGGCAACTCCGGGAGTCCGTAGGGCCACGGGTCGGCATGTGCGCCGGTCCCGTAATAGGTCTCCCACTGCTCCGGTGACCGCAGCCGATGGTCGGCGCCCAGGTCGACGATCCGGACGCTGGCGGGCAGTTGCGCAGCAAGTGCCGCGGACTGCCCGTGCGGAAGCGCTAGGAAGACGAGGTCGAGGTCGGCCAGGGAAGCCGGATCGGTGTCGGCGAACACCTCGGCGCCGAGCGCCGCGAGTCCCGGGTGAACCGCTCCGACCGGCTGGTGCGCCTTCGTCCCGGCGGCGATCACGCACGTCTCGAACTCGTCGTGTCCGGCCAGAAGCCGGAGCAGCTCGCCACCGGAGTAGCCGCTGGCTCCGACGACGCCGACCCGATATCCCATGGCCGCGAGTATACGCATACCTTCATATATGCATGTTCGTCAGGGGTCGATCCGTAGGAGCCGAACCATGGACTGCCGTTCGCGCGAGCGTTACGGCACTCTGGTCGTACTCCTGCCGATGGAAGGATCCCGGTGATCGATCCACGCGATGCCGCCGACCGGTTGGTCAACTGGGGCCGCCTGGGCGGGGACTCGTTCAAGGCCTGGCGATCCTCGGGACTGAGCGTCCCGTGGCGGCCGACCGTGACCAGCCGCCTCGCCCGGGACCTGCTGGTCCACGGGGTGTCCCCCGCGATCGGATGGGCGGCGGGCGCTGCTCGCCATCCCGACGCCCCCGCGCTCGCGGGTGTCGACGGCCCATGGCTCGATCAGCGGGAGGCCGAGGATCTGACCCGGGCTGCCACCACGTACCTCCGGGCAGCCGGGCTGGAACCGGGGTCGACGGCCGCCTTGCTCGGACGCAACAGTGTGGGCTTCGCGATCGCCATCGCAGCGGTGGCGCGCACGGGCGCCGACCTGGTGTACCTGAACCCGGGTTTCAGCGCCGCCCAGGTCGCCGACGTGTGTGACGAACGCGGGGTGTCCCTCGTTTTGGCCGATCCGGATCTGAGCGATCGGGCTCCGACCGACCGGGTCGTCCTGGACCTGGCGGACCCCTCGTCGTGGAGTACCGCCGACGCCGGCTACCGGATCTCCCCGAGCGGCGGGCGTCACATCATCCTGACCTCCGGGACCACCGGACGACCCAAGGGCGCCGACCGATCCCGGACCCCGCTCGAGGCCGCCGTCTCGCTGCTGAGCGCCCTGCCCTACCGAGAGCGGGGCACCCATGTCCTGGCCGCGCCGCTGTTCCATTCGTGGGGGTGGCTGAACCATCGACTGGCCGCGCTGCTCGACGCCGGCGAGGTCCTGGTCCCGCGACCCGACGCCGCCACCGTGCTGGATGCTGCCGAGCAACAGCACGCCACGTTGATCATCACCACTCCGGTCGTGATCGGACGGCTTGCCGAGGCCGGTCCCGGCGGGCGGGATCTCTCGCAGTTGTCCGGGGTGCTGGTGAGTGGGTCGGCGATTCCTCCCGACGTGGTCGCCCGGTTCGCCGATCAGTTCGGACCCGTGTTGTACAACCTGTACGGCTCCACCGAGGTCGGCTACGCCTCCGTGGCTGCGCCTGCGGATCTGGCGGCGGCGCCGGACACCGCGGGTCGCGCCCTGCCCGGAGTCCGTCTGTCCATCCGCAGCAGCGACGGCAAGGAGTCGCCGCCCGGCCGGACGGGCGAGGTGTGGGTCGGTTCCGCCGCGGCGTTCGACGGGTACGTCGACGGTGCCGACAAGCCGCGCGACGACGGGCTGGTGGCTACCGGCGACCTCGGGCTACTCGATGAGACCGGACTGCTGTTCATCCGCGGCCGGGCCGACGACCTGATTATCAGTGGTGGCGAGAACGTACACCCCACCGAGGTGGAGAGTGTCCTGCGCGGCTGTCCCGCTGTTGTCGATGTTGCTGCAGTGGGACGGCCTGATTCCGTCTACGGACAGGCGGTGGTGGCATTCGTCGTCAGCGACGCGGCGACGACGCCCGCCACCGTGCGCCGCGACGTGATGGCGTACGCCCGGGAACACCTGGCTCCCTACCAACGACCACAGGAGGTACGGATCGTCGACCACCTTCCCCGCAACGAGACGGGCAAGGTCGTCCGCCGGCTTCTGCCGCTGTGACTGTCGCCTGCGCTTCGACAGGCATCGTCCGATCGCTGCCCGCTAGCGTCGGTCCATGACCGTGCTGGACTCGTTCGCGGCACCCCGCGAAGCATGGGAGGACACCGAGGCCTTCGGGCTGGCGGGCGCCTCAATGGATCCCGATGACGACGTAGACGTCGATGTCGATGTCATGACCGAGGACTTCGCCGGCGCCGGATACCGACCCGAGGCTGGTGACGCTGTGATGGGCTGGCTGGAACGGCTGCGGCGCCCGGCCACCGAGCAGCGCCCCGTGTGGCGGGGAGCGGAACCACCGGCAAAGGATGCACCGTTCGACGACAAGTTGGCGTACTACCGATCCCAGCATCGTTCGGTTGGGGTGCGCGCCACCCATCTGGTGGGAATCCCCGGCGCAGCCGCTGCGCTGCCTCTGCTTCTCGCACGGCCCCGCGTGGGAGCGGCGGTCTTCGCCGTGTCGTGGTCGATCCAGGTCGCGGGACATCGGATCTTCGAGCGCAACAGTCCTGCCCTGACCAAGGGCTTCGTGACCTACCAGTTGTGTGGCCTTGCGTTCTGGTGCGAGGAGATGGGCGATCTGGTCAGCCGAGCGCGTCCCGTAGGTTGAGACGCGTGGTCAAGGTCGATGTGTGGTCCGACGTCGTGTGCCCGTGGTGCTACATCGGCAAACGCCGATTCGCCGAGGGGGTTCGGCTGTACCAGGCGGCGGGCGGTGCGGAGCCGATCGACGTCGAGTACCACTCCTTCGAGCTGGCTCCCGACGTCCCGGCCGACTACCACGGCAGCGCGGCGGACTTCCTGGCCGAACACAAGGGTCTGCCGCCGGGGCAGGTCCGGCAGATGTTGGATCAGGTCGCGGAGCTGGCGGCAGCCGAGGGTCTGGACTACCACTGGGACGACGTCCAGCACACCAAGACGCTGAAGGCGCACGAGTTGCTGCATCTGGCCAAGGAGCGCGGTTGTCAGGAACAGATGAAGGAACGCCTGCTCGCCGCCTACTTCGTCGAGGGTCGCCACCTGGGAGACATCGACGAATTGGCCGACCTCGCCGCCGAGGTCGGGCTGGACCGGGACGAGGTGGTCGCGGCCCTGGGCTCCGGCAGGTACGCCGAAGCGGTGCAGGCCGACATCGACCAGGCGCATCGCTACGGGATCTCCGGGGTCCCGTTCTACGTCATCGACGGCAAGTACGGCGTCAGCGGCGCACAGCCACCGCAGACCTTCGCAGACGCGCTCGCCACGGCCGCCGAGGACTGAGGTTCCAGCGCACCCGTCAGGAACGAAGGGTCGCCCCGACCTCTGACGTCGCTGCTGCCACCGCGGCGTCGCGGGCCGCGGCCACCTCGTCGGAGGTCAGCGTCCGATCAGGCGCCCGGAACCGCAGACTGAACGCCAGCGACTTACGACCGGCACCCACCTGTTCGCCGGAGTATTCGTCGAACAACCGCACCGACTCCAGTAGGTCGCCCGCGCCCGTGATCAGCGCCCCCCGCACATCGGCTGCCGCGACGTCGGCATCCACCACGAGGGCGACGTCCTCCTTGGCCACCGGCATCGTGCCGACCGTCGGGGCGACAGCGACCGGTCGACGGGAGCGGATGACTGCGTCCAGATCCAGTTCCATCGCCGCAGTCCGCGGTGGAAGGCCGGCCGCTTCGCACACCTTCGGATGCAACTCTCCGGCGTAGCCGACGGGAACCCCGGCTATCCGCAACACTGCGCAGCGGCCCGGATGCCAGGGCGGCTGTTCCCCGGCGGTCACCTCGAGGTCACAGTCCACCGCACGGGCCACGGTGTGAGCCGCGGCGATGGCATCCGCCCACAGCACCGGACGTTCGGGCCCCCACCAACCGGCGGGTTCGCGCGCTCCCCCCAGCAACACGGCGACGTGCCGGGGCTGGTCCGGCAGCAGGTCGTCCAAGGCAGCCAACTGACCGTCGTCCGGTCGTCCCGCCACGCTCGGTCGCACCGGCTCCGGCGAACTGAACGTCGCCCGGGGAAGGAACACCAAACCCTGCTCGAACAGCGCCAATGACTGGGCCCCGCGGGAAAGGTTGCGACGAGCGGCGGCGACCAACCCCGGTAGCAACGTGGTGCGCAACCACGGCTGCTCATCGCTGAGGGGGTTGGCCAGGACCACCGAGCGGTAGCGCGGGTCGTCCGGTGTGATCCCCAGCCGAGCCAACTCGGTTTCCCCGACGAAGGGGTAGGAAGGCACCTCGACGTAGCCACTCCCCGCCAAGGCAGTGCCCACGAGCCGGCGCAGGCGCCGCGCCTCCGGCAGACCGTGCTGGGCGGGGACCGCCGGCAGTTCCGACGGGATCCGGTCGTAGCCGACCAGACGCAGGACTTCTTCCACCAGGTCGTAAGGGTCGGTCAGGTCTGGCCGCCACGAGGGTGGCGTCACCTGCAGCACCGAGCCATCCGCAGCCACGTCACAGCCCACCGTCGTCAGGTGCGCCCGGACCACCGAGCCGTCGATCGGCATCCCGGCGACCCGCCCGGGCAGGCCGTCGTCGATAGTGATGACGACCGGTTCCCGGGCGGCTTCGACGGCGGTCATGCCGACGTGGGTTCCCCCGCCGTACTCGAGCAACAACGCGGCAGCGCGCTCTGACGCGAAGGGCGGCAGCGCCGGGTCGACCCCGCGCTCGAACCGGCGTGATGCCTCGCTGCTCAGCTTGTGGCGCCGTCCCATCCGGGCAATCGCCCCCGGCTCGAAGTGGGCGGCTTCCAGCGCGATGTTGGTCGTGGCGTCGTTGATCTCGGACGTCAGTCCGCCCATCACGCCGGCCAGACCGATGGCGCCTCGGTCGTCGGCGATGACCAGGTCGTCCTCAACCAGTTGCCGCTGGACATGGTCGAGGGTCTCGAGCGTCTCCCCCGGCTGCGCGCGCCTGGCCCGCACCGGCCCCTGCAGCAGGTCGAGGTCGAATGCGTGCAGCGGTTGCCCCGTCTCGAGCATCACGTAGTTGGTGACGTCGACGGCGAGGCTCACGGAGCGCATGCCACCCGCTATAAGGCGCGCGCGTAGCCAGGCCGGGGTGGGGGCGGCCGGGTCGAAGCCGGTGATCGTGCGCAGGGTGAAAAGGTCGCAGCGGTCGGGGTCATCGGTACGGCCTTCATGCGGTTCCGCTCCCTGCGCCGGGGCGGGGAGATCGGCCAACTCCACCCCGGGATCGGCGAACGGAACGCCGTAAGCGGTGGCGGCTTCGCGGGCGACGCCCCGGATGCTCAGCGCGTAGCCGCGGTCCGGCGTGACAGCGATGTCGAGGACGTCGTCGCCCACGCCCAGCACCGGGGCAGCATCGGTGCCGGGGTCGGCGGTATCCGGTGGGAGCACGATGATCCCGTCGTAGTCGTCGCCGAGCCCGAGTTCGCGCTCACTGCAGATCATCCCGTCACTGACCCGGCCGTAGGTCTCCCGGGATGCGATCGCGAAGTCGCCGGGCAGCACCGCCCCCGGCAACGCCACCACCACCAGATCACCCGCAGCGAAGTTGCGGGCCCCGCAGATGATGCCGCGCTCCCCGGGGGTGTCGGGATGCCCATGATCGGCGCCGACCGCCACCCGACAGAAGCGGATGGGTTTCTTGAAGTCGGTGAGTTCCTCGATGGCGTCCACCCGGCCCACCACCAGGGGGCCCGTCAAACCGGCGCCGATCGTGTCGACGGTCTCGACCTCCAGACCGGCGGCGATCAGACGCGCCGCGATGTCCCGGCCGGTCTGATCGGCGGGAATCGGGGCGAACTCGCGCAACCACGAGACGGGGACGCGCATCAGACCTCCAGTCCGAAGGGAAGGGTGAAACGGATATCGCCTTCCACCATGTCGCGCATGTCTGTGATGCCGTGCCGGAACATCAGCGTCCGCTCCAACCCCATGCCGAAGGCGAAGCCTTGGTACACGTCCGGGTCGATGCCACAGGCGCGCAGCACCCGAGGATTGACCATTCCGCAGCCGCCCCACTCGATCCAGCCTTCACTGCCGCACGTGCGACACGGGTGATCCGGGTCGCCCACCGACGCCCCCCGGCACACGAAACACTGCAGGTCGAGTTCGGCGCTGGGTTCGGTGAACGGGAAGTACGACGGTCGCAGGCGGGTGACGATCCCGTCGCCGAACAACGCGGCCGCGAAGTGGTCGAGGGTGCCCTTGAGGTGGGCCATCGTAATCCCCCGGTCGATGGCCAGGGCCTCGATCTGGCTGAACACCGGCGTGTGGGTGGCATCCAGCTCGTCGGTGCGGAACACCCGACCCGGCGCCACCATGTAGATGGGCGGTTCCTGAGTGAGCATCGTGCGGATCTGCACCGGCGACGTATGGGTGCGCAGGACCACACCCGAATCGGCGGAGTCGATGAAGAACGTGTCCTGCATGGAGCGCGCCGGGTGATCGGGTCCGAGGTTGAGGGCGTCGAAGTTGTGCCATTCGGTCTCGACCTCGGGACCGTCGACCACGTCGTAGCCCATGGTGACGAAGATGTCGGCCATCCGCTCCTGGATGGTGGTCAGGGGGTGCCGGGCGCCGACCGGATCCCGATCGAAACCCTTGGTGACATCCACCGTCTCGGTGGCCAAAACCAGTTCATCTCGTTCCGCCTCAAGCGCCTGCTGGCGCTCCGCCAAGGCTTGTTTCACCCGCTGCCGGGCCTGGCCGACCCGCTGACCCGCCTCGGCCTTCGCAGCCGGCGGCAGCGCCCCGATCTCGCGGTTGGCCAAGGCCAAGGGGGACCGGTCGGCGGCATGATCCAGCCGCACCTGCTTCAGGCCATCCAGGTCGGCGGCACCGGCGATCGCCGCCAACGCAGCCGCCACGGCTTCGTTGACCGACACCTCCGACAGGGCATGCGGGGCCACGGGGTCGAAGTCCTTGTTGGGGGCAGACACGCGGCCAGTCTAGGGCGCGCGGCACGTCGGCCGAGAACCTGAGTCCACGGCTCCGGCACGGACTAGGTTGGCGAGGAGGAGTGACATGCACACCGACACAACTGACCTGGGCTCCGACGTCTTCATGATGGACACACGGATGGGCGGTTACGAGGCCATCACCTCGTCGTATCTGATCCGCGGGTCGCGACCGTGTCTGATCGAGACCGGTACGGCTAGGTCCGCCCCGATCGTCATCGAGCAGTTGGACCGGCTGGGTGTCGGACCGGCGGATCTGGCGACGATCGTGGTCACCCACATCCATCTGGATCATGCCGGTGGCGTGGGAGACCTGGCCGCGGCCTTTCCCGACGCGCAGATCGTGGTGCAGGAACGGGGCGCCCGGCATCTGGCCGACCCCGCCCGGCTGGTCGCCAGCGCCCGACGGGTATTCGGAGAGACCATGGATCGCCTGTTCGGTGATCTACTGCCGACCGCGCCCGAGCGGATAATGGCGATCGCCCAGAAGGGGTCCGTCGACCTCGGTGACGGGCGTTTCCTGTCGGCCTTCCACAACCCCGGGCACGCCTCGCACCACATCGGCTTGGTGGACTCCGAGACCGGCGACCTGTACACCGGCGACGCGGCGGGGGTCTACGTGCCCGAGACGAAAGACGTCCGACCCGCCACGCCGCCGCCGGACTTCGACTTGGACCTGACCCTGTCGTCCTTGGCCGCGATGCGGGCCGTCCGGCCGACCCGGCTGCTGTTCAGCCACTTCGGGCCCGTGACGGACATCGACGACACTCTCGATGCGTCGGTGGCCGAACTGCACGCGTGGGTGGCGGATGTTCGGACCGCCCGGGCGCAGACCCCCGACTCAGACCATGCGATCGCCATGGTGGCGGAGCGCGATCGGGCGAGGCACCCGCAGATGTACGACGATCCGGGCGTCCTGCGCAAACAGGAGGAGTTGTCCGGGACGGCGGCGAACGTCGCCGGGATCATGCGGTGGTTGGACCGCCAGGACGCGGACTGATCGAGCCCGCGTCGGCCACTCGTTGGGCGAAGGCACTGGCGTACAGGCACACCGCGGCAGCGGCCGACAGATTGAGCGACTCGGCCTTCCCGAAGATGGGGATGGCGACGCGACGGTCGGCGGGGGTGTCCGGGGGCAACCCGTGTGCCTCGTTGCCGAACAACCACAGGGTGGGCTGGGCCAGGAGCCCCAGTTCGCCGAGGCCGGACAATTCGTCGGCGGCGTCACCGGAGGCCGCCCACACCTGCAGCGCACCCGCCGCCAGCCCAGCCAGCTCCGCCAGGTCGACACATCGGGTGAAGGGGACGTGGAACAACGATCCGGCAGTGCTGCGCACACACTTGCCGTTGTACGGGTCGACGCTGTCCCCGACGAAGATCACGCCATCCGCACCCGCGGCATCGGCGGTGCGCAGGATGGTGCCGGCATTACCGGGGTCGCGGACCTCGTGCAGAGCGACGACCAGGCGGGCGGACGCCAGCAGTTCAGCGGGCACCGGCTCGGGCAGGAACGAGCACACCGCGGCGATGCCCTGCGGGTGGACCGTCTCGGTCATCGCCAGCAGCACCGGCTCCGGCACCGAGGTCACGCGGACCCCGACCTCGTGGGCTAGCGAGACGATCTTCTGGACCGCCGGACCGGCGTCCTCGATGACAAAGACCTCGTCGATCGAGTGTGGCTGGCACCGCACGGCCTCGCGGACCGACTGCGGTCCTTCCGCCAGGAATCGGCCGACCTTCTGCCGGAAGGAGCGGTTCGCCAGACGACGAACGGCCCCGACCCGGTCCGATCTGACCGAGGTGGGGCCGTCCGATGTCATCGGGTCAGGCTGCTGCGACAGCGGCACGCGCCTGCTCGACCAGAACGGCGAACGCGTCCGGGTCGTTGACGGCGAGTTCCGCCAGCATGCGGCGGTCGACCTCGACGCCGGCGAGCCGCAGCCCCTGGATGAACCGGTTGTAGGTCATGCCGTTGGCCCGGGCACCGGCGTTGATGCGCTGGATCCACAGACGCCGGAAGTCGCCCTTGCGATCCTTGCGGTGGTCGAAGGAGTAGACCAACGAATGGGTGACCTGCTCCTTGGCCTTGCGGTACAGACGCGACCGCTGCCCGCGGTACCCGCTGGCCTGCTCCAGGACCTCACGACGCTTCTTGTGGGCGTTGACCGCCCGCTTCACTCTGGCCATGGTGGGGTTCCTTTCCTCAGCGCTCGCCGAGCAGGCGCTTGACGTTCTTCGTGTCGGCCGGGGAGACCTCGACGTCCGAGGCCAGACGCCGGGTCCGCTTGGAGGGTTTGCTCTCCAACAGGTGGCGCCGGTTCGCCTGCTCCCGCATGAGCTTGCCGGAGCCGGTCTTGCGCACCCGCTTCTTGGTCCCGCTGTGGGTCTTCATCTTCGGCATGGGGTTCCTCTCAGTCCTCGGCGTCCGGAGTGTCGGCGCCATCACGTTCTGCGTCTCGTCGGTCGCGGTCACGCCGCTGCTGGCTGCGCGTGCCCTTGACCTCGGACTTCTTCTTCAGGGGCGCGATCACCATGATCATGTTGCGTCCCTCCTGCTTGGGTGAGTACTCGACGAAGCCGATGTCCTCGATGTCCTCGGCCAGCCGCTGCAGCAACCGGAACCCGAGTTCGGGTCGGCTCTGCTCCCGGCCGCGGAACATGATCGTCACCTTGACCTTGTCGCCACCGTTGAGGAACCGGACGATGTGGCCCTTCTTGGTGTCGTAGTCGTGGGGATCGATCTTGGGTCGCAGCTTCATCTCTTTGATCACGGTCTGCGCCTGATTGCGGCGAGCGGCACGGTCCTTCTGGGCGGACTCGTACTTGAACTTGCCGTAATCCATCAACTTGCACACCGGCGGCCGGGACTGGGGAGCCACCTCGACGAGGTCGAGATCGCTCTCCCGTGCCAAACGCAGCGCATCATCGATGCGTACGATGCCGACCTGTTCCCCGTTGGGTCCGACGAGGCGGACTTCCGGGACACGGATGCGGTCGTTGATACGGGGTTCGACGCTGATGGCGCCTCCTTGGTCGCAGTAACCCGGAGACGGCGCAGACGGAGGCGCAAGCCAACGGCCAGAGCCGCTGTGGACCGGACCGGACAACCAGAGGTTGCTGGGTGGGAACTAATCCGCTTGCGCATCCGACCCGCAACGCGGATCCGGATGGGTCGTCTGCCAGTGTAGCGGCATGACCACTTCCGGGGAAAACGCCGATGCGATCGCGGCCACCCGCGACCTGACCGCCCTGTCGGCGGTGGAGATCCTGGGCGCCCACGCCGTGGACCTGATGACCGCCGCCGCGGTCAAGTTGGGGCTGTACGAAGGGACCGCAGATCAGGTGGACCTGGCCGAGGCGCGGATCCTGATCGACGGGCTGGCCGGGCTGGTGAACGCCTCGGTGCCGCACCTGGGTCATCATCACGCCGCGCCGCTGCGCGACGGACTGGCCAGCCTGCAGAAGGCGTTCCGCGAGGCGCAGGAGTACCCCGACGCGCCGGGCGACGGACCGGGGGAACGACCTCCGCAGGCTCGGACGTCAACGGCGGGGCCACGCCCGCGGCAGTGAGCCGGGGCCGGCCGCAGCGGCGCGGGCGACCTCTTCGCTGAGCACCTGCCGCCATGCTTCGAGATCGGTCAGGGGCTCTCCGACCACCCGGTCCACGGCACCCGCGGCCGCCAGATCCGCAGCCGTGATGTGCTGGTGCTCCGCCATCGCGTCGGCGTGGGTGGTGTCGCCGTGCACGATCAGCGAGGCACCTTCGGGCGGCAACGGCGTGAGCCACGCATCGGCGGCGGCCACGACCCGGTCGGCCGGAAGCAGCGCCAAGGCACCGCCACCCCCGCCACCACCCAGCAGCAGGGACACGGTCGCTGTGTCCAGGTTCATCAACTCGGCCAGGCACCGGGCGATCTCACCGGCGAGGGCGCCCTGTTCCGCCTCGGCGCTCAGTTCGGCTCCTTGGGTGTCGACGATGGTCACCAGGGGCAGCCGCCACCGCTGCGCCAACGCCATCCCACGGCGGGCCACCCGTAGATCGCCGGGTCCGATGCCCAGCGCCGGGTGGTGCGCCCGGCGCTGCTCCTGCCGGGCTCGGTCCTGACCGACGATGACGCACCCAGTGCCGTCGACCAGCGCCAGCCACACTCGGATGGCAACGGCTCGTTCGCCCACACCCGTGCCCGACAGCTCGACCGCGTCCGGCAGCAGCGCCACCAGGTCCGCCGCGCCGGGACGGTCGGACCGGCGGGTGGCGGTGATCGCGTCCCACGCCGTCAGTTCGGTCGGGGACACCTTCGGCGGCGCGGGATTGGCAGGCCGGTGGACGACCTCGGGGTTGGGGCTCTCCCACCCCGGCGGTGCCGCCGGATCGGGCCGGCCCGCCCAGACATCCAGAATGCGAGCCACCATCGAGCGCCACTCCTCGGGCGCCGCGACCGCGTCGATGACGCCGGCCTCATACAGACCCGCAGCGGTCTGGACACCCGCCGGGAACCCGGTGTGGAACAGACCCTCGTAGACCTTCGGGCCGAGGAACCCGATCAGGGCGCCTGGTTGGGCACACACGACGTCACCGAGTGACCCCCACGTGGCCAGAACCCCACCGGTCGTCGGATGACGCAGGTAGATGAGGTACGGCAGACCGGCATCTGTGTGGCTGCGCACGGCCGACGCGATGGCCGCCATCTGGATGAAGGCCGGAGTGCCTTCCTGCATCCGGGTGCCGCCTGACTGCGGCAGGCCCAGCACGGGCAGACCCAACGCAGTCGCCCGTTCGAAGGCAGCCACGATGCGATCCGCCGCCACCCGCCCGATCGACCCCGCGAGGAAACCGAAGTCACCGGCAACGACGGCGACAGTGCGCCCGCCCACCTGGGCGGAGCCGGTGGTCACCGACTCGTCGGTTCCGGTCGTGGTTCTGGCACGTTCCAGGTCCGCGGCGTACGCGGGTTCGCCCGGTGGGTCAGTGAGGGGCACATCCCAGGACCGCCAGGTGTTGTCGTCGACCACGGACCGTAGGAGGTCCGGGGTCGGGATGTGCGCCATGCCCGGCAGCCTAACCCCGGACCGGCGATCATCAGGGTGGACGGGGGCCGTCCGATCAGCGGCGGCCGGTCAGGCGGCGCGCGGTCTCACGCATGACCGCGGTCGGGGCCTGGCGCAACGTCTCGGTGACGTCCACGTTCTCCCGCAGGTAGGCGGCGACCCGCGCCGGGTCCATCTGATCGCGGGCGACGGCCATGACATCGACCTGCTCCATGGCCGCGGTCACGGCACGGGCGAAGTCCAACCGGGTGATCGCCAGGCCAGTGAAGTCGACGGCGTCGAGGCTTGCTTCGATGAGCCGCACCAGATCCATGTGGTCGATCGCGAACCCCGTCAGGTCGACCTGATCGGCGGTGGCCTCCAGCACGCGCTGGATGTCGACGTTGTCGATGGCGAGGTCGGTCAGATCCAGTTGCTCCATCACCAACTCGATCGTCTCCGGCAGCACCGAAGCAACTGCCGCCGCGGCCTCGTGTTCCGCATCGGAGCGCAACTGCCGACCGCGTGCGGCCAAGGGCTGGGTCACCACACCGAGCAAACGGATCCCCGCTCCCGCCGTCCCTGCGACCGGTCCCGCGGCTGGGCCCCAGGCCCGGGCCAGCAACGGGTTCAGGTGATCGCGGACGCTCGTAGCGGCGCGCTCCCCCACTTCCAGGGCCACATCGGCGACGCCGAGCAGCACGTCCATGACGGGCTCCCCCGGGAGTTGCGAACCAGGTGGGGCCACGGGAGCTGCGCCCGCGGTGAACCGGCCCGCGCCGGCGAGTCCGAGCAGGGCCACCCCCAATCCCCGCCGCACGGGGGCATTGGGCCAGGCCCGGGAGATCTGCGGCACCGCTGTGGGGGGCGGGGCGACCTGGGGTTGGGGTGGCGGGGTGGCCGCGAGGGTCTGTCGGGCGGACGCGGGCGTCCGTCGTGTGGCCGCAGCGGACTTCTTCTTCGCCGAGGCCGGTCTGGTGGGCTTGGGTGACCCCTTCTTCGCCGCTGTCGTCTTTTTCGCCGACGTCTTCTTGACCGAGGTCTTCTTCGCCGGCGTCTTCCGGGCGGGCGTCTTCTTGGCTGGCGTCTTCTTCGCCGACCCCGAGCGCGGCTTCCGGGTCGACGATGCCCGGGCCGGCCCGGAGACTGCCGGGCTCACAGCCGGCAGGCCGAGATCGCGGTGACCAGGATGCCGCGGCCACCGATGTCCGCCAGCCGATCCATGATTCGGTGGACCTGGGTCTTCGGCACCACAGCGCGCACGGCGACCCAGCCGTCCTCGGCGAGCGGCGAGACCGTGGGTGACTCCAGACCAGGGGTGAGCGCACACGCATCGGCGACCCGATCCTTGGGGATGTCGTAGTCGACCAACACGTACGTGCGCGCGGTCAGGACTCCCTGCAGGCGCCGGATGAACACGTCCGCCTCGGCCGACGCCGGCGCCCCCGTTCGCCGGATGAGCAGCGCCTCGCTGTGCATGATCGGCTCCCCGATCGTCTCGAGGCCCGCGACCCTCAGCGTCGCCCCGGTGTCGACCACATCCGCCACCGCATCAGCCACGCCCAGTCGCACAGCGTTCTCCACTGCGCCGTCGAGCCGCACAACATCCGCGGTCACGCCGATGGCGTCGAAGTAGGTCGACAGGATCTCGGGGTACGAGGTCGCCACCCGACAGCCCGCCAGATCCTGCGCCGCGTTGTACTTGCCTTCCGGGCCCGCCAACCGGAACGTCGACGGGGCAAAACCCAGGGCGAGGATCTCGTCGGCGGCTACCGCCGAGTCGGCGAGCATGTCGCGGCCGGTGATCCCCAGATCAAGCGTGCCGGCCGCGACATACGTGGCGATGTCGCGCGGCCGCAGCAGGAAGAACTCCACGTCGTTCTCGCGGTCCTGGACGACGAGGTCGCGCGGACTGCGGCTGCGGGCGTAACCGGCTTCGGCCAGCATCTGCTTGGCGGGTTCCGACAGTTGCCCCTTGTTCGGCAGGGCGATTCTCAGCACGAGATCCTCACAGATGGTCGTTGATGTCGGCAGGGGTCAGGTCGCAGGCCAGCATCAGGACCTGCAGGTGATAGAGCAACTGCGAGATCTCTTCAGCCGTCCGTTCGGACCCCTCGTATTCGGCGGCCATCCATACTTCCGCAGCTTCCTCGACGATCTTCTTCCCGATCGCGTGGACGCCCTGATCCAGCAGTGCGACGGTGCCCGAGCCCGCCGGCCGGGTCCGGGCGCGCTCGGTCAGTTCGGCGAAAAGCCCGTCGAAGGTCTTCACGTGACTCCTGTCAGGCCGGGGTGAAACCAGCATAGGGGCGGGCGCGGCCCCCGATCTCGGCCAGCGTGACCAGTGTGGCCAGCACCGCATCGACCGTCTCGGCCCCTTTGTCCTCGCTGCTGCCCGGTAGGCCGGCCCGATCCAGCGCCTGCACCTCCGTATCGCACGTCAACACTCCGAATCCGATCGGGACCGAAGTGTCCAGCGCGACCTGGGTCAGCCCCTGCGTCACCCCCGCGGAGACGTACTCGAAGTGGGGCGTCCCGCCGCGGATGATGACCCCCAGTGTCACGACCCCGTCGAAACCGGCACGCGCGGCTGCCTGGGCGGCGACCGGCAGTTCGAACGAACCCGGGACCCGGAACTCCGTCACCTCGGCGCCGGCGGACGAAGCCGCCCGATGGGCACCGGCAACCAGTCCGGCTACCACCTTCTCGTGCCACGACGCGACCACCAGCGCAAGCCGTCGACCACGCCCGTCCACCTGTCCCATGGCCGGACTGGGAGATCCTGCTCCGCTCATGGCCTCGCCTCGCTCACCATTCGGCCCGGCGCGGATGGCCGGGCAGTTCGTCGTCGGTCGTCGTCATCACATGGCCCATCCGGTCGGCCTTCGTCTGCAGGTACGCCCGGTTCTGTTCCGTCTCCCCCACGACCAGGGGGATGCGGTCGACGATGCGCATGCCGTACCCCTCCAGACCCGCCCGCTTGGCCGGGTTGTTGGTCAGGAGCCGCAGCGTCTTCACCCCGAGGTCGGCGAGGATCTGGGCGCCGGTCCCGTACTCGCGCGCATCGGCGGGGAGTCCCAGGTCGAGGTTGGCGTCGACCGTGTCGCGACCCGAGTCCTGGAGCCGGTAGGCCGACAGCTTCTGCAACAGTCCGATGCCCCGACCTTCATGACCGCGCAGGTACAGCACCACTCCGCGCCCCTCGTCGGCCACCTGCTGCAGCGCCGCGTGCAGTTGCGGGCCACAGTCACAACGCAATGACCCCAGGGCATCGCCGGTCAGACACTCGGAGTGGACCCGGACCAACAGATCCTCGCCGGCGCCGATGTCACCGGCGACCAGCGCCACATGCTCCTGGCCGTCGATCGACGACCGGTACCCGATCGCCCGGAAATCGCCGAAGACGGTGGGCAGGACGGTCTCGACCACCCGCTCGATCTGTGACTCGGTGCGCCGCACGTGGGCGATGAGGTCGGCGATGGAGATCATCAGGAGTCCGTGCTCGTCGGCGAACTGACGACACTCGGGGGCCCGCATCATCGACCCGTCGTCGTTGACGAGTTCACAGATGGCACCGGCCGGCGTCAGTCCGGCCAGGCGGGCCAACTCGACGGCTGCTTCGGTATGGCCGGCGCGGCGCAGGACGCCGCCGTCGACGGCGCGCAGGGGGAACACATGTCCCGGCCGAGTGAGTTCCCACGGCTCAGTGGCGCTGTCGGCGAGCACCCGGATGGTGTGGGACCGGTCGCCGGCCGAGATTCCGGTCGTGACCCCGTCGCGAGCGTCGACGGACACCGAGTAGGCGGTCTGCTTACGGTCCTGGTTGACGGGCGTCATCGGGGGCAGGTCGAGGCGGTCGAGTTGTTCGCCCGGCATGGGCACACACACGACCCCGGAAGTATGTCTGATCATGAAGCCGACCAGTTCCGGGGTGGCCTTGCCCGCGGCGAAGATCAGATCGCCCTCATTCTCGCGGTCGGCGTCGTCGACGACGACCACGGCCCGACCGGCGGCGATGGCTTCGACCGCGGCGGCCACAGGATCCAGTTCCACCTGCTGATCCGACGGGGCCTCCTTGTCCGCCTGCGCCGGCGGACGGTGGTGCTCTTCCTGGTCCTCTTCGGCGAACAGTCGGTCGGCCGGGATCACTGCGGTCCGGCGGAGAGCATCCGCTCGACGTACTTGGCGATCACGTCGACCTCCAGATTCACGGTGTCCCCGACGGCGCACGAACCCAGCGTCGTCTGGCTGAGGGTGGTGGGGATCAATGCCACCGAGAACCAGTGTCCGTCATCGTCGGCCCCGACTCCAACCACGGTCAACGACACCCCATCCACACAGATGGATCCCTTGGGGGCGACATAGCGGGCCAGATCATCGGGAAGGCTCACGACGAACTCGTCGAAGTCCCCGTTCGGGTCGCGGCTGCGGAGCGTCCCGGTCCCGTCCACATGACCTTGGACCAGGTGGCCGCCGAGCCGGGTCGCGGGGGTCACCGCACGCTCCAGGTTCACCGCCGCGCCCGGCGTGGCCGCAGCCAGAGAGGTGCGCCGCATGGTCTCGGGCATCACATCGGCCGAGAAACCGGTCGGGAGGAGGGCCGAGACGGTGAGGCAGACCCCGTTCACGGCGATGGAGTCCCCCGGTGCGGTATCCCCCAGGGCGACATCGGCGGTCACGGTCAATCGGACGGCCTCGTCCCCTTCCGGTTCGATCCGCGCGATGCGGCCCACTTCCTCGACGATGCCGGTGAACATGCAACGACTCCCGGGTCAGGCGCCGGCGGCGGCGATGGGGATCAGGTCGATACGAACATCGTCGCCCACGCGTGACACTTCCTGCAGCGAGAGCCGCCACGCGCCGTCGATGGATCCGATCCCCAGGTCGGACACTGCGCCCGTCCCTGCTGCCAGGATCGCCGGGGCGGTGTACCAGATGACCCGGTCGATCAGCCCGGCCCGCAGGAACGACCCGGCCAGGGCGGGGCCCCCCTCCAACAGCACCGTGTGGATGTCGCGGCGGACCATCTGCGCCAAGGCGAACGCCGGGTCCCGGGTGGGGATCTGCCAGAAGCGGTCGGTGGGTTCCGCGCGTCGGACCCGCGCGGCGGCGGGAACGCTGCGCTGGCCCATCACGATCCGCCAGGGTTGGACGGCTCCGTCGGTCCGGGCGGTCAACTCCGGGTCATCCACGAGCACCGTGTTCGTCCCGACCAGGACGGCATCGTGTTGTGCCCGGATCTCCTGCACCTGCTGGCGGGCCGCGTCACCGGTAATCCATCGGCTGCTGCCGTCCGCAGCGGCGACCCGGCCGTCCAGGGTCGCCGCCACCTTCCACGTGACCGTCGGGCGTTGTCGGCTCATGGCTGCACTCCAGACCGGGTTCAGGGCCGCTGCGTCCGCCGCGCGGATCCCCTCGCTGACGGCGATCCCAGCACGGCGCAGTTCGGCGGCACCCCCGGCGGCTTCGGGGTTCGGGTCGGACTGCCCGAAGACCACCCGGGCCACCCCGGCGTCGATGAGTGCGCGGGTACAGGGTCCGGTCCGACCGGTGTGACTGCATGGTTCGAGGGTGACGACGGCAGTGGCGCCGCGGGCGCGGTCGCCGGCCACGGCCAGCGCGATCACCTCGGCATGCGGGGTGCCCGCTCCCTCATGCGCGCCGGTGGCGATCACCTGACCCGCGGGGTCGAGCAGAAGACAGCCGACACGGGGATTCGGGCTGGGGTCACGGGTCGCCGACGCCAACTCGATCGCCCGGCCCATGGCCTCTTCGACGTCCACGTGGTCCTCTCGGTCGTTACCGCTCCATTATGCGGCAGGCGGCGGCGACGTACGGCGCGCAGCCGTCCGGCGGTCAGCTCGGTGCGCCCGCTTGATCGGCGAGACCGCGCAGGGCCAGGACGGCGGCCTCGGGGTCGTCGGTGCCGAACACCGCACTCCCGGCCACGAACACGTTGGCCCCCGCCTCGGCACAGATCCCGATGGTGTCCGCGTCCACGCCGCCGTCCACCTGCAGCCAGACGTCTGTGTCGGAGCCGTTGATCAACTCGCGGGCCCGGCGGATCTTGGGGACCACCACGTCCAGGAACTTCTGACCTCCGAACCCGGGCTCGACGGTCATGACCAGCACCATGTCCAGCTCGGCGAACAACTCGGCGTACGGGTCGACCGGGGTCGCCGGTTTCAGGGCGAGGCCGGCCCGGGCGCCCTGACTGCGGATCTCCCGCGCCAGCCGGATCGGTGCATGAGCTGCCTCGGCGTGGAAGGTGACACTGCCCGCCCCGACCTCGGCGTAGGCCGGCGCCCAGCGGTCCGGGTCGTCGATCATGAGGTGACAGTCGATCGGCTGGTCCACATGCTTGAGCAGCGACTCCACCACGGGGAGTCCGAGGGTCAGGTTCGGGACGAAGTGGTTGTCCATCACGTCGACGTGCAGCCAGTCCGCGGAGGGTACCCGGGCACACTCGGCGGCCAACTCCGCAAAATCGCTGGACAGGATGGACGGGGAGATCTGGGCGGGCACAGGCGTCACCTTAGCCGGGTCGGATCGGCCACACCTAGCGATGACTGTCCGCGCCGGTCGGCTACCTCACCCGGAAGGTGGTGACCGACTTGTCACCCTTGCACTTGGAGGTCCTGATGGTCCGCACGGTGATCTTGTACTTGCCTTTGACCGTGGGGCCGAACCTGATCCGCGACTTCGCCTTGCCCCGCCGGTTGGCCCGGGTCTCGGTGAACTTCTTGAATCCGTTCCCCGTGTAGGTGAACCGCACCCGGCATCCTGCCTGTACGCGACCGGCCCGGGCTTTGACCTGTTGTCCGCGGTTGTACTTGACCTTGTTGGTCTGCACGGTGATCTTCTTGCCGGGGGGATACGCGTGGGCCGCAGTGCTGCCCATTCCCCCGAAGACCACCAGAGACGCCAACGAGGCTGCTGCGACGTTTCTCACTCTTGTGTCCATGCTGGGACGCTATCACCAGCCGGTCGGCCCGAGGAGGAGCTCAGCAGGAACGGGTCGCGACCGCCACCTGCGGTACGGCCATCGCCTGTCGGAAGAGCACGGGATCGCGGCCCTCGGTGGGAGGCTCTTTGAACTCGACGGTGAGGCTGCTCGTCTGACCCCGAGCCATGGTGAGGTCGTACTTCCACACCGGATGGTTCCGTTCCCGACCCTGCCAGACGAACTCCCGCTTGCCGTCGATGCGCGCGGACTTCCACTCCGCACCCACCGGACCGTAGACGTCGACCATCATGCGCGTGGTCCCGACCGGCTCGGCCAGGACCTCCTGGGAGAAGCGTTCGTCGGCGGCGGGCTCCGGCGAATTGTTGGTGAGCGTGACCGTCACGCTGGACACCCCACCGCACGTGTCGGCGTCGTAGGACACCGCGGACGCCACGTAGGCATCGAGTTTGTTGGCAGTGGAGTTGTTGAGTGCCACCGCGGCCCACGGGCCCCGATCGAGCGGAACCGCCCCACCCACCGGCCAGGTCTCCAACTGCGCCTGGGCCTCGGCGTCGGCGCTCCACATGACCAGGCGGCCCTCGGTGACCACCGGGGTCATGGCCCGGACCAGCGCAGGAAGATCCACATCTCCGGTCCCGAGGCGTTGTGTCACCGCCTGCATGAGCTGTGCGACGACCTCGTCCTTGCGGGCCACGTCGGGGTACTGCTCATAGACCGTCTGGTTGAAGAACGTCACCGCATCGTCGGCCGTGACGGTGACCCCGCCGGCGGACACCGGCCCCGTCGCCGCCAGCAGCGCCGCCACACCGTAGGCATCGGTGGCGAGCACCTGATCGACCGGAGTCTCTCGCTCCCGCATCCCCGCAGCGCTCAGGTGACCCACGAACGGGAAGTGCCGGGTCTGGTTGAACGAGTTCCATTCCGCAGTCTCGCCGCGGCCCCAGAGTTGGTAGAAACTGCGCGGCATCCCCTGGTTCGGGATCGGGGTGTCCAGGCTGTTGTTGGTGTCGGTGCGGTCGACCGTCAACGCCCCTTGATCGGTGGTGACCATGGTGTACCCACCCATGAAGCCGCCCGTGCCCCGCGCCTCGCTGCCGTTCTGTAGGAGGATCACCGTCTGTTTCGGCTCATCGGCTCCGAGGGCCTCGGCCGCGATCGCGGTGGCCTGGGCCGCGGTCCGGGTCTGCTCCGGAAGATCCTTGATCCACTCCCGGGCCTGCCGCGAGGCGTCGCCCACCGGGCCGATGGCATCCGGGTCGGCCTCCTGCACGGCCTCAGCAGCCGGCTCCAGCAACGGTGCGGTGGCGGACAGCCGGTCCCCGACCTCCCGCAGCAGTCCGGTGTCGATGACGCCGTCGTCGGCTCGGATGCCATCGGCGGTCAGGGACGCCAGGATGGGCCGCGTCTCCATCCCGGCAGCGCTCACCGCTGCAGCGGTCTGCCCCAAGGCCGCAACGCTCGTGGTTGTGGTCCCCAGCCAGGGAATCCGGTTCAGGACCTGCCACACCGGGCCGTCGGTCACCTCGACGAGCGCCAGCGCAGACTCCCTGACCACCGGAAGGTCATCGGACAACGCGGCCATGTTGACGGACGTTGCATGTCCTTGCGCCACGGCGATGTCGGACTGCAGTTCGCGAGCGGCACTGATCGCACGAATGACGGTGACGGCCACCACGCCGACCACCACCACAACCAGTCCGGCCGCGATCCACCCCAGCCGGCGGCGCCCACCCGTTCGTGCCACCCGACCACCCTACCGGCGCCGCGCGGTCGCTCCCGCCGTCCCGATCACCGCCGCTGCAGGACCGCAAGGAACATGCCGTCGGTGTCGTGGCGGTGCGGCCACAACTGCAGGAACCGACCGTCGGGACCGGTGGCGGTATCGGGCACCTCCGGCAGTAACGGAGGGGCCGGGACGAGACCCACATCAGAGTGGCGGACCAGGGCCGCCTCGATGATGGCGGAGGTCTCGGCGACGTGCGGAGAACACGTCACATAGGCCAGGCATCCGCCCGGATCGAGCAGTTCCAAGGCCCGGTCCACCAGCCGCGTCTGCGCGGATCGTAGGGCGGGAAGATCCCCGGGCCGGCGGCGCCACCGCAGTTCCGGACGCCGTCGGACCGCTCCCAGCCCCGTGCAGGGTGCGTCGAGAAGGATCCGGGACGCCGATGGCAACGGCAGCGAGAGGGCATCCCCGGCCATGACGTCCACGGGAGCGCCGCCCCTGGTCGCCTGCCGCACGAGTTCGGCCCGGTGAGGGTGCTGTTCGACCGCGGTCAGGTTGGCCCCCTGTGCTTCCGCGAGCCCGGCCAGGTCCGCGGTCTTACCGCCCGGTCCGGCGCACAGGTCCAACCACCGGCCCGACGGGGTATCGAGGCGCGACACCGCCAACGCCATGAGTTGGCTGCCTTCGTCCTGGACCCCCGCAGCACCCGAGCGGATGTCGGGGAAGCGGCCGGGGTCGCCGGTGATCCGCACCGACCAGGGTGACCAGTCTCCTGGCGCGCCGTCGGTGGCGGCCAGCAGGGCAGCCTGGGTGATCCGTCCGGGCCGGGCCGCCAGGGTCACGGGTGCGGGTTCGTCGTTGCGCTCGAGCAGACGTTCGATCTCGGTCTCGGCGCCCTGCTGGGTCAGGGCGTCGGTGAACGCCCGGATGATCCAGGCGGGATGGGACCACTCCACGGTCCACCGGGGAACCGGGTCCAGCCCCGCCACCAGGCGGTCGCGCCAGACCGGCCAGGGGTCGGCAGCGACTGCACGGAGAACGGCGTTGGTGAACTTCCCGGCCCCGGCGCCGCGGCGTCGGGTCACTTGATCGACCGTGGCGGAGACCGCCGCGTAGTCGGCCGTGGCGAGGGTCAGCAACTGGTGGACTCCCAGGCGCAGGGCGTTGAGGGTGACCGGGTCGACATCGTCGAGCGCACGACTGCTGCAGGCGTCCAGAACCGCGTCGTAGCGGCCCCGGAGCCGCAGCGACCCGAAGACCAGTTCGGTGGCCAGCGCGGCGTCCCGCCGGTCCGGCCGTTGTAGCCCCAGTTGGCGCGACAGTTCCAGGTTCGCGTAGGCGTCGTCGAGTTCGACGGCCAGCAGGACGTCGAGGGCGATGTCCCGGGGACCGCGTGCGGCGGCGGAGGGCCGTCGGGCGCGCTTCACTCGAACCGCTCGTCGGGCGCGGGCCGCACGCCCCGCAGCCAGTCGGCCGCGGGCATCGCACGTTTCCCGGCGGGTTGGACCTGGTCCAGCAGGACCCCTCGGGTGCCGGTTCCCACCAGCCACTGCCCCTCATGCGGGAGCAGTTGTCCGGGCGCCACCTCCGGTGCCTCGGCTGCCCGCCGGACCGGTTGCAGTTTGACCCGGTCGCCGCGGAACGTGGTCCAGGCTCCGGGGGCGGGCGTGCACGCTCGGATCTGACGATCGACGGCCAGGTCCGGAGCGGACCAGTCGACCCGCGCGTCAGCCACCTCGATCTTGGGAGCCAGGCTCGCGCCGTCGGCGGGTTGCGGTACCGCCACCAGTTCCCCCGCCGCGATCCCGTCGATGGTGGCCCGCAGAAGTCCCGCTCCCGCCTCGGCGAGCCGGATCAGCACCTCGCCGGAGGTGTCGCGGGGACCGATCGGTTCCACGACGGTCCCGAACACCGGTCCGGTGTCCATGCCCCGGTCCAGGCGGAAGGTGGTGGCGCCGGTCAGGTCGTCGCCGTGCCACACGGCGTGTTGGACCGGCGCCGCGCCCCGCCACGCGGGCAGCAACGAGAAGTGCAGGTTCACCCAGCCCTGGGGCGGCACCGACAGCAGGCGTGCGGGGATCAGGTTGCCGTAGGCGACCACCGGGCACAGGTCCGGCGCCCACTGCGAGATGAGGTCGGCTGCTTCCGGATCGCGCAACGAGCGGGGCTGCAGCACCGGGATCCCGGCTTCATCCGCCACCAGCGCGACCGGTGACCGGGAGATGCGCCGACCCCGACCGACGGGGGCATCGGGACGGGTCAACACGGCGACCACCTCGTGGTCGGACGCCAGCATCGCCCGCAAGGACGCCACGGCAACCTCCGGGGTGCCGGCGAAGAGGAGTCTCACGTCAGCGCCACCGACTGCTGATGGTGTGGGGACTCGCACGGATCTCCGGCGCGTCCGTCCCGAACCATTCGGCCTCGCGGATGGCCTTCATCGCGGCCTTCCGCATCTCCGGATCGAGTCGGTCGATGAACAGGATCCCGTCCAGGTGGTCGGTCTCGTGCTGGATGGCGCGGGCCAGAATGTGGGTCCCTTCGATGGTGACCGGGTCGCCATGCATGTTCCACCCCTTGGCCACCACCCCGTAGGAGCGCGGCGTCTCGATCGCGATCCCGGGCAGCGACAAGCACCCCTCATCGAGCTCCTCGATGTCGTCACTGAGGTCCAGCGACGGATTCACCAGGTGACCGGTCTCACCGTCGACATGCCAGGTGAAGACCCGCAAGCCCACCCCCAGTTGGGGCGCCGCCAGCCCGGCACCGGGCGCATCGAGCATGGTGTCGGTCAGATCCTCGACCAAGCGGCGCAGTTCCTTGTCGAAGGTCGTGACCGGCGCGGCCGGCGTTCGCAGCACCGGATCACCGAACAGCCTGATCTCCTTGACTGCCATCGGACTCCTTCCTGCTGCGCGCCCAGGGTAGCGGGAGGCGCCGCAGGTCAGTCGAGCGCGACGGGGTCGACCCGCAGCCGTACCGGCCGACCCGTGTGCCGGGCCGCCCGGGCCAGCACGAAGCGTCGCACACCATCCCGCAACCCGGCGAAGTCGTCGCTGCTCAGTAGCACCCGCACTTCCTGGGCGGTGAGTTCCCGGGGACCGAGGACGTCGGTGCCGTCCGGCAGTGACGGCAGCAGGTCGGCGATGTCGGCGACCGCACCGTCGACCTGGACGACCTGCCGCGCCGGCGGGAGCCCCGCCTCGGCGCGGCGCTGGAGTTCCGCACGCGCACTCGTCGTCGGATCCCAGCGGATCAGGGACTGGACCGCCGGATCGTCCGGCTCGGCACAGATCGCCAACGGCGCCTGTGGTCGCAGGAGGGATGCGGCCGCGAACCACCGGCGCAGCGCGTCCTCGCGAGATCGCAGGCCGACCCGCCACAACTCCTCCTGGGCGTCCAGGAGCGCGCCGGCGGTGTAGCCGCCCGCCGCCAGCGGTTCGACCCCCGGGGTCGCCACGACGACCGCCGGGTGATCCGTCACGCGGTCGATCGGGTGGTCCCCGGTGCTGGCGACCACCGGGGTCCCCGGGAACAACCGGCCCAGTTCCTCCGCGGTCCTGCCGGCGCCAGTGCGCACGGCTCGCAATCGGTCGTGGCCGCAGTGGGGGCACCGGAACGGATCCTGCGTTGAACACCGGCGACATTGCACCGTTCCATCGGGCGCCACCGACAGCGGTCCCCCGCAGCGCACACAGTCGGCCAGTTCGCGGCAGTTCTGGCAGGCCGTCAGGGGCACGTATCCGCGGCGGGCGACCTGCACCAGCACCGGACCCGCCGCCAAGCCGGTGCGCAGGGCCGCCACAGCCGACTGGGGCAGACGCCGGGCCTGGTCGAACGGGGAACGCACCCGATCGGCGGTGGAGAACGCGGCCGGCCGGGCCGCACGCGTCGTGGCGGCCGCGCTGATCTCGCCGATCCACCCCCGGTCGACCCACCGTTGCACCTCGGCGGTACGCGCGAACCCGGCCAGCAGCAGCGCACACTCCTGGAGGTGGCTGCGGACAGCGAGCACCTCCCGGGCATGGGGGTACGGGGCGCGCTGCTCGGCCAGGGAGTCGTCGCCGTCGTCCCACATGACGAACAGACCGGGATCCACCAGCGGCGCGAACGCAGCCGCCCTCGTTCCGACGACCACTCGGGCCGCTCCGGACAGCACGCGCAAGAAGGAGGCGTACCGATCGTGAGGACCCGAGTCGGCGGTGAGCACCACGGTGGCGTCGACCAGGGTGCGCACCGAGGTCGTCACCCGCTCGACGTCCCGGCCGTCGGGAACGACGATGAGCACGCTGCGACCCGCGGCGACCACGCGGGCGCTCAGCGCCGCCAGTTCGTGCGGCCAGGAAGGTCCGGCGGGTGCCGACCAGGTCGCCCGCACGGGTTGGCCTGCCGCAGCTGCCGTCCCGAACGGCTCGGCGGCGAGCCCGGTTGCCGATACCGCCCTCCCCGGAGCCGGGCGTTCGAGCGGCTGCCAGCCACGTTCGGCCCCCGCCACCCGCGGCGGGATCGCGAGCCGCACCACATCGCTCACCGACCCGGCGTAGTGACGGGCCACGTGTTCACACAGCGACAGGACCGCGTCGGTGAGCACCGGCACCGGCGACACGAGCGACTCGATCGGCATCAGGGATCCGCCGAAGTCGGATCCGGGACCGGTCACGTACCCCTCGGTCAGCTGCCCGGACAACCGCACGCGCACCCGCACACCGGGGACCACCGCCGCCGCCAGCCGCGGCGGCACGGCGTAGGTGAAGGTGCGGGCAAGGTGCGGCACCCGGGCGTCGACCAAGACGTCCACCGACTCGACCGACTCCCCCTCCGGGAAGCGGCGCGGGACCCGGGGACGCAGACTCCCCCGCGGCCCGATCAGGGGCAGTTGGTCCGACAGTGGGTCAGCCCTTGACCGCGGCAGCGAGCGCAGCAGCCCGGTCGGCGCGTTCCCACGTGAAGTCGGGAAGCTCACGACCGAAGTGCCCGTAGGCGGCGGTCTGCCGGAAGATCGGCCGCTTCAGGTCGAGGTTGGCGATGATCGCCGCGGGGCGCAGGTCGAAGGTGTCCATGACCGCCGCCGCGATCTGATCGGTGGGGACCGTTCCGGTGCCGAACGTTTCGACGAACAGGCCGACCGGATGAGCCTTGCCGATCGCATAGGCCACCTGGACCTCGCACCGATCGGCCAGACCCGCGGCCACCACGTTCTTCGCCACCCAACGCATGGCATAGGCCGCAGAACGGTCCACCTTGGACGGGTCCTTGCCGGAGAACGCACCGCCGCCGTGACGCGCCATGCCGCCGTAGGTGTCGACGATGATCTTGCGGCCGGTCAGCCCGGCGTCGCCCATGGGGCCGCCGATCTCGAACTTGCCGGTGGGGTTCACCAGAAAGCGCACGTTGTCGGCGTCGAAACCGAACTCGTCGAGCACGACCTCGAGGACGTGTTTGCGCAGGTCGGGCGCCAGCATCCCGTCCAGCGAGATGTCCTTGGCGTGCTGCGAGCTGATCACCACGGTGTCGACCCCGACCGGACGATCGTCGGCATCGTACTCGACGGTCACCTGGGTCTTGCCGTCGGGACGCAGGTACGGCAACACCCCGTCGTGTCGGACCTTGGCCAGGGTGGACGACAAGGCGTGGGCCAGCGAGATGGGCAGCGGCATGAGCGATGGCGTGTCCTTGCACGCATACCCGAACATGAGGCCCTGATCGCCGGCACCCTGAAGATCCAACGGGTCACCGCTGTTGTCGACCCGCTCCTCGTAGGCGTCGTCGACCCCCTGGGCGATGTCGGGGGACTGCTTTCCGATGGAGACCGAGACCCCACAGGACTCTCCGTCGAAGCCCTTCACCGACGAGTCGTAGCCGATGTCGAGCACCACCTCGCGGACGATGTCGATCACATCGGCATAGCCGTTGGTGGTGACTTCACCGGCAACGTGGACCTGACCGGTGGTGAGCAGGCTTTCGACCGCCACCCGGCTCTGTGGGTCCTGGGACAGCAGCGAGTCGAGGATCGCGTCACTGATCTGGTCGGCCATCTTGTCCGGATGACCCTCGGTCACCGACTCCGACGTGAACAGTCGCTTGGTCATGTCCCCTCACCTTCGTTGCTGGTCGTCACCTGTGCGCCACTCCGCTGGCGGCACCCTACGCGCCCGGCGGTCGCCCCAGGGTACCCACCCCGGGCGACCGTCCCGCACCGATTCCCCAGCCGCCGTCCGTCACGGCAGCCTGGGCACCACGGCATCCCACACGGCGTCGGCGACGACGTCCTTGGTCGCACGTTCGACGCGGGTCTCGGTGCCGTCGGCGCCCAGCACCACGACCTCATTGGCTTCCGAGGCGAACACGGCGCCGCCGGACACATCGTTCACCACCAACAGGTCACAGCCCTTGGCGGCCAACTTGGCGCGCGCGTGGGTCAGAACGTCGGCGTCGGCATCGCCGGTCTCGGCCGCGAATCCCACGATCACCTGGTCGGCAGGGCGCGCGTCGGTCAACGCCCGCAACACGTCCTGGGTCCGCTCCAGTGGGATCGACTCCGGTTCGGCGGCCGAGTCCTTCTTCAGCTTGGTGTCGCTGCGGGTCACCGGGCGGAAGTCGGCGACTGCCGCACACATGATCACGACGTCCGCTTTCGCGGCTCGGTCGATCACGGCCCGGGCCAACTCAGCTGCGGTCTCGACCGGGACGACCGTGACCCCGGTGGGCACCGGGAGAGCCACATTGGCCGCCACGACGGTGACCTCGGCCCCGCGGCGGGCAGCTGCCGCAGCAAGGGCATATCCCTGCCGCCCGCTGGACCGGTTGCCCAGGAACCGGACCGGATCGATCGGTTCGCGGGTCCCGCCCGCCGTGATCAGTACGCGTCGCCCGACCAGATCGCCGGAAGCCGGCTGCAGCAGTGCCAGGCACGTCTGATGGATGTCGGCCGGCTCCGGGAGCCGCCCAGGCCCGGAATCGGGTCCCGTCAGCCGCCCGTCGGCAGGGTCGATGACGGTGATGCCCCGTTCGCGCAGCAGTGCGACATTGGCCTGCGTGGCGGGGTGCTGCCACATCTCGGTGTGCATGGCCGGAGCGAGCACCACGGGACAGCGCGCCATCAGCAGCGTCGTGGTCAACAGGTCGTCGGCGCGCCCGGCGGCCGCCCGGGCCAACAGGTCGGCGGTGGCCGGGGCCACCACGATCAGATCGGCGGTCTGCCCCAGCCGCACGTGTGTGACGGCGGGCACGTCGTCCCAGACCTCGGTGGCCACCGGATGTCCGGTCAGGGCCTCCCAAGTGGGCGCCCCGACAAAGCGCAAGGCGGCGGCGGTCGGGATCACGGTGACATCGGATCCGGCTTCGGTGAACAGCCGCACCAGCGACGCGGCCTTGTAGGCCGCGATCCCGCCGGCCACACCCACGATGACGCGAGCGGCCCCCGCAGCACCGGCCACGGGGACTACTCGGACTCGATGGGGGCGTCGTCGAGCAGTTCGGTGGTGTCGACGGCGACAAGCTCGGGTTCGGGGGCGATGAGTTCGTCGACCGGGGCATCCGCCGGGTCGTCGGTCGATGCCACCAGCATCCCCGCGTGGATTTCGCGCAGGGCGATGCTCATGGGCTTCTCCTGCGGATGCGTCTCGACCAGGGGCCCGACGTACTCGAGCATGTAATCACCGGTCTGGGAGTAGTAGCCGGTGATCTGCCGGGCCCGACGGGCAGCGTAGATGACCAGTGAGTACTTGGACTCGGTGGTCGCCAGGAGTTCGTCGATGGAGGGGTGGGTGACGCCCTCGGGTCGCGTGCTCATCGTGGGGCCTCTCGTGGATCGCGGTTACGCGGTTTCGCGGGCCGGCAGTCCGCGGGCTGGTACGGATCAGGTCCGAGACCTACCGGCCGGTGGGAGAACCGTCACTCGGCTCAACGCCCACCAACTGTAGCAACACATCGGCGGTCGCTGATACTTCCGCGTTCGTCACCACATGGTCGAACTCGTCCTGGGCCGCGAGTTCGTGCTCGGCCCGATCCAGTCGCTGGGCCACGACCTCGGCGCTCTCGGTCCCCCGCTGCGACAGCCGGCGCCGCAGTTCGTCGAGGCTCGGCGGGGCGAGGAAGACGAACAACGCATCGGGGTGGCTGCGGCGCACCTGCCGGGCGCCCTCCAGGTCGATCTCGAGCACCACAACGTCACCGGCGTTGAGGCGGGCGGCCACCGGGGCCACCGCAGTGCCGTACAGGTTGCCCGCGTACTCGGCCCACTCCAGAAAGCCCCCCTGCGCGACAGTCCGCTCGAACTCCGCGCGAGTGACAAAGTGGTAGGCCACGCCGTCGACCTCACCCGGACGGGGCGACCTGGTCGTGGTCGAGATCGACAACCAGATGTCGGGACGCCGAGCCAACAGTTCGGCCACGACGGTTCCCTTACCCACCCCCGACGGCCCGCACACCACCAGCAGGCGTCCCCACGCCGTCACCAGAACACCCGCCGCAGGTCGTCGCGCTGCCGCTGCCCCAAGGCTCGCAACCGGCGGGAGCCGTTGATGCCCAACGCCACGAGTTCACGGTCGGCGGTCACGGGACCGACCCCCGGGAGGCTCAGCAGCAGGTCGCCGATGGTCATCCGCGCACAGGCCCGGCCGTCATCGGTGTCGGTGAAGGCCAGTTCGATCACCTGCGAGCACGACAGATACCCCGCGGCCACCCGCTGCTTGACGGCGGCCCGGGTCCGGCGCGCCTGGACTGCCTGTCGCGCTGCGCGAGACCGCTCGTCCGCGGTGAGTCGCGGCGGGGTGGGAACCGTCACCCGCGAACGGTAGCAAGGCGATCAGCGGGGCACGCCGCGCATCTCGGCCACGATGACACGTGCTGCTTCGGCCGGGTCCGCGGCTCCGGTGATGGGGCGCCCCACGACCAGGATGTCGGAACCTGCCGCCACCGCAGCCGCCGGCGTGGCGATGCGACTCTGATCGGCGGCAGCCGCACCCGTCGGGCGGATCCCGGGAGTGATCAACCGCACCTCGTCGGGCACGGCAGCGCGCAGGACCGCCACCTCGAGCGCTGACGACACCAGCGCCCGCGCGCCGGCTGCCACGGCCACGTCTGCCCAGCGGGGGACCAGTTCCGCTGCGGGCGGGAGCCCCAGCGC
>WBZL01000684.1_pt1 | contig 37983 bp, 35 predicted proteins | sample 5204291 | NCBI WGS metagenome assembly WBZL01 (sample SAMN12344345, study PRJNA552823) | activated sludge metagenome | biome: Activated sludge suspended growth; feature: Nitrification reactor; material: Wastewater; isolation source: activated sludge from nitrification reactor of wastewater... | reverse complement strand
TATTTTTTTCAAGAGAATCATCGTGTTTTTTTCCTATACTTCCATCATTGGGTTTACGGTGATAATTCATCTATCCAACCAGAAACATCAGTTAGTGATGCTTGTCCATGTGGATTTCCTAAATTTCCACCATCATACGCGGCGACATCTCCTAACAGAAGGTCGCCGCCATTAAATTCGCCATTCCACCAATCTGCATCCCTCGCAATATTAACAGACGCGGCGAGATGTCCATTTGTAAAATATCCCAGAAAAAAGAGCCCAGCATAATGGTGAGACGCGTTCTCGCCAAGGTGTAAAGAGTCCATATATTTTTCTGCTAGACCTTCATTTCCTTCATGTAAATAGCTATATTCTCCAGCTCCATCTTTGGCGTCCATCGCGGTCACCCACCAAGGCACTGTAGTAGATAAGCCAGCAAAAACAAGACTAAAATCTCTGACAAACTGTTCATGCTCATCGGCTGAGTAGTGGGATGCTAATCGTTCGACATGCAAAGCGAATAAATCCCAGCCCGCTACTTCTTCTGGATTCAGCCACTGTTCTGTGCCATTCCACAGGCCATCTCGATGAGAGTAGTAATACTGCCAGTCAAGGTAAGTCCATGCACCATCTTTTCCTGAGCCACTAAACATGTAGGAAAACAACCTATCTTGTCTGGCGAGATTAGGATCATTATCTTTATCGTCCCGGTCATTTCCTTCATCCCCACTTCCACCTCCTCCGTTGCCTGGAACAGGGTCAGGATGCCGACAAAGATCACCATCCTCGCACGATTCCATATGCCCAGTTGGGTCATTGAAAAGAATTGGATTGTTTCGGACGTATGAGAATCTATTCCAACTCTGCGGATTTGCCGCATTAGGAATAATCGTATCTGGCTGTTGGAACCTCCCCAGCGCGGGCGAATAAAAGCGCGCCTTGTAATCCATGACCCCGCCCATGCCGTCGTCCAGTTTGCGTTGACCGGTGTACGTAAAGTCCGTGCCGAGGATGGGAGAGTTGGGAATCGTCCGCGCCGCGCCGAAGGGCAAATACCGCTGTTGGGATGTTAACGTGCCAGATTGATTTGTGACTGCTACGGTTGAGCCGAGGTGGTCGGTCAGCAGGTATTGTAATCCCGTTCCATCGTTGACCGCAACCATCATCCCTGCGAGGGAGTAGTATTTTTTGGTTGCGCCATCTTCTACTTCGAACTGTCCGCCCATGTAATAGGAGGTGGTCGAGTCGGGCGTTCCACTCGTCCCTGTGAAGTGGGCCGTGCTGACGCGGACTCCATCCCCATCATAGGCAAACGACCACGATTCGACGATGGTTCCCGTGGCGCAGTCGCCGGTCCGCTTGGCGGATGTAGCAATTGCCTACCTCACGGTAATTGAAATCTTACATTAGTTGGCGCACAAGCAGTACCTTGACTGCGAAATGTTTCGTAGAATTGACTTATATCTGTATTCGTAAGTGTATCTAAAGGTTGGAATTCTATATGTGGACGAACAACGGAGAGAATCTCCATCATCTGATCCGGCGAATAAGTATCTGACTGGAACAAATACAGATCAGGCGATACATTTCTTGGGCAGATATGAATGATTGAATTGATAGGCGTCCCATTCGCGGAAAGAATTGCAAAGAAGCCTTGGCGTGGATATAAGAGAGCTAGATTAAACCATGTGGTGAGATCAGCAGTTAGGGGTATTATTTCGATCTGAATACCTTCTGGCATCCCGTATTCCGTAAATAGTTGATTAATCCGATAAGGTGTGGTGAGTCCGGGATCAAGATGGATGCTTTTTACCAAACCATGTTCTAACGAAAAGGAGATAGAAGCTGGCGATTTGTAATATTCAACAACTACGCCTCCTAATGATTCGCTTCCGTCATACCATTCCCCAAGAGGAGCCAAAAAACGTTTAGCCGCATACTGGCTTGTTTTTCCCGGAATAATGCTTCCCCAACAGGGCAACTTGCACCTCGCGTACAAGGAATCTATCATAGCGGTAATACTGTCAGACTCGATCGTTGGCAAGTCGGTTTGGACGGGCAGAGGTGTACGGGTAGAGGCAAAAGTTGCAGTTGGCTTTCTTGTGGGTGGCGCTGTGGCTGTACGAGCCAAAACTGGTGTTGAAGAGGCTTGTGGCGAAGAGGCAGTTCCTACTGGATTCGTATCTTCTGTGGGAGCGGAGAGGCATCCAAGTGGCGATGTCGCTGTTACGATCACCAAGATGACAATTATTATTCTATGGGCAGTTGGCTTGTTAATCATGGCAAATATCCAGGCATGTATTGATTTAGCCAATCAATGCGTGCGTTCGCAGCGGTCTGAGATGATATACTATCAGTTGCCCATCCGCCTTGGATCCAGTGAACAAACATGTCAGCAAATATTTCACTCTGTGAAATATCGTCACTATGCTGATAGACCCACTGTGTACCGAACCCGTCCCGATTGGCAGCCAAATCTGTTGTCAACGACCATGCGGGTCCATAAGCTCTTCCGCTTCGATCCGATACCCAGGTATTTAGGTTATTGAACATGTGCCCAAGCTCATGAATCACCAAGTTGGTATTTTTTAACTGAGTATCTCCGGTCTGATAAAAATCTCGGAACATAATTGTATGTTCTTTTTTCCCTGATGTTATGCCTAATCTCTCGCAGCCTGAACACCCCCAAACAAAATCTATTCCATAGTGATAGGATTCTTTGAATGCATCCGATGTGGAAATTGGCGCCGATTGTGAACATGTTGATGTAGGTCCGCTCATATTTTCCAGGCAAGATTGATAAGCGCTGTCTGCGGCTGAATTTCTTTCATTTTGTAGCTTCTTGGCAATATTGTAAACAGCCAGCATAGCTATAGCTCTATTTGTGACACTCCAACCCGGGTTGAAGCTAATGCCATAAAGTTCCGCCATATCATCAACAGTGTATTGCCTTCGCCCAAGGTTCTCTTCACAGCTCTCATCACACATATAGGTATGACCACTAGGATCTCTGTAGAAGATCGGCCGATTTAATACATATGAAAATCTATTGAAGCTTTGCGGGTTCACTGGGTCAGGGATTATGCTATCCGCCTGCAAGAACCTCCCCAACCCAACCGAATAAGACCGTGCCTTGTAATCCATGACCCCGCCCATGCCATCGTCCAGTTTGCGTTGACCGGTGTAGGTAAAGTCCGTGCCGAGGATGGGAGAGTTGGGAATCGTCCGCGCCGCGCCGAAGGGGAGATAGCGTTGTTGGGATGTTAATGTGCCAGATTGATTTGTGACTGCTACGGTTGAGCCGAGATGGTCAGTGAGCAGGTATTGTAATCCCGTTCCATCGTTGACGGCAACCATCATCCCTAGGGTAATCGCATTTGAAAATCTCGAGGCTCAAAACACGGTGTTTTGCCTTCGAAACCGCTAATCTTCGCCAGTCTGCGCGAATTTTTCCGAGATAGATTAGCGTGAATTCGTGAGGATTAGCGGACAAAAAATCCAAATGCGATTGCCCTACCATCATCCCTGCGATGGAGTAGTACTTCTTGGTTTTTCTCTACCGTACAAGAATGAGGGTTTCCAAAGGATGAAAACGGAAAAGTGGCTGAAAATCGAGGCGTTGTTCTAAAGCATAAAGGACATGGATACGTTGAAATTCCGCCCTGTCGGGTTTATGCCCGCCAGATAGAGAACAAAGGCTAAAAGAGCATGGACACCCCTTGTTAGGGGTGTTCTCGTTTAATACGTTCTCGCGCCAATCTATCTTCTTTTTGCTTCAGTTTGATATAAGTGAGGATGTGCCAGATGAATCTATCCGCGCGGGCGTATCATGGGACGGCTTTTCCCTCACAATCAGACATTCAACTCAATCCACCACGATCACTTCATACGCCGCCGCTGTGGATTCAAACGCCAACAGCGACTCGCGCTCGCCGCGAAGGGATTCGGATTTCAATTGCGGATCGGCGAAAGCGTCCAACGCATCGCGCGACTCCCAAAACGAGAGCAGGATGATGCTGGTAAATTCATCCTGCGGCTGCCGCAACACCCACACGTCACGGCAGCCGCTCGCGGCGCGATAGGCGGGGATCACCCGTTCACTCACATAGTGAAAATATTTTTCAATGACAGACGTGCGGGCGATCCCGCGCCAAATTCGCGCAAACATCGGTTGGACCTACAGATAACGCGCGACAGCCATTCCCAGCATGGCGACGATGAGCAGGACGAACTCGAACCGATACGCCTTCATCAACGACGACTGCAAGCGGTTCATCTCCTGGACTTGAGATTGATTCGGCGCGCTCTGCGCAGACTCGATCTCCGCCCCGAATTTTGCGATGCGTTCCTGCATCCTGCCGAAGACCGCCACTCCCAGCGCGTACGAGGCGAGCGCCGCCACTGCGCCGACGGTGAACGCGAAGCCTGCGCCCGTCGTCCAGATGAAACTGATCCCGCCCGCGAAGAAGCGCGCGTACAGCAACGCGCCCGAAAGCACGGTGACCGTGGTAACGAGTCCCATCATCGCGCCGAATTTCGGACCGAGCGTTTGCAGGAATTTCTGTCCCGCAGGATGAAGCGAACGCGCAACGGGGATGAGCAACAATAGGTAGAGCGTCGCGCTCCCCACCCACATGATTCCCCCGCCGATGTGTAACACGCGCAGGATGAGGATGACATAGAGGTTGGATAGGATAGCCATGAGTTTTCTCCTTTGGTAATTTTTTTCGATGCGCGCATTATGGCATTCCCGTTCAACCTTTTGGTCTGGATTATCCCCACAAAAAACCGTACAATTTTTGTGCCGCAAAGTTCACTTTGCGAGGTGTGCGAACTTTGCGATGTGCGCACAAGATGAATCTTGCGGTACTCACACCTCGCGCGTACGCCACCACTCGCGGAAGGTTTGACACAAACCATCGTCGTCAAACTCAACGATGAACACACAATCCAGCGCGAGGCGTTTGCCCGATTCGATGACCGTGAATTGCGATTGCCAGCGAGCCATACCCGAATGACCGTTCACGGAGAGAATCTCGAAGGTGGATTCTTTGTCCCTCAAATTTTGCGCGCCTTTATTCCAATAATCGAAGATGGCATCGCGCCCAATCATGGGTTCAGCGAAGGGTGTTTCGTAATACGCGGCATCCTTCGCAAAAAGATTAGCCGACGTAAACGGATCATCCTCCGCGCTGGCGCGGCCATACGTTTCCATCCATTGCTGAAAGTGAGCGTGAGTCAAAATGTTCATATGGTTACTCTTGATCACGCCAAGCCGAGGACGAGTCCCATCTACCCGCCTGCCAATCCGAGGATGACCAGCGGAACCATCACCAAACCTGGGAGTCCTTCCACGCCATGCACGATGACCGCCATCCAATTACTGCGAAAGCGTCGCGCGGGCCAACTGTATGCCATGTTCGTGAGGATGACGCTGGGGAGCGCCCAGGGTTTGTGCAGGTGATAAAAGCCGAAGAGAACGGCGTTTGCCGCCCAATCGTACTTCCCGAAGACTCCCTGCATTTTGGGCAACAGCACGCCGTGCCAGAGGAACGCCTCACCCAGAAAATAGTTGAAGAGATGACTGACGAGCAACACGCCAAACAGCCACCATTGACCATGAAATTCGGGCGTCGCCAGTTGACTCATTTCATAGGGAGGCTTGAGTGTTGGGAACAGCCAGCCCATGGGCGCGTCCACATACCCGATCAGCACAAAGCCAACCACGCCGTTGTAAATCAGGGCGGGAATCAACCACCAATACAATTTTGGATTCGGCTTGTCGGTCTTCGGGTCGCGCGGAGTTTGAAGCCATAACCGCTGGCGGATGGCGCTCCAGCGCAACGTGCCGAGTTCGCGATATGTGATCGCGAGCGCCACGACGAACTGCCACATCATGCCCACGATGATCAATAACCAATACGTGACGCCAGGATGCAACGGCACGCGAGGAATGACGATGGGAGAGACCACCCAAACCAACACTACCATTGGCAGAGTGACGAGCGCCCAGATTCCGAGGATCTGCCAGAGGGTGTATTGATCCGTCGTCGCAGTGGAAACTTCCTGTACTTTGTTTGTTGAAGCGAGTTCTTGCGTTGACATTTGATTCTCCTTTTTGTTTTACATTTTGTGTAGTTGGCGTTCTCTAACGCCAACAGGCGCGTAAGAGAACGCACGCAAAGTGAACTTTGCGGTACGCCTTAATATCTCCAGCCCAACAAATTCCATTGATTCAAAAACCAGACAAACGCAACGGCAGCGAGAGTTACTAGCGTGTAATAGATTCGGTAGGCGGAGCCCCAGTAGCGATCTTTCCAGGCAAGGATGCAATAGACTACTGCGGCGACGGTCAGCAGGGCGGAGAGGACGCCGAGTCCCAGCGTGAGTTTGTAGGCGAACGGGATTCCGAACACGATCTGCTCGCCCCACATCACGTTGCCGACGATGAACAGCAGGTTGAGGAGGCTGACGCCAACGATGAGTCGCGTGGCGACGCGGATGGAGGGAGAGAAAGGCTGAGGGTCAGCGACCAGCCGTCGGTCCCGAATGAAGCGGATCAACGTCACGATGAGCATGGAGAGGAACAACAGCAGGCTGATCATCAGCAAGGGCATGTTGAATCCGAGCGTCTCGTACCACGGAACTTTTTCGAACGACATCATCGGCGTGAGATCGGTGAAGAGGTAGACGATGCGCCCCTGCTCGTCTTCGCGAAACGCCACGTGATAGGCGCTGTCTACAAAACGGAAGTAAAGCGGCTCTTCCTCGACGATGCTCCAATTGCCGAACGGCGACTCGAGCAGTAACGTGCCGTCGCCAGGATTTTTGACGTTGATGGTCGGACCCATGAGGGCGAAATATTTTTCGAGCGTGGTGTATGAACTCATCGTCCATTTGTACGCGCCGACGAAGCGGTCAGCGCGTTCGTTGAAATCGGCTGGCGGTTGAATCGATTCGACGGCGGGCGCGGGATAGTAATGATCGAAGAACGCGCGTTGAAATCCGAAATGCTGTCGGTTGAGTTCGCCCGCGCCGAGACTGTTGTACGCGACAAACACGCCGAGGTTCTCGTCGGGCAAAAGCAGCAGCATGGATTCCATCGGCTCGCCGCTTCCGCTGTGACCGATCACGCGTTGACCGTTATCGTTGAATTCAAAAAATCCATAGGCGTTGCCCAGGATACGCGGGTCGGGAGCGAATAAAACGCTTTGCATTTGCCGCGCCGTTGATTCTTCCAAGATACGAATCTCGGTGGATGCGTCGCCGTAGAAGCCGCCCTGCAAGTGCATGATCATGAAGCGCGCCATGTCTGTTGCGGTGGAGCGCATGACGCCAGCGGGGAAGAGGTCTTCGGGAGATAACAATTGTGGAAATATTTGATACGCGTCCTCCTCGTACATGTATCCCAACGATTCACGCGCGAGCAATTCGGGCGGCGTGGGATATTGCGCGGTCGTGCCGTTCATGCCCAATGGGGCAATGATGTGTTCCTGCACATATTCGCCATACGATTGTCCCGACACGCGCGCCACAATGTATCCTGCCAGCGCGGCGTTGTAATTCGAATACGCCGCAACTTCACCAGGCGGACGAACCCGCGCAGGGATGTGCGACACCAGCCACTCGCGCGGCGACGCCAGATTTTCTTCATCCAACTTCACCAAATCCGCATGAATATCTTCAAAGCCCGATGTGTGAGTCATCAAATGGCTGAGCGTGATCGGTTGCGGATACGTGTCCGCGATGCGAAAGTCAAGATACGTGTTGATGTCCGCGTCCAGATCCAGTTTGCCCTGCTCCACGAGTTGCATCACCGCCGTCCACGTGAACAGTTTGGTGATCGAGCCAAGTTTGAACATCGTCTGTTCGGCGTCAACAGGGATTTGATTCTCAAGATCAGCGTAGCCATAGCCTTTGGCGAAGAACAACTGACCATCTTTGACGACTGCGACCGCCGCGCCTGCGATGTGATTCTCTTCCATGTGACGCGCGAACAGTTCGTCCATGAACGCTTCCATCTCCGCCGCGTCGCTCGGACCTTGAGCCTGATTCGGCGAAACGAACATTTTCTTGCCCTCAGCGACTCCGTCCGCCGCGACGGGCGCGGTCAGCGACATCAGCAACACAACTAAAAGCGTAAGAACATAAACCTTATGTAACACTGTGGATTGATTTTTGATTTTCATTTTCATATTCCTGCTTATGAGAGAACGCCAAACGCGGACAACGCGCCCAACAGCGACAACAGCACAATGACGGCAGTTACGATACCCAGCGACCAGTTGAGCCAGCGCTTCTCAGGATGGTTGACCCAATAATGAGTCGTGAAGGCGAGCAAACCCGATTGGATGAATATCTCAGGGAAGTTGACCACATGGAACCAGGAGGGCAGAACGGTGTAGATCATCCCTTCGATGGAACTCGGCGCGGCGCCAAAGGGCGAGAGAATGCCGACGACGGTCAGCGCCAGCCACAACGTCAGCCAGCCGCGCTTGTGCGGAAAGACGCTCTCACGCAGGGCGTAGAAAACAATCCCGAACAGAAGTCCGCGCAGGATTTGAAAGAACGGTCCCGCCATCACCAGCGGATGATCCGTCTGGCGTAAATAGCCCGCAACTGCGGGGTCGGCGTATTTTGCGGTGTAATCAAGAAGAAAGAACGACAATACGCCGACGATGAAATATGTGACCGTATGAACAGCGGCAGTTTTCAGCGTGATGGATGCGAATGATGGTTGTTTCATTGATTCTCCTTAGCAGTGAATGTGTAGTGGGCGTTCTCTAACGTCCGCCTATCTGGGTCGGCACGAACCACGCGCACAACGCGCCGAAGATTCCAGTGGAGATCGAAGTCTCCCAAAAGTGAGACAGGCTAATTTCCGCAGGCATGAGCGGATTGGCAAACGACAACTGCGCGGTGGGAAGCAATGCGAGCGCGAACGCGGAAAGCGCGACCAGTTCCACGCGTCCGCCAGAGAAACCTTTGAAGAGCGGAATCAGGCACAAAATCCAGACAAAGCCGCGGGCATATTGGAAGAAGGGCATCTCAGGCTTCGACATCAACGTAGTCAGAATCTGATTCGAAAAGGAATTCAACTCGGCGGGACCTCCGTAGAAGAGGCGCAGTTCCTGCGACTGCCATGCGACGTAATATCCGAACAGCAGGTAAATGATGAAGTAAATCCCTGCCAGCCACGCGCCTGCCTTGACTGTCTTATCCGCAACGACGGTGAAGTTTGTTGAAGCGCGTTCCTTGCGCGAGAATCCGCCCGTCATCCAAACGAGCAAAAGGACGAAGAGAGCGGACGAGATCGCGCCGCGCAGGATGATGTGATACAACTCAAAGTTGCCGTGCAAAAGCGGAAAGGCGGAGATGAAATAACCCGTCTCGATTTGCGTCTGGAAAGTTTGCGCGCCGAACAAGAGGACGAACAATTGACCGAAAAGCGCAAATCTCTTTAGGCTGGAACGCCGTGCCGCCCACAACAGGACAGCCGCGATGACAGCGCCAGTGAAGAGCATCGCCGCGCCCTGCGGCATGAATCCTGATTCGGGAATCTCCTGCATGATGAACGCGGGGAGCGGAGAAAGCATGTCCGCAATGATCATGCTGGCGATGAAGCCGACGGACGCGCCAAGCCATTGAAAGAACACAGCCAGCAACGATTTGAATGAAGATGTTTTTGCGACGGGCGTCGATTCGAGCGAGATGGTTTTCATGGGTACTCCTTTTGGTTCTGTAAAAATTCTCTTCAACCACGAAGGACACGAAGTACACAAAGGGATTGAATCTGTTTAGCTTTCGATAGGCTCAGGACAACCCTTCGTGACCCTTGGTGCCCTTTGTGTTTAAGTCAGTTGTCCTGCAAACTCACGAGCGCCAGCGCGGCGAGTCCCATGCCGAGCATGGACACGCTCGTGTTGACATCCAGCGTCTTGAGCGTGGACATTACAATGACGGCAACGCCCATCGCAAGCGCAACGCCTTTCAATGCGATCTTGGTGATATTTTTAGCCATGAGATTCTCCTTTGCCATACTCGCATTAAAGCATTCTCCCTATCTCGTTTGGTCAGAGTTGCCCGTACAAAAAGCCGTACAAAATCCCAAAATAAATTAAAATGCTCATATGAGCGAAGACCTGCCCTTCGGTCTCTGGCTAAAGAAACGCCGCAAAGCGCTCGACCTCACGCAGAGCGCCCTGGCAGACCGCGTCGGATGCTCGCTCGCCACCATCGAAAAAATCGAATCGGAAGAACGCCGCCCCTCGATGCAGATCGCGGAGTTGCTGGCAGACGCGCTGGAGATTCCGACGAACGAGCGCGAAACTTTTTTGCGGATCGCCCGCCGCCTCAAATCTGACGTTGGGCTGGCTTCTGTTTCCCCGATCCTTTCCCCGCCCCCAAAAACGAACGTCCCCATCCCGCCCACGCCGTTGATCGGACGCGAATCCGAACTCGACGGAATCCGTCACCTGCTGGCGAATCCCGAATGCCGCCTCGTCAGCCTCACTGGTCAAGGTGGAATCGGCAAGACGCGGCTTGGGATCGAGTTTGCGATCCGTCAGCGCGATTCATTCCCAGGCGGAGTCTATTACGTGGCGCTGGCTTCCATCAAAACCCCCGACCTGATCATCCCCGCGATTGCCGACGCGTTCTCCTTTTCATTTTCAGGACCGCTCGACACGAAGGAACAATTATTCAATCACCTCGCGCGGACGGCGAATCAACCAGCGTTGCTGGCGTTGGATAATCTCGAACACCTGCTGGGAGAGTCATCCGTTGCGACAGATTTAATCGCCGAGATTCTCCAGCGATTTGCAACGATCAAAATTCTTTGCACCTCGCGCGAACGGCTCAACCTGCAAGGCGAGTGGATGTTCGACCTGCGCGGCTTGCCCGTGCCGCCGCTGGAACACCTCGATCAAATGGAAGAGTACAGCGCGCCCGCGTTGTTCGTCAACTCGGCGCGGCGCATCAACCCCAAATTCCAATTGACCGACGCGGACAAGCCCGCGCTCTTCCGCATCTGCCAACTGCTGGAGGGGATTCCGCTCGCGCTCGAACTCGCCGCGGCATGGACGGGCATGCTCGCCTGCGCGGAGATCGCCCGCGAGATCGAATCGAACATGGATTTCCTCGCCACGTCCATGCGCAACATCCCCGAACGGCATCGCTCCTTACGAGCCTCCTTCGACCATTCATGGCGGCTCATCTCCGATGCGGAGCGCGACGCGCTCAGCCGACTCTCCATCTTTCACGGCGGCTTCGACCGAACTGCGGCGGAAAAAGTCGCGGGGGCGAATCTGCCTCAGTTGTCGTCGCTCGTCTCAAAGTCGCTGGTGATGCGGGATGAGTCGGGACGATACAGTCTGCACGAAGCGATTCGTCAATATGCCTATTCCCATCTCGAAGAAGCCGAGCCGTGTTGCTGCCAGACCTGCGATCGTCACAGCGACTTCTATTTAAATTTTGCCGCCGAATATGAATCGAAATTGAAAAGCGCGTTACAACAAATCTCCATGCGCGAAATGACCGCCGAGTTGGATAACCTGCGCGCCGCATGGGAGTGGGGCGTCAACAATAAAAAGTTTGAAACGCTTGGGAGATCCGTCCGCGCCTTTGGCTGGTATTACGAAGTCTCAGGCATGATCCGCGACGGCATCACGCAACTGGCGCTGCTCGCTAAGGCGCTGAACGAACAGGAACGCGGCGCGCAAGCCATCAGGACTCTCGGCGCGTGTTATGTGCAACAGGGCTTGCTGTATTTCCGCAGCGGGCAATTCGCGCAAGCGCAGGGACATTATGATCAGGGTATTGACCTTCTTCGTTCAGTGGACGCGCAATCCATCCTCGCCGACGCGCTCATTTTCAGCGGCGCGCTCAAACATCTCAACGGCGATTATCTCGAAGCCAAAGCGCAGATCGTCGAGGGACTGGCTTACGCCCGCGCGATAAAAGACGACTGGTTCACCGCCTATGGCATTTACAATCTCGGTCACGTGGACAGTTTGATGGGCGATTGTCAAAAGGGCTACGATCAAATGATCGAAGGTCTCGCGCTCTTCCGCAAAATCGGCGACCCACATTCCATTTCGCTCGGCTTGAACTTTCTTGTAGATACGCAGATCGCGCTCAAAAAATATGAAGAAGCGAAAGCATCCATGCGCGAGAGCATCGCCCTGTGCGAGCAGACGCAAAACCGCTGGGGCAAAGGCACGGCGCATCGTTATCTCGGCCTCGCCATGCTCGCCGACGGTCAATACGACGAAGCGCGCGATTGCTTCCAAAAGAGTCTCGAGGTCTTCGGCGAATACTTCGAAGGCTGGGACATTTCCATCACCCTCACCTATCTCGCCGATGCGACCCTGCTCTCAGGCGATGAAACCGAAGCGAAAACAATTTACCTGGACTCACTGCGACACGCGCGCCGAATCAACTCCGCCCCGCTGATGCTGCTGAACCTCGCGGGACTCGCCCAACTCGAATCCCGCCTCTCTCCCGATGTCTCGACGCGGCTCGACACAAGCGTTGCGGCTGGGTGGCTGACCCTCATCCTGAATCACCCCGCAGCGACTCAGGAAACCCGTCAACGCGCGCGGGAGCTGCGCGCGAAACAAAAACAGCGCGTCTCTGCGAACGCGCTGTCGTTGGATGATACGGTGAATGCGATCTTGAAGTGATTGCGCGAAAAAAATTCCTAAAGCGGCGATCCAGTCCGCGCATTTGGCGGAGGCGTTGCACGCTTCGTGTTCGTCCGAAGCGGGCAGCAGGGTAAGTATCTAGTATTACCCGTTCAACTTGATCAACTTCATTTTCATAGCGGAAAGTACCGCCTGGGTCCGGTTGGGCTGTTTCATCTTCTCGAGGATATTCTTGGCATGACTACGCACCGTTTCCTCGCTGACGCCCAATTGAACAGCGATTTGCTTATACGTGTTGGGGGTCGCCATCCAATCAAGGATTTCCATTTCGCGCGGTGTAAGCAAAAGAAACGGCGCGATCTGCGGTTGAATTTTCCCCAACACTTTTTTCATGACAGCAGGATGCAAGTATGCCTCTCCATTTACCACCGCATGGATGGCGCGCACCAGTTCGGCAGGTTCGATATTTTTGAACACGTAGCCTTCGATGCCAACAGAGAGGAGGTCGAACACGCGGTCATCCACTTCTGTACCGGTCAACATCATGATCTTTATTTGTGGATCCGATTTTCGCAACGCGAGCGCCATCGCCTGCCCATCCATTTCAGGCATGACCAGATCCACAAGAGCGATATCAGGATGGAGGCTTAGCGCGGTTTCCAAGCCGACTCGTCCGTTCTCCGCATCGCCCACCACATCCAGATCTGGTTCCAAACGAAGAACCATCGCCAACCCTTTGCGGACGACGGCGTGATCGTCCACAATGAGGATGCGGATCGAGTCAGGCATGCTGATCATCTCCGTTGATGGGCAGGTTGATCATGATGCGCGCGCCATTGTTTGTCTGGCTGGCGATCTCGCAGTCGCCGCCTAACGCGCGGGCTCGCTCTTGCATGCCTTGCAAGCCAAAATGTTCGCGGCTCTGACTGCGCGACAATGCTACGGTCGGGTCAAAGCCTTTGCCTTGATCAGAAATATCGAGGAACACTTCGCGGCCGGCAATGGTCAGGCATAGACGCGCCGAGTCTGCCCCTGAATACCGCGCAGAATTTGCCAAAGCCTCCTGCGCCATTCGATAGATCGCGCGGCGCAAGCCCGAGGGCAGGGAATTGAAATCGCCGTGATGGTTGAAGATGATGCTGAACGAACGCGGACGACAGCAACTGCTGATGTAGTTCGAAAGGTCAGCCATGAACAATTCAATGGTCAATGCAGAGGGCCACAAGTTAAAGATGGAACGACGCACTTCTTCATGCGCGCTGTTTGCCAGCGCGCGCAACTCGATTAGTTCCTTTTTTACATCGTCCGCTTTCTGCGGAAGCATGGTTACGCACGCGTCGAGCGAATAGATGATGCCGAAGAGCGATTGCGCGACCGTATCATGGATATCGCGCGCGATGCGGTTGCGTTCGGTCTCGACGGCGAGGCGCCGGGCGCGGTCGATGCACAAGATGGTAGTACCAAGCGCAAGAGCGGCCTGATTCGCAACCATGGTGATGGCCTCTTCGCGTTGGCGCGTCAATTCCGTCCCCTTTTCCAGTTCCACCAGTAAAATCCCAACCGCATGTTCGCGAAGTGAAAGAGGGTAAACGTACCATTGACAGGTTTTCAGCCAAGAATTCAGCGCAATTTGGTTGATGAGTATTTCGCCGCTTGTTCCCGTTGTAAACGATTTTCGATCCAACAACGCCTTGAAGATCTCGCCGTTTTCTGATTTGAGCGGGAGGGGCTCAATGGATGGAAAGGATGAATTAACGGGATATAGCATCCAGCCACCCATTTCTTCGCGAGCAGGGTCAACCACGCTAACAACCGCTCTACGGAAGCCTAATCCGGTTGTCACCGCGCCAAGCACTCGTTGCTGCACAGAGATCAAATCGGGCGCGGCTTGAAGCAGAACGGTCAGGTCGTGAATGACCTTTAATTGGCGGTGAGCAATGGCAAGGTTTTCATGCTTTTCCGCAAGTTCATCGCGCGCGGCGGATAGTTCGTCGCAGGCACGATCTACCTCGCTGAGTAAAACTGCTGGATAGGCAAACAAAGCCGGGATCAACCAGATGCCTGCCAGTTGCGTGATGAGCGTAACGCTTTCAGGAGGTCCCGAGTCGGTTAGGCGGCGTGTAATGGCATCGGCGGCAAAATAGAGAGGCGTAAAGGATGCCGCCGCTCCGAGCGCCCCGCGCACCTGAAAAAAGAATGCGCCTGCCAACAACGGGCTGAGTGTGTATAAATAATAGGGACTACGCGAGCCGCCGCTGATTGCCAGAACGAGAGCGCAGAAAATCAGATCAATGCCTATGACGAACGGTTGCTCTGTGACAAGCCTGTTTAGCGAACGATTAAAGAGGGTGATGATCAGATTGACAAGGACAACCAATAGAAAAGTCCATAGTGGTGAAAAGACGGAATGCGACTCGCTCCCTCTTCTTTGAATTAGGATCAGCAGCGCGGGGATGAGCGAAACCCAGCGAAAGAACACGAGGAACGGGAAGATGCGGTACGAGTGGAAGAGCATCTTAATCTTTGCCATGATATGGAGATTATATTCTCAATCCCCCGCGCGGGGGAGGCGTGGCTCACTCGTTAACGGGATGGCGCGAAGCCGCCGGCGAGGTTATCATCGTGGCAATCAAGGAGACTGCAATGGATGTGATTAAAGAAGATCAAGTTCTCGACTGTTCAGGGATGCTTTGCCCTATTCCTGTGGTGAAAACATCCAAGGCGATCAAGGCGATGGAGGTAGGACAGGTATTGAAGATGATCGCCACCGACCCGGGCGCGCCGCCCGATATGGAGGCATGGAGCCGTCAGACGGGGAATGAATTACTGCGCTCGATGCAAGAGGACGGCAAGTTTGTTTTCTACATCAAACGAATGAAATAACCTTGAGGCTTGCGCGGGCGTTCTCTCACGCCCGCTACACATTTTACCTAGATGAAAGCCAAAGGAGGCTGACATGTCGAAATCCGATCCGAACGCCCCGAAGCGACTCGCCCTCATCGCTTCAAAAGGGACCTTAGACTGGGCTTACCCCCCGTTCATTCTCGCAAGTGCGGCAGGCGCGATGGGTTGGGAGGTAGGTATCTTCTTCACCTTCTATGGGCTGACGCTTCTCAAGCCGGACCTCACGGCTGCCGTCTCGCCATTGGGCAACCCCGCCATGCCGATGAAGATGCCGTTTGGTCCCGAAGGTTTCCAAAATGTCGCCTGGCCCATGCCGAACATTCTGATGGCAAATGTGCCTGGCTTCGAAGCGCTGGCAACCACATTAATGAAGCAGACCTTCAAAAACAAGGGCGTCGCTTCCATTCCCGAACTGCGCGATATGTGCATTGATCTCGACGTGCGCATGATCGGCTGTCAGATGACGATGGACGTCTTTGGCTTCAAGCGCGAGGACTTCATCAAGGAGTGCGAGATCGGCGGCGCGGCAACCTTCCTTGAATACGCGGCGGACGCGGACGTGCAGTTGTTCATTTGATGCGCAACGGACGTTCTCTAACGTCCGTTCTCTGATGGATCGGGCGCGTACACCTGCCTTGGCGGGCGGCGCCAGAGAGAGAATGCGCCCTACGCTTGATATGTTTTGGAGAAATCTCAACCATGAGCGTCTGGAAGACGAACGACCCCGATGTGAAAAAGATCCTCTACGTTCAGACTCACGGGGAGGCTGATCCTGAACGGACGGCGACTCCCTTCTTTCTTGCCACGGCGGGCGCGGCGATGGACAATGAAGTGTGCATTTACTTCACCATGAACGGTCCGCAGTGCGTGGCGAAGGACAACGGCGACAAGATCATCATCCCGCGCAAGGGAGGCGGCGGCAAAGAGTTGAAATTCTTCATCGAACAGGCGGCGGAAATCGGCGTGCGTTTTCTCGTCTGCCAGCCTTCGCTTGACCTGCACGGCTACACCATGGACGATATGATCGAAGGCGTGGAGATGATCGGCGGCGCGGCGTTCAACGACATGGCGTGCGATGCGGATGCGGTGATCGGGTTTTAGGCGTAACGCAAGATTCATCTTGCGCGCCACGCAAAATAAATTTTGCGGTATAGATATGTCGAGTTTTGTGCTTGTCCGCAGTTGCGTTTTGCCGCAGGGACTGTATTACAAGATCGAGGAGCATCTCTGGCTGAGACCCGAAGCGGATGGGAGCGTGACGCTCGGTTTTACGGACGTGGCGCAGACCACCGCTGGCAGGATGCTCGTGGTGAGTTTTCGTCCGATTGGCGCGCGGTATAAACAGGGCAAAACAGTCGCCATTGTGGAAAGCGCCAAGTGGCTCGGTCCATTGCGGGCGCCGATGGAGGGGACGCTGATCGCGGGGAACGAATCCCTGCTGGAGGATGCAGGATTGGTCAACCGCAGTCCGTACAACAAGGGCTGGATTGTCCGCTTCCAGCCCGACGATTTGGCCTCTGGTTTGAAGCAGTTCGCGGCGGGGACGGACGCGGCGCAACTGTACGAAGATTATATGTCCCGCAGAGATTTGGATGATTGCATCCACTGCGAAGGGTACGAGTTTCCTGATGATTGAGATTCGCTTCGGTGGGATTCGGCGGGGGGATGAATCCCCCGCCTCAGTGCATGGAAGTCGGATAAATCCGACTCAGCGCGCAGGATTTCCACTGCGAAGCGCTCTGTGGCGGCCCCGACGACTTGCGTTGAGAAAGTAACATGATTGAGATTCGAGTATTCACTCACCCCACGTGCGCGACCTGCCCGAACGCCATCCAGATGGTTCAGCGATTGGCGGCAGAAGATTCGCAAGTGGAGATGAAGTTGGTCAGTCTGGCAACCGCGAACGGACGCGCGATCGCCAAGTCGTTGAATGTGATGTCGGTGCCGACGGTGTTTGTCAATGAGACGCGGTTTGTGGGCGTCCCGAAATGGGATGATCTGCTGGAAGCGGTGAAGCAGGAAAAATCTTAGCGGCGCTGCGCCGCAAGATTTGTCTTGCGCCTTCGCAACATGAATGTTGCGGTACTTCGTGGAGTTTCTATGCCAACCACTCTTGAAAATTGGAATCCAGGCAAGGCGGTAGACCGTCACCCCGAGGCGACGTATGCAGAGAAGGAGAAACTCTTTCTCGAAGTCAAAAATGACGTGCGCTACTCGGACTTTCTCTACGGCTGTTACGAGTGCGGCATTTGCGTTTCGACCTGCCCCTCGGCGCGGTTCTATGACTTTAGCCCGCGTGTGATCGCGCAGGCAATCGCGCGCGAAGATGTCGAACGCGTGTACGACATTCTCACCGAGGATATTTGGAACTGCGCGCAGTGTTTCTCGTGCGTGCGCTGTCCGCGGCAGAACAACCCTGGGGGATTGGTCACGATTTTGCGCGAAGTTTCTCTCAAAAATGGATTACAAGAATCAAAGGATGCCCTGCAAGGCTACAGCCGCGTCATTTACAAAGTCATGCTCAAAGGGAATCAAGTCTCGCCTGATATGCTCCAGCCCGATTTCTTTCCCGATTGGGGTCCGTGGGTAACAAATTTTTCCCAGAACATGCACGTCTGGCGCAAAGCCATTCCCATGGATTCGATCCGCGGTCTGACCGATGTCGCCTGGCGCACGGATCGAAAGACTCTGCTCGAGCTGTATACGATCTGGTTCGAGTCGGGCAACATGGACATCATCAAAGAGTTGGATGAAAGTTTGTATGATCTGTTGGTTGAAGTGATGCAGGAAGAATTGGAAGAAGGATAGTTCGGTGGTCGAGTAGACGGCGGAAATCGTTTCGTCTTTGCAAATCAACTTTCCTCCGCCGTCGTACCGAGACCACAAGTAAGCAAAGTATATTTGTTATTGGTTTATTTCTGGTAACTGGTGGTCTCGATACGCCCCTCAAAAAGCATTCGGGGCTACTCGACCACCGAGATGGAATGAAATTGGAGAATCATGATGACCGAACTAACCACCGTCGAACAGATCCTCGAACGAAAATCGCATCCTGTAATTCGCGACGCAACGGTCGCGCCGACCGACGATATGCACGACCGCCTGCTGGAACTCGAAGCGAAGGGCGAGATCGTCCTGCAAAGGATGAAAGGCGACTATATCGAGTTCCCCACAAAGTATGGACGGATGAAAAAGATTCCCATCGAGCATACCTGGCATCACAAATCCTGCGGTCACTGCGGACACATCCCAGGCTATGCTTCATCAATCCTGTGGCTTCATCGTCAGTTCAATCTGGATTATCACGATCCCACCGACCAGACCTCCTGCACGGGCTGGAACTATTACGCCTCCGCCGCCTCCAACGCGGTGGGACAAGCCGCGGTGATGAGCCGCAACTTCGCCGCCGCCTATGAGACGGGATACTTTCCGTTGATCCACTGCGGCACGTCGTTTGGACATTACAAGGAGATCCGCGAGCAACTCGTCCATCACAAAGAACTGCGCGATGAAGTCCGCCGCATCCTCGATAAGATGGGCAAACCGCTGGTCATCCCCGAAGAGATCGTCCATTACAGCGAGTGGGTCTATGCCATGCGCGACCGCTTCAAGGAACGCCAGCTCGTGGACATGAGTCCGATCACAGCAACGGTTCATCCTGCCTGTCACTACTACAAGATCGTAGCCGAAGATGCGATCTATGATCCAGAAATTTACGGCGGACAGCGCACTGCTGTTGTCACTGCCATGCTTGAGTCTCTCGGCATCCACGTCGCGGACTATTCGACGTGGTTCGATTGTTGCGGCTTTGGTTTTCGTCACGTTCTCGTTCAACGTGATTTCACGCGTTCCTTCGCTGTGCTTCGCAAGATCGAAACAATGAAGAATGAAGTCAACCCCGACCTGACCGTGACTCACGATACAGGTTGTGTGACCACGCTCGATAAGAGTCAATTCGCCGCGAAAGCGCATGACCGCAAAGTTGGCATCCCTGTGTTATCCGACGCGCAGGTTGCGGCGCTGGCGATGGGCGCGCATCCCTTCCGCGTGGTGCAGTTCCACTGGCACTCGACGGATTGGCGGCCGTTAATGGAGAAACTCGGAATCAACTGGCAGAAATATTGGGATGAATTTCAGGCTGACCTCGACGCGATCCGCGCGGGGACGAAATCTGGGATCACGTGGCAGGATGCGGATCAACCCATTCATTTGACGGCGTAACAATGATTTGGGTAGTGGATGCTCTCTAGCGTCCACGTTGGCGTAAGAGAACGCCAACTACGCAAGATAAATAGGAGGAACACACATGTCAAACAAAGTCTTGGTCATCGGCGGGGGACCAGCGGGACTGGAAGCGGCGCGGTCTGTGGCTGAACTCGGCGGGGAAGCGATACTCATCGAAAAGCGCGAACGTCTCGGCGGCACGCCCGACCGTGAGTCTTACGCCAAGTTGACTCATCATTGGCGCGACGCGTCGGAAGCGATGGCGGAACTTGCCGCGTCGGTCACGAGTCACGCCAATGTGCAGGTGAAGTATCAAGCCGAAGTGAAGGGAATGTCGGGGAGCGCTGGCAACTTCACCGTCGAGATCGAAGCGGGCGGGGTTGCCGAGTCGCTCAATGTTGGATCGGTCATCATCGCCACGGGCTTCCAGCATTTCGATCCAGGCCGCGCGACGCAATACTACAATTATTATTCGTTCCCCGATGTCATCACGCTGACCGATCTCGAAAAAATGTTGAAGGAACACAAGGTCGTGCGTCCGTCGAACGGCGAAGCGCCGAAGAAGATCGCGTTCATTCAATGCGTCGGTTCGCGCGACAGGCAAATTGGAAACGAATATTGTTCGAAAGTTTGCTGCGGCATTGCAAGCAAACAAGCCATCGAGTTGCGCGAGCAATTGCCCGACAGCAAAGTGATGATCTTTTACATTGACATGCGCATGTATGGGTATTGGGAAAATGAAATTTACTGGCCTGCGCAGGAAAAATATAAAGTCAATTATGTGAAGGGCGTCATCAGCGAAGTGTTGAAGAAGGGCGATCAACTTTTGATTCGCGGCGAAGACACAACGATGAGCCGCCCGATGGAAGTGACGATGGATATGGTCGTGTTGTCGGTCGGCATGGAGCCGAGCGCAGGCACGCGCGCCATTTCGCAGTTGATGGGTGTTCAGCAAAATAAATACGGCTTCATCGAAGCGGGCGGCGCGGGCGGACTCGATACGGTCGCCACATCCGTCCCTGGAATTTTTGTCGCGGGCGCGGCGGCGGGCCCCGCCGATCTGAACGACTCGATTTCATCCGCTGGTCTTGCGGCGGCGCGCGCGATGGCGTTGGTGAGGGCGTAGCGCAAAATTAATTTTGCGGTACTAAAATCATGCTCCCTCAACGACAGAGTCACATCATCAAGCAAAAGACGGGACCTGATGATCCCGAACTGCAAACAAATTTGCAGGATGCGCTCGCGCAAGTATCGCCTGAAGATGTGATCGCGATTGCGGATGAATTGGCGGAACGTCACGCCCGCCTCTTTTCCGACCTTCGGCTTGACTCTGCTTCGTTGACATCTTCCTTCGCTGACGTCGCTTCCGCTGTCGCGCACACAAAAGCGAACGCGCGAACAATTACTAATTACTTTATGCAAGGCGATTACTCGCTCGTCCAGCAATTACTAAACGGCGAATCGCCAACTCCCGTTCGAGTTGCATCCTTCGTTGAAAAGTTGAGCGCGCTCGATACTCGTCTCGCGCTCGAACTCGCTACTGGACTTTTACACAATACAAATCCAAATGAACACTGGCTGTGGACTCGCTGGCTGTGGGATCCGACCGTCGGCACAGGGATTCTGCCGCTGCTGGCGGGAAGCACGCACAACTTACTCGCGGAGAATCTCGCGGACGGCTACGCCCGTGTGGGAGCGGTCAGCGCGATGAGTATCAAATTCGGCGAAGGGACAGGCTTGTGGTCTGAAGAATTGACCAGCGATGAGAGATGCGCTCCCTTTGCGAACAGCGCTTTTCTGGCGTGTGCCTATGGCGTTTACATGTATGGCTCGACCAGTTGGCGTTTGAGCCGCGACTTCAACGGGCTGCTGCCGTCCCTGCCGAATATGGCGCGGAGGTTGTTGGGATTGAGGAAGGCAAGAGATTAGAGGATTAGAGAACTAGAGAACTAGAGAATTAGAGACTAGAGATTGGAGATTGGTGAGTCGCTGTGGAGATTGTGGTTGCGAATAACGTTGATTCGACGGGAAAATCCCTGCCTCGTCTCAAGCGGACGTTAAATATGTCTGAGTTGCACGGTAAATCACGGACACTGTGGCGCAAACAACTAATCTCCAGTCTCCAATCTCCAATTACCACGAACCAGGAGTCTTCATGGCACCTAAGTATGAAAAAGCAAAAGCGATAGAAAGAGAAAACGTCATCGTAGACGGTATTGACGTTTCGGGACATTGGAACCGCATGTTTGAACAGCGGGTCATCACCGAGTACACACCCGAGCTGATCGAGAAGATCGCGGACATCCCGAACGCGGAGTCGTTTGCGAATTGTTATCAATGCGCCAAGTGCGTTGCCGTCTGCCCTGTAGATGTGGTCGGGAATTACGGTCCGCGCAAGTTGTATCGCTACGCCCAAACAGGCATGGACTTGACCGAAGCGCCCGAACTCTGGCTTTGCACGACGTGCGCGAATTGTCTGCGCGTGTGTCCCAAAGAAGTGAACATGGTCAAGATCATGCCCGCCGCGCGCGAGCAGGCGATCCTTGACGGAAAATTTGTCCCGCCCGAATTACAGCAGGCATTCGAGAACACCGCCAAGAGCGGCAATCCGCTTGGACAACCTCAACGCAAGCGCGATGCGTGGATTCAAAATGCGGGCGTGCCTGTGCCGATCATCAAAGATGCGGCGCGTCCTGTGGATGTGCTTTGGTATGTCGGCTCGTATCCTTCGTATCATCCGCGCGGCATTGACGCGGCATCGGCGGCAGCGAGAATCTTCAACGCGTTGGGAATTGATTTTGCAATTTTAGGCAAAGAAGAAAAAGACGACGCCGACTCCCAGCGTTTGGCTGGCGAGAAGGGTCTGTTCGAGATGATGACCGAGTACAACATCGAGACCTTCAATAAGTACGAGTGGAAGGAATTGGTCGTCACGGGACCTCACGAACTCAATGCGTTCAAGAACGTGTATCCGAAATATGGTTTCGAGCGCCCCGTGCTTCATTACACAACTTTCCTCGTTCGTTATCTCGATCAACTCAAGCCGATGTTGAAGCACCCCGTCAATAAGAAGATTACCTATCACGATCCCTGCTATCTCGGACGTCACAACGGCGAATACGAAGCGCCGCGTCAACTGCTGGAAGCCATCCCTGGCGTGGAACTGGTCGAGATGGGACGCAACCGCGAAAACGGTTACTGTTGCGGCGGGGGCGGCGGCGGCATGTGGATGGACTCGTTCACCGCCAAGCACACCACCATGCGTCTCTCGGAAAAACGCGCGATGGAAGCCGCGTCCACGGGCGCGAACGTGCTGGCAGTCGCTTGTCCCTTCGAAGTCTCGCGCTTCACGGATGCGGTCAAGTCCACGGGCAATGAGCATGTGGATGTGCTGGATATTTTGGAGTTGTTGGATAGGGCGATGAGGGGTGAGTGATCAATTCGTCGAAGGTCAAAAGTCGAAAGTCATTCGACCTTTGACCTTCGACTTTCGACGTGAATTTGTAACTCAATCATAGGAGAGTGATTTTCATGAACATAGTTGTAGCCATCAAACACATCCCCAGCATTGCCGATGACCTGCCCGTCAAAGGCAATAACGTGGATTTCGACTCGGTGGATTTTGTCCTCAATGAATGGGACGAACATTCCATCGAGCAGGCGGTGTTGATCAAGGAAGCCGTCGGCGGGACGGTGACCGTGATCGGCGTGGACTTGATCGGGGAGTTGGACAATGCGCTTCATCTCGCGCTGGCAAAGGGCGCCGATAAAGTGGCAAAGATCACCGCTGACGATCCCGCCGCAGATTCGCATACGCAAGCCAAATGGCTGGCGGAAGCGGTCAAAGGCATGGGCGCGGATATGGTCTTCGCGGGCGTGCAGGCGTCGAACGATATTGACGGGCAGATCGGCGCGATGATCGCGGCGTATCTCGACATGCCCTACATCGGCGGGACGAGCGCGATCGAAGTCTCTGGAAGCGCGGCGACGGTCTCGAAGGAATTCCCTGGCGGTGTGGGGATGAAGTACTCGATCACGCTTCCATTCGTGGCGGGGGTGCAGTCCGCGCCGAAGCCGCCGCGTTATGCGCCCGTGAGCAAGGTCCGCCAAATGGCGCAGACTGCCACGGTGGAGAAGATCGCGCCGACGGGTGAGGCTTCATCGGGACTCGCGTTTAAGAAGATGGCTCCGCCTGTGGCGACGGGTCATGCCGAGATGATCGAAGGTTCGTCGAAGGAAGTGGCGGCGAAGATCGTGGAGTTGTTGAAGAGTAAGGGATTGGCGTAGAAGAGCAGAGATTAGAGAGTAGAGAATAGTGAGTAGTGAAGACGACTAATCTCTAATTATCTAATTATCTATTCTCTCTCCGAAGGAGATAACATGAGCAATGACATTCTTGTAATCACCGAACATATGGACGGAAAATTTTCGGATGTGTCGTTTGAGTTGGTGGGAAAAGCCAAAGAGTTGGCGAAGGCTTGGGGCGGGCAGGCAGTTGCCGTCGTGGTGGGAAGCGGAATCGCATCCAACGTGTTCGCGTCCGATTCGACGATCCACATTGACGACGCGGCGTTGAGTCATTTCAATCCCGAAGCGTATGGGAAAGTTGTTGAAGCGCTGGTCAAAGAAAGATCGCCGAAGCTGGTGATGTTCGGCTGGACGGTGACGGGCATGGACATGGCGGCGTGGTTGTCGGCGCGGCTGGGTGTGGCGTGTGCGGCGTATGTCAAAAATATCGGCGCGGATCTGACGATGAGTTGCGCGGCGTACGGCGGAAAGTTGACGGCGGAGGTCGCGCCCGAAGGCGGCATGGCGATCGCGGCGTGCCTGGCGGGTTCGTTCCCTGTGGAAGCGGGGCAGGGTTCGACGGCGGCGTCGGCGATAGCTTCGCCCGTTGATCTGAGTTCGTTGAAAGTGAAATTTGTGGAGGCGACCAAACCCGCTGGCGGCGATGTGGACATTACGTCGCAAACGAAACTGGTTTCGATCGGGCGCGGCATCGGCGGAAAAGAAAATGTGGAGTTGGCAGAGGAACTCGCGCAGAAGTTAGGCGCGGCGGTGTCGGCTTCGCGTCCCGTTGTGGATGCGGGCTGGTTGCCGCGCACGCGGCAGGTCGGCAAATCGGGACTCAAGGTCAAGCCGAAGTTGTATCTCATGCTCGGTATCTCTGGCGCGCCTGAACATCTCGAAGGCATGCAGAGCGCGGAGTTGATCATCGCGGTCAACACCGATAAGAAGGCGCCGATCTTCAACGTGGCGCATTACGGCGCGACAGCGGATCTGTTTGAAGTGGCTGAGGCGATGGTGGAACTACTTTAGATGAGTAGAGAATAGAGATTAGAGAGTAGTTGAGTTTCACTACTTATCTAATCTCTAATCATCTAATCTCTTTTCTGGGAGGGTACGTTGCTGACACTGATTGAAAAAATCATCTTCATTGCGCTGGCGTTGATTTCGGCAGGGTTTACGTTTCATGGATTCAAAGTCATCATCGACTCGATCCGCAAGGGACGCCCCGCGCCTGAGTTGAAGAATGTTCCGCTGAGCCTGGTCAAAGCGGCGATTACCGTTTTGTTCCAGCGCACGATCTTCAAGGCGCGCAAAGGTCTCAGCGCGATCCACATGGGATTGTTCTTCGGTCTCATCACGTATGCGTTCGTGAATCTGTTCGACGCGCTCGAAGGACTCGTCCCTGGCTTCGATCTGGTCTACGGCGGCAAACACATCCCCAACGCGCCAACTGGACTCGTCAACGCGTTCAATCTCATCGCCGACGTGATGAGCGTGTTCCTGCTTATCGCCATCACCGTATTTTTCGCGCGCCGCTTCATCGTCAAAGACAAGGCGCTTAACTATCGCGAAAATGTTTTGTTGAATCCGAAAGTCAAAGCGGGCGGGCAGGCGCGTGATTCTCTCATCGTGGATGTGTTCGTCGTCATGCACGTCATCGCGCACGTGTTGAGTCAAGCCTATCGCCTCACCGACGGCGCCGATCCGTTCATGCCGTTCGCAAGTTTTCTCAATTCCATTTTCGGCGCGTCCGAAACAGGCGTTCACGTCGCGTGGTGGGTCAGCATTGGCTGGGTGATGTTCATCATCCCGTATCTTTCGCGCAGTAAGCACACGCATTTTTTCATGTCGCCCATCAATCTCGGACTCGCAAAACAAAATCCGCGCGGTCAACTCGACCCTGCGATTCCGCTCACGATGATCGAAGGACAAAAGTTCGATCCTGGCGCGAAACACATTCACGATCTTTCGTGGAAGCGCGTTTTGGATTCGTATGCCTGCGTGCAATGCAATCGTTGTCAGGATGTCTGCCCTGCGAATTTTTACGGGAGACCGCTTTCGCCTTCGGCATTGGAGGTGAACAAGCGTTATCTTCTCAAGGAGGCGACCTTCGGTTCACATCCCGACCGACTCCTGCTTCCGCTTACGGAAAGTGTTATCTCCCCTGAGGCTGTTTGGTCTTGCACAACCTGTTACGCCTGCGTCCGCGTGTGTCCCGTCGGCAATGAGCCGATGGCAGACATTGTGGACATCCGCCGCCGCATGTTGATTGACGGTTATGAAATTGACAGCGGCGTGCAGAACGCGCTTCAATCTCTCGCGACGAACGGCAACTGGATGAGCAAAGGCAAACGTCTGCGCGGACGCTGGGCGAAGGAGATGCAGTTCCCCGTCAAGAACGCGACCGAGGAACCCGTTGAGCATTTGTGGTTTGTCGGCGATACGGCTTCGTTCGATGAGCGCGTCATCCCGAACACAAAACTGGTGGCACAACTCTTCCATCAAGGCGGCTTGGACTTCGGCATTCTCTATCAAAGCGAATCCAACGCGGGCAACGATGTCCGCCGCGTGGGGGAGGAAGGTTTGTTCGAGCAGTTGGTCGAGCAGAACATGGAAGCGTTCGGCAAAGCGCAGTTCAAACAGATCGTGACGACCGATCCGCATTCGTTCAACACGCTCAAGAACGAGTATCCGCAATTCGGCGGGACGTTTGAAGTGAAGCATTACACTGTGACCCTGCTCAAGTTAATTGAAGAGGGCAAACTCACGGTCAAGAATAAGTTGGCGAACTACAAAGTCACCTTCCATGACCCGTGCTATCTCGGACGCTACAACGGCGGATTCACCGCTCCGCGCAAGTTGCTTGAACTGCTCGGCGTGGAATTCGTCGAAATGCCGCGCAACTGCGAGAACTCGTTCTGTTGCGGCGCAGGCGGCGGTCAGATATGGATGGGCAAGGTCGCGCCTGGCGAACGTCCCGCAGAGAATCGAATCAAGGAGGCGTTGTCCACGTTTGGCGAAGGCGCAGGCGACAAAACTCAACTCTTCATCGTCACCTGTCCGAAGGACATGATCATGTACTCCGACGCGGTCAAGACTACAGGCAACGAAGGCAGGATCGAAGTCCGCGATATTATCCAGCTGGTGGCGGAAGGCGTCGGCGTGGAAGAGGCTGTGGCGGCTGAATCCATTTCGGTTTAAGAGAGAAGAGTGGTCTCGATACGCCGCAAAAATCAAGAGCGCGGCTACTCGACCACCGATAAGATCAAAATGTTCAAGTGTCCCTATTGCGAGTTTAGCGGTAAGCGTTCCGAAGTCCATAATCACCTTGCGGAGACTCACGGCGATACGCTGGGTGTGCGCGTGGACGAATTCACGGGTCATACGTTTTATGTGATCACTTGTCCCGTGTGCGGCGCGAGTTATGAACAGGTCACGAAGAAAGCGCGCCGCGATCCAAATTTTGTGTCAGAATATGAGCATGAGATTCGGATGGTCGTTTTTGATCTGCTTTTGTATCATTTGCAAGGTGAGCATCAAATTGATGCGTAAGCGGCGCTCTCTTGCGCCGCCGCCGACGTTAGAGAACGTCGGCTACGCAATAACATCGGAGGCACAACATGGCAACTGTTCGTGGATGTAACATCCCTGAAGACCGCTTCTATTGGGTGGAGAAACATTGTTGGGCAATGCTCGAAGCGGACGGCACGGTGAGGATCGGCATCACCGACGTGGCGCAGAATCTGGCGAAGGGAATCGTCAACGTCACGCCGAAAGAGACGGGGCGCACCGTGCAGAAAGGCAAAAGCGCGGGGACTTTGGAAAGCGGCAAATGGGTGGGTCCTGTCACGTCGCCTGTGACGGGCGAGATCGTCGAGGTGAACGAAGCGGTCAAGGCGAAGCCGTCGCTGATCAACTCCGACCCGTACGGCGAAGGCTGGTTCGTCAAACTCAAGCCGACGGATTGGGCGGGCGAATCAGGCTCACTTGTCACGGGCGAGGCGGCGGCGGAAGCGTATCGGAAATTTATGGAAGAGCAGAATTTGAATTTCGAGTAAATGAGTTGGAAGGTTGAAGGTTGCAAGTTGAATGTTTGACCTGCAACCTTCAACCTTTGACCTTCAACCTCATGATCTTCTACGCCTGCGACATTCCCGAAGACCTGACCTACGACATCGAACGCGATGTGTGGATTCGATTCGATGGCGACTTTGCGACTCTCGGCATGACCGACGTGGCGCAGACGCGTTGCGGAAAATTTGCGGCAGTTAGTTTTCGGAGCGTCGGAAAAAAGGTGGAGCAGGGCAAGGCATTGGCGACAATTGAATCCGCCAAGTGGGTGGGACCGTTCCCCGCGCCGTTCTCGTGTGAGATCATCGAGACGAACGAAAGCGGTTTTGCGAGAGATATTTTGTTAGCCAACAAAGAGCCGTACACAACGGGCTGGCTCGTCAAGGTGAGACCAATGAATCTCGAAGCGGAATCCAGCCATCTCGTCACGGGTGAAGCGGCGGCAGAGAAATATAAAGAGAGAATCAAGGAATTGAAAGTCAACTGCCTCAGGTGCATTGATTGAACTGTGTACGTGTGTACTTGTTTACCTGTGTACCTTTTACCAACCCTGCCATCAAAAGGAGAATCCCAATGTCCAAGAAAATCCGTTTGCTCTACATGGAAGGCGTATCCCCACTGCGTTCGCAGACCGTTTATCACGCGGTCGGATATGCGATGAAAGAAGACACGCCGAACACCATCATCATGGTCTCGCCGAACGGACCGTATGTCTCGATTGGCTATCATCAGGATATACAAAAAGAAGTTGATCTCGATTACTGCGAAAAACACAACCTGCCCGTTTATCGTCGTGAAGTGGGCGGCGGCGCGGTGTTTTTGGATAACGGTCAACTCTTTACGCAATGGATCTTCCACAAGGAAGACCTGCCCGCCACGCTCGAAGAACGCTTCAAACTTTACATTGACCCGCTCGTGCAAACCTATCAGGCGCTGGGCGTCAATGCGAATCATCGCCCGATCAACGATGTGCATGTCAACGGCAAGAAGATCGGCGGCACGGGCGCGGCGCAGATGGGCATTGCGGAAGTTCTTGTCGGCAGTTTGATGTACACCTTCGACAAGAAGACCATGTCGCAGGTGTTGAAAGTCCCGTCCGAGAAAATGCGCGACAAGATTTTTGAATCGCTCGAAGCCTACATGACCACCATGACCGAACAACTCGGCTCGACTCCCGACCGTGCTATGGTCAAGGATTTGTATATGAAGAAAGTCTCCGAAGCGCTGGGCATGGAAGTGTACGAAGGCGAATGGACGGAGGAGGAGGAAGCGATGGCAAAAGAGATCGACGCGCGCTTCGTCTCCGATGAATGGCTGTATCAAAAAGGTCAACTCAAACAGCAGGGCGTGAAGATCCATCAGGATGTGCACATCGTCGAAGCGGCGTTCAAGTCGCAGGGCGGTCTGATCCGCATCATCGCCCGCCTGCGCGAGGGACGCATTGACGACGTCGCCATCTCTGGCGATTTCACGCTGCTGCCCGTCTTCGCATTGGGCGCGCTCGAACAATCGTTGCGCGGTGTCGCCGCCACGCCAGAGAATCTCAAATCCAAGATCGAAGAAGCGTATTACCGCCTCAACATCCAATCCCCTGGCGTCACGCCGACAGATTTCACAACGGCGATCATGAATGCGGTCACACCTCCGCAAGCCACTTAAAAAATTAACCGCGAAGAGCGCTAAGAACGCGAAGATATAAAAATTTTTTCTTAGCGACCTTTGCGTGCTTCGCGGTTCAAAGGTTTTCATGACTCAAAACTACGGCTTCCTCATCGACCAAAGCAAGTGCATCGGCTGTCATGCGTGTTCCACCGCGTGCAAGTCCGAGAATCAAGTTCCACTCGGCGTGAATCGCACGTGGGTCAAGTATGTGGAGACAGGCGCGTACCCTGACGTGCGCCGCCGCTTTCAGGTGACGCGTTGTAATCATTGCGCCAACCCGCCGTGCGTGCGCATCTGTCCAGTCACGGCGATGTATCAACGCGATGACGGCATCGTCGAATTCGATCCGAGCATTTGCATTGGATGTAAATCCTGTATGCAAGCCTGCCCGTATGATTCGATCTATCTCGATCCCGAAACGAACACTGCCGCGAAATGTCATTTCTGCGCGCATCGTTTGGATGTGGGACTCGAACCCGCCTGCGTCGTCGTCTGCCCCGAACACGCCATCCTCGCTGGAGATTTGAACGACCCCGCTTCAGAAATAAGCCGACGCCTGTCCACTGCGCAAGCGACCGTTCGCAAGCCCGAGCAGGGAACCGCGCCGAAATTGTTTTACATCAACGGCAACGATTGGTCGCTGCATCCCTCCGCCGCGCAAACGCACAATTCATTCATGTGGGCGGATAAGGTCACGGAGCAAAATGTTTCCGCGTTCGCGTTGCCCGTATTACAGCCATCGTCATCGTCATCGTCAGCGTTAGAGAACGCTGACTACGCGGGTGGTGGGCGTAAGCGACGTTCTCTAACGTCGCATTCAGGCACACCCATCCGCACGCCGCAGCCACAGGGACAACCGCTCAACGGTCCGATCCAGATCGGCGGACGCGTCGCGGAGCACATGGTACAAACCGCGTACAACGCACAGCATAAAATCCAATGGCATTGGGAACTGCCCGCGTATCTCGTCACAAAAAACATCGCGGGCGGATTGTTCATGTTGTTGAGTCTTGGCGCGATGTTGAATCTCTTCCGCTTCGACTCAGCAACCTTCCTTGCCGCAGGATTTACCGCGATGCTCTTCATGTTCATCACTGTGATTTTGCTGATCAAAGATTTGTCACAACCCAAACGTTTCTTGAATATCTTGTTGCGCCCGCAATGGAAGTCGTGGGTAGCGAGAGGCGCGTTCATTTTGGTCGGCTTCACCGCCATTGGGGGGCTGTGGTGGCTGATCGAAGGTGCGGCATCCATGAATTGGATTTCAAAAGATTTGGTCTTTGCACTTCGTCCCGTCGCCGCGTGGATAACGCTTCCGCTGGCATTGTTTTCTGTAATTTACACCGCCTTCCTGCTCGGTCAAGCCGAGGGACGCGACATATGGCAGAACAACCTATTGCCGTTTCAACTTTTCTCCCAATCCATGATGACCGCAAGCGGAGTATTCCTTGCGCTGAATCTCTTCGTCAACTTCCCCGCTGATCTAACTGCTTTGCTGACCGTTCTCTTCCCAATAAGCATCGCCATCAATCTCCTCTTGACCTTCGCTGGCAAACTCAATTCCTTTCCGACCGATACCGCCATGCTCGCCTCGCGCGAAATGACGCACGGAAAATTCCGCAATCATTACTGGTGGGGCGGGATCGCGCTGGGACATGTCATGCCGCTTGTGCTGATGATCTTCTTCGCATCCGCGTTGCCTGTTGCCGTTCTCGCCGCGCTGATCGGCTTGTTCTTCTACGAATACGCCTTCGTGATGGCGCCGCAGTATATTCCGAATTCGTAGGTTAATAGTCGTGATCACTCTTACTTTTGCTGGAGACGAAGCAGGCGACGTAAGTCTGAGTTTCAATAAAGGCGCATCGCGGTATTTCGTGCCTGCTTTTATCTCCACCCAATTCCCCGACGATTTAAGGCAAACTTTGTCTAACCTGCGCCAAACGCTGGATTTACGTGAAACACACGAATTCAAATTTCATAAAATGGCATCGGCTGAAGTCCGCAATCAGGTGTTTTCAGCGCTTGCACACGCCAAGTTTGACGCATGGGCTTTGATCGTGGATAAGACTCGCCTGCCGAAAATTTTCGAGACGACGGAAAGCATTGAAATTTATACACATTTCATCACGGAATTGCTTGACATCATCCCTGCCGAATTGCAAAAGGGCGCCACCCTAATTCTCGATGAGTTCGGCTCGACCCCCGACCTGCGCACCGAGTTGCGCCGCGCCATGCTCAAACGTCACATGCCGCGACTCTTCAAACGGGTAATTGTCCGCAGTTCGCATCGCGAATCTCTGATTCAAGTCGCTGACCTTGTGGCAGGCGCGGTCATGCGCAGGGATTCGCAAAACGACTCGGAGGCATTTGACATGATTTCAAGGAAGATCAAACGACTGGAGTTATACCGCCCTTATTAAAATAACCCGCCTCGCTAGCCCGTATCCTTCAACAGAAGGGGGCAGGCAGCCACATGGCTGCTTTTCGCGAGACAGGATGAGCGATCAAAACGCTTTTGACCGTTGGACTTCGTCCGCTGGCAAATTCATTATATACCCGTATGACTGCTGTTTGCAAGATGGAAATTGCCCTAAAAACCAAATTTGAAATTACATAACTTGTATCTCGTAACCTGGACTTACCCATGACCCTCACCCCTCCTCAAACCTCCGCAGGCACCGCCCTCCCTCACTTCGCGGACTCTGACCGCAAGCCCGTCAAACTGACCGAGGTCGTCCACCCCGATGGGCGCATCAGCCAGTATCCGCCTCCCGAAGTATGGGATGATTGGACAGAGTGGGATGGAAAAGAGTGGCCCAAGCGCGTAGCGAGAAATTACACTCTCGTGCCCACCGTCTGCTTCAACTGTGAATCCGCCTGTGGACTTCTCGCTTACGTGGACAAGGACACCTACGAGATTCGCAAGTTCGAAGGCAACCCCGTCCATCCTGGCTCGCGCGGACGTAACTGCGCCAAGGGACCCGCCACCCACAATCAAGTCTATGACCCCGAACGGATTTTGTATCCGCTGAAACGAGTCGGCAAGCGCGGCGAAGGGAAATGGGAACGCATCAGTTGGGAACAGGCTCTCACAGAGATCGCGGAGAAAATGCGCGAGAGCAAACTCCGCCGCCCGAATGGAATTGTCTATCACGTCGGTCGTCCAGGTGAAGACGGATACACCAACCGCGTCGTGCAGACCTGGGGCATGGATGGTCACAACAGTCACACCAACATCTGCTCGTCGTCGTCACGCGCGGGCTACAACTTTTGGATCGGACAGGACAGACCGAGTCCCGACTTTGCAAATGCCAGAGTCATTCTGCTCATTTCGAGTCATCTCGAAACGGGACATTACTTCAACCCGCACGCGCAGCGCATCATCGAAGCGAAAACCGACGGCGCGAAACTCATCACCTTCGATCCGCGTCTCTCGAACACCGCTTCCATGAGCGATGTCTGGCTCCCGACATATCCTGGCAGTGAAAATACAATTCTCCTCGCCATTGCGAATCACTTAATCCAAAATGATCTCTACAACAAAGACTTCATGCGGAAATGGGTTAACTGGAAGGAAACACTGAAAGCAGTCGCCGAGGGAAAGTTGTCAGTAAACAGCGACCAGCTATCGGCGGAGATTCGAAGCGCACTCGCTTCCACCGACCTGACACCTGAAACCTGGAACCTGAAACTTTTCCCGCTCTTCGACCGCCTCCTTAAATCCCTCTACTCCGAATACACCTTCGAACGCGCCGCGCAAGAATCCGAAGTCCCCATCGAACGCATTCAGGAGACCGCGCGACTCGTCGCCAACTGCGAAGGGAAACTTGCCACGCACGTTTGGCGTTCCGCCAGCGTTGGCAATCTCGGCGGATGGCAGGTTGCGCGTTGTCTCTTTTTCCTCAATGTCTTAACTGGAAGCGTTGGCAACAAGGGCGGCACATCCATGACCAACTGGAATAAATTTGTGCCGAAGCCGTTCAAGGGCGCGCCCGCTCCTGAAACGTGGAACGAACTGCATTATCCAATCGAATATCCGCTCGCGCATTACGAGATGTCCATTCTTTTGCCGCACATGCTCGAAGAAGGTCGCGGCGACATTGACGTGTATTTCACGCGCGTCTACAACCCGCTGTGGGTCAACCCCGACGGCTTCATGTGGCTCAAGGCGCTCAAGCGCGAAGACTCAAAAATAAAATGTTATGTCGCGCTCACGCCCACGTGGAATGAAACCGCATGGTTTGCGGATTATGTTTTGCCCACAGGTCACGGACCCGAACGCCACGACCTGATGAGTCAGGAAACACACAACAGTCAATGGATCGCATTCCGCCAGCCTGTGCGGCGCGTGGCGATGGAACGCGCGAGCATCAACGTTGATTTCACCTATCAAGCCAACCCTGGTGAAGTGTGGGAAGAGAACGAGTGGTGGATTCAACTTTCCGCGCGCATGGACCCCGACGGGTCGCTCGGCATTCGTCAGTGGTTCGAGTCGCCGTATCGCAAGGGCGAGATCATCACTGTGGACGAATACTATCAATGGATATTTGAAAACTCCGTGCCTGGACTCCCCGAAGCCGCCGCGCGCGAGGGCTTGACTCCGCTCGCGTATATGCGGAAGTATGGAGTCTTTGAAGTGAAGAAAGAGAATTATTCTCCCTTCGACAAAACGCTTCAGACTCAGCCTCAGGCTGGATTCGCCTCCGATGAGCATGATCGCGCCTTAGACTCTTCTGGCGCAATCGTCGGCGTGATGGTGGACGGACAACCGAAGGCTGGCTTCGACACTCCATCGAAAAAACTCGAATTCTTCAGCGACACGCTCGCCAATTGGGGCTGGAGCGAAAAAGAAAACGTGATTCCCTGGGCAGTGAAGAGTCATGTTCATCCCGATACCATTGACCGCGAAAAAGGCGAGATGATCCTTCTGCCCAACTTCCGTTTGCCGACACTGATCCACACGCGCAGCGCAAACGCGAAGTGGCTGTATGAAATCTCGCACAAGAATCCCATCTGGATGAATCCCGAAGACGCGCGCCGCCTCGGGCTTGAAACAGGCGACCTCGCCAAAGTGGAGACGGAGATCGGTCACTTCGTGGATTCTGTTTGGGTCACCGAAGGAATCAAGCCTGGCATCATTGCCATTAGTCACCACTTGGGACGCTGGCGTTTGAACGAAGACTCAGGCGTGAACAAAGGCTCATCGAATCTCGTTGAACTGCACGACGATGGCAAAGGCGGATTCCTCATGCGCGTCATCCACGGCGCAACGGCGTGGACTTCGTCCGACCCCGACACGAGTCGCATCTGGTGGAGCAACGTCGGCGTGAATCAGAACCTCGCTCACGCCGTTCACCCTGACCCAATCAGCGGAGTCCATTGCTGGCTGCAAAAAGTATTCAACGTCCGCAAAGCCGAAGCGGGTGAAAAAGCGGGCGATCTCTTCGTGGACACGAATAAGTCCATGGAAAAATATCGCGAATGGCTGGCAATGACCCGCCCCGCGAATCAAGTCAGCCCCGATGGAAATCGCAGACCGTATTGGTTAACGCGTCCGCTCAAACCGACGAAAGAGGCGTATAAGTTGAAGAAGTAACGCGAAATTTATTTCGCAAGTCTGTTGCTGTGGCTTGCGCGAGATTTTGCCATAGAGCCAATCCCGAGGGGATGATCGGACTCTAGAATCATGGCGTGCCATTCCGAATCCCAAAGGGATGACATGATTCACGCGAATGTAAGGTTCGCTCTGGCGAAACAGAATCAACTCAAGGTGAGTCTGAAGCCTCATCCAGAAAGAATATCCTATGCCAATCAAATCTACGAAAGCAAAAAAGAATCCAAAAGTGGAAGGGTCCGAAGAGCCCGTCTGGACGTATCGCGGCTATCAACTCAAATCCAGCGAATTTGTGACGGCGATGGTGCATTTCTTTCGCGCCGAAATTCAACGCGCCAATGTCTGGCGTCAACGGCTGGATACGACCACAAACTGGGCGGTGGTTGCCACAGGCGCCACGTTGTCCATCGCGTTCAGCCAGGCATCCGTGCATCACGCCATCATCCTCCTGAACACATTGTTGGTGTTGTGGTTCCTGTTCATCGAGGCGCGGCGCTATCGTTATTATGAACTATGGAGTTACCGCGTGCGCTTGATGGAAACGGATTTTTACGCGGCGATGCTCGTGCCGCCGTTCCATCCCTCCCCCGAATGGGCAGAGAGCCTGGCGGAGAATCTGCTTTCTCCCAAGTTCCCCATTTCGATCTGGGAGGCGTTTGGCCGCCGTCTGCGTCGGAATTATTTTTGGATCTTGCTCATCCTGTACGCGTCATGGGCGGCGAAGATCTGGTTGTTTCCAGAGCCTGCGAATTCGTTCGCCGAATTCGTCAATCGCAGCGCCATCGGACCTGTGCCGGGACAGATCATGATCTTGTTTGGCGTTGTTTTTTATTTAACGCTCACGGTCATTGCCCTGGCAACCATCACAATGACGCGCGCCACAGGCGAGATCCTCCCGCGTTTTGGGGATGATGCTACAGTCCATGGCTTATCTGCCGCCGAGGAAAAGCCCAAGGGTCTACGCGCGTTTCTCGCGCCGCGTAACCGCCGCAGGCAATTGCTCGCGCTCGTGATCACCAGCCAGGCAGAGGCTGTTTCGAAACGCATCCTCGCCGATCTGAGGCGCGGCGTGACCGCGATGCAAGGCAAGGGTATGTATACGGGAAGCGAGCGTTCGATCCTCGTGTGCGCGCTCACGGTCACCGAAGTCCATAACTTGAAAGCGGCTGTCGCCAAAGAAGACCCGCGCGCATTCGTCATCGTTTCTCCCGCGCAGGAAATTTTGGGGCGCGGCTTCAATCCGTTGGAGGAGAAATAAAATAGGTTCTTGACGCAGTTGCCCGGCGTCAAGGTAGGCGGCGCGATTTGCCAAACCAATCGAACTGTCGCCTAGCCTTCGTGAAGCGCTGTCAACAAAAACATGTTGCTCCCTAACAACTGGGGAGCAACATGTTTAGTTTCGGAAAGAATCAGTTTTACCCTCACCCCTCCACCAACATCCACGCTGGATCCTCGAGCAACTCTTTCACCTGCACCAAAAACTGCACGGCTTCGCGTCCATCCACGATGCGGTGATCGTAACTGAGCGCCACGTACATCATCGGGCGGATCACGACCTGTCCATTTTCGGCGATGGGGCGTTCCTCGATCTTGTGCAAGCCCAGGATTCCAACTTGCGGCAGATTCAAGATCGGCGTGCTGAGCATCGAACCGAACACGCCGCCGTTCGTGATCGTGAACGTCCCGCCGCGCAAATCTTCAACCGACAGCGAGCCGTCGTTCGCCTTCCCCGAAAAAACTTTCACCTGTTTTTCGATCTCGGCAAACGTGAGACGGTCCGCGTCGCGCAACACTGGCACGACCAAACCTTCCTCCGCGCCGACCGCGATGCCGATGTCGTAATAATTTTTCAGCACGATCTCGTCGCCCTGAATCTCCGCATTCAAGCGCGGGAACGATTTCAACGCGCTGATGCTCGCCTTCGTGAAGAACGACGTGAATCCCAATTTGATTCCATGCCGCGCCTGAAACGCCTCGTTGCGTCGGCGGCGCAAGTCCATCACCGCGCTCATGTTGATCTCGTTGAACGTCGTCAGCATGGCAGTGGATTGACTCGCTTCAAGCAGACGCTGCGCGATCGTGCGCCGTCTGCGGGACATGCGCTCACGCTCTTCCCGCCGTTCAGCGGATTCGACGCCCGCGGCTTGACTCGGCTTGGACAGCTGTTTCGCCGCCTCGCTCCCCGCCGACGATTGCTTTTGCACAAAACTTTCCACATCCGATTTTGTGACGCGCCCATCGGGACCCGTGCCGCGCACTTTCGACACGTCCACGTTTTGTTCGCGCGCAACTCTTGATGCAACAGGAGTCACTTGCGGCTGGGCGGTTTGCGGTTTTTCTTGAGGCGTGGGTAAAGGCTCAGGTTTTGGCGAGGCGGGCTGAGGGTCGGGTTTTGAAGCGGGTTGTTTTGCATCCGCATTGATCGAGCCAAGCACGTCGCCCACTTTCACATCCTGCCCTTCAGCAACTTGAATCTTCGCCAGCACGCCCGAGGCTTTCGCGCCGACCTCGAGATTGACCTTGTCCGTTTCCAACTCGACGAGCGCTTCGCCCGCTTCGACAAAGTCGCCCTCTTTTTTCAGCCACGCGCGG
>WBZL01000683.1_pt1 | contig 37985 bp, 22 predicted proteins | sample 5204291 | NCBI WGS metagenome assembly WBZL01 (sample SAMN12344345, study PRJNA552823) | activated sludge metagenome | biome: Activated sludge suspended growth; feature: Nitrification reactor; material: Wastewater; isolation source: activated sludge from nitrification reactor of wastewater... | reverse complement strand
GCTTTTCGTAGAGCCTGAACCGACGGCCGAGTTCAGTTACACGGTTAACAATCAATTCATTACCGTTCTGGCCCAAAATGAAAAGGCAAAAGCCGTCACCTTCACGCTGAACGGAGTCCCTTTGCAAAACCAGGGGGCTTCGGGGTTTTCCTTTCCTGTCGAAACACCGGGCAACTATACCATTTGCCTCTACGTCAATGATGAATGCAGCGCAGGCGCGCTTCCGCCCGTTTGCAAAGAAGTGGAAGTACCTGCCACCATCATTTGCGATTCGGATGCGGAACAGGTCTCACAGTTCAACAATACCAGCCTCATTTCGGATGTTATCGATTACGGCGATTCCCTGATCCTTGCCACAACAGGAGGGTTGGTGTTTTACAACAAGAACACCGAAGCTTTTTCAGTGGTCAACAATGCCAATTCCGCTTTGCCGGCAGATCACCTGGGCAGTGTAGCGGTCGACCGGGAAAATGAGGTCATTTACGCTACTGTAACAGGGTGTAAAGGGTTTGTAGAGTTAGTAAAACCTGATTTTCATCCTATATTCCACAGTGTTCTGGATCTGCAGGGATTGAATTCGAATGATATTGTAAAACTGAAAATGGGCCCTGACGGCAAACTGTATATCATTTCGGAAAGCAATGGCATACGGGTAGCCGAAAGAACCAACGGCTTACTGCATATTACCCATTCAATTACTTCGGCTCAAGGCTTACCGGAAGGATATAAAATATCAGATATAGAATTTTCCAGTGAAAACCTGATGTGGATCGGCACAAGGGGTGGCGGCCTGGCAAAAGTGGTTAATGGGGCGGTGGAGGAAATTCTCGCTTTTGGCGGCAATATCCAGAACCGATACATTCAAACCATGTATGCAGACAGCTCGGGCGTCTGGTTCTCTACACTGGGCGGAGGCGATACGCTGCGTTTCTGGGGAAATGACTTACCGCTTGCCTTTGGTTATGGATTGTCGAACGCCCCTCCGGTGTCGATTGCAAAAGGGCTCAACGGCCACATTTATTTCGGGGTTACCCTCAACAACTATATCCTCGAATTTGACGGATCAAATTTTTCGCTATTCGACGGCTTGGCGAGTTGCTGCTACAGCAAAGGGCCGGTTGTAAAACTCCTCAGTGACAAAACGACCGGCAATTTCTGGGTCGGTTTAAGGGAAAAACTGGTCGCTTGGGACGGAGTTGAAGACTGGACCTACAAGAATACTTCCATAACACCTTTTATTTCCAATAACATTCAATACATTTTTGCAGACGATGAGGAAGTTATCGTGACAGCAAATGAAGGGGCGTACCTGTACAACGGGGTTTCCTTCGATTCTATCGAAATCGGAAGCTTCCTGCCTTACCAACCGAGTTCATCTTATTTGTGGGTCTTTGACTTTACCTCGGAAATGGTAAAGGATCACATTGGAAGGAAATGGGCAGCGGTGGGTTTCTATGATATGGCTTTGTGTTTTCTGGACCCGGATCCCCAATTCGGTTGGTCATTCATCAAAAAAGAAGATCTGCCTTTTCAAAGCCCTATCAAGCGTTTATTGTACCACAATGAGAAATTGTATATAGCAACGTACCAGGAAGGCCTTTTCATTTTGGACCTCTCTAATTATTCATTTGAACATTTCTACCAGGCCAACAGCCCGATTTGGCCGACCTGGGACGGCGAGATGGCATTCGATCCCCAATATCGGCTTTGGCTTTCTAATAAGGGGGTTTCGGGCAGCGGGCAGGATCTGCTGGTTTTTGACGGCGCCATTTGGACGACCCTGACCGTTCCGAATACTACCGGGGTACGCAATCTGGCATTTACGGGATCCGGGACATTATTTGTTTCAACCAGTGAAAACAAAATCTTGCAATACGATGGCTCGGAATGGTTGGAAATTTCGGATTTAAACCTCGCGATCGCCGGTAATGCCGTACAGATCAATGATGTCCAGATCAGCAGGAACGGCGATTTGATGATCGGCACGACGGCTCCTAACCCGCTGCTTTTTAAAGATGGAACTTTCGGTCTTATCATAAGCGATACCACCGGTGCGATCAGAGAAGTATATAACGAGTTTAATTCCGGACTGCCGTCCAGCAACATCAAAACCATCAAACAAACTTCACAAGGCACTATCTGGGTAATAACCGATAATGGAACAGGGATGATCCAACCCTACATTGAAACCATTACACCGGATTTTGCCTTCGAAGGAACTTGCAGCGGTATCCCAATCCATTTCATCAACAAAACGGCAGGTGGTTCCGGTTTTAACTGGACCATCGCCGGCCAGTCGGTCGGGGTGGGAAAAAATCTGAATTATACCTTCCCGGCACCGGGAGAATACCCCGTAACGCTGGAAGCCATCACAGCTGACGGGTGCACGGTTTCAACCACCCGGATCGTAAAGGTAAACCCCAGTGCCGCATCCTCCGCCAAAGACCAAGACTTGTCGTTGTGTGACAACAGCGCCACATTGACCGCTCCGGAGGGCATGAATCAATATACCTGGAAATTTGGTACACAGACCCTGGGCCATACCCAGACACAGGCCGTCACCCAATCAGGGGCTTACCTGCTGGAGATCACCGACCATTGCGGCAATATGGCCACCGCTACCTTCAATGTCCTGCTTACTACCGACTGTGTATGGCCCGGCGATGTGAACAAAGACAACATTGTAGATATCTACGATTGGGCGCTGATGGGCATCGCTTTCGGCGCGTTCGGCCCGTCGCGTACAGATATCACCACGGGTTGGCAGGGCTATCCGGCGCAGAACTGGTCCGGCCTGCTGTTTCAGAATATCAACCTGAAGCATTTTGATGCCAATGGCGACGGCCGGATCGACCTGGCCGATTTTGAGGCTATTCTGGTCAACTACGAACGGACCCACGGTAATTATCCGGGGGCCCCGATACAGGTAGAAAGTCCATACGCCTTTATCCCCCTCGTAGAGGTAGATACCGCGCTTACCCACGGAGATACGCTGGCCCTGCGGGTTGTCGTACTGGCCACCCATGAAAGCGGCCAGGAACTGCCCTTGTATGCCGCGGCAGGAAAACTGCACTGGGATCTGCAGGGTGTATCGCCCCAGGATATCCGGTTCTCCTTCGAGAATGCATCCTTTAGCGATAATCAACAAACCGTCATAACCATGGCACGGGTATACCCCGAGCGAAACGAGATCCCGTTTGCATTCACCGGTCTGGATCACCAGAACTTTCCGGAGGTTTCCGTCATCGGGGAAGCCCATTTTCTGGTGGTCGACGATGTCGTAGGCCTCGGCGACACCCTTGCCCTGAAGTTCAACATTGATGGCCCGCAGGGGTTGGTCAACACCGGTAATTTCATCCCGCTGGGGGGAGTTGACCGCAGCTACCGGTTTACCGCAGGCGAACTGACCAAATCAACGGATCCGCCTGGCCGCCCGATCGATGAGCCGCTTTTCACCGTATTTCCGAACCCGGTTTCCGACCGGTTGAATATCATCTACGAATTGGACGCTGTCCGGGAGGTAACTTTCACTTTATTCACCGCTCAAGGAACAGAGGTGTGGAAGGAAACCGTTCGCACCGGACAGCATTTGCAAAAAAGTCTTCCGGTTCCCGGCCTGCCGCCGGGTTTATACCTGCTTTCAGCTGAAACAGCAATCGGAAACAGTGTCATCCGGGTGATTAAAATATAACGAAAATCAGCATTGCGGATGCATCAGATCTGCTGCAATTGACCAATGCAGCCCGGTATTTTATTGCCTGGAATTCACATTCGATTTTATACCACTAAAAAATGATCTTATGAAAACCCTTTTCATTTCATTCATCACGCTGGTAAGCATATCGGCATGTATCGGTCAATCAAATCCTCCTTTGCATTTTTTAAGTCCGAAACTGATGGAGCAAAAAGAGATTACTGTTTTCCCCATAGCGGATTTTCGGGAAAACCAGGGCACTGCCTTCAATTTGGCCGATTTCACTCAAAACATCATGGTCAAGAAGCTCAATCGATTGAAATATAAAGGAAAAGCTGGAGTTGTTCAAAAGGAAATCTATAAAGACCTTTCCCTGGACCAAGTAATGCAGCCCGCTCCCGAATTGCTGAGCAGGTTGGAAAATTTTAAAGGCGCGGCCATTTTGATTCCGGTTTTAACCCAATATGAGAGCAAAATGGGATTGGGTTGGGGCACCGAAGTCCAGTTAAGTGCTTTGATCCTGGAACCGGAGTCGGGTGAAGTCATCTGGAGACATACCGGATCCGGTGAGGATTACGGTCCCTTGATCAAAGGGATCAACCAACGTACCGCCATGCAAAACACAACCCTGGACTTAATGCGTGGCCTTCCGAAGAATAAGTAAACCGCACAACGTCACTTCTTAGTTCAAAACCACAATACTAACCATTTATTAATCAATTTATTAAATAAAATTCACAGTCATGAAAAGGATTTTTCTTCTTGGATGCCTGGCGGCATTCCTGTCCGCTTATTCATTCGCCCAAGGCAGCGAAAACACGTTGAAACCAATAGAGTTCATCGGCAAAAAGCCTTATTACGACGGCCAGCGCCTTAGAAAAGTAAAAGAACTGAAAGCCTTAGTAGACCAGGTGAATGATAAAAGCACCCTTGATGCATTTTCAAGCATGAAGACAGACCAAACGATCGCGATTGTGAGCTACAGCGGCGGAATTCTGTTCAGTTTATTGACCATCAATAATGCATTGCAGTATACCAAAGCTGTAAATGAACGGGATTGGGATATTGCTCATGACCTGGAACAAAAAAGAACAGGTTTACAGCTGAAGGCACTTGGCTGTTATTCAGCAGCTATCGTATTTTCATTACTCAGAAATAAAAATTACCGCAAAACCGCAGAAGCCTATAACAGATCTTGGGGTTTAAGCCAATCCGATTCAAGATCGCCCGTGCAAATTGGTTTTGCCAAAGAGGGGTTGGGGGTCGGTTTGACCATTTCGCTCCGCTAACGGCTCAACCCAAGCCGAAGCAGGAATTGCCCTGAATCCAAATTCTTAAAAATTCAGGGCGATTCCTTTTTTTAGCGATTTCCAAAACAGTGCGATCGAACCCCTAAAACCGCAACCGCCCCGAAACCATAACGTTCCGCCCCGCAGCCACAATACCCGACGAATAAGGGCGATAACGCCGGTCGGTGATGTTCTCCATGCCGGCGGTTATCGACAGGTTATCGGTCAGCTGGTACATGGCTTTGAAATTGAGGGTGTACCAGGCCGGGGAATACGGGTTGCCGTCCGCGTCCATGGCGTAAATGTAGCCTTTGCCCCGTTCTTCCGGCGCCAGGTTCTCGTAGGAAACTTCCCCGTTATAGACGGCGTACAGGTCCAGTTTGGCGCGCTCCCGCTTCCAGGTGAAGTGGGTGGCCCCGAACCAGGGCGCCGCATGCCGCAAAGGAGCTGTGCTGCCGTCGTCGAGTTCCTCCTCGCCGTTTTGGTAGTTGAAGCGGGTGGTCAATCCGAAACCCGCCGGAAGTTTCAGTTCAAAACCGGCCTGAATGCCGAAAACATGCGCCTGGGCGGCATTCTGGATGGCCTGTACCTGGCTCAGCTCGCCGTCATACAGGATGCTGTCCTGGCCGTTGAGCGTGAAGTCGCGGCGAACCAGGGCATGGTCCAGTATCGTGTAGTACGCCGTGAAGTCCACCTTCGCGACCCCGCCGATGATCTTGCTGATGCCCGCCTCGGCGTTCCAGGCGTATTCCGCTTCCAGGTCGGGGTTGGGGATGACCACCGACCCGGGTTCCGAATCGAATACCTTGCCCACGTCGTCTACATTGGGTACCCGGAATCCGGTTGAGAGGTTGAGGTTCAACTGCCAGCTTTCGGCCGGCAGCCAGGCTGCTCCTATGCTTCCGGTCAAAGCCCCCGTATTGATCGCTGCGGTTTTGAATGGGAATTCGTAAAAATCCTGGTTGAATTCTGCATCCAGCGCAACCCGATTATAGCGCAGTCCGGCCTGCCAGGTGACTGCCCTTGACGGCTTAAAACGATAAGTCGCATAGGCCGCGTAGGAATTCCAGGTAGCCGGGTTGGGATATCGGGCCGGGCCTTCCACAACGGCGCCGGTTTCAATATTCTTATCTGTTCCGGTTGAGTTGACGTTGTTGAACAAGGCTTCCAGGCCGTAAAACACCGTGCTTTTGCCGTTCAACCCCCTTTCGAGATCGAGATTGATGGAAAAGACATCTACCTGCTCTACCCGGCTCCGCAGTTCGCTATCCCCGAAATCGCGGTCGTGCCGGCTTTCCTCAAAATTTTGCAGGGCGATGGTGGCCGACAGGTTGTCGTACAGCCCGCCGGAACCGGCATGAGCGATATTCAGCGCGTTCATCATCCATTTCTGGGGCCCGTAATACCATTCCCCGGAGCGTTGATTGCCGTTGCCGCGATAACGGATAAGCCGGTCGTAGCGCGAATAATCGGAAGTCGTGGAATAGTGGAATCCGTAATTGAGTTCCAGGTCTTTTCCGGGTTTGAACCGGATCTTCTGCATGACATTGAGCTGGTTGTAACCTGTCGGGCGCTGCACCAGCGGATCGGGATTGGGCAGCATGGTATCCCTGCCGTTGACGGTGGCGCCGTAGGTATTCCGCAGGTATTCTTCGGGGCCGTGCTTCCCCATTTTCAGGTCGCCGAAGTCGCTGTAGGTCACACTGGTGGTGAATCCCCATTTGGGCAACCCGATGTTGACGTCGAAATGCCCCGTTTTTTCCGAACCGGCCGACGACCAGCGCGCCAGTGCAGAGCCGTTCACCATCGCCTTATCGCCTGACGAAAGATGGGGTTTCAGGGTATAAAAACTCATGACGCCGCCGATCGCATCGCTGCCGTAGATCACCGATCCCGGGCCGAAGATGACCTCCGTTCTGTCCAATGAGAGCGGATCCAGGGAAATGACGTTTTGCAGGTTTCCGCTCCTGAAAATAGCGGTGTTCATGCGCACCCCGTCAACTGCGATCAATACCCGGTTGGTGGCAAAGCCGCGGATCATGGGGCTGCCGCCGCCCAGCTGGCTTTTCTGAATGAACACTTCCCCCGAAGCGCCCAACAGGTCGGCTGCGGTCTGCGGGTTCTGGAAAACGACCTCCTCGGGTTTGATCGAAGCGATTCGCACCGGGATTTCACGTTTGTCCTGTTCCCAACGGGAGGCAGATACCACGATCTCGTCGAACGTCAGTTCATCGGGTTGCATCAGAACGACAAACGACATGGTCCTCAGATCCTGGAGGCTGTAAGCCGCAGGCCGGAATCCGAGCAGGTTAAAGAACAGGCTGTCGGCGCCGTTGAATGCAGCCAGGTCAACCTTTCCCTCCGGATCGGTCATGGCCGATACCTGGGGGCGAACACTGGATATGCTGACCAGCTCCAGCGGATGATTGTCGATTTTATCTTTAACGGTCAATACCTGCGCCCGGACACCCAGTCCCAGCGCCAGGAAAAGCCCGCAAATAAGGGTCCTTTTCATAATCGGATTTTTAAACAGGAAACATGGCAACAGGAGCTGTCCCGGTTTTTCGGAACAGCCGGCTTGCTGAAACTGACCGGCAATTTTCTCCTGTTGAATTTGGCAATAGCCGGACCTTGCGAACCTTGTGTTTCCTCCGTGTACCTTGCAGTGATCGGTTACCCGCCTGGCGCACAAAGGGGTTTCACAAAGAATGCAACGGCATATAGGGAAAATGTCAGAAAAGCGACTGCGGAGGAGGGGAAGGCTGTTCAACCTCGCAGGTTTTCAGCCCGAAATGGTAAGCAGGTATCATTTTAGCGGCACGAAAAGCCGTTTGAACGCAATGATCAAATTCAGCCATGCACGACATGGATTCCAATAGCCTCAGCAGCAGGTCGCGATGGTTGCCCTTTCCTGAATGATCCGGATCAGAACCGTCAAAGATCTCCAGGAATCGGGAAAAAAGGCGGGTTTCTTCCTCGTCGGACACGCAATAGAACAAAATGGCATCCGGCGTCGATTCCTGCCGCACAATGTCGTACCGCATGCCGTCAAAAAGGACTTCATGCCGGTTGATGTGCCTGAAGTTGTGAACCTGTTTCTCCGATCCGGCAATCTTGATCAGGACAAGGTCTTCGTCGGGAATACCCGACCGCATGCGCTGTTCCAATTCCCACCGGATCTGCATTCCGCAAACCTGGAATACCACCAGATAACCCGCCACCTGAAACAGCAGGCAGATCAGCAGACATATGGCGTAGGTCCTTCTCACAAATTTTCGATCAGGGTCGAAAATTACGCTTTTTGAAGGCGTCGAGATAAAAAAAATGGGCTAACCGCATTCGATCCCTCGGTATAGCCCACTTGTTAGTATGAAAAAACTACTTATCTTTCTTTAGTCGTAAGTTGGTTAGTCGTAAGTCGTAAGTTGGCTGGTCGTAAGTCGTAAGTTGGTTAGCCGTAAGTCGTAAGTTGGCTGGTCGTAAGTCGTAAGTATTGCCTAAAACCCACTTACGACTTATCACTTACGACTTATGACTTACGACTTATCACTTACGACTAATCAAACCATATCCCGGTCACGCCATTTCCGGTCGGATCCTTCATAATACAGCGGCTCGGGCGTTTCCTCGGTTTTGCGGCGTTCGCGCTCTTCCATCCAGTCATTCCAGTCTTCGCCGAACCAGCCGTTGGTGCCCGGGAAACCGAACGCCTTGACATAGCTGACCGCAATGAAAATACCCCAGATCATGCTGGCCGTCCACCAGCCTTGCGCATGACCGCTCATCGTCAGGAAGAACATGATCATGTTGACGATCAGGTAGGACCGCAGGCGTTTGTAAAAGCGCATCTTCGGGGAAAGCGTTTTCTTTTCGTGATGGATCCTGTGGTAACCCTGATGCGAGCATTTATGGTGGTGATGGCCCATTGCGTTTTTCTTTTTTATTTGTTGACTGAATGTGCAGCCGTTGTGAATGAATGATACTGCAATGTACGGCCAGGACCGGCCGAAATGCCAGAAAATCCGACAAAGCCTAGCAGAAATCCGAAGAAATGCTTTAAACGTGTTACGTGTCGGACACTTTGAAAGTGTCCGACACGTAAGCACATCAGAGGTGTCCGGTACGTAATGGTTTGCCGGCCGCAATAAAGGGCATTTTCATCAAAGCGTAAAATGAGCGCGGGCTAGGAAGTGAAGCATCTCGTTGCTCCTCCTCCCCGCCCGCGCTGCTCAGGCTGTGGGTTGAATCCTTTCAGGCTTTAAAAGCCTTGAGGGCTTATCAATCCCGGGGGTGCATCTCCGTCCAGGCTTAACAATCCTTGAAGGCTTATCAATCCTGGACGAAGACGGCCAGCCGGTTTTATTCTACAACTATCTTCTGCACTACCCTGCCGGTTTCGCCCCTGAATTCGAGGAAATAGATCCCGGCGGATACTCCGGACAGGTCCAGGCTGATCAGCTCGCCTTTGGCTACCTGCTGGGCAGCCCGGCGCAGGACAACCCGCCCGTCGAGGGTGCGGACGATGATCTCCGCCTTGTTCACTGCCTGGGGCGCCGCTACAAACAGCGAACCGGTCGTCGGATTCGGGAAGACCTTCAGTTCTTCCGAAACCGAAGGTGCAACCGTCGCCGGATGCAGGTTGACGGTCTGCGGGCGCATATCCGTCGGTTGATCGCCGCAAAGGGTGTACAGGTCGTTGATGCAAGCCAATGCATCGCCGAATTGGGTATAGAACGGCGTAAAGCTGTTCGAGAGAATGAGGTTCACCTGGGCCATCAGGTCGTTCACCGTCGGATTCGGGGGCAGCCCCTGGAAGATCACCGGGTGGAAAGTGCAGCCCGTGCTCAGGATCGGCGTGTTGCCGAAATCCGGGTTCAGGCGAATATAAATGGCCAGCGTGATCGCCTCGCCGAGGAATGGGTTGGTGAGGTGCCCGTCGCCGTCAAACGGATACCCGGCGGGCTGGCAGTTCGTGCCGTCCAGGTTGACCTGCCCCCTGGGCAATCCCGAAGGCGCGCCGTTGGTATGGGGCAGCCACTGCACCAGGCATTCGGCCGCGCCGTTTTCCAGAATGAGGGAAGTGCGGCCTGCCCGGCCCAACAGTATGGGATCGCTGATGCCGTCGCCGTCAACATCCATATCCAGGGCGCCCTGGATGAGTCCGAGCGCTGATTTTTCGATGATCTGGGTGCAGGTGCCGGTATTGTTGCAGGCATCCTTGGCGGTCCAGACGCGGGAGATCCGGCACGACCAGTTGCAATCACCGTCCAGCATGGTGTCGGTAAAGGTCAGTTCCGGTGCGGCATCGCAGTTATCTGTTGCGGTGGCCATAGCGGAATCCGGGATATCTTCGCCGCAGTTGACGGCCACATTGGGCGCGCAGGTGACCACAGGGGCTTCGGTATCCGGGATGATGCTGATCTGCTGGGTGCAGGTGGCCTGGTTTCCGGAGAGGTCAGTCGCCGTCCAGGTCCGGAGGATGGCCTGGTCATCGCCGCAATCGGCGCCCATGGCGGTGTCCGCAAAGTCAACGCTTGCCGCGCCGCAAAGGTCTTCAGCGACGGCCGTCCCAAGGGCATCGGGCGCGCTGCTTTCGCCGCAGCTGACCGACTTGCTTTCGGGACAAACGATGGCGGGGGGCGCCTGGTCCTTGACCGTCACGGCAAAGGTGCAGGAGGTGCTGTTGCCGCTTTCGTCGGTCGCCGTGACGGTGACTTCCGTGTTGCCAACCGGATACAACATGGTGTCCGGCGCCGTTGCGCTCAGGGCGAACGTGCAGTTATCTTTAGCTGTAATGGATTCAAAGAAGGTAACAACCGCCGAGCAGGATTGCACATCGGCTTCCCGGACAATGGATTCGGGACATTCGAGGGTCGGGGCCGTCTGGTCTTCCACTTTTACGACGGCATCGCAGGAAGCCGTCATGGCGTTTTGGTCCTTGATGGTCAGGGTTACGATATGGTAACCGACCTGGGAGCAATCGAATACCGCCGGGTTGATGCTGTAGCTGAGCTGACCGCCGTCGGGGTCAAAACTGCCGTTGTCCACATCGGCGGGCGTAATGGAAGCCGTACCAAGGTCGTTGAGCGCCACCACGGTCATGCTGTCCGGGTTGCATTGCGCCACGGGCGGCTGTTGTTTGAGCACGCACTTGTAGAGGGCGTAACCGTCTTCGGTGATGCCGGTCAGTCCGCCTTCCATGATCTGCGGGTTCTGGGTGTAATTCAGGTTGGCATAGCTGCCGCCGCCGCCGCCCCGGCCGGTTGTTCCGCCGCCGCCGCCGCCGGAGAAACCGCCGCCGCCGCCGCCTGCGCCTACGCCTGCGCCACCGCCGCCGTATCCGTATCCGCCGTCACGGAAGGTAAAGGAAAAACAACCTTCACTGCCGCCGCCTGCCCCGCCTTCGGGGTAACCGGCCTGGCCTTCGGCCACTTCAAAGAACTGGGTAATGTCCGTACAGGTCACCCCGGATCCGGCATGCCACTGACCGCCGCCGCCGCCGGAGATCTCCAGCCCGTTGATGCCGCCGGCCTGTCCGCCGCTGCCGCTGGAGCCGCCCTGGCCGGGTTCGATATCGCCGTTGCCGCTGCCGCCTTCCTGGGTAGCCCTGCCGCCCTGGCCGTCTTCGTTGTCGACGCAAATACCGACAATAGCGCCCTGATAGGCGCCGCCGCCGCCACCGGCTACGGCCAGGATCTGCCAGTTGTCTTCACCGGGGGCTTTGAACAGAAAACCGGTGCCGCCGCCGCCGCCGCCGTAGGTGAACCCTGTGCCCAGCGTGGCCTCACCGGTACCTTTTTCGCCGGCCCGGGCCACTACAAAACGGAGGGTGGAGCCATAGGGCACCTTGCCTGCGCCTTCGCCCAGCTCGATGATGAGGAATACCTTGGCGCCCTCGCCGCCGTCCGACTTGCAGAGGCTGCCCAGCCGGGCAAAACCGCCGTCGCCGCCCTTGAGGGTGATCTCGATCTGGCCGACCGACGGGTCATCCGGAACGATGAAATCCTGGTAGGTCCCCGTAAATCCGACCGTTTGCACGTTTCCGTCGCAGGTCAGGTTGGGCTGAGCCCAGGCGACGGAAACCGTCAGAAAAAGGAAGGAGAAGAAAAAGGCCTTGAAGAGGCTTTTCGAGGTTGTCAGGGCTGCACGGCCCCCGTGACGCTTTCTCATGGTCAATTTTTTTGCTAGCATCGCTTAACTTGGTTAAAAATGGATAATCAGGGCATTAATCTTGCGCCGAATGCGAAAATCAATGACCAAGGTGCCTATCACCAGGGAAGGGATTGGAATGTGAGATAAGAATGCTACTTAGGAGGGTGTTCCGGTAATATGCCTACCGGTCGGTAAAGTTATAAAACTTATTTGAATAAAAAGTAAATATGTAAAAATTTTTAATCTTCCTCCTCTTCATCCTCCAGTATATTGATCGGCCGGTTGATGCTTTCCTGGAGGGAGATGAAGGTTTCGGTCCGCTGTATGCCCTGAATGCGCTGGATCTTGTCGTGCAGCACATCGCGAAGGTGTTTGGTATCCCGGCAGACGATGCGGGCAAAGATATTGTACAGGCCTGTTGTATAATAAGCGGCGACGATCTCGGGGATTTTTTCGAGTTCGGCGGCGACTTCATCGTAGAGCGAGCTTTTGTCGAGGTAAATGCCCAGAAAGGCCGAGATGTCGTACCCCAGTTTGCCGTGGTCAACTTCCAGGTTGTAGCCTTTAACGATACCCGCCTCGGTCAGTTTGTTCATCCTTACGTGGATGGTGCCGCCGGAAACGAAGAGTTCCTGTGCAATCTCTGTGTAGGCCTTTTTGGCATTCTGCATCAAAATGGCCAGAATTTGTTTGTCCAGTTTATCGATATCTCTCATGTAGCGAGAATTAACAGTTCACGGGATGACGGGTAATGAAGCTTTATCAATTCAGAATTGGCAACAAAATTAAATTAATGAGCCAAATAATTGAAAGAATTACATTATTTTTTGATTTTTTTTAAATTTTTTATAGCCTTGAACCATTTCTGCCATTCAAGCCCTGCGGCGGAGGCAGCAGCGCCCTGTTTTTTCCTTGAACTTTACTTGGTTGAATTTAGTTAACTTTGTGTTCGCTCTGCATTTCACCCGGTGCGTAAAAAAGAAATTATGGATCAAGATCAGCAACCCGATCTGGCAACCTGGAAAATCTGGCTGCCTGTTTTATTATCCGTTGCGCTGGCTGCCGGCATTCTGATCGGCATGCGCCTCCAGTCCGCAGCGCCGGTCATGGTGGTGGACGCCGCCAATGCCATGGGGGGTTCCGGGGCAGGTCAGGGCAAGGTGGAGGAGCTGATCCGCTACATTCAAGCCAAATACGTGGATGAGGTCGACCGGGATGAATTGATGGACGCCGCCATCGACCGGATACTGGAAGAGCTCGATCCGCATTCCAACTATATCAGCGCCAAGCAACTCAAGGAAGTGAACGAACAGCTGGAAGGCGCCTTCGACGGCATCGGTGTGGAGTTCATTGTGCTCGACGATACGGTGGTGGTCGTCAGCCCCCTTTCGGGCGGCCCCGCTGAAACTGCCGGCATCCTGGCCGGCGACAAGATCGTCAGTGTCGGGGATTCGCTGGTTGCAGGCCAGATCGCTCAAAATCGCGATATCATCAACCTCCTGCGGGGTGAACGCGGCTCGGAGGTCACCATCGGCGTCCTTCGCGGAAGAGACCCTTCCATCCGGAAATATACCCTGAAACGGGACAAAATCCCCGTGCACAGCCTCGATATCGCTTATATGCTGGACAGCAAGACCGGCTACATCAAGCTCAACAAGTTCAGCGCCACCACCTATGAGGAATTCATGGGCGCCCTGGAAAAACTCGACAAGGACGGACAAATGGAAGACCTCGTCCTCGACCTCCGGCAAAACCCCGGGGGGTACCTCCAGCAAGCCACCAATATCCTCAATCAGTTCTTTTCGGAAAAGCAGAAATTGCTGGTGTATACGGAAGGAAGGGCCGTCGGCCGAAGCGACTACGAAACGACCGGACGGGCCTTGTATAAAATTGACGATGTCGTGGTGCTGATCGACGAGGGCTCCGCGTCAGCCAGCGAGATCGTTGCCGGCGCTATTCAGGACAATGCCCGCGGGATCATCGTAGGCAGGCGCTCTTTCGGCAAAGGCCTGGTGCAGGAACAGTACCCGCTCCGCGACGGCTCAGCGCTCCGGCTCACGGTCGCCCGGTATTATACCCCCTCCGGCCGCTCCATCCAGAAACCGTATGACGACCTGGAAGCCTACGAGACGGATGTGATCCACAGGTTCCAGAACGGCGAATTGTCAGAAGAAAGCAAAACGGAGGTCCTCGACTCCACCAAATACCTCACCGCCAACGGCAACGTCGTTTACGGCGGCGGCGGCATTTATCCCGATTTCTTCGTGCCCATCGATTCCATCCTGTTCAACGATGAATACCTCGCACTCCGGCAGCATATTCCCTCGTTTGCCTATCGGTACGCCGAAGATCATCCCGAGATTTTCAAATCCTACGACCTGAACGGATTTGCCCGCGATTTTGTGGTCAGCGACGGGCTCCTGCAGACGTTGAGCGCCTATGCCGCCGAGCGCGGCGTCAAGGTGCCGGCCAAAGCCCTCGCCCGCATCAAACCGGAAATCAAACGGTTCCTGAAAGCCCGGCTGGCCCGCCAGAAATTCGGGGAGGAAGGATTCTATACCGTCTTCAACCGGGATGATGAAGCCGTGAAGAAAGCGCTGGAAGTGCTGGGAAATCCGGACCCGATGGTGTTGCTGAAGAATTAGCCCCTCAGCTGATCCGCTATTACTGTACTGCAATTTTCAAGCTGCGGCTTTCCGACCCTGTCACAACGCGGAGGAGGTACAGCCCCGGCGTACTGACGCGGAATTCCTCCGCATTTCCCGGTTTCATCCCGATCTTTTGAATCAGCCGGCCCGCCGGGTCGGTCAGTTCACCCGTCGCCTTTTCCGGGCTGCTGATCCGCACGAAAAAGGAGCCGTGCGCCGGATTCGGCCATTGTTCCACGTTTAAGGTTGTCGCCCATCCGGATACGGCCCTGACCGGCGAATAGGTCCGCTTGCCGTCCAGGTCGGTTTGTGCCAGCCGGTAGTAAGTAATGCCCGCATACGGGTTGGGATCGGTATAAAAATAGGCAAGCGGTGAGGCGGAGTTGCCGCCGGCCGCATGGGAAGGTACAAACCCGATCGTTGAGAAATCAGGCGATTTGTCCAGCCTCCGCTCCACGGAGAACCCCGAATTGTTCTTTTCAGCCGCCGTGGACCAGTCAAGCCTTACCCGGTCAGCCGATTGGCGGGCGGCACGAAAATCCAGCAGTTCTACCGGCAGCGGCACGGCATACAAGGGTTGGAGCATGCCCTGGGTCACGGCTCCGTTGCCGCCGTCGAGGGTAGTGAAAGCCATCTGGCCGACGACCCATTCTATCGTGATCCCGTTGCCGGGGTGGAAATAAGAGGAGCCGGCGTTTCCGAAAGCCGTCGGGCTGAGCCCCTGGCTGTGGATCGCCGGCATCCAGCTGCAAAGAAAGGTCACGTATAAAAGTGCCGGTTTTTGAGCCCGATTCAGTATGGCAGCTAACATTGAGCGGTTTTTGAAATGTAAGGAAAACTAACGTATGCCCACCAGCACCCTGATCTTTCCGGTATGGTCCGAATCAAAATTCTCCAGCGCCTTGCCGATGACCTGCCCGGGTTTCACCTTGTCTGGATCGGCTTTCATGGCCATGCCGGGCAGGGATGCCGTCACGAGCAGATCACCCCGGCGGATGGGACCGCCTTCCAGGCATACCTTGGTCGGGATGACGCCGGTGACGCCCATCGGCACCTTATCCGAAAGATCGGCATCGATGGACTCTTCGGTCAGCAGGACGCCGGGCCGGGTAGCGTAGACACCCGCCACCAGGGGGGAGTAGGCGGATGCGGACCGGGTGACGGTCCGGTCTTCAGCTATGGAGATCACGAGGACGTCGCCGGGTTCGTAACCATCGGCGCTGCCTTCCACGTCAAAGGCTTCCGCGAGGTCGGCGCCGCCGGTTTGGGTGCCGCCGTTGAAGAACCCCTTGCCGGCGTTGTTGATGCGCACCTTGTTGCCGCCGTTTCGGAAAACCAGGAAATTGCCCGTTCCGCTGTACGACATATTGATCCCGTCTTCGGTACTGGCCGTATTGTAGTTGATGATGTTCAACCCTTGCCCGAGGCTGTAGTTCTGGATCCAGACCGTCGGCAAGTTAGCGTCGTTGTTGCTGGTTACGAAGCGGCCTGCAAAGCCGTTGCTGTTGTCGGCGCCGCCCTCGCCGAAGATGCCGGAGCCCAGTTCGCCTGTTGCGTACCCGTGCACGCCGTAACCGTTGGTATTGGAATTCACCCCGGTGACGCCGCCGTGGTACGACGAATTGGACACGCCTTTGACGCCGATGCCGAACTGGCTGTTCAGGCCGGAGCGCCCTTCCACACCTATGGCCTGGCTGGCGAAAGCGATGGAATAAATACCGGTTGTACCGGCTGCGTCGACGGTGATGCCGCGCTGGCCTGCGCTGTGCACGTTCAACCCTGCGCTGTTGTTGGCCGGACTGGTCAGGTTGATGTCAATCCCCTTACCTCCGCCTCCGTGTTCAACATTAACGACGGGGTCGTGATTCGTGGATTTCTGAGATATGAAAGCAGCTGCCGGGCCATCGCCGACCGTTTTAGCTTTTACGGCTTCCGAAACGGAGTTAACCCCCAGAACTTCGAAGAAGCCCGCGCGTCCGACCTGCGTACGGGAGAAGACCCCGACCCCGGTCCCGACGTTATAGACGTCCAGCGCCGGCAAGGTTGAGTTCGGATTGTTGTTATTGATGAACATGCCGCCCGCTTTGGAATCATTGAACACGGATATGGCCGGTATGGTGCTTGCGGTATTGTTGTTCGAAACACGGAGCGCCGGGCCGCTGCCGTTATTGCTGGTTTCCAGTGCCGGGTAAGTATTTGTTGCATCAGTAGCCTCAAAATAGCCGCCCCGGCTGAACGGTCCGTCGGACAATCCGTAGACGCCGGAACCGGTATTGGATACCTGACCTTTCACGCCGTATCCGCCAGGAGAGTTGGCCTTGCCGAATACGCCCGCAACGCTGCTCCCGGATGTAATGCCGTAAACGCCGTGACCGGCATTGGAAGTACCGGCCACGCCGGCGCCGGCGCCTTCATTGTCGCCGTGTACGCCGATATTGCCCGGCAGGGCCAACCCGGTCGGGGAAGTGCCGCGCAGGGCGTAGATGGTTTTGGCAAAGGTGCTGACGTTGGTGTTGTGCAGGTCGAACAGGTTGCCGTTCATGGAACCTTCGCCGTTGAAGGGCAGGCGGACGAGGTCATACCCCAGTTCCCAGCGGCTGTTGAAAATGTTCCACTTGAGGATCTGGTCGTTGAGGGGGCTGAGGTCCTGCACGTCGCGGCCCTGGATTTTGGAGACCGTCGGATTGGGATACGCCCCGGAAAGGTCGCCTGAAGCCACGCCCGAGGGCGGCGCCTGGGCGGCATACATGGCAAAGGGGACGCTGACCAGTTGGGTGGTTCCCATTTCGAAATAGCCGTTGCCGTCGCGAAAATCGATTTCCACCTGCAAATATTTATCCCCGGTTTTCCAATCGATATTGCTGAACAAGCCGCTGGTAAAAAAGGGCCCCGGGCCGCCGATCTGCAGGTTGAACAGGCCGAACGCGTTGGTGAGTACCGGCCATTCCTCGGAATAAAGGACCGTGCCGGAGGGGTCGAGGTCGTGAAAGGTCAACCGGACATTGATACCGGTGTTGACAACCGGCACGCCGGAAGCATCGCGCGCTACCCCCTGGTACCCCAGTTTGCGGGGAGCCTGCGCCTGCGAGGTCGAGGCGAACCCGCCGAGCGCAAATATCAAAAGAATGAACACCTTGGTATGGAAATGCTTTCCTGAGAAAAGTCGATTCGGGATCATAATTCGGGAATGGTTGCTGGAAAAATACCTGACGGCGACAAAAGTAGGGCCGCCCCCGGATCGGGGCAATCCTGTAAAAAGGGGATTTTTGGGCCGGTGCTTGACTCTTTGAAATAGATTGCCAAACTTTACTGAAATTTCTATGCATATGCCGGGAAAACGGTGCGCCTTATTTACCGGGTTCATCTTGCTGTCCGTGCTTGCCTTGCAGGGACAGAACACCCTGTACCAGCCGCCTTATTACAACCTCGACAGCGCCATCCGGGCGGTGGAGCGGTTCCCGGCCCCGGATTCCGACCGGGCCAATGCCCTGTCCGGCGTCTACAATCATACCCTGTTCTACAAAAACCAGAAGAAGGTCGAGCCCTATGCGCTGGAAGCGCTGTCGATCAGCCGGCAAATCGGGTTTACCAAGGGAATGGCCGACGCCTATTATTTCCTGGGACTGCTCAACAAGAGCGGCAGCCGTTACGACTCGGCGACGATCTATTTCGACTCGACCATCCTGGTTTCGCGCAATGCCCGGGGGGATTATCTGCAGAACAAGCGGGCCCTGGCGGAAAGGAGCCTGGCTCAGGTGTACGACACGTACGGCGATTACGAACCGGCGCTTCAACATTACTTGCAATCCCTCCGGTACTACGAAAATCATTTTACCGCGCATACCGTCTTTCTATACGCCAACATCGCGGCCATCTACGAGGCAACCGGGGTCATGGAAAAAGCCCTGGAGTATTCAAAACGCTGCTGTACAGCGGCGGAACAGCTGGGAGATACCAACGTACTGGCGGCTTATTACCTCAGCCATGTGGAAAACCTGATCAAGGTGGAAAACACCTCCGAAGCGATTATCTATCTCGACAAGACGGCGCCCCTGATGCCGCTCAAAACGGACCCCAATACCACCAGCATGTTCTATGTATTGAAAGCTGCGGTTTTCCGCATGGAAAAAAATTATCCGGAGGCCGTCCGGAACCTCGATCTGGCCCTGCCCATCGCGGAAGGCTCGGGGCACGGTTTCAGCCTGTTCAGGGTGCTTGATGCTTATTCAAGGGTGGGACTCGAATCCGGCGACCTCGCCCTGACCGAGCAGTACGCCGGTCGTTATCTGGCCGAAGCCCGCAAGCTCGACGCAAAGGCCGGACAACGGGACGCGCTGAATTTCCTGGCGCAACTGGCCCGGTCCGGACAAGACTACAGGAACGCCTACCAGTACCTGGCAGCCGCGCAAGCCCTCGGGGATACCCTGATGCGGGAAGCCAACCTGAAGCAGATCAACCTGCTGGAATCGCGTTACCAGTCGGAAAAAAAGCAGCGGGAGATCCTGCAGTTGCAAAAGGAGAAGGAATTCCAGGCACTGGAGCTTCGCCAAAAGTCGAGGATGAACGGCATACTCGCCGGCGCCCTGGCGTTGCTCTGCCTGGCCATTTTCCTGGGTTACCGGAACCTGCGAAACCGGCAAAGGATCGCCCGCCAACGGGCGGAACTCCAATCCAGGAAGATCCGGGAAATGGAAAAAGACCGGCAATTCCTGGCCTCCGCCGCCTTGCTCGAAGGGCAGGAGGAAGAGCGCAAACGGCTGGCCAAGGACCTCCACGACGGCCTCGGCGGTTTCTTATCCGGCATTAAATATTCACTGGGTAATATGAAGGAAAATCTGATCGTAACCCCCGACAACATGGCGTTGTTCGAAAGATCCATGAAAATGCTGGACGATTCGATCCAGGAATTGCGCCGCGTAGCGCACAACATGATGCCGCAGTCCCTGGTGCAATACGGCCTCGATACGGCCCTGAAAGACTTTTGCAGCGACATGAACCGAAGCGGCGCGGTCAGGGTGGTTTGCCAGACGTTCGGATTGGACGAAAGGCCGCTGGACACCCCGGTCTCCATCGGTGTTTATCGCATCGTACAGGAACTGGTGAACAATATCCTCAAACACGCCGGCGCGGCCAACGCCGTGGTCCAGGTCAGCCTGCAGGACAACCGGATGCAAATCACCGTGGAAGACGACGGCAGCGGTTTCGACCCGGCTTCCCTTTCAGCGACCGGCCGGGGTATGGGTTGGAGCAATATCCGGTCCAGGGTCAATTACCTGAACGGCCGTACAGACATCCAATCCGCCCCGGGCCAGGGCACATCCGTCAATATAGAATTCAGCCTATGAAACCGGTACGCATCCTGATCGTCGACGACCATTACATCGTAGTGGAAGGGATCCGGTCCCTCCTGCAACGGGTGAGTGCGGTGGAAATTCTCGGGTCGGCATCAGATGCGGAGAGCTGCATGCGGTTTCTGGATCGCCGGATTCCGGACCTGATCCTGCTCGATATCAGCTTGCCGCACACATCGGGCATCGACCTTTGCAAGGCCATCCATGAAAAATATCCGCGCATCCGCATTTTGGGCCTGAGCACGTTCAAAGAGCAGAGTTTTGTACGCAATATGCTCGACAACGGCGCGTCGGGGTATGTGCTGAAGAATGCCGGAATTGACGAACTGATGATCGCGATCCAGACGGCGATGAAAGGCGGAAAATACTTGAGCGATGAAGTGGCCGCCGCCCTGACCGACCAGCAGATTGATCCGGCCGCGCCGGTGATCACGCGCCGGGAAAAGGAAGTGCTCAACCTGATAGCGGAAGGATATACCAATAATGAAATTGCAGGCCGGTTATTCGTCAGCGTCACCACCGTGGATTCCCACCGGAAAAACCTGCTGACCAAATTCGGCGCAGGCAATACCGCCGCCCTGGTCAAACTGGCCGTCAAAATGCAGATCATCTAACGCACCCCCTCTCACCCTCTCACCCTCTCACCCTCTCACCCTCTCACCCTCTCACTCTCTCACCCTCTCACCCTCTCACCCTCTCACTCTCTCACCCTCTCACCCTCTCACCCTCTCACTCTCTCACCCTCTCACCCTCTCACCCTCTCCCCCCCTCTCACCCTCTAAAAAAGGCTCCCCTGCCGCGCAAAGCTCTTCGGGTTTTCCAACTCCAGCAGTTGCCGTTTCATTTCCAACCCATAAAAATAGCCGTGCAGGTCGCCGTTTTTGGCGATCACCCGGTGGCAGGGTACGATGATGGCGATCGGGTTATTGCGGTTGGCCTGCCCTACGGCGCGGATGGCCTTCAGGTCGCCGAGGCGTTCTGCGATAGCGGAATAGGACGTGGTATGACCGTAAGGGATGGTGACCAGCTCGCGCCAGACCATTTTATTGAATTCGGAGGCGCCGTTCCAGTCCAGCCGGAGATCGAATTCCTTGCGCGTGCCTTTGAAATATTCGTCCAGCTGGCGGACGCAATCGTGGAGGACCTCCGGGATCGGGCCTGCCGGGCAAGGGGATTTACTGACCATTTTTACCGATGAAATCCCCCATTCGCTGCCCTTGATCTCCAGGCAACCGAAAGGCGAAAGAAAGTGGGTTTGCTCCATGGCCGGGAATTTATCTTCAAATTTAAACAAAAATTATTTTAATCCGTCCATTTAAATAAAAAGGGGATAAAGGAACTAATTCGCGGCGCCGGTCGTTCCTCTGAAAGTAATCAAAGCCGGCTGTCCCATCCTCATGAAAAAAAGATTTTCCATCCTCAACAATCCGTATATCTCGCTCATGCGGACCGCCTGGGTTTACGCCCGCGACCAGCGAAAGAAATACCTGACCGTTTACGGGCTGTTCACCTTAAGCAACCTGAGCAACCTGCTCGATCCGGTGATCTGGGGTCTCTTCATCAACCAGTTGCAGCTGCAAGGCGTCGACGCGCTCAGATCCGTGTGGCTTTATGCCGTCGCGCACCTGGTCGTCCATCTTTTCGGCTGGGCCTGCCATGGTCCGGCCAGGATACTGGAACGGCAGCTCGCCTTTGACCTCAGCCGCAATTTTCTTCAGGAGCTCTACCACAAAACGCTGCACCTGCCGGTTTCCTGGCACCAGGATCATCACAGCGGGGCTACCATCAACAGGGTCCGCAAGGCGTATGAGGCCCTCAAAAGCTTTTTCGACACCGGCTTCATGTATTTCAACACCATTGCCAAAATGGTTTTTGCCCTGGGCGCCATGGTCTGGTTCTCGCCGGTTTTCGGCAGTATTGCCATCCTGATGGGCGTTTTTATCGTGTACATCATCCTCAGGTTCGACAAACCGTTCATTGAGGCGTCCAAGGAAACCAACGAACGGGAGCACGAAGTATCGGCTACCCTGTTCGACAGCCTGTCCAATATCCTTACCGTCATCACCCTGCGGCTCGAAAAGCGGATGGAAAGCGGATTGCTAGGCAGGGTCATGGCCATTTTACCGCCCTTCCGCCGGAAAATCCTGGTGAACGAATGGAAGTGGTTTACCGTGGATACGATGGTGACCCTGATGTACGTCATGATCGTCATCGGCTACATTTTCCAGCATTGGGTGCCGGGTGAGGTCCTGCTGGTCGGCGGGCTGGTAACCCTGGTGGGGTATGTCAACCAGTTTACGAGCGTTTTTCACAATATCGCCTGGCAATATACCAGCATCGTGACGTACGATACGGACATCAAAACAGCGCAGAATATCATCAAATCCTATGACGAGCGGCACCTGCCGGAAGCCGGGGACGGCCTGCACAAGGACTGGAAAACCATCCAGCTCCAAAACCTGGGCTTCATGTACAAGGAGGCGGCGCCGGAAAGCGACAAGATCCAGGGATTGCACGGCCTGAAACTCCGCATCCAGCGCGGCAAACGCCTGGCCCTGATCGGGGAAAGCGGCAGCGGCAAAAGCACCTTGCTGGCTTTGCTCAGGGGATTGTATTCCCCCGACCGGGCGGAAGTCGCCCTCGACGGCAAGCCGATCGCATTCCAGCAGATCTCCGATCATGTGACCCTGTTTCCGCAGGAACCCGAGATCTTTGAAAATACCATCGCCTACAACATCACGTTGGGGCTCCCTTTTGAGGAACAGGAGATCCTCCGGGTCTGCGAGATCGCTCAGTTCAGAGAGGTGATCAATCAGCTGCCGAAAGGGCTGGAATCGGGGATACAGGAGAAGGGCGTGAACCTGTCCGGCGGGCAAAAGCAAAGGCTGGCCCTGGCGCGCGGCATCCTCGCGGCCCGGGACAGCGATATCGTATTGCTGGATGAGCCGACCAGCAGCGTGGACCCCAAAACGGAGCTGCTGATCTATGACCGGCTGTTTGAAGAGTTCAGCGACAAAGCCGTGGTCTCATCCCTGCACCGCCTGCACCTCCTGCCCCGATTCGACTATATCTACATCCTGGAAAACGGACGGGTTGTCGGCGAGGGAAATTTCCAGACCTTGCTGGCAGACAGCCCCGCGTTCCAGGAGCTGTGGCGGCATCAGGATGAGTTTCACACGGCTTAACCCATGGCAACATCAACCATTCACCAGGTTTGCGGCCAATCCCTCCACCTGCACCCGCACAAGGCCGTTTGGTGGGAGGAGGGCCGGACCCTTTTCCTGGCCGACCTCCACCTGGGCAAGGGCGCCCACTTCCGGAAAGCCGGGATTCCGGCGCCGAGGGCATTGGCAGATGCCGACCTGCGAAGGCTCGACCAATTGCTGGGCGCGTTTGATATCGATGCCGTTTTTTTTCTGGGCGATTTATTCCACAGCGACCACAACGGCGAATGGGCCGGCCTGGGTGAGCTCCTGGCAAGGCATCCCAAACCGGCCTTTCACCTGGTGCGGGGCAATCACGACATCCTGGCCGAAGAGCATTACAATTCAGCCGGCCTTTCCCTTTTGAATGAGCCCTTCTTTTGCGATCCGTTCGTGCTGAGCCATTATCCCCTTGCAACGCCCGTCCAGGGTTATTACAACCTGGCCGGGCATTTGCACCCCGCTGTCATCCTCAACGGCAAGGGCCGCCAGCACCTCCGGCTGCCTTGTTTTTATTTTAGGCCCGATCAAGCCGTATTGCCAGCGTTCGGCGCCTTTACCGGCCACGCCTGCCTCGATCCGCATAGCGAGGATGCCGTTTTTGTGATCGTTGAGGACCGCGTACTGAAAATCGAACAGCGATCCTGATAATCCCACGGGAAAGCGCCGGCAACTTTCACCAGATTCTGAAAAAATTACTAGCGAAAGGGCTGTTTTTTCAATAACTTTACCGGCGTCAACACCTAATGAAAAATTCATATGGCCATTTTAACCGTTGTACTCGGCGTTATCTTCGTATTGCTGATGTTGAGCCTCCTGGCAACCACAATCATGGAGTTGATCGCGTCCTTTCTGCGCCTCCGGGGTAAAAACCTGAAAAAAGCCCTCCAGAATATGCTGGTCGGCGATTCAAAAGCCGGACTTGAGATCGACCGCCTGTACAAATCCTTCACCGAAAATCCGCTGTTCAAACAATTATCCTTCAAATACGGTCGCAAATCCACCGATCCGCCTTCCTATGTCAGCGCCGAATCCTTCAGGACCATCCTCTTCGACATCTTGCTGGGGGATGACACGGCAGAGGAACAGCTCGGCGCCAAGATCGACGAACTGGACAACGAGGACCTCAAAAGGGTGCTCAAGCAGCTGATGCGCCAGGCCGACAACAAGATCGACGTGTTCAAAACCAAGGTGGACGACTGGTACAACAGCATCATGGACCGCGCCTCCGGGTGGTATAAACGCACCACCCATTATGTCCTCATCTGGGTAGGGCTGGTGATGGCCGTCGTCCTGAACGCTGATACGCTGGCGCTTTACGAACACCTGGAGAATGACCCGGAAACGCTTACCGATCTGGTCAGCGCGGCCGAAACGCTGGCCCAGAACGAAAATATCGACAGCCTGGTCCGGACCGACCTGGAATTCGCCGATGCGGTGGATCAGTTCAAAGCTTATAAAAATGAGGTGGATGAGATCAAATCGCCGCTGGGCATGGGCTGGAAGAATACCGACCTGCTGTCCGCTACGCCGTATGACTGGCTGACCAAGGTACTGGGCTGGGTCATCACGGCGCTTGCCGTTTCCCTGGGCGCGCCCTTCTGGTTTGACATCCTCAAGAAGATAGTCAGTATTCGAAGTTCCGGAAATAAACCACAATGATCAGACTCATCCAAATAACCGATTTGCATATCGGCCAACCGGGCGACAATACCTTCGGCGTCGATGTCCGGATGAATTTTGCAGAGATCCTGCAAGAGGCGGCCAAGCTAAAACCCGACGCCCTGATCCTCACCGGCGACCTTTGTTTCGACCTCGGCGACCCGCAGATCTACAAATGGATCCGGCAGCAATTGAATATGTACGGCATCCCCTTCGAAGTGATCCCCGGCAACCACGACAGCGTAGAGCTGATGGCCGCCGCCTTCGACAAGATGCAGCATTTCAAAGATAACGAACTCTATTTTTCCTGGCAATCGGGTACGGAGGAAATCATTTTTCTGGATACGTCATCGGGGGTAGTATCCAGCAAACAGCTCGCCTGGCTCAAAAACAAGCTGAGCACCAAAAAAGGGGATTTTATCCTGTTCATGCACCACCCGCCCATCCTTTGCGGCGTACCCCATATGGACAGCAAATACGCCCTGAGGAACCGGGACGACCTCCAGGAAATCCTGTTCGAATACCGGGGCAAGATCCACATTTATTGCGGCCACTACCATGTGGAACGCACGCTTTACCTGCACAACCTCATCGTTAACATCACGCCTTCCTGCTTTTTCCAGATCGACATGAACAGCGAAGCCTTCCGGATCGATCATTACAGAATTGCTTTCCGGCTGATCGAAATGGAAGGCTCCGGGCTGTTGCGGCAAAGCCTGCATTATTTTGACGGGTCGTCCTTACCCAAGGAATAAGGCCCGCATTTCATCAATTATGCGTTTTTCAGGTTTTCCCTGATCTTGTTAAGGGCCGATCCTGCGCGCACCCAACCGATCTGCTGTTCGTTGTAGGTATGCGCCAGTTCGAAGCTGTCCTGCGTGCCGTCGGCGTGGTGGAGAACCATTTTCAGGTTCTTGCCCGGCGTCATCTGGTCAAAACCGACGAGGTCGATGGTATCGTCCTGGCGGATCTTTTCGTAATCATCCGGATTGACGAAGGTCAGCGCCAGCAAACCTTGTTTTTTCAGGTTGGTCTCGTGGATCCGGGCAAACGACTTCACTACGACAGCTTTGACGCCCAGGAAGCGCGGTTGCATGGCGGCGTGTTCGCGGGAGGAACCTTCACCATAGTTTTCCTCACCGAAGACCACGGTGCTGACCCCGGCGTCGCGGTAGGCCAGGCCGGAATCCGGAACGCCCATGTATTCGCCGGTTTTGTAGTTGAGCACCTTGTTCATCTCGTCATTGAAATAATTGATGGCGCTGATGAACGTGTTCTTGGAAATATTCTGGAGGTGGCCGCGGAATTCAAGCCACGGTCCTGCCATGGAAATATGGTCGGTGGTGCATTTGCCTTTGGCCTTGATCAGGGTCCGCATGCCTTTCAACTGGTCCTGCGTGATGGGTTTGAAGGGCGTCAGGAGCTGGAGGCGTTTGGAATCGGAAGCGACCTCGATGGAAACGTCGCTGCCGTCGGATGCAGGAGCCTGGAAGCCGGGGTCCTGGACGTCGAAACCCTTCGGCGGCAGTTCGACGCCTTTCGGCGGATCGAGTTTGACCTGGGCGCCGTCTTCGTTGGTCAGGCTGTCGGTCAGGGGGTTGAAGGTGAGGTCACCGGCAATGGCCATCGCCGTCACGATCTCGGGAGAAGCGACGAACGAACGGGTTTGCGGGTTGCCGTCGTTGCGTTTGGAAAAGTTCCGGTTGAACGAGGTGATGATCGAATTGGCCTTGGTCGGATCATCAGTGTGGCGCGCCCATTGGCCGATGCAAGGGCCGCAGGCATTGGCCAGCACAACGCCGCCCATTTCCTCGAAAGCGGCGAGCTGGCCGTCGCGGGAAACGGTGTACCGGATCTGTTCGGAGCCCGGCGTAACGGTGAATTCCGATTTCACTTTCAGTTTTTTGCCCACGGCCTGGCGGGCGAGGGAAGCTGCGCGATCCAGGTCCTCGTAAGAGGAATTGGTGCAGGAACCGATCAGCCCGACTTCCAGCTTTTGCGGATAGCCGTTTTCCTTGACGGCCTGTGCAAATTTGGAGATCGGCCAGGCCAGGTCAGGCGTATACGGGCCGTTGATATGCGGTTCGAGGGTCGACAGGTCGATCTCGATCACGCGGTCGAAGTATTTTTCGGGATCGGCATAGCATTCGGGGTCGCCGGTCAGGTAAGCCCTGACACCGTCGGCGAGGTCGGCGACCTCTTCCCGGCCGGTTGCCCGGAGGTAGCGGCCCATCGATTCGTCGTACCCGAAAGTGGAGGTGGTAGCTCCGATCTCAGCGCCCATATTGCCGATGGTGCCTTTACCGGTGCAGGAAAGCGATTCGGCGCCGGGGCCGAAATATTCCACGATCGCGCCGGTACCGCCTTTCACGGTCAGGATACCGGCCACTTTGAGGATCACGTCTTTGGAGGAGGTCCAGCCGCTGAGTTTTCCGGTCAGCTTCACGCCGATGACCTTGGGCATTTTGAGCTCCCAGGGCATGCCGACCATCACGTCGACGGCGTCAGCCCCCCCGACACCGATGGCGACCATCCCGAGACCGCCTGCGTTGGGCGTATGGGAGTCGGTACCGATCATCATGCCGCCCGGGAAGGCGTAATTTTCCAGTACGATCTGGTGGATAATGCCGGAGCCGGGTTTCCAGAACCCGATGCCGTATTTATTGGAAACGGAAGCCAGGAAATCGTATACTTCGGAGTTGATGTCCAGGGCTGTTTTGAGGTCCGTTTCGGCGCCTACCTTGGCCTGGATCAGGTGATCGCAGTGCACGGTGGAAGGAACCGCCGTCTGGTCGCGGCCGCAGGTCATGAACTGGAGCAGGGCCATCTGAGCCGTTGCATCCTGCATGGCTACGCGGTCGGGTGCGAAGAAAACATAGTCTTTGCCTCGGTTATAGGATTGCAATCCCGAATCGGGGTGAAGGTGCGCGTAAAGGATTTTTTCCGTAAGGGTCAGCGGGCGCCCGAGGGCGTTTCTGGCCTGATCGACTTTTTTAGGGAAGGATTTGTAGAATTCCCGGATCATTTCTATATCGAAAGGCATATCGGTGATATTTGAATGTTGGTAAATGCGGAGCACAAAAGTAGGAAAATTCCGCTTTTTGTAACAGTTATCGTCCGCAAAAAGCGGTTTGGTAATAGAACGCCTGAAAACAGCGATCGTTCAATGGCATGGCCGGAATCTATCATCTTGAATATGAGGCAATTGATTGGTTTTCAAAAATCAAAACCGGCTTCCGGAACACTGATGCGGCGCCCTCCTCCGCTACCAAAGAATTTTCGGAAAAGCGGCAGTAATCAGAATTTTTGCCCGAATGCGGAATGCGTTAAAATTCCGCCGATTTGAAAAGAATTTCCTGAACTTTAAGCCTTTCTCTCTATTGTGAATTTCAAACCGCACACTATGCATTCAGCTGTTTTGCCCGGCATTCGCGCCGGTTGCACCCGGATGATCCTCCCCGCGTTCCTTTTTCTGTTTTACGCTGCGCCCGCCCTGGGTCAGGCTTCCGCCGAAACCTGGCAGAACCTGGATAAGCTCGTCAGGGATATGCCTGCATTCAACAAAGGATTTACCGGCTTCATATTGTACGATCCGGAGAAAAAGCAACGGCTCAGCGGTTGGAATGACGACAAGTTTTTCACCCCCGCGTCCAATACCAAGATCTTTACCTTCCTGACAGCAACGCTGCTGCTTCCCGGCGACAGCCTCCCCCTGGCGCATTACGAGGTGATCGGTGACACCCTTCTGTTCTGGGGGGCGGGCAACCCGGCCTGGCTGCACCCCGAATTGCCGCTCCCCGATCCGCTTACGCCGCTTTTGAAAGCATGGCCGGGCCCCGTTTTTTACACCGACCGCCCGTTTAAAACCGAGCGATTCGGGCCGGGATGGGCCTGGGATGATTACCCGGACAACTACCAGGTGGAGCGGACGCCTATGCCGGCTTATGCCAACCTGGTTGAATTTCACAGGCTCAGCGATACAAGCGAGGTTGTTGCGTTTCCAGCATTCTTCAGGGATTCGGTCACCATCGATAATTCGGCAGGTGAAGATACCCCCGACCTGGAACGAGCCGAGTTTGCCAACAAGTTCAAACTGAAGAAACGACTGCCTTTCGACTTTTCAGAAGCTACCCCCTACCGATACTCCTCAGGGCTCATGGCGGGGTTGCTCTCGGATACCACCGGCCGGCAGATCAGGTTGTGGCGCGGCGCACTTCCACGCTACGAAAAACCCCAAACCTTATTCATGCCGGCCCCTGATACGATTTATAAGCGTTTGATGCAGGACAGCGACAACTTCATTGCCGAGCAACTGATCCTGCAATGTTCCGACCGGCTGTTCGGCGTTCAGGATGCCGGCCGCATGCTCCGCTATGCCCGGGACACGCTCATCGCAGGCGCTCCCGATCAATTCTACTGGAACGATGGGTCGGGGTTGAGCCGCTACAACCTGTTCACCCCAAGATCAGTGGTTTACGCCCTCGAACAGCTTTATTACCTCATTCCCCGCGAGCGGCTCTTCGCCACTTTTCCCGCCGGCGGCGTTTCCGGCACCATCCAGGGACTGTATGAAGGCCCGGGCGGCAAACCTTATGTTTTCGCCAAGACCGGCACCCTCCGCAACAAGCACTGCCTGAGCGGCTACCTGGTTGCCCAATCGGGGAAAGTCTATATCTTCAGCTTCATGCACAACAATTTCACGGGCAGCTCCACACCGATCAAGAAGGGTATGAATACGATATTGCGGTGGATCCGGGAGAGGGGGGGAGGGGGATGCTGGGGGCTGGGGGCTGGATGCTGGTGGCTGGGGACTGGATACTGGATGCTGGGGACTGGGGACTGGATACTGCCAACTGCCAACTGAAAGACTGGATGCTGGGGACTGGATACTGCCCGCCGTCGCTCTTTGGGAGCTATGGCGGACGGGGGATGCTGCTACGTTGAGGCGTGGTGGCTGGATGCTGGATACTGGGGACTGGATACTGCCAACTGAAAGACTGAATACTGGGGGCTGCCCGCCGTCGCCTTGGGGCTATGGCGGACGGGGGATACTGGGGACTGGAACTGCCAACTGCCAACTGAAAGACTGAAAGACTGAATACTGAATGCTGGGGATTGGTCAAAGGCTATTCAAATTTTATGTCAACAGGATTTTTAACGCGCGCAGTATTTCGAAAATCAATTCTTTGCGTTTTCATCTTTGTGCGAAAATATAATCTGGAATGACCTGATGAACGCAACTGAGGCAAATCAACAACAACAACTGACCATAAACAACCATAAACGAGCAACAACAACAAACGACCATAAACAACAATAAACAACAACAAACGACCATAAACCACAATAACCCAAACAAAAAACCCCTCCCCGAATGAACGGAGAGAGGTCATCCCAAAAACCAATAAAATTCTTTATGCGTATTGTGATTGCAAGCTTTTACCGCCGGACACCGCACCAACATCCTCCGTCCGCCATAGCTCCCCAAGAGCTTGCGGCGGGCAGCATCAAGCATCCAGCATCAAGCATCAAGCATCCAGCATCAATCAATACCCCTTATTCACTTCCTTATTCTTCCGCTTGAGGGCAAGTGCGATCGACACCTCATGTGAGCCGGTGTTGAAAGTCTGGAAGCGCTGGAAGGAGAGGTCGTAAGAGTAATACAGTTTGAAGCCGTTGAATTTCGTACCCAACAGGATGCCCAGCCAGCCCAGGGAGCGGTAGGAAAGTCCTGTGATCAACTGGTCATCGAGGAAACCCGCTTTGAGGTTGATGTCCATCATGAACGGCACGTCCCTGATCTGGCGGAGCAGCATCGAGGGTTCGAGGGTCAGGTTGAGTTCGTCCAGGTAGAATTTATGACCAAGATTGAAGGTATAGTACTGGAAAAAGGAACCGTTGTCCGCAACCTGAATGGCCGCCAGGCGGTTCTTCACCAGGTTATTGAAGGTCAGACCGAAATAGGTATCATCCCGGAAAGAGCCGTAACCGCCGATAGCGGCATCGAACTGGCTGCGGCCGTTCAGGAAATCCTCCAGGGTCTGGTCGCCTGCATCATAGAAAGTACCGGCAGAAATCGCGTTATCGACATCCATGTTCTGCCACTCCGTGAAGAAACCGAAGGCAAATTTCCAGTCTTTCTTGATGGTGAACCGGAAGGCATAGTTGAGCTGGAGCCGAAGCCGCGTCATTTGAGCGGCATCTTCCGACAATACGCCGATACCCAGGCCGAAGGTTTTGCCGATCGGGCCGTTGTACATGGCCATATAGGTCTTCGGCGCATCCGGGAAGCCGGTCCATTGCAGACGGGCATGCGCTGAGAGCTGGTATTCATCATTGAAACCGGCAGCGCCCGGGTTGATCAGGATCGGGTTGGTCAGGTAGTGGTTGAAAATGGATTCGGTTTGAGCCGATAGTTGGCCGAAAACAAACCCCAGGGATATGATCAGGATTAACTTTTTCATTGTATTTAACGGTTAGTGGGTGAAAAATTAGTCTCGCAGCAGGGAAATCGACCCTTTGACCTGAATAAGCTCGTTATCCGGTCCGCGATATTCAAGAATGTAATAATACGGTCCCTCCGGCAGCGGTTCGCCGTTTTGGGAGGTTCCTTCCCAGGTGTTGTCGTAGTCGTCGGTCTCGAAAACGAGCTGCCCCCAACGGTTGTAGATCTCCAGGTGGTTATCTACCAGTTCGCCGATGCAGAAAATGATGAACTCATCGTTGGAGCCGTTGCCGTCAGGCGTGATGACCACGCGTTCTTCCAGGCACGGGAAACGCTTGTCTTCCACCGTGCCTTTACCTGTTTTACCCTGGCAACCGTTAAAGTCCGTTACCTCTACTTCGTATTCTCCCGGGCAAAGCCCTGTAATAATGGCCGTAGCCGCGTTGTTCTGGGTCAGCCAGTTGTAGTTATAGGGCGGATTGCCGCCGGTTACCACTGCGCGGGCCGTACCGTTGCAATCTTTTTCCGTCGCCGGTTCGGTTTCAACGGTTACCTGAAGCACTTCGGGTTCCGGTACCGTGAAGGATTGCACGATTTCGCAGCCGTTGCCGTCCGTCACAGAGACGGTATGTTCACCGGAGGGCAGCAGGTCGGCTACAGGGCCGAAGTCATTGTTGTCCCACCGGTAGATATAGGGTTGAACGGTCACACCGCCGGCAGCCTGTACGACGATCTCGCCGTTGCGTTCGCCCTTGCATTCGGTCGGCTTGATGTTCAGTGCATCGACCGTCAGGGCCGGCGGAGCCGATACCTCGATCTGGCGTTCGATGGTACAATCGTTATCGAATACCCGGATGGTATACAACCCGGGAGCGACATTATTCAAGGTTGCGTCCATACCGACAACCGAGCCGTTGAGCAGCCATTCGTAGGTTGCCGTGCCGGCCTGCCCCATGGCGGTAGCCTTCAGCACGCCGTCGGCAGCCGCTGCGCAGCTGACTGCGTAGCCGTTGTAATCGGTAGTGGCGCCTGTTTCAACCCGCAGGTTGGATGCAATATCTATGGTATAGGACCGGTGCAGGATATTGCCCGATGCTTCCGTGATTTCAGCGTAATAGGTGCCCGCCCCAAGGTTGGGCAAACTCACGCCTTGCGCAATCACAGGTCCGTTTTCCGATTCACGCCATTTGACGGTATAAGGCGTATTGCCGCCCGTCAGGTTCAGGGTGATGGATCCGGTCTGATCGTCTTCGCAGTCGTTGTCCTCAATTACAGCCGATTCGGAGAAGGTGTTGACCACGATATTCGGGAGGGTCACCTGGCAGCCGTGGCTGTCCGTGATCACGGCGTTGTAATTACCGGCGCAAACCACCACCTGCGGCCCCATGATGGGTGCGTTCCAGCCTACGCTGTAGGTGGGCGTACCGCCGGTTATGCCCAGGGTGATATTACCCGTGCAGCCGGGATCCTCGGTATCGTGTACAACGATCACATCCACGGCGATCGGCGCCGGTTCGGAGATGGTCACCGACTTGGTCACCTGACCGCCCTGGCTGTCCGACAATACGATGTCGTAGGTGCCGGCCGGTACGTCGGTTATGGTGTAGTTACCCGCGGCATTGAACGGATAGCTGTTCTCACCGATCTCTACGGTATACGGGCCTGTCCCTCCGGCGATATTCACGGAAACCGTACCGTTGTCGTCGCCGAAGCAATCTACCGGCGTCTGGCCGCTGATCGCCAACCCGAGCGCCTGGCCCGGAACGTTGTAACAAGCTTCAAAGGAACAGACCGACTGGTAGGTAATGGTTACGCAATATTGACCGGGAGCCAGTCCAGTGATGGAAGCGCCAGAGCCGGCATTCGGGCTCCAGGCAAACGTATATCCGGCATTTCCGCCCTGGATGCTCAGGCCGATAGAGCCGTCATTCCCGTTCGGCGAAGGGATGATGGTCGGTGTGATGACCAGGTTATTGACGGTCACCTCAAATGTCCCCGTGATCTGTTGACCGGACGCATCCGATACCATTACGAAATACGTTCCTGATCCGAGGTTCGGAATATCCTGGGTCGTGCCGATGGTGCCGGCCTGGCCCATTTTTGTCCATTTGTAGGTAATCGGTTCCACGCCGCCCTGGATGGTCAGGTCGATGGAGCCGTTGGTGGCGCCCGGACAGGGCTTGGTGATGATGAAGTTCGTGATGACCAGCTCGCGCGGCAGGAAGACGCATTTTTCGGCGGTGCACCCCGAAGCGTCGGTCACCGTCAGGCAATAATCACCGGGGGTATTCAACCCGCTGATGTCTTCCGAGGTCGAACTGAAGTTGTTCGGGCCACTCCAGCTGTACGCCAGGGTGCCGGTGCCGCCGGAAGCGTTCACGTTGATGGCCCCGCCGCCGCCCTGCGGAATGGGCACGGGCGTCATGTTGATGACGAGCGGGTTATTCTGACTCTGAATATTGATATTGCTCAATACCTTGGTGCATCCGTTGGCATCGGCGACGGTCACGCTGTAAGTCCCCGCAGACAAACCGCTTTGGGTGAATACGTTGTCCGGCAGGCTGCAACACCAGTCGGCCGTATACGGCGGCGTACCGCCCGCAGGCGTAATGGTGATGGAGCCGTTGGGATCGCTCGGGCAGAATACGTTCACCTGGTTGGTCACCAGGGCCGTTACGGCCGAAGTGGGTTCGGTGATCATAAAGGTCTTAGTGGTCGACAAGCCGCCGGCGCCCATGTCCGTAACAGTTACGGTTGCCGTGCCGACACCAAGGCCGGTTGCGGTGGGTACGTTGCCGTTGCTGGCCGCTACCCCACCCCATTGGAACGTATAGGGGCCGTTACCGATCACGAGCAGCATGACCGAGCCGGAGCTCTCGCCTTTGCACTTGACGTTGGTAACGGTTCCGGAAACCTGCGGGGCCTGGTTGCTTCCGCCGCCGCAATTGCCGATGCAGAGTGTGCTGCTGCAGGAATTAAAGGCGACATTCTGCTCATTGCCGTCCGTGATTTCCACCGGCGTCGGGCTGTTGGAGAAGGTTACAAGGCTTTGGGTATTGTTCCCGCCGATTACGTTAAAGCAGAGCGTGAACAGCGGTGTACAATCCGTTACGGTATATCCCGTAACGTTGGGATCGGTCCAGGTAAAGGTAATCGCTCCGGGGGCCGGGTTGCCGAAGTTGGCGCCTGCCAGACCGGGGAGCGTGAAATTGGTAGCCTGAACGAATTGCAGCACATTGAGATCGTAGTTGATGCTGAACTGCATGCCCAGGATATTGGTGAAATTATGCGAATAGACGTCAATGCAGACCTGTTGGCCCGTCTCGGTATTCATATCCTCCAGGATCAGGCCGAAAGCGTTGGCCGGCAGGTTACAGTCTGCCGAAGGGCACCCGCTGGGGTCCGTCTGGCAAGGCTCGCAGTCGGGGCCGCCGCAATCCACGCCGGTTTCCTGACCGTTCATGATGCCGTCACCGCAGGTGGGCTGGCTGCCGCCGAAGGTTACGGTACTGGAGCAGCTGCTGAAAGCCACGGATTGTTCGTTGCCGTCGGTGATCTCTACGGGAGTCGGAGAGCCCGAGAAACTGATGGTGGTGGTCGTACTGGCGATCGGGTTGAAACAAAGGGTGAAGATGGCTTCACAATCGGCCACGTTCAAACCTGTGACATTCGGATCGGTCCAGGTGAAGGTGATCGCGCCCGGCGCCGGATTACCGAAACTTGCTGCAAACAGGCCGTCCAGATTGAAATTGGTGGCCTGAACAAACTGGAGCACGTTCGGATCATAGTTGATGCTGAACTGCATGCCCAGGATATTCGTAAAATTCTTGGTATAGACGTTTACGCAGATCTGTTGCCCGGCAGTAGCGTTATAATCCTCAAGGACCAACCCGAAACCGTTGATGTTACATCCCGGAGAAGGGCAGCCGGTACCACCCGTGCCGCCGGTATTGCAGGGCTCGCAGTCGGGGCCGCCGCAATCCACGCCGGTTTCCTGACCGTTCATGATGCCGTCACCGCAAGTGGGTCCGGTGCCGCCGTCAAGCGTTACGGTTCCTGAGCAGTTGTTAAACGTTACGGGGTTTTCGTTGCCGTCCGTAATTTCAACAGGTGTTGGAGAACCTGTGAAGGTTACGGTTGTATTGGCGCTGCCGATCACGTTAAAGCAAATCGTGAAGATCGCGGTATCATCGCCTACGCTAAGCCCTACTACGTTGGGGTCGTTCCAGGTCATGGTGATCGCGCCCGGGGCGGGGTTACCGAAACTGGCGGCAACCAGGCCGGCCAGGTTAAAATTCTTCACTTCGGCGAATTGCAGCACGTTGGGGTCGTAGTTGATGCTGAACTGCATGCCCAGGATATTGGTAAATCCCTGGGTTGTCACATCCATGCAGACCTGTTGGCCGGTTGTCCCGTTCACATCTTCCATGATCAGGCCGAATCCGGAGAAACTGCAGTTTCCGCCGCCGCCACCGCCGCCACCGCCCAGGGTAACGACGCCGCTATCGGTTGTCAGCCCGATTTCAGCATTGGTGCCGTCGATGACTTCTATGGGCGTCGGGTTTCCGGTGATGGTCACCGTCGCGTTTGTTGTTCCGATAACATTGAAACAGATGGAGAATATGGCGGTCCCGTTCGCTACAGATAATCCTACTACGTTGGGGTCGTTCCAGGTCATGGTCACCGCGCCCGGTGCAGGGTTGCCGAAGTTAGCGGCTGCCAGGCCGGCCAGGTTAAGGTTGCTGACCTGCGCGAATTGCAGTTTGGTCGGATCGTAATTAAAGCTGAACTGCATGCCCAGAATATTGGTGAAATTCTGGACGGTCACATCCATGCAGACCTGTTGACCGGTTTGACCGTTGACATCGGCAATGGCCACCACGAGGTTATTTCCGCCGCCGCCGCCGGTGCCGGTCACGGTTGCGGTCGCATTTTGCTGGGTCATCCCGACATTCACAAAGCTGCCGTTCAGCACTTCGATTCCCGGAGGGTCAGTGTTGAAGGCAATATTGGAATTGCCTGCAGCGATCCCGCGTAAAGTAATCGTGAAAAGGATCGTACCGCCGGATACGTTTACCCCGTTGAAGTTGGGTTCGTTCCAGCTGACAAAGATGCGGTTATTGGGCACATTGCCGGTACCCGGCGTTCCCAGGTTACTCGTCGTAAATCCCGGCAGGGCCGTTCCGTTGATATTGGAAACGGAGACAAATTCAACCACCGCTGCATTCCAGCCGATCGCGTACTGGGTACTGGCGATATTGGTGAAGTTGGAAACCGAAACATTTACGGTAAAAGTCTGCCCGACGGTAACCGTATTGGTCGCCGGGCTGAGGGTAAAGGTAGGCTGTTGCGCCCATGCATAGGTACACAAAAGCAGCAATGCCCCTGTTACCAGGAATGTAAATCTTTTTACCATTTTATCGGAGTTTGGGATGAATTAGAAAAAAAGTTACCGGTCGACTAAAATCACTTTTTTGGATAAGGTGAAATCAGCTCCTTTGATCTGACAGGTATACACCCCTGCCTGACCAAACAGCTGTTTTGTGAACACAAGCTGGTTCCGGCCGGCGTTCAGCCGCTTGTCAGCAGCGTAAACAAGCTGGCCCTGGACGTTCCGGATCTGGATCCCGGCGTCCGCAGCCTCTCCTAATGAGAGGACAAAAGTGATCTGGTCTGTAAAAGGATTGGGATAGGATTCGATCAGCGCTGCTTTTTCCGGCACGCTGTTGAGAGAAGTGGCTGTCTCGACGTCCAGGGTAACCATCCCGAAATCAAAACCCGCATCGGGAATAGTCTGGGAATTGCCGTTGTACATTTCCGGCGCTGGAAGCGGCGCCTGGTCCCAAAAACGCATAGACGTCGTGTCATGCACCTCGCCTATGGCCTCCAGGTCGATAGCAAACAGCACCGTGCTGTCCGGCAGGGAAAAGACATCCAGCCCCGGATCGACATAGATAAAAGCTATGCGCCCCTCTGACAAAGCGTAATTAAATCCGAAATTCTCGTTGATGTTGTAATCAAACGCAAAATCGGAAACGTCAGTGAATCTCAGGACCTGAGGGTCCCACTTGACGGAGAATTGCAGGCCGAGTATATCGGTGAAATCCTTGACCTTGATGGAGGCCTTGAAGGTGGTTCCCGGTTCTACAATCTGATCTTCGAAAAAGACTTTCGGCTGGGCGGTCGCCGCCAGATGAGAAAGGATTAACGGCAATAGAAGGGAAAGTAAACGCTTTCCGGTAGTGATTCTCATATTCATGGGATTATGCTGAAAAATCGACGCCAAGGTACGTAAAAAATCAATAAGCCTGATAATAAATTGTCCATTATTTTTTGTGCTGACCGCCGACAAATCGGCTTTACGGCAACAGCCAAAAACGAGAGCGGCCATACCGCGCTTTCGCCGCGATATGACCGCTCTTTTGATGCCTGCCCCGGGCTGGGAAGCCCGGGGCAGGGTGTGGTCCTCGGACTAAAGTCCAAGGTTATTCAACAACGATCATCTTCTTCGTTGCCGTGTACTTGTCCGTAGATACCGTGT
>WBZL01000682.1_pt1 | contig 38000 bp, 34 predicted proteins | sample 5204291 | NCBI WGS metagenome assembly WBZL01 (sample SAMN12344345, study PRJNA552823) | activated sludge metagenome | biome: Activated sludge suspended growth; feature: Nitrification reactor; material: Wastewater; isolation source: activated sludge from nitrification reactor of wastewater... | reverse complement strand
CCATAGCCCATCAACGAGGACACCTTCGTGATCGCCGCCGTTAGCGTCGTTTTCCCGTGGTCAATGTGCCCCATTGTCCCGACATTCAGGTGCGGTTTTGTCCGCTCAAACGTACTCTTTGCCATGTAGTTATATCTCCGTTGTAAATTGAAGAATTATTTTTACAAAATTAATTTAACCAGCGCGTACAACAGCTTCAGCCGATTTTTTATCTACTTCAGTGTAGCGGTTGAATTCCATCGTAAACACGCCACGTCCTTGAGTAGCCGAACGTAAATTGGTTGCATAGCCAAACATTTCAGCCAAAGGAACTAATGCGGATACCGCCTGTGCATTCCCAGGACGAGGTTCCATCCCAACAATTTCTCCACGACGAGAATTCAATTGGCCGATAATATCGCCTAAGAATTCTTCGGGAATTAACACTTCGACTTTCATCACTGGTTCAAGCAGGATGGGATGTCCGCGTTGCAAACCTTCTTTGAGGGCCATGGAAGCGGCTAATTTGAAAGCCATTTCACTAGAGTCAACCTCATGGAAAGATCCATCATAGAAACGAACATGCAGATCAACAACTGGATAACCAGCAATCACACCATTCTCTACCGCTTCGCGAACACCTTTTTCGACGGCATTGTGGTATTCCTTCGGAACAACCCCCCCCACAATTTTGTTTTCAAAGGTGATGCCACTTCCAGGAGCTGCGGGTTCAATTTCAAGCACAACGTGCCCGTACTGACCACGCCCACCCGTTTGTTTGACGTACCGGAATTCAGCACGTTCAACGGGCCAAGTAATGGTTTCTTTGTAAGCAACACGCGGACGTCCAACATTCGCCTGGACTCTAAATTCGCGTTTCATTCGGTCCACTAATACTTCCAAATGTAACTCACCCATCCCAGCGATTACGGTTTGGGCGGTGGTATCATCCACGCGAACCTGGAAGGTTGGATCCTCTTCGGCCAGTTTCTGTAAAGCCTCGGACATTCTGTCCTGATCGACTTTAGTTTTCGGTTCAATTGCAACTGAAATCACTGGATCCGGGAAAGTAATGCTTTCCAAGACAACAGGATGGGCAGGGTCACACAAAGTATGCCCGGTGAATGTCCGCTTTAGACTTAATACTGCGCCAATGTCTCCTGCAAGAACTTCATCGATATCCTCGCGGTGATCGGCGTACATGCGGATCAAACGACCAATTCGTTCAGTTTCATCCGCTGTAGAATTGTAGAGTTTCGACCCCTTAAGAAACGTCCCTGAATACACTCGGAAATAAGCCAGCCGTCCGACATAGGGGTCAGTCACGATTTTGAAGACTAACGCGCTGAGTGGTTCATTGTCATCCGCATGACGGTAGATTTCAATTGTCTCATCATCAGGATCAAACGCACGCACCGGAGGGACATCCACTGGCGAGGGCAAATAATCGATGACCGCGTCCAAGAGAGGCTGAACCCCTTTGTTACGGAGTGATGAACCACAAAACACTGGGGCCGCTTTGCCAGCAATTACTGCTCGGCGCAACCCGTGCCTTAAATCTTCTGCGGAAATTTCATCACCCTCCAGGTATTTCATGGTTAACTCATCATCCGTCTCAGCAATTTGTTCGATCATTTGGATACGTGCCGCATCAACTTCGGAGCGCAAATCTGCAGGAATTTCGATTTCCTTTGGATCAGCTCCCAAATTGTCTAACCAAACAATTGCTTTTTCAGCAATCAAATCAACCACCCCTGAAAAATCACCTTCAAAACCAATGGGATACTGAACCGCAATCGCATTCGCCCCTAAGCGTTGGCGAATCATCCCAATGGTATTTTGATAGGAGGCCCCTACACGATCCATTTTATTTACGAAACAAATCCGAGGAACTCCATATCGGTCAGCTTGACGCCACACTGTTTCGGTTTGTGGTTCAACGCCTTGAACGGCATCAAAAACGACGACGCCACCATCCAGAACACGCAAAGAACGTTGAACTTCGGCCGTGAAATCAATATGCCCAGGCGTATCAATCACGTTAATTTGGTAATCTTTCCAAGAGGTTGTGATCGCGGCCGAAACAATCGTAATGCCACGTTCACGTTCCTGTTCCATCCAATCGGTTACAGTCGTCCCATCATCCACAGAGCCAATACGATGTGTCTTCCCCGTATAATAGAGAATACGTTCCGTCGTGGTAGTCTTCCCTGCATCAATGTGAGCAATGATGCCTATATTTCTAAACAATTCAAGCGGTTTTTCACGAGCCATAGAATTCACTAAATCCGATAATGCGAAAATGCGCGGTTCGCTTCTGCCATTTTATGGGTTTCTTCTCGCTTGCGTACAGACGCACCTGTATTATTTGCGGCATCCATTAATTCAGCGGCAAGTTTTTGAGAAAAAGAAGTGCCGGAGCGGGTTCTAGAAGAAGCAATTAACCAACGCGTAGCCAGCGCAAAGCGGCGAAATTCTGGAACTTCCATAGGTACCTGATAGGTAGCGCCGCCAACGCGGCGAGGGCGAACTTCCATAATGGGGCCAGCATTCTTTAACGCCTGTTCGAAAACTTCGACAGGGTTTTTCTTGGTGCGTTCTTGAATAATGTCAAATGAATCGTACACAAGGTGCGCGGCTACACTTTTCTTACCATTTTTCATAATTCGATTGATGAAAGACTGCAGTTGCACGTGGTTATAACGCGCATCAGGTTCAACAATTCTTTTTTCTGGCCGATTTCGTCGAGACATCCAATTACTCCATCTTCTGCAAAGCTGATTACTTCAATCTTTGCATGAGCATAATAATCGCCGGTTAACTTCTACCGGCGATTTATTTTGAAACTTACTTTGGTCGTTTTGTGCCGTATTTAGACCGAGCCTGTTTGCGATTATTGACACCTGTGGTGTCTAAACTACCACGAACGATGTGATAGCGCACGCCTGGTAAATCTTTCACACGACCACCGCGGACCATGACAACAGAGTGTTCCTGAAGCGTATGCCCTTCACCAGGGATATACGCAGTCACTTCAATCAAATTCGTCAAACGTACACGGGCAATTTTCCGTAAGGCGGAATTAGGTTTTTTAGGAGTCATGGTGCGCACAACTGTACATACGCCACGCTTTTGTGGGGCACCTTTATCCTGACGAATACGACGTTGCTTCTGCGAATTGAAGATGTACTGCAAAGCAGGGGCCTTGCTTTTCACCTTTTTCTGAGAGCGGCCTTTGCGGACCAATTGATTGATTGTAGGCACTGTTATCTCCAGTTACTCTAAAAAAATTCTTTCGACTTTTACTCATTAATTGAGGCCATCATTTTATTTGATGGCCTCAATTTGTTTTCAGCAAGTTTGTGAACAAAAACACTTATAAATCAGCGTGTTCACAACGGAGGGCAATTCTACCGCCTGGACTATGGCACGTCAAGGTTAATCCTTGTCCAATTAACGCACATTGCCATTTCAAAACTTTAATAATTGTTTCCTAATTCCAACAACCCAGTCCCCAATTTCGGAGGACGTGTGCGATCTTCTTCTTTTCCAAAACGTACGATGCCGGTTTCGGTGACTGCTTCGACGGCCAAGCCAAGACTTTGTAATTCTTTCACTAACACGCGGAAGGAAGCGGGAATGCCAGGCTCTTCAATCGCCTCACCTTTGACGATGGCTTCATAGGTCTTTACACGTCCCTGAACGTCATCGGACTTCACAGTGAGCATTTCCTGAAGGGTGTAGGCGGCACCATAGGCTTCGAGTGCCCAAACTTCCATTTCACCAAACCGCTGTCCACCGAATTGAGCTTTACCGCCCAGAGGTTGCTGGGTAACAAGACTGTAAGGACCTGTTGAACGAGCATGCACTTTATCCTCAACCAAGTGGTGAAGTTTCAGCATGGTCATCACCCCTACAGTAACCGGTTGATCATAAGGTTCACCGATCTTTCCGTCGCGCAAGGTCTGCTTTCCAAGGGTCGGAAGCGGGGTGCTCACTTCCAGCATAACTTGACGGGCATGCTCACGGATTTTTTCTGGTGAAAAACCTTCCACATCATAACTTAATTCTTCCATCCAAAGGGACAAACACGCAGTGATGGCGTTATCGTCTCGACTCTTCCGAACTTCAACAGAAGAAGTATCCAGGTTTTCAAAAGCTAAAATACCATCCGGCTCATATCCTTGATCTCTCAACCATTCCCGTAAAACAGAACGGCGCGCATAGACCTTGTCTGAAACCAAACGATAAACATCATACCCTTTTTGCCCCAGCCATTCCTCTAAATACAAATTCCGAACTTCATCATCATCTTTGAGGGCAGAGGCCTCATAATTGAAATCTTTCACCCATCGCCAGGCCCGATCAACAATCGCGTTCCAGGCATGTTCAATCAGCCATGCTCGCGCTAATTCGGCCTCGATTTCTTCTTCGTTGGCGCCATCGAATACAGGATTGACGGCTCTGAAACCTAATTGTTTGGCGGCCCACCCTAAATGGGTTTCCAAGACCTGACCAATATTCATACGTCCTGGGACGCCTAATGGATTCAGGATGATATCGACTGGCGTTCCATCTTCCAGGAAGGGCATGTCTTCAACAGACACAACCTTTGAAATAACGCCTTTATTCCCATGCCGTCCCGCCATTTTATCTCCGGCAGTGGCTTTCCGTCGTTGGGCGACATGTACACGTACCATCATATCTACCCCGGCAGAGAGGTCGCTATTATCGTCCCGTGTGAAGACCTGGACATCGACAACCTTTCCGCGCTCCCCATGGGGCATTTTCAGGGAGGTGTCTTTTACATCCCGAGATTTTTCGCCGAAGATCGCGCGAAGAAGCCGTTCTTCCGGGGTTAATTCCTTCTCCCCTTTGGGCGTGATCTTACCAACCAGGATATCGCTTGGCCCAACTTCAGCACCAATGCGGATAATGCCCATTTCGTCGAGGTCTTTGATCGCATCCTCACCGACATTGGGAATGTCACGTGTAATTTCTTCTGGCCCTAAGCGGGTGTCACGTGCTTCAATTTCGTATTTTTCAATATGGACGGAAGTAAAGCGATCATCCTGAACCAAGTATTCAGAAACCAGGATCGCGTCTTCAAAGTTCCCGCCTTCCCAGGAAAGGAAAGCGACGACGACATTTTGCCCAAGCGCAAGTTCGCCACTATCGGTGGAGGACGAATCGGCAACAATATCCCCTTTCTTCACTCGCTGACCTTTGTAAACGGCAGGGCGCTGATCAATGCATGTGCTTTGATTCGACCGCTGATATTTCCGTAAAAAGTAGGTGCGCTCTTGCCCGCCATCTTCCCGAATGACAATCCGATCACCCATCACGGCAACGACCTCACCGGCAGTTTCCGCAATGACGACCTGACCAGAATCTAAGGCGGCATAATATTCCATTCCGGTAGAAACCAGAGGAATATCCGGGATGATGAGGGGTACGGCTTGCGCCTGCATGTTGGATCCCATCAGGGCGCGGTTGGCATCGTCATGTTCCAAAAACGGAATCAATGAAGCGCTAATACCCACCACCTGATGCGGGGCAACATCCATATAGTCAATGTTTTCCGGGCCGGTAAACATAAAGCCGGAATGATACCGGGATGAGATGCGATTGCTCAAAAACTCGAAGTGGGGCGTCAACCGTGTATTCGCCTGGGCGATGTAAAAACGATCTTCTGAGTCCGCAGATAAATATTCAATATCTTGAGAAACAAAAGGTTTGACTAAGATTTGGCGTCTTGTTAATTGAGCGATAGAGGCCGCCATTGCATCGGTCACGCGATCCCCTTGTTTTCCAAGCGTCTCGCCTGAGTTGGGATCAACGATATCTTCACGCAATGAACGTCCAACCAGCCGTGGATCGTCGGAATATAACGTGCGGTAAGCTCGCCGATAGGGGGTTTCAATAAAGCCGTATTCGTTCACCTGGGCGAACGAGGCGAGACGTCCAATCAGACCGATGTTCGGGCCTTCGGGCGTTTCAATCGGGCAAATGCGTCCATAGTGGGAGTGGTGAACGTCCCGGACATCGAACCCCGCGCGCTCCCGGCGCAACCCACCCGGACCGAGGGCGGATAGCGTTCGTTTGTGACGAAGTTCCGCCAGCGGGTTGGTTTGATCCATAAACTGGGATAACTGGCTGGAGCCGTAGAATTCACGCAGGGCGGCGACGACCGGGCGGATGTTGATCAAGGTGATCGGGGAGATTTGTTCCTGATCACGAATGGACATTCTTTCTTTGATGACCCGTTCCATCCGGCGGAGGCCAATCCGAAGTTTGTTCTGCACCAATTCGCCTACAGTTTTTACCCGGCGGTTTCCGAGGTGATCGACATCATCGGCGGGTTCAACACCGTTGTTGATGTTGATCATCCGGCGTAATAGGCGGATAACATCCCATTTGGTGACGGTACGATGGGCGAGGGGGACGGTGTCACGTAGATCGAGTTTCTGATCGAGCTTGTAACGTCCCACACGTTCCAGGTCGTAGTGGCGTTGGTCAAAGAGTTGTTCGCGCAGGAATTCGCGGGCGTTATCGAGGGTGGCGGGGTCGCCAGGGCGCATCCGCTTGAAAAATTCGATCAAGGCCGCTTGGGCAACGGTAATTCCCCCGCTGGTGTCCCATTCTGGTTCTTGTCTGAGGGTGGATGCGATGAACATCCGGTCGGGGTTGTTATCTACATCTTCAAAAAGGCTTAGGATTTCTTCATCCGAACCCTCTTTGAGCGGGGAATCGGCCAAACCATCATCTACAGCGGCTAAGGCGCGGAGGAAAATGGTGACAGGAATGGTGCGTTTTCGATTGAATTTCAGGGTCAGGTAATCGGTTTTACGCGTTTCGAATTCCATCCAAGCGCCACGATCTGGGATCAGTTTCGCGGTGGCGAGGGGGCGCCCAGTGGCCCGATCTAAGGGGGCTTCAAAGTAGACGCCGGGGGAACGAATCAACTGGGAAACTACCACCCGTTCGGTCCCGTTGATGATGAACGTACCTTTTTCAGTCATTTCCGGGAAATCCCCCAAGAAGATATCTTGTTTGATGGGTTCCGGGACATCTGGGCCGGCAAGCAAGACAGAGACATATAAGGGACTGGCAAAGGTCAGGTCCCGTTCAACACATTCTTCAACAGTATTTTTAGGTTCCCCAAACCAATAGGTGAGGCTCCATTGTTCGGAAATTGGATCTCGGCTGGGGAAATATAACTTCATCCCCTTGTTGTAGGATTCAATGGGGGAAACCTCGTGGAATAAATCAGATAGACCTTCTTTCTTTAATCGTCCAAAGGATTCCAATTGAACTTTAATAAGATTTGGTAAGGGCAGTGCGACGGAAATACGGGAATAAGACTTGGTGGGCAACAAGTTTGCCATTATGTTTCTCCATGCGGATGAAAACATCCGACAATCTGAGGACTTAAACGAGAACACCCCTTGACCGTCCGTCAAGTAGGCAAGGTTTGATTATATCTATTACATTGTATCTGGTCAAGAAAGATTTCGGGGAGTTTTACAAATTACTATTTGACGTTGTGTGTTTAGGAGAGTAAGATGTCCGTATCTCAGGTTGGTCGGGAGATCGCGGCAGGAAACTGTCGAGGAAAGTCCGCACTCCATAGAGCAAGATGTCGGGTAACGCCCGGGGTGAGGTAACTTACCGGATAGGGCCACAGAAACAAGTAGCGCTCCCCCTTTGTGTCCTCTCTTTGTGAGAGTTGCATGGGAGGAGGGTCATAGTGAAAAGGTGGTGTAAGAGACCACCGGCGTAGATGGCAACATTTACGGCCAGGTAACCCCCTTCTGGAGCAAGGTCAAGCAGGGACAAGGTGCGGCTCGTACCGTTTGAGTTCCGGGTAGACTGCATGAGGTAGATTGAGAAATTTATCCTAGAGAGATGATCTCCGGCGGATGCGTTCATTGGACGTGCCCGTGCACAGAATGCGGCTTATAGGCTGGCCTGAGATAAAAAGAGCAACCCTTGATTGGTGTTGCTCTTTTTTATTGCGAATAGAACTTAACGTTTAGAAGTTGTCATTCAACCCGCAAAACAACTTGCTTGCTCTTTCGCGGGAAACGTCGTAAAAATTTTGTAACGCCTCTGCCTGGGTTGAGTGTCTCCCGAAGTCATCCCGTCATTCAAAAACCGTGACCGTTCAGATATATTTGGAGAATTCCCGAAAAAGGATGGACATTCCCCGTCCATCCTTTTTTTAGGACTTTCTTCTCTCGACTGAACCATTCCAAATACCTTTTTGGGGCTACCTGAATGCACGGGATGGGAACTCGAATTTTTGATAAACGAGAATCTTATGTTTGAAAACCTCTCAGAACACCCCATAAAAGGTCGCGTCTCTGTGGACCAAATGCTACGCACGACGCAACAGCATCATGTCCAATTGAGCCAAATGGCCGATCAAAAGGCCAGTTTGCTCTTTGGCATTGAAGCTTTGATTCTTACCATTATCATGCGTGATATTCTCACCATGAACCTTTCTTATTGGGCAATCGTTCTTGCGTTGGCGATTTTAATATCGGTTATTTTTGCTTTATTGGCTGTGATGCCCAGTATTCACCCACCTAAATATGATCCAAAGTATCCCGATTGGCTGTTTTTTTCTTCATTCGCACATCTGAGTCAAGATGCCTACATGGAAAGAATGTGGAAGATTTGTCAGGATGACGCCCTGGTTTACGAGGCCATCATGCATGATATTTACAACCTGGGTCAAGTCCTTTATTTTAAAAAGTACCGATTTTTGAGGATCAGTTATCTCATTTTTCTTTCCGGCCTGATCGTGGCATTTTTAATTGCCATTCTTGAGAGTGCTATCCTTTAGTTTTCAACCAACAATAGCTCAATGTCATCCAGATAGATTGTTCCTGAAAAACCTTCTACAAAATGAAGTGCGAACCCTGTCACGTAATCATAAAAAGGATCATCCACCAAGGTGTCGTCAAAAGTAGGATCAAACACCAACTCATCTAATAAAATTTCGATTTGCACCCATGTATTTGTCTCAAGTAAACGATTCAACCCCAGGCCATACATCCGTTTCCCCGAAAAAGTGTCAAGGTTCACCGTGGCAGAAGTGTCATTTCTAACCCAATAGAAAACGTTCGTACTCCCTAAGATTTCGACTAACAGTTGATCGACATCCAGTTCTGTTTCGCCCGTATTAAGCCAAAAATTCAAGCTAATGGTTTGTTCATGCAAATATCTGTCGGGGGAGGTTGAAAGGACCTTAAATGTCAGGTGCTCATCTTCCTGCCCAGTCACGGATAATGACACCGCGCCCGTGTTGGCAAGCGTATCCGTTTCGGTAAAGGTCATCCCACTGCTGGCTTCTAGTCCCCAATTTAAGTTAAGGGCTTCATCAAACACCACCGTCAATTCCTGATTGACTTCTTCAGGAAAAACGGGAGATAAAGCCGTAGGGGTTGTTTCAAGGGAGACTAAAGGAGAAATTTCTGTTGGCAATGTCGGGAGAGAGGTCTTGGGCGCAAAAATAGGGTGGGTGGTTGGCGATGGATACACCATAGGGCGCGTAGGCACATCGTTTGTCGGTGTACAGGCGGAGAGGGCAGAAAGAAAAAAGAGGGGTAATAAAAAAAATCGAGAAAACATGTCATCCGCACGAAGCCTCAAAAATTATATATCGGAAGATAGCCTAAGCCAGCGGTTCCTTTATTTTGATCACTTTTGCCGGGATGCCCACCACCGTTGCCCCGTCCGGGACATCGTGAATTACAACCGCATTCGCGCCGATTACGGCATTATTTCCGACCCGAATGCCTCCTAAGATTCTCGCCCCCGCCCCGATGAATACATTATCCCCAATCTCGGGGAAGGCCCACTCATTTCGCATCCCAATCGTAACCGAGTGGATGATCGTACAGTTTTTGCCAATTCGCTTGGGAGAAATGACGCTTCCAATAGGATGGGCCATATAAAAGCCGCCCCCAATGTCTGTTCCAGGGCTAATTTCCATTCCATATTTGCGAAAAAGCAGGCGATATACAAACCCCTTCACCAAGGGAACCCGCTTGGAAACCAACCATGAACCCACCCGAAACCACAACATCGCCCGCAAAGGCAGGTGGTGATAGAGCATTTTCAAAATTCCCAGCCAAGTGAGATCAGAAAGGGGGGCGACTTGTTGGGGAATTACCCAACGTGCGGCGTCTTGTGCAAACCGGTCAAACATGATTTTGTCTCCCATTTAGATATGGAGAAGCAACAGGTTTTCCAGCAAGACCTTCAAGGAAAAACTGCTTTCCACCTAATTCGTCAGCGATACCCTGATAATGATATAGATTAAAAAGACTGCTACAAGCTAAATGCGGGAAAAAAGGGACATTTAATGTGTGCCCGATTTGCATCATTTGTTTCAACCCCAAGGTAATCCCTTTGCTCACGGTAGGTCGATCAAGGCACCCTTGAACTAACATACGGATAAAAGGGTGGCGATTGTAAAACTCGCGAAAAATAGTCGGCAATAACCAATGATTACCCTTCTGATAGGTAAAAATCACATCATTGCGCCCATACGCATATGGAATTGCCAGCCAGGATTGAAAGCTTCGCTCCTCATAATGGTAGCCAATCGCCTCCGGACAAAACAGAAAACGAACCCCCATCTCCTGCAACCGATAGGCCAATTCCACATCTTCTGCGCGGCGAAAGATGGGATCGAAGCCCCCACTCTCTAAGAGGATGGAACGCGCGAGGGAGGTGTTCCCTGTGTAAAACTGGCGAGCAGTGGCCGCCCATGTGCCGTTGAGCATCGCCTGGTACTGCGCCGTCAGCTTTTCTTGACTCCATTTCACCCACGGGGGGAAACGGACCCCGGCTGGCGCTAACATCGGGCCAATGACAACCACTCCCGCCCCTTCCCGGGTATGAACCCGGAGATGTTCGGCGATCAACTGAGGTACGGGCATCACATCATCATCAATAAAAAGAATGAGCTTTCCGTTAGCCTCTTGAACACCGTGATTTCTCGTTGCGGCGACCCCTTGATTCGTTTGAAAAACCGCCTTGAGCATTAAGGGAGTTTGGATTGTTTGCAAATACGCGTTCGTACCATCTGTGGAACCATCCGAAACAACAATGACTTCAAATTGGTCCAGTGGGAAAGTCTGCTTTTCGAGACCCTCCAAGACGCGTTGGAGTTGCGATAAACGGTTAAAGGTGGGGAGAACAACGCTTACGGAGAGCATAAAAAAATACAGATCATTAAAAATAGCGAATCACTTTGGCCGGCACCCCCACGGCTAACGCGCGCGGAGGAATATCCTTTGTAACGACACTCCCCGCCCCAATCACACTCCCTGCCCCAATCGTGACACCCCGCAGAACAATGACACGTGCCCCCAGCCAGACATTCTCTTCCAAGATAATCGGAGCCGACTCCGGGCGTTCATTGCGCCGTTCGGGTTCCAGGTGATGAAAGTCATTATCCATCAAAATACAGTAGGTCCCAATGCTACAAGCAGGGCCAATTTGGACCAGTTTGGAGGCACTGATCGAACACCCATAATTGATGTAAGCGGCTTCCCCGATTTCCAGCGTTCCGCCAGCGGCTACTAATTCCAACGGGGTAATGGTCGAGATCAGTTGAACGCGATCATGAATGATCATTTTTCCCCAATTGGAGATTGCAGGTTTGCCCCACAAACGAACTTTTTTGCCGACAACATTTGCATGACGCAAACACCAGCGTGCCCATAAAGCGGCTGAGCCATTTTGGTAGAGCCATTTTAAACTTCTCATCATTTGGGCTGGATGGAATTCATCGGTGTTTCAGAGGGGGGTAATTGACGTATGACTTTAGCAGGAACCCCTGCAACCATTGTGTGGGGAGGAACATCTTTTGTGACAACTGCGCCCGACGCAATAATGGCACCCGGGCCTACGGTTATCCCTGGCAGAATCACAACTCGAGCACCCACCCAGGTGCCATCCCCTATGTGAATGGGCGCAAATGTACTGGAACCAGCACGCCGTTCTGCGGAGCCTACCACATGGCTAGTTGTAAGCAACAACACTTGATGCCCCAAGCCGACCCGATCCCCAAGGGTAATTGTAGCGCCAAGATCAAAGATACATCCTATATTGATCCAACACCCTTCGCCTATCACCAAGCGTTTATACAAATCCCCACTCCCATAAATTTGTACTGTGCCCCAAAACACCGACTCCCGCCCAATCCGAAACCCGATCAAACGCAAAATTTCTGTTCTCAAGCGACTCCCGACATAGGCGGGTAAAAAGAATATTAACACCTGGGCCAAAAGCAACCGCAGGTGCAATTGATCCAATTCTTGCAAAAGTACACGCACTAATTTATTCATTCTTGTCACGATGAATTAAGAAACAGAATTGTGCCAACTATGCACGGCGTCTACAGTCCGAAAGCCTTTGGGAGAAATTGAAGGAATTCTTGTTGGGAAAATCCGTTGTAGGAAGTACGTTCCATCCCCTGTCCAGAACCGATCCCGAAAAGTTGGTCGTTTTCTAAAGGCCGTCCCAGGTGAAAAATCATCCGCCCTTCACTGGGGCGTGCGCGAGCAAACAATGCGGCCATCTTTTGCGTTGCCAACTTACTTAAACGGAAGCCAAAAGTCAATTGGTGATAAAAAGGAACAAGGCTGAGTGGCTCATCCGTTTTGTTGCGTTGCGGTTTTTCCATGAAGATGAACACCTTTTTTTAAGAATTTAGGTTCTACCGTTTTGGGGTAAAGTGTTCGAAATTTTTAAGGGGGTGGAGGATTTACATCCCTCACCCCCTTAAATTTTCGGTTTCTTTCAGTATATTCCTGGTAGAGCCAGTTTTCTGTGCTGAACCAAGTAGTTTCGCATTATCTATCATTTTCGTCGAGAGCAAAATAGGTAAAAGGGGATGGTTGTCGATGAGAAGATAAATTGACCTGTTGTACACTTTGTTTTTTATAGGTAGGTGCGATGCGAAAGATCACACTGAGGACCCCCATCATCGTTCCAAGATAGATCATACTCTGGTTATCCCAAGACATATCCACATAGGCGTAAACAAAATGCATGATGATGTATAAAACCCCCGTTAAAGTGACGGCACTTAATTCGCTGGAGGGGAGTAGCATGAGGGCACGCAGTCCCATAATGATGGAAAGCCCGGTCAAAAACAATAGGGAGATAAATCCCCCTATCCCCGTTTTTATCCAAATCCAGATAATCGAATTATGAATGATGTATTCCCACCAAACGAAAAAGCTAATATCAGGGAGGGGAACAATGAAGACAAGTTTTTGACCGAAGCCAATCCCGGTTAGTGAAGAATTGCGAATATTAAAATGTGCATTAATATTCTCAAGGAGGCGATAAAAATTGGAGCGCTGATCCTCAATACTTGCCTGATCCTCTGCAATCACGGACTTGATGGCTTGGGCAGGCAAAGCCAAAGCCCCACTTTGATTCCAAAAAATTCCTATATAAAGGAGCGCAAATACAGCAATAGGAGGCACAAGCAACATAAACAGTTTGCGATTTTCCTTTAACAAAATGATGGACATTAAAAATAGGGCAATCGCAATTGTAAGAAAAGCCGCCCGACGTTGCGCCGCCAAATACATGATCAAAACAGGAAAAACCATTAGCGGAAGGAGGAGCCGCTTAAACGGAGAAGTCTTATATAACCAAACAGAGCCCATATAAATAAAAAACGTGTTCAGATGAATAGCGGCGGAATGTTCCCCCATGGCATCCAGCAAACCCAAATCTCCTTTTACAACCACAAAATAATAGATACTTCCATTGATGCTTTCAAGAAATAGTGCGATCATAATTAACCACATCAGGTGGTTAATATGTTTACTACTGGAAAATAAATTATTTGTTAGCAGTAACATCAAGGGAAGATAAAAAATCGGGCGTGATTCCCACAAAGCGACAACCATACTGCCCCCCCGGGCAATTCCGTAAACCAAACCAAACGCAATGAAAACGAGAAAAACAAAAGCCGAATTCGTGGCCCAACTGGAAATGATCCGGAAATTATGCTGAAAAGCGCCTCGTATCCACCAAGCCGCCACAGTAAGGACAAGGTAACATTCCATGGGGCTGATGATTAACGCATCGTTGAGATACATCAAAGATTCGCGACTCGAAAAATTTTTATTAAAGGGATACCATATCGAAAGAAAGCCATCTCCCGCCAAGGCAAAAAAAACGATCAGATACACGCCATAGCGAGGTTGATACACAATTAACACGGCCCCAACAAGATAAATCAACCATGCAATAATTGCAGGATTAGGGCCGAACAGGAGAAAATATAAAGCTAGGAGACTCGTTAGTCCGAATAAAGCCAGTAGCCAAAGGGCCGTCACCCACCCATTCCTGCGTGCGCGCACAATCGCCGTGGGAAATAATACGTGATCCTGAAAACTATCAAGCATCATAAGCCACACTCGTAACTACTACAACTTCGCGAACACGAAATAAACCGTACATAAAAATAGACTGGCAAGAATCAGAAAATAAACATGCCAGGACAGGGGGCGATGCCCAAAAAAGACTCCCCAAATAAAACAAGCTATCAAAAACAACAAGAAATACGTCATTTCATTACTGCTGGGGAATGAAATCCAAAATCCATTTGGGGGTATGCCACTTGACTTGATTCAACATTGTGCCGACCACCGGAAGGTGGCTGATCTCATCCAACGCGAGGCGTACATTTTCAATGGAAGTGACCCCGTGTCGGAGAATCAAACAGCAGGCGGCGGCTTGGGAGGCAAGGGGAACAGCTTCATTGGTCGAAAGAATTGCGGGTATATCCAAAATTAAGTGATCGAAGCGTTCACTCAAGTATTCAATCGCCGTATTAAAAGTAATCCCACGCGAAATGGTGGACCGAAGGTCAAGCTCTAAATCCCCTGCGGGAAGAATAGATAAATTGGGCATGGAAGTATGGATCAGGGCCTCTTCCAACTTGAATTGTCCAGTGAGGACACTCGCTAATCCACCTGCCCGATAATTTTCCGGGAGTTCTGTGCTCGGCCACCACCAATTCAGTTCAACGACACAAAAACTGGAATGTAAATCTTTTGCCAAGGTGGCGCCCAAGGCCCGGGAAAGATACGTGACCCCTTCCTGGCGTAACGCCGAAACTAAAGCCAGTTGTGCGGGAAACGGTTCCGTCCGACACATGCGGTTATACATATGGCGCATATTTTCCACAACCGCTTCCGGAAAAGTCAACCAGGGTTGTCCGTCCGAGGTCGCCACCAGAATAGGAGTCGTGTGAGGTTTAAGGGATTCTTTTTTGCGGAATTTTTGGAACATAATTTTTCACCAAACTATTCTAAATGGCAAATGTGCTCATTCACACCAACCTCTTGAATTTTCAAACGCACTTAATGCTTCAGACAAGAAGCGCATCCCCCGAATATGGAGGAAATGTAAGTACTCCACACATCTTTTGAGTGGGAACTTTCTCTCTTTGCTGACCCGTTACGATCGTTCAATTTCCTTTTCAAGAGGAATAATTTCTTCATCTGTGGGGTAAACTTCTGGCATGGTCTGCTGATGCCCATTGGGGGATAAAGCCATTGAAGCAGGCTGTTCCAAAAGTTTTTGCTTAGCATTTTTATTTGCGGCTTCTTTTTTCTGCCGCCGAGTTAATTTGTGGGATGAAGTTACATCAGGAATAGATGCGAGCACCGCGAGCTTCACCAGATTATGGACATCGACAGGAAAGCGGAAACTACGATCTAATAAAGCGTTTCCGCCGATCCCAATAACACTTAAAACAACCCCAACAATCACAAACACCCCGATCTCAATCGCCGTAGTTTTGAGGGATGACTCAGGCTCAGTGGGAATAGTAGGGCTGTCAATCAGAATATAGGTTTGAGATGAATTACTCTCTACTTGTGCAAGTGCCAGGCGAGAATTTTCAACATTATCAAAAGCCTTTGCATAACGAGAATTCGCTTGTTGAAGTTCAGATTGGAGCCGCGCAATTTCCATGCCTTGCAACTCTGGACGATCGCCACGCGCAGGGGCCGGGTTCATTTGCAGGTAATTTTCTAATTTTTCACGCGCACTCTCAAGATCAATTTTGTAGGTTGCAAGCAAACCTTCAAAAAACGTTAACGCGGTTTGGCTTTCAACACGGTCAGAGTTAATTTTCCACTGCTTATAATTATCAATCGTCGCGGAAACAAGCTGATAAGACAGTAATGGATCATCGTAAGAGGCCCCAACTAAAATCTGATTATTTCCGAGGGGGGTAGCCCAGACGGCCTTCCGCACCCCATCAATCGTATCATTGACCGTTGCCGTATTCTCGCTCATCTTGCTTTCGAGATTTGTTTTCTGAATAATCGCCCGAATAAAAGCATCCGTCCGCATCAAATCCATAAGTTCAGTTGCCGTATCTTGTGCGGGTGTATTATAGGAATAACCTACATCTCTGACAGAAGTGAGTTGCGCAAGCAAAGATTCTTTTTGCACATAAATCACTCCCTCAGCGAGATAAGCAGGCTCTTTAAGGAATAAATAAACCCCACTCATTACCGTCATCAAAACCACAGGAATCACATATAACCAACGATGATGAAAATAACTTTCTAAAACACGCAATAAAACCAAACGAAACATGATTTATTCTCCGTCAGGATACCGTCTCTGGTAAGGAGTTGTTTACCAGGGAAGATCTGCCGCATTCGTTCTGACGCTTTTAAGCACGCATAACAACTGCAGTCAGCCCTCCCCCCTTCAATTCATACTTAGGGGCTGTAAAAGTATAAGTCCGCGTTTTCCGCTCGCCCCGGATTTGGCAATCGCACCGGAGCGATCTACGAAATTATTCTTTTACAAGCCCTTAGCGAACTTCCAGATTCAGTTTCTGGATTATCAAACATATGCTCAATTTGACACTGGGCCATAAGTCTTGTTAGCCCGAAGCGTTAAATCTTCTGGACTTCATAGGCAGAGACCCGAGTTATGACCAGGTTGGGATACGGACATATTCCAACCTTCGCCAAATTCGGAATCTTTCCCACCCCAAACCGAAAAGCTAAAACCTGCTATTCATCACTCATCCAAATGCTCATATCCCGAACATGCCAGGGACTGGCCCACCCGTTCGCTCCTTTAAAGCGAACACTGGAAAGTCCAGCAGGGATAGGCATCCAATAAGATTGGAAGGTTCCAGAGTCAAAGGGTTGTGCGACAGCTTGTCGAGTAGCAGACACCCAAGTCACCCCATTATCAAAACTGACTTGGATGTTCGTGCCAATCGCGGTAAAACGAAGATAGGCATTTGAGGGCGACACAGAATTAAAAGAGACTTTGTTGGATGGCAAGGTTGCATCCACATATCGCTGGGTCGCCTGGATCATCGTAAATTTTTGCGCTGGATCAATGGTCACATTATCCCAATGCCAGGTGTTTGCAAAACAAGTTGGCAGAGTACAATCTTTCGTTGGATTATAAGAGTGATGCCCTAATTGAAGTACAGCTTTGTTCCAGTCTAATGGGGGACTGATGTCTGTGTCTACCCACCAAAAGTTATAGTCTGGCATCCCAAACATGAGATGATTCTGGCTGATGCGTAATTCAAACGTATCCCGGCGGGTTGCACTGGGTTCAAGGAAAGAGTCATAACTGACCCACCACAGGCCATCCAATTGTGCCGTACTGAAATTTCGTATCACAAACGCATTAAAACTAGAGCTACTTCCAAAAAGCGAAAGATGTACAGCCCGGCTAGGTTCCCCACTCAAATCAGGTAACCAGTCCTCCAACGGCAATTGTAAATTATTCTCATATGGCGTAAGCCAGACATCTATCCAATCCCGATAAGAAGTCCGTAATGTTGAAACATCAAAGGTAACCACCGCTTGTTTCTCAGAAAAATCCACCAAATAATCAGGCGTCAAATAGATGACACCATAACCAACATCATTAATCCCTGTCATGATATGGTTTTTGCAGTTGAAAACCGCATCGGCATAAGACGAGATGGCATGGGTCGCAGGAGGGGAATCACAAGCCGTTCCATGCGCGGCATTCATCGGGTTATAAGTGTAAAACTTGCTAACATCTCGCGAATGGATAGTCACATCCCATTGGGGTGAACTCCAGGGCGTTGGAATATCCGGCGAACCATCGAAAGATTCCCAAAAACCAACACCGTTTTTTACAAGTGGCAAATAATTAAAATTCACCCCACTTCCCCAAAGCGCTTCCAATGGGCGTGTATAAATCTCATCCACAGAACACATGTCTGTTTGTCCCGCGCTCGTCAGCGTGAGCGTTTCTCCAGGTGTAAAAGCTTGTGCTTTTCCCTGATCAATGAGTTGATAAACTCCTGCCACCCCTAGAGCTATACCTAAGAAAATTAGAAATCTCGGAAATTTACGCATACGACACATATCTCACTACTGAAAAGAAAATTCCCCAAATATTTGTAACTGCTCAAGCTAAGAGAGGAAACTCCCCAATAAAACGGTAAAAGGGGGATAAACACCCCCCTTTTACCGTTTTTTTCGGGCTAATCCCTACCCTGGCCGAATAGTTACAAATATTCACTTATTTTACCCCCACATCCAAATGAAAAGAATGATTTTTTAGGGGTCTCTGGAAATCGGCGTGAAGGTTTCCAGATTTCGGAAAATTTGGGGATTGTCAAGGAAAGGCTGAACAAATAGTTTACCGACAAGGGGACACGTAGGGAAGGTCCTCCCCACATATTCTCTTGTCAGGTATTTATCCTATTCTTGACAATTGCAGATTTTCGGGAATCTGCCTACCACGAGAGCATCAATATAGGACAATAGGCGTTTCAAAACAAAACCGCTGGGCGAATAGCCCAGCGGAATGATCAACCCACCGTCAAAATCAGGTTATTTCCAACGTAAATTCTCGTCCAATTTTCCGGTTTCAAGCAAATGCTTAATCCGCGAAATCCGCCGGTAACGCGGCCCTTCAAAATCGTTCACATCAATTTCTACGCGTTTGTACGCCTCATATAATTGTTGTGCCCCTTTACGGACATCCCATTGAGGTTGGAATTCAGGGAGCGCCTTCGCAATCTTACTGCAATCGACACGATAGTTTCGCTGATCGGGGCTGGCCCCCTCCGCAAAATCCACCTGACTCCCCGTCACCACCTCTGCCACAATCTCGGCCAAATCGCGAATCTGATAATTCTCCTTCGTTTGCCCAACATTGAACGACTGATTATGAACTACCTCGCGTGGTGCATGAAGGGCCGCAATGAAACCCCGCGACATATCCTCCACATGGACCAGTGGTCGCCAGGGTGTGCCATCACTTTTTAACAGCACCCGCCCGGTCGTAAATGCCCACGCCGTCAAATTATTGACCACAATATCAAACCGCAACCGGGGCGAAACGCCATAAGCCGTCGCACTTCGCATAAATGTTGGGCTAAAATCGTCATCGGCCAGTTTCGCCACATCCTGCTCTACCAACACTTTGGACTTACCATAAGCCGTAATGGGGTTAACTTCAGAAGTTTCATCCATAAAATCTTCCCCAGCCGCACCATAATTACTGCAAGAAGACGCAAAAATGAACCGCTGAATCCCAGCCTCTTTCGCGAGCTTTGCCAAACGAACCGAAGCCTGGTGATTAATATCATAGGTCAATTCCGGGTTAATATCGCTCAGCGGATCATTAGAAAGCGCGGCGAGATGGATAATCCCCTCAATCCCATCCAAATCTCGGCTCTCTAATTCACGAACGTCTTTTCTCAGCTCAACTAGGCCTGGAGTTTCTACTTCCGGCCCAAAGGTAGACCCTTCATACAAAAAGGTATCCACGCCAACCACTTCATGTCCAGCCGCAACAAGCATCGGAGCCATCACACTCCCGACATAGCCATGATGTCCAGTCAATAATACACGCATATAAACCTTCCTTTTTAAAGTGAAAAGCCTATCTCTGCTTCTCACATCGTTTACAATTACCAACTCATCTATATTGTACATTCAAAATTTAAGTTCCACTATTTTTAATAGTACCATTACCTCATAAAGGAACAATTAATCCTTAAACATTACAGAAAACCCATTGTTATACTAACGCGCCAATCTTTTTGAAGAATTTCAAGAAAAACATGTTTACTGCCATCCATGCTGTTCTGTTGCTTCCCTTATGCTTATTCACCATCCTTGCCGGATATTTATTAATCCTGACATTTGCCGCGACAAAAGCCGCACACACAACCCCCATCCCAGAGAAAACACCCCCCCACCGCTTTCTGATTCTCATCCCCGCCCATAATGAAGAGCGCCTGCTCCCCTCTGTGCTCGAAAATCTTTCCCAGCTAGATTATCCCCGATCCCAATACGAAATCCACGTCGTCGCGGACAATTGCACCGATCAAACAGCGACCGTAGCCCGCCAGGGTGGGGCTATCGCACACGAACGCAGTGACCTCACCCAAAGAGGCAAAGGCTTTGCCCTCGAATGGCTTCTGAAACGCATTTGGGAAGCGAAAATTCCCCACACCGCCCTCGTCATCTTAGATGCAGACACCGTCGTCTCCCCCAACTTCCTCCGCGTGATGTCTGCTCGGCTCTCCACCGGGGAACAAGTCATCCAAGCCTACTACGCCGTTCGCAACCCCACCAGCACCTGGGCGGTAAGTATTCGGTATATTGCCCTCGCCGCCATTCACTACCTCCGCCCCCAGGGCCGGATGGTCTTAGGCGGTTCCGCAGGTCTGAAAGGCAACGGCATGGTTTTTGCCGCGGACGTGATGAAAAAACATCAGTGGACCGCACACCTCACCGAAGATATCGAATTTCACATGCAACTCATCCTGGCAGGCGGGCGGGTGACCTTCGCCCCGGATGCTGTCGTCGAAGCAGAGATGCCAGACACCCTCAAAGGCGCCCAAACCCAAAATGCCCGCTGGGAACGCGGGCGGACAGAAATGGCTCGTCTTTACATCCCCTCTTTATGGCGTGAGGCTCGAAAAGCTTTAGGCGCACACCAACCCCGCCGCACTTTTTTATTATTGGACGCGATTGCCGAACACCTCATTCCCCCCTTTTCAATTTTTATTGCCGCAAGTGTATTTTTCTACGTGCTCGCTATGCTCATTCCCCCAGGAAATATAACCTTCTTCAAAACGACTAATTTATGGCTGGGAACAGGGATCATTTTGGGACAAATCATTTATACTTTTACCAGTTTAGCGCTGGTTCACGCCCCCCGCAAAATATATACCGCCCTGCTTTATGCCCCTATTTTTGTCCTTTGGAAAATCGGCGTATATCTCAAAATATTTTCAAAAACAGACCAACGTGAATGGGTACGTACGACCCGCAACGAACCATAATCCCTCAACCCTCATGACAAACGCTCCCTCTTCCACCCGCGCGGATTCCCCGCCTCCAACAGAAGAACCAAACGCTCAAACCAGGGGAAACCTCAATCTGCCCCTCTCTTCAATGACCGAAGATGAAAAAGCCGCCCGGATGTTGGAAATCTTCTCAGAGCGTCGGTTTGAGCGCGCCCGCACGATCCAACGCCTGCGTCTTCGTTTGTTAACCTGGGTTATCCGTACCAAAATTCGCACAAGCCTGAAGCGCGCCTTAGACATTGTCCTGGCCTCCATCGGCTTGCTCCTCCTCTCCCCCTTTTTGCTGTTTATTGCCATAGCCATCAAGCTCGATTCCCCGGGACCGATCATTTTTAAACAAGTGCGCATCGGGAAATGGGGCAAACCATTTTACTGCTACAAATTCCGTTCGATGTTTATCGATGCCGAAGCACGCAAAGCCGAGTTAATGGCAGAAAACGAAGCCGACGAGATCGTTTTTAAAATGAAACATGATCCGCGTGTGACTCGGGTGGGACGTTTTATTCGCAAAGCCAGCATCGATGAATTTCCTCAGCTCTTCAACGTCCTCAAAGGCGAAATGAGTCTGGTAGGGCCGCGTCCCCCGGTGCCTATCGAAGTCGTGCAATACGAATTTGAAACCATGTTTCGGTTGGATGCGGTGCCCGGCATCACAGGCCTACAACAAGTCTCTGGGCGGAGTGACCTGAGTTTTAAACGGTGGATAGAATTGGATTTACAATATATTGCCGAACAGAGTTTACTCAAAGATATTGAAATTCTCCTCAAAACCATCCCTGCTGTTTTATCGGGCAAGGGTGCCTATTAAACGCAAAAAATGCGGAAACTCATCATTATTTTATGCACGCCGATTGATAACCTGAACATGCAGGAGGCCCTCGCGCGCATTGAAGAATTCATCGCCGAAGGAAGAAAAACCGGAAAAACCCATCAAATTGCCACAGTAAATGCGGATTTTGTGGTGAAAGCCCTGACCGATCCGGAGTTACGCCAGCTTTTACAAGAAGTAGATATGGCAACGGCAGATGGGATGCCCTTGGTTTGGGGCGCGCGATTATTAGGAACGCCGTTGGAAGAACGCGTCGCAGGCGCGGATATGGTCCCCGCCCTCGCAGAATTATCCGCCCGCAAAGGGTTCTCGATGTTCTTTCTTGGCGCCGCCCCGGGAGTCGCCACCCGCGCGGGGGAAATCCTACAAGCCCAATACCCCAACCTGAAAATTGTCGGTATCCTCTCCCCTCCCCCCAGTTCCGTTTTGGATATGGATCACGCCATTATTGAAAAAATCAAAACAGCGAAACCTGATATTTTGCTCGTGGCCTTTGGCAATCCCAAACAGGAAAAGTGGATCGGCATGTACGGGCGAGAGTTGGGTGTCCCCGTCATGATCGGGGTGGGCGGAACCTTCGACTTTATTGCAGGCCAGACCAAACGCGCCCCTCTTTGGATGCAGAGAAGTGGCCTGGAATGGGTGTTCCGCTTGGCGCAGGAACCAAAACGCTTGTGGAAACGCTACGTGGTCGATTTGACCGCGTTTGGTTGGTTTTTTGTGCGGCAATGGTGGTTCACGCGCGGGCAGGGGCTTCCCTCCCCACTCTTGCCCCAAGCAGATATCATGATCATTGATCAAACCGCCGTTTTGAATGTCGTGGGCCGAATAGATTTCAGAAGTAGCAGTACAATTACCCTTCAAGGTCACCAGGCTTTAGAGATTACCCCTCATCTGATTATCAATCTTGAAAAGACGGCATTTTTAGATAGTACGGGGGTGGGGGCACTGGTGGGACTTGCCAAACGCGCCCGCGATGCAGGTGGGCAAATGAAACTGGCCGCTGTCCCGGAACCAGTGATGAAAACCCTAACGATGCTACGTCTCAACCAATTTTTTGAATTTATAAAACGAATCGAAGATGGCTTGGGGCACGCCAAAGCAGGGGATACCCCATCTACCAAACCAGCGCCTGAGCGAACAGGCAAATGGCACATTTATCGTGTGCCGCGCCGATTTGATGCCGAAACCGGGCCAGAAATTACTGAAGCATCTTCTACTCGTCTGCACGAAACAGGGCATTTGATTTTAGATTTTACCGAGACGACTTTTTTGGGAAGTGCCGGATTGGCCGCTCTGTTAAATATCAATCGCCTTGCACAAGAAAAAGGGGGCGCGCTCCGCATCTGTGCTTGTTCAGAAGATGTCAGCCAGGTTATTCGGATGGTGCGCTTTGATAAGGTGTTGTCGATTCATAAAGATATCGCGTCCGCTACCGCGGATTGATCAATATTATTTCTATGCAGGCGATTATTCTTGCTACCAGCGAAACCGGCAGGTTGAGACCGTTATCGGAATCCCTGCCCACGGGGATGTTTCCCATTTTAAACCGTCCCATCATGGTGGGGGCGATTGAACAACTTGCCCAACAAGGAATTAAACAGGCGATTGTGAGTCTGTATCATTTGCCCGGCAGTATTGAGGCTTATTTTGGAACCGGACAAAGATGGAATCTTACCCTCGAATATACGCTTCAACGGGAATCCTGGGGCAGTGCAGGCGCGCTCAAATGGGCGGAAAATTTATTGACAGAAACTTTTCTCGTCCTGCCCAGTGATCAGGTTTTCGAAATGGACCTCCGCGCGCTGGGGGAGTGGCACGCCGCCCGCGGGAGTCAGGCGACCGTGGTCATTCACCCCCGCGGAACCGGGGCAGGCATTTCGGTTGACTCAAACGGACGGGTAACAAGCATCAATCCAGATAACGGGGCCGCGGCATCTTCCGGGATCAGTACGGGGATTTTTTTGTTGGAACCAGGGGTACTTTCCCACATCCCCGCCCGCACAACCTGGGATATTGCTACTGACCTTTTGCCCCATCTCCTTCGCGAGGGGATCGCGGTATATGCGTATTTCCTACCCGAATTTTGGCACCCGATATCTTCTTTTCTGGATTATCAAGCGGCTCATTGGAATTACCTGGAACATTTGGAGGCTGAAAACCGCGCACAGAACCGCCCCATACACCCGGAGATTGCCTTGCGTGCCCGCCAGGTGGCGCGGGGGATTTGGGTGGGACGAAACACGCTCATTCACCCAACCGTGCGCTTTTCCCCACCCGTGTTTATCGGGGAGAATAGCTTTGTGGGGCGGGATGTAGAGCTTGGGCCAGAGGCGATGCTGGGGTCTAATGTTTTGGTGGATGATGGGGTAACGGTTGTCCATAGTACGGTGTTGGATAATACGTACGTGGGGCAGTTTGTGAATGTCAAAAAGAGCCTTGCCAGTGCAGGGCTTTTAATCGATGTGGAAACCGGGCAGAGTCTCCCGATTGTGGACCGTTTTTTGTTGGGGGAGGCGCGCTCCTTTGAAGTGGAGAGTGTGTTCCAACGTCTTCCCGATACGGTGCTCGCCTTTTTTTTGCTCGTCGCATTGTCTCCGTTTTTGTTTTTTTTGGGCCTGATCGCTTTGTTGTCTAGCGGCAAATTGTTTTCTCGGACCGCACAAGTCCGTTCACAACACGCTTCCACAGAAGCCGGTAGAGAGAATATCGTTTCACGTCAGTTTCAATTACTACGATTTTCTACCCATTTAGCCAATGGTCAAGTCTCTTGGGGAGGAAAATGGTTGAAGAAATGGGAGTTTAACCGGTTGCCTGAGTTGTGGAATGTGTTAATTGGGGACTTAAGGCTCATTGGGGTAAAGCCCCTTTCTGTCGATGACGCGGGTAAAATTACAGAGAAGTGGCAACAAAAACGAAATGAATATGCTTCTGGATTTACTGGTCTCTGGTATATTCAGACGCGTAGCGAAAGTACGCTCGATGAAGTGCTCATTGCGGATGCCTATTATGTTGCAACGAGAACCTGGCGCGAAGATGTGCGCCTGTTTTGGCAAACTATTCCTGCGTGGTGGCGACGTGCCAAGCCATAAATGAGCAAGATCGCGGACGAGGTGTCTCTACGCGATCATCGTTTTGTTGCTTCAAGAACTCTGGTAACTGTTTCAGCCTTGAGCGTCCTGTGCTCTGGCTGAGTACGAACCCAATTAAGTTAAACGGCGCTCCGACAAACCATGGGGTACCCCCCCAAAAAACCAGAAGAGCAAATTAAACAGACGCACAAGGATGCCCAATGGACTTGCAAGCAAAGTCTATCAACCAAATTAAAGTCTTAACCTTAAACGGTCGTTTTGACGCCTTGACCTCTGCGGAGGTACAAACCTGGCTGGAAGATGCAACGAAAGCCAAACCAGCGCAGATTGTGGTCAATTTAGGAGCTGTCACTTTTATTGACTCGACAGCCCTTTCGACGCTAGTGGCCGGGATGAAACGCGCCCGGCAAGCGGACGGAGATTTACGCCTTTGTAAACTCCAACAACCTGTTCGGATGATTTTTGAACTCACTCGTCTGGACAGGGCTTTTGAAATCTTTCCTGGCGAGGAGGATGCCATTGGGGCATTTGGTGTCGCTTAACTGCCATGTTTAGACATATTCTCACCAGAAATCATAGCCAGATTAAATCCATCGCTGAAGCCTGGCTTGCTAGCGGTGCGAATTATTTTGGTATTCTGGAAAATGGCGCGCCCCTCTTTGAGTTTCGCTCCCGCAAAACGGGGGACATTGACCAGTCCTTTCAGGTTTTGCGCGCACCGATTGATCTCAGTACTGCGATTGAATTACGCATCCCAGCTTTTGAAATTCCCGCCGCGGAAGCGCGTTTTCGGGCCGAGACGGACCTTCTGCTCCAAATTATTCGCCTCTCGACCAATTTAGAAGGCTTGACAACCGAGTTGATCGACAGCCAGGATCAACTGCTGGCCATCTACAATCTGACCCAACGTACGCGAAAATATATTGACATTGATAAACTGCTCAAACAACTTGCGCGCGAGACGGCTGAACTTCTCAAAGCGGATAGTGCGTTTGTCGTTTTCGACCTGCCGGGGGAAGACTATTCGGTCGAACATTACCCGGCGCAAATGCTGGATAATTTCTATCTTGATCTCGCTTTTCGGGCAGTCCGCCAAACTGGTCAAGCCTATTTATCGAGCGAGGAACTGCGGACCAAAGCCCTGGTCAATTTCCTGCTGATCCCGATCCAGATTTACGACCAAACCTTTGCGGCGCTGGGATTTACGAAAAAACACAGCGACTTCATGTCGCCTGATCTGAAATTGGCGCAAGCCCTGGCAGAACATGCGGGGGCGCAAATTGACAATGTGATTCTTTATAAAAAGAATCTTGAGCAAATGAAACTGCAAACCGAGATGGAACTTGCGCGTCAAGTTCAGCTCAATCTCCTCCCGCGTAAACCACCGCATATCAGTGGGCTGGATTTGTGGGCCTCTTCCCGCCCCGCGTTGCGCGTCGGCGGAGATTTTTTTGATTTTCACCAGAAGATGGGACACCCTCTTTCGTTCATCGTTGGGGATATTTCCGGCAAAGGGTTACCTGCCGCATTATTGATGTCAATGACACGGACCGTCATCCGCAGTAAAGCCAACGACGCGCCGATTCCTTCTCCGGGAGAGATTGTCTCTCAGGCCAATGAAGAACTCTACGCAGATTTCACCGATGTCAATATGTTTGCGACGGTTTTTGTCGGTCAATACAATCAAACCAGTCACCAATTAACGTATGCCAACGCTGGACATTCCCCAGTGATTTATCGCCCGCTCAATCGTGAAGCGCAATTGTTAGAAGCCGACGGGACCGCCCTCGGTGTTCTTCCCACCAGTTTTTCGCAAGATCACGCCGTGACTTTCCGCCCAGGGGATATGCTCATCATTGGAACCGACGGGCTTAACGAAACGCAAAACGAACAGCAAGAAATGTTTGGCTATGATCGCTTACTTGAGTTAATTAACTCGGTTCCCCATCTACCCGCCGAAGAAATTGGCAAGACCCTCTATGAGGCTGTATCCACTTTCAGTGTCGGCCAACCCCAATTTGATGACCAGACCCTCATGGTCATTAAAGGTGTCTAACACTGATGTCCGCAAATTTTCCTCCCTCTAACTTTGTCCGGGTGTCTATTCCGGCCAATTTAAATTACCTACCCATTATCGGGCCTTGCCTCAACGCCCTACTCAAAGACACCACCCCTCCCCCCCAGGAAGACAACCTCCCCTATTCCCTGGAATTGGCTGTTTACGAAACTTGTACCAATATCGTCCAACACGCCTATCATGATTATGCGGGACGTATCGATCTTGAACTCTCCCTGGAAAAACAACCGCAACGCCTGATCATCGATCTGTATGATACAGGTCGCTCATTCAATATGTCCGCCGTCCCCCAACCCAACCTGGAATTTCCGCAAGAACACGGGTATGGCTTATTTCTCGTTCATCAACTCATGGACGATGTGAGCTACCAACCCGAAAGTGGAAAAAACCATTGGCGTTTGATTAAATATTTGTAATGCTTCTATATCGAGATACCCAATGACAACCGATGCCCCCAAAATTCTTGTAGTGGATGATGAACCTGTCAGCCTGATGCTGTTAGACACCATTTTAAGCCGCAGTAACTTCGCTGTATCCACCGCCGCCAGTGGGATGGATGCCCTCGCTCATTTAAACAAGGAGCCATGCGACTTAATGATTCTTGACTTGCTGATGCCTGACATGGACGGATTAACCCTCCTGAAACAATTACGCGAGGACCCTAAATTTGAAAATCTCCCAATTATCGTCTTCACTGCCGTCAGCCAAAACCGGGTTCGCCAGGAAGCGTTTCAAAAAGGGGCGACCACCTTCCTCACCAAACCCGTCAGTTCGCGTGAATTGACCCGCGTCGTGAACAAATACATCCAACAACCGGTTTGATCGGTTGAAACCTTCATCCTCTGTGCTTATTCACAGCCCCGGTGAACGGGGCTGTCTTTTTTTTTTGGGATTCTCCCAATGTGTCTGAACGGTTAGTCTTTTTATTCATTTTCGCCCTGATCGCTGTTCCAATACTTTTCTGACATTCCCTTCAGGATTTCGTAAGAATTCCCTGATACAGTATAGTCAACTCTTTGGAAGTCCCTCAAAATCCAGGAAAGTCCAACCCCATTCAGCGCATTATAATGACACCCTATCCCCACCCCCGGAGGTATCTGTATGTTTAAAAACATGTTCAATCGTCGAGAACAAGAAGAGAATGTCCGCACGGAAGGTCGCCTCCCACCCGGTCAATCGCTCACCCAAAAATTCCCCGTCCTGCACTACGGCCCGATTCCCCGCTTCGATCCCGCCACCTGGGATTTCCGCATCTGGGGCGAAGTCGAACAGGATGTCCGCTGGACATGGGACGAGTTCAACAAACTGCCCCGCACAAAAATTTTGATGGACTTGCACTGTGTCACCCGCTGGAGCAAATTCGACACCGAATGGGAAGGCATCTCTGTCAAAACCCTGGTGGATGAAGGCCTGATCAAATTAAAACCGACGGCAAAATACGTCGTCGAACACGCCGAATACGGATACACCACCAACATCCCCGTGAACGTGATCCTGCAACCCAACTTTCTCCTCGCCACCCACTTTGACGGAGAACCCCTCAGCCCCGATCATGGGTACCCCTTGCGCGGGGTCATCGGCGCCATCCCTGACCGCAAAGACCTGGCTGATCCCTATCTCTGGAAAGGCGCCAAGTGGATCCGCGGCCTGCAATTCACCCCCAACGACAAGCCGGGATTCTGGGAACAAGCCGGTTACCACAACGAAGCGGATATTTGGAAAGAACAAAGATTCGGGCGAGGATGGTAATTCTTGCCTCAAAAAAGACCTCCGGGTTTATGCCCGGAGGTCTTTTTGAGCATAATTACGCATCCTTGAAGGGAGGCTACCCACCTTCAGGCGTCACCTCAGGATTTGAGAACGGAATCTGCTCGACAGGGAAAGCCGCTTCGATTTCCGCAGTGTAATCTTTGTCCGGGACCCACGGAACCAAATAGGCACCGTAATATTGCCCATCCAGCTCGAAATAGAAATCGCCGAAGTTACGCGGAGTTGCATTAAGAAAAGTGATCAGATCCGGGGCGGAGAGAATGATGGGATTCAAATTCTCAAGCGAGAACACATGCCCGGTGAGAATTTCCGGGTCCAGAGGCCAGGGTTGGACGATTAAATCCGAGGAGCTTGCAAGCAAGCTCAAAAACAACGTCGCTTTTTCCGGCACATACACCTGTGCATCAGGGTGCGTATACGTTCGGAACAGGCCGGTGATCGTTTCAAACGCGGTTTTGTCATTGGCAAAATCGGCATAGATTTTGATTTCGCGAAGCGTGCCATCGGGCTGAATCCCCCGGAGTACCGTGATAGCCGCGTCCATCATGCACAGTTGTTGACCATCTTCCTGATTCATACAAAAATCGGTATGCGATTCCAAAGTCTGAAAACCCGCCTCCATCGCCTGTTGCACCAATGCCAATGTCTCTTCGGGGGATAACTGCACCGCCATCACCTGCATCTGATCGTAGGTTTCACCTTCATCCGCATAAATCAACGCACCATCCGCATACAAGATGAAAATCGGTTCACGGCCAAAGGCATACATCGCCTCCATCCTGAAAAAAGTCGGTTCATAATCCTGTTGGAGCAGAATCGTCTTAGGTGCGAGGGCGGCCAACCATTCCAGGGTAAAAGGCGTATCCGGGGTGGGTTCGGAAGTAGGCTCTTCCGTCACAATGACGGGGGGCTCCGTACTTTCGGGAACGGGTGCCCCCGGTGTCGCACACGCGGCAAGAGCCATCAGTGCGAGTGCTATTAGGATAAAAAGGGTTGTTCGAGATTTCATTTGATTCTCCTGACTCGGTGCATCCGAGCGTCTTTCAATGTGTTCTAAAAACGCCTTCCCCGGCCTTTTGTTCCCCAATTATATGAGTCATGGATGAAAGAAATTAAAAAAACTGCTCAGCCCTAGAGAAAAGATTCCCCGAAAAGAGGATGGGTGGGGGGATGTACATCCCCCCACCCATCCTCTTTTCGGGAGATACTTAATCCCATCTGAGTAGTACCTATTTTCGCGCAAATCCTTATCCACCCTTTGGGCCAACAAAACAAAAGAAGATTTTTCCTCCCCATGCTACAATACGGCGCATGGACCCTGCCGCCCTTCGCCTCCTCACCGTCATCGCCTATTTCATCGCCGCTATCTTGTGTGGTCTCAGTGCCTTCCGTTGGCACAATCCCGCCCGAAGCGCGTGGGTGGGCATGGCCCTGCTCCTGACCTTTCTCGCTCTCAGCAAACAATGGAACCTTCTCCCCCAGTGGGTTCAATCCGTCCGCGAAATCGCCTGGCTTCAGGGATGGTATGGCCTCCGTCGGGGTTTCCAAATGATCTTCATCGCCGTCATCCTCGTCTTCCTCCTGGCCTGGCTTCTCGCCGTGCTCCGTAATTCCCCCTGGCAACTCTGGCTCCCCATCACCGCTGTCACGCTTCTTTTAGCCCTCTCCCTCGTCCGCGCCGTCTCCCTCCACGCCATTGATGACCTCCTCTACCAGGAAATCGCCCCCCGCCTCCAACCCAACGCCCTCATCGAATTAAGCGGTCTCGTCGTCATCAGCCTCTCCGCCCTCCTCGCCCTCTTCTGGCCCCAAAAACCTCCCCAAACCTCCACATCCCTGCCTCGCTGAATCATTGAATCGTTGAATCCCCTCCCCATGCACCACATCGGCTTCATCATCGAACAGGCCCTCGGCCACATCACGCACGGCAAAAACCTGCAAACCAACATCCCCAAAGACCCCACAGTCCGGGCCTATTGGGGCTTCCCCGCCTTTGAAACCGAAGGCCTCGCCGCCAAAATCCCCGTCTACAAAAGCAACTGGACCATCCGCGCTGGCTGGCGCACCCGCGCCCTCCTCGCCGATATGCACCGCCAGGCCAGACGACACACCCAGGCGGCTCCCGGTTTGGACGCCAAAGCGGATACCGCCTTGGACGCCCTTTTCTTCCACACCCAAGTCACCGCCATCCTCTCCCCCGACTGGCTCAAACGCATCCCCAGCATCGTCTCCCTCGACGGCACCCCCCTCCAATACGACGCCCTCGGCGCCCAATACGACCACAAAACCGATCCCCCCTGGCTCGAAAACCTCAAATACCGTCTCAACCAACTCTGCTACCAACGCGCCGCCCACCTCGTCACCTGGTCCGCCTGGGCCAAAGACAGTTTGGTCAAAGATTATGGCATCTCCGCTGAAAAAATCACCGTGATCCCGCCCGGCGTGAACACCCGCGAATGGCTCCGCCCCGATCAGCCCTCTGCCCCGTCTCCCCAACCCCGCGGGAGAACAGACCCCCGTCCGGGCACGGACCCCGTTCGTATCCTCTTCGTCGGCGGCAACCTCGCCCGCAAAGGGGGCGATCTCCTCCTGACAGCTTTCCGCACCCTCCGCCAAACCACCCCCCTCGAACTTCACCTCGCCACCCGCGACTCTGTCCCCCTCGAACCGGGCCTGTTCGTCTACAACCACATGCAACCCAACAGCCCCGAACTCAAACACCTCTACCACACCAGCGACCTCTTCTGCCTTCCCACCCAGGGTGACTTCCTCCCGATGGTCCTCTCCGAAGCGGGCGCGGCAGGCCTCCCGGTCATCTCCACCCGCCTCGCCGCCATCCCCGAAGTCGTCCGCGACGGCGAAACTGGCTTACTCACCAACCCCGGCGACGTTTCCGCCCTCATCTCCGCCCTCCGCACCCTCATCGAAAACCCCACCCTCCGCCAGCAAATGAGCGCCAAAGCCACCCAAACCATCCAGGCCACCTTCGACGCCGAAACCAACGCCTTCCGCTTACTCACGTTAATCAAACAAGTGGCGGATAAGGGCCATCTATAAACGGGTACACAGAAGGCGCAGAAAACACAGAGGGATACAGATTTCTTTATGATGTTGTTTTTCTCTGCGCCCCTTTCCCCTTTGTTCGCCCTCAACCCACATACTACGGAATACAAAATACGTATGAACGACACCCTCCTCACCATCTCCGGCCTCATCCCCTCCGATCTGGAAGCGCAAATCGCACAGGGCACCCGCCCCCTCACCGATTACGTCGCCCTCTCCCGCGCGTTTAACGCCGACCTGATCGACTACACCCGCGCGCGCGAACACGGCGGCCTGATCGGGTCACTGCTCGAAAAAACGTTGGGACGCGATTTTATGCTGGGTTGGGCGTGCTTCAAACTCCGGAAACGGTACAAAGTCATCTTCACCGACGGCGAACAGGTGGGGATTCCCCTCGCGTTTTTCACCAAACTGTTCGGATGGGGACAACGTCCCCAACATCTGATGATCGTTCACATCTTGTCCGTCAAGAAAAAGATGATCTTCTTCGACTGGTTTGGGATTCAGAGCCACATTGACAAATTCCTGTGTTACGCCACCCGTCAGGAAAAGTTCATCGAAGACCGCTGGGGCGTGCCGGATGATCGGGCTGTGTTCACCCCCTTCATGGTGGATGCGGACTTTTTCTCCCCCAAAAATGTTGATCCCCACGCCCCGTCCAGCGCCCTCGCCGACCTCGCGCACATCCAAAAACCCATCCTCTGCGCGGTCGGGTTGGAATTCCGCGATTACCCCACCCTGCTCGAAGCAGTCAAAGAGTTGGATGTCCACGTCGTGGTCGCCGCGGGCAGTCCGTGGTCCAAACGTTCGGATTCGACCGAAGGGCAGGACATTCCCGACAACGTCACCGTCCGGCGGTTCACCCAGTACGACCTGCGTGCCCTGTACGCGATGAGCCGTTTTATGGTCATGCCCCTGCGCCAAAACGATTTCCAGGCAGGCATCACCGCCCTTCTCGAAGCAATGTCCATGGAACGGGCGATTATCTGCTCCCAAACGCGTGGGCAAACGGACGTGATCGTGAACGGCGAAAACGGCTTGTACGTCACCCCCGAAGACCCCGGCTCCTTACGCGCGGCCATTAAACATCTGCTTGCCCACCCCGAAGAAGCGGAGCGCATGGGCAAAAACGGGCGCAAACGGATCGAAGAGGAAATGAGCCTGGTACGGTACGTCGAACGGTTGAACGGGTATGTGAACGAGGCGCGGGAAAAGTTCGCTTAACGCATCCCCACCATCTTTTCGCTGATCTCCCACAATTTTTTCGCCTTTTCAACGTCGTCGGCCTCTTCGGCGGCGCGCTTTTCGCGGCTTTTGTCAAAAAACTTCCCGGTCACTCCTTCAACTTCGGGGGAGGTGGCGAGGTAGAGCATCGTTTCCGCGCCCTCTTCGGGGGTGATGGCAGTCAGTTTTTGGAACAGGCGATAAAAAGGGCTAAAAAGTTTCAGAACCCCCCGCAAGTTATTGTACGCAAAATCTGTGGCAACCCAACCAGGGTGCAAAACCGTCGCGGTGACGCCTGTCCCCTCCAACCGCCGCGCCAGTTCGTAGGTGAACATCACGTTCGCGAGTTTGGAGTTGGAATACGCAGGCCATCCCTGAAATTTTTGGGTCATCTCCAGATCATCGAGGTTCAACGTGCCACTGTAATGAGCCGAGGATGACACACTCACAATCCGCGCCGGCGCAGATTGTTTGAGCAAATCCAACAACAGGTTCGTCAGCAAAAAATAGCCGAGATGATTGAGGGCAAAGGTCATTTCGATCCCATCCACGCTCAGTTGGCGATCAAAATGAAAAGCTCCGGCATTGTTGACCAACACATCCAGCCGGGGATATTTTTGGCGAAAGCTCGCTACCAGGGTGCGAATTTGGGCCTGAGAAGACAGGTCCGCGACAAGAAATTCCACATTGGCATTGCCCGTTTCCGTGCGGATACGGGTCGCGGTCGCTTCGCATTTCGTCGGGTTGCGCCCCACGCCGACAACCGTCGCCCCCATAGCCGCCAGTTTGAGGGCGGTTACTTCACCAATTCCGGCAGTTGCGCCGGTAACGAGACAAATTTTATTTTTCATAAGAGTAGTTGAGGAAGTTTGTATTTTCACCGCGAAGAATACCAAGATTTCGCGAAGGCCGCAAATTTTCAGAGGAAACTCCCAAAAAAAAGGGGGACAGGTGTCTATCCCCTGTCATCCTTTTTTCGGGCTAATCTCTACCTTGGCTGATGCGAATCCTTCATGCCCTTCACGGAGAAAAGTCATTTTTTGAAAGCTCGAGCCGCCAGGTAAAGCAACAACCCCAAAGGCCCGGCCATGAAGACAAAGAACAAAATGGGCGACACCCCCCACGCGCTCAACCCCCGCTCACGACTGTCCAGATACACCCACCGCCCAACGAACAAATCAAACGCCAGGAAATGCGCCCAGCCAATCAAAGCCCCGGCAGGATTTCCCAACAACGCCGCAATCCCATCGAGCGAGACATCCAGCGGCAGTCCAGATGGGCTGGCGATTTGAGAAATCAGAAGCGCGGCATAAATGACTGGCAAGATCGCGACAGGCCAAAAGCTATTCATGATGCGTTTGGTCCACGTCCAATGTGGCGCTAGAATCATCAGCGCCCAAAAGGGAAGCACGTACAGGTTGATGAGATTGTAAATGGTTTCCATTATTTCTCGACAAGTTGAAACACGATCCCGCGCGACCACCCCCGTTGAAACGCGAGCGTGACCCAGAGGGCACCGAGGTTATCCACGATCTGAATGCGGTCATTATCCCCCACCCAGATCGGGCGCAAACCCACTTCGGCGATCAGGTGGTGGACCGTTTGGCGGGTTTCTCCGTCCGGGCCTGTGTAAAAATGATCGGTTTGCACCCCACCCCGCGTGGGGTCGGCAAAGTGTTCCCAACCAAGGGAGTTAAACGCGCGGAAAACGGTGGCGTTGGGGGCGGCGGCTTTTAGCGCGGCGAGGTTGTTGATCACCGGGCCGGCGAAGTTGTTCGTCGCATCGATCAGGATTTTGCCATCCAGCCCGGCGGCGTTGGCCTGGGCGGTGTCGGGAACTGCGCCCCAAGGAATGGAAAACAGGACGAGGTCGCTTGCGGCAATCGCTTCGGAAACGGGAAGCGCGGGGGCGTTGACCCCAGCCAGGGCGGCCTGGGTTTTGGGGCTGTTGGCGTCCCGCACGCCAAACGTCACAATGTGTCCGGCGGCGGCCCATTTGGGTGCGAGTGCGCCCCCAATGTTGCCCGCCCCGAGAATGGTAATGTTCATACGGACTCCTTTTCTACAGGGGTGAGGATAAGCACGGGGATTTTGCGTCCCCGGGCGCGATGTTCGTAAGCCTGGTAACCCGGATAAAGTTGGACCACCCGCCCCCAATACATCGGGCGTTCGGCGTCGGTGGCTTCGCGGGCGGTGTAATGGGCCTGCGCGCCGTTGAAGGTGATGATCGCGTCCGGGCGGGCGCGGAGGTTGAGGTACCACGCGGGGTGACGGGTATTGCCGAAGTTGGAGGCGATCAGGATCAGCCGATCCCCATCGGGGAGGGGAATCAGCGGACAGTGGCGCGGTTGCCCCGTTTTGATGCCAAACGTGGTGAGGGTGATAATGGGCAAACCGGTGAGGAAGGTGGCGGCAGTCTGTTGCCCGTGGGTGCGGCGGAGGATAAACCGGTCGAGCGTGGGAAGCCAGCGCGAGAGGAACCACCCCGCGAGGGCCGTCGCGGCGAGCCGTTGCACAAACCGTTGCCACCCCCGCGCGGGGATGATGTCAATCCGAAGAGGGGGTGCGGGATCAGGCATGTTTCTGTAATACGATCAATTCTTCGCGCCCCTTGCGAGGGCGAATGGAGTCGGCGGGAAATTCCTGATGCAGGAGGTCGAACCCGCGCGGGATCAGCGCCCCGATCAATTCATCCGGCGAAACGGCAAACGGGGGACCCCCCACGTGGTTTCCGAGAGGGAACATCAACCCCAGATACGTGCCGCCCGGTTTGAGAAGCCAGCGCACGACCTCGGCGTAATCTACGCGACGGGAGGGATCAATGGCGCAGTAGGTGACGTATTCGAGGAAGTAGTCGAACGTCCCTTCAAATTTTGGCGGCAAATGGAAAAAATCAGCATGGAGAACTTCGATGGGCGCTTCCGGCTCCGCGAGCAGGTGCATCTCCTGAACAGCCTCAGCGGCGAAATCCACCGCGGTGACGGTGAAGCCGTGGCGGGCAAACAGCCGCGCATCGTACCCCCGCCCCGCGCCGGGGACGAGCATCTTGCCAGGAGAAAAAGTCCCACTTTGGGCGAGGCGGGAAAAGACCGGGGTGGGGCCGCCCAAATCCCATATGGCCTGGTTATTTTTGTAAGCCGATTCCCAATATTGGGAGGTGTTGACGTGCGACATCGTTGTTAGGTTTTTGGACGCGGAAGGATAAAAAGTCTGGAGGCTTGGTGGCACTGCTCAACTTTTCATTTTCCCTTTGTACAGTCTATTCATCCTTTAGTAATTACTCATGCTCAAAGATATAAAACTCGAGAAAAAAGGATGGAAGGGGGGATGTACATCCCCCCTTCCATCCTTTTTTCTCGGAACTTCCTACTCTTGGTGAGTAGTTACAGTAGTCAGATTTGCCCAATTGTAACCGAGTTTAATCCGTGCACTGGCTCTTCCAGGAAAGGACAGTAATTCCCGATATGGTCGCAAAAGCACGAACGGCGTTCCTTCAACGGCCATCCTGAAGTTCAAAAACGCTTCAAAAAGGAACGCCGTTCGTCCAAAAACTGAATTGCCAGGAAAGGATGCGGGGAGTATGTACAATCCCACAGGCCTTTTTGGGGAGGATGTTACGTAGACCTACTGAGACATTAGAAAAAAGAGACCACCTTTCGGTGGCCTCTTTTTTTTCAAAAACTGAGCCTTTTACGGCTTATTGACGATAATCGTTGTGCCGTTGCTATCACTCTCCGGGTCATGATTGGCAGAAGATTGATAGGTGTACGAGGCGTGGGTGGCATTGGTCACTGTAAAGGTGACGCTGTTCGTCGTTATGCGGAGATTGGTTTTTGTCACGGTGCATTGACCACTGGCATTGGTGACACAGGAACCGCTCCCGGTTGCGCCATTGCTCCATGAACCCGTGACCGTAACGCCCGCAATGGGGGCATCGAACTGGTCATGTACAGTAATCGTGACCGTGGCATTCCACCGGCTACCACTGGGGACAGAGGCCCCATCCAGATCGCCGACGTGCATGGTCGCGCCGCTGGGGGTTGCGGTCGGTGCGGGGGTGGCTGTGGGGCTTCCCGTACTGTCGCAAGTTTCCACGTTGGCCGCGGCATTGTACGTCCATCCAGACTTGGTCACGTTGGTGACGCAGAAGGTCCAGTTAGCTCCGTTTTTCTTGATGGGAGAGGTCAGGGTCACCTGCCCGCTGGCATTCGTAACACCACTGACAGCGCCTGCGGAGTCACCGGAGAAGGTCCCAAAAACGGTCGCACCGTTTACGGGGAGGTTGTTGGGGTCAACGATAGTCACCACAGCCTGCCCAAAGTTACGGTTGTTTCCATTCGTGCCCACGGACATCACAATGTTGGAAACGTGCATTTGGGTGCTGTTGGGATCAGGCGTGTTGGTCGGGGTGGGGGTATTCGTAGGTGTGGGCGCCAGGGGGGGAGTGAAGGTATTAGTCGGGGTCGGGGTGGGACCACTGTTACAACTGGGGAATTTAAACGCACCAATGCGCAGACGCCAATTGGAACCGTTGGTAGGTAAGTATTCATTGACATACCAGAAAGT
>WBZL01000680.1_pt1 | contig 38135 bp, 38 predicted proteins | sample 5204291 | NCBI WGS metagenome assembly WBZL01 (sample SAMN12344345, study PRJNA552823) | activated sludge metagenome | biome: Activated sludge suspended growth; feature: Nitrification reactor; material: Wastewater; isolation source: activated sludge from nitrification reactor of wastewater... | reverse complement strand
TCTCCCCACAGCAGGTACGTGTCGACGTGGGTCGCGGCGACCGCCTCGGCCGCGTCGGACGCGCCACCGAAGAAGATCGGCGGCGACTCGACGGGGGAGTGGCGGGTGGTGGCGGCCTCGACCCGGTAGAAGTCGCCGTCGAAGTCGAACGAGGTCGACCCGAGGGCACCGCGCAGCACGGTGAGGAACTCAGCCGAACGGCGGTAGCGCTCGTTCTTGGAGAGGTGGTCGCCGAAGCGGGCCAGCTCGGCGGGCTCGGCGCCGATCACGATGTTGATCATCAGCCGTCCACCCGACATGGCCTGGTAGGTGGCGGCCATCTGCGCGGCCTGGGTCGGGTTGAGGAACCCGGGTCGGAACGCGACCAGGAACCGGAGCTGTCGGGTGAGGGGGATCAGCGACGCGGTCGCGACCCACGCGTCCTCGCAGCCGGTTCCGCACGGGGTGAGCACGGCGTCGAAGCCGAGGTGGTCGCACGCGGTCGCGACCTGGGCCAGGTAGCCGTGGTCCGGCGCCCGGGACGCCGAGGGGTCGGCCGGGACGACCTCGCGGCTGTCTCCGCCGGTCGGCAGGAACCAATGGATCGCCACCGGCCAGCGCGTGCCGGTCGACGGGCGGTCAGGGGTGTCGCCCATCGCGTCAGTGGCCTCCGGTCACGCGGTCGAACAGTCCTTCGAGCAACGGGGACGGCCGACGGCGTCGGGTCTCACGCCGGTCGAGGGTGGCGGCGAGCACCCGTCCGGTGTTGACGCCGATCCACCGCAGCGGTTCGGGCTCCCAGTCCCGGGAGCGGTGCCCGACCCAGGGCAGGCGGACCCGCTCGGTGTCGTGGCCGAGCACCAGGTCGGCCAGGGTGCGGCCGGCCAGGTTGGTGGTGGACACGCCGTCGCCGACGTAGCCACCGGCGGTGCCGATCCCGCGGGAGCGGTCGAAGGTCACCGACGCGGCCCAGTCGCGGGGCACTCCGAGCGGTCCACCCCAGTGGTGGTCGATCGCCGCGTCGGTGAGGGCGGGGAAGAGCTGGCGCAGGACCGCGGCGAGCTCCTCGGCCACGCGGCGGTCGCGGTCGTAGGCGTCGGTGATGGCGGAGCCGAAGTGGTACGGGGCGCCCCGGCCGCCGAACGCGAAGCGGTCGTCCGCGGTGCGCTGGCCGTAGATCAGCAGGTGGCGACCGTCGGAGAACGTCTCGCGCTCGGCGAGCCCGATGCGTTCCCACACCTCGGCGGGCAGTGGCTCGGTGGCGACCATCAGCGAGTAGAGCGGCAGCATCCGCCGCTTCTCACCCGGCAGCCGGGCGGTGTAGCCCTCGGTGCAGACCAGGACGGTGTCGGCCCGGACCCGACCCGTCGGGGTGGTGACCGAGCCGGGGGCGATGGCGGTGGCGCGGGTGCCTTCGTGGACCGTCACGCCGGCCCGCTCCGCGGCGCGGGCCAGGCCACGGACGAGGCGGGCCGGGTGCACCGACGCGCAGTGCGGGGTGTAGCCGCCACCGGCGCCGCCCACAGGGCGGACCCGTTCGGCCATCTCGGTCGGGCTCAACCAGCAGTCGTCGGCCTCGCCGAACCCCCACCGGTGGCGTTCGTCGACGTAGCTGCGGATCCGCCCGACGTGGGCCGGGTTGGTGGCGACGGTGACGGTGCCGCCGCGGGCCCAGTGGCAGTCGATGCCCAACCGCTCGACCTCGCGTCCGACCACGTCGACGGTGTCGATCATGGCGCGGTGCTGCGCGATCGCCGCGTCCCGGCCGGCCTGCACCGCGAGCTGGTCGAGCGAGGTGGGGAACAGCGCCGAGCACCACCCGCCGTTGCGTCCCGACGCGCCGAAGCCGCACACCTCGGCCTCGAGCACGACCACCCGGCAGTCCGGGGCCTGCTCCCGCAGGTACAGGGCGGTCCACAGCCCGGTGAGGCCTCCGCCGACGACGACCACGTCGGCGTCGGTGTCCCCGGACAGCGACGGCCGGGGGGTCAGGTCGTCGCCGCAGGTCTCGAGCCACAGGCTCCGGGACCGCACGCGTTCGACGTCGGGGGCGGTCACCGGGTGAGCTCGGCGGCGAAGGTGGCGAAGGCGTCGACGTAGCGGTCGACGTGGACTTCGGAGTGCTGCACCGACAGGGTCCATTGCTCCTCGTCGCCGGGGGTCATGAACACGCCCCGGTTGACCATCCACGGGTAGCTGGCGGTGTAGAGGTGGATGTTGGTCTCGAGGAAGTCCCGGTAGCAGGTCAGCGGTTCGGCGCGGTACGAGATGCACCCCTTGCAGCCCAGGTCGACGGTGTGGGCCGGCAGGTCGTACTCGGCGATCAGCGCGTCCATCCCGTTCGACAGGCGGGCGCCGAGCGCGTCGAAGTGCTCGTAGGCGTCGGCGGTCAGGACCCGGGTGAGGGTGGCGAGCGCGGCGGTGACCGACATGGGGTTGCCGTTGAAGGTGCCCTGGTGGGCGGCGCCCCGGTTGATCTCCTCCATGATGTCGGCCCGACCGCCGAACGCGCCGATCGGGGCGCCGCCGCCGATCGCCTTGGCCCAGGTCGCCAGATCGGGCCGGACCCCGAAGCGCTCCGCGGCGCCGCCCTCGGCGATGGTGGCGCCGCACTTGACCTCGTCGAAGATCAGGACCACGCCGTAGCGGGTGCACAGGTCCCGGACGGCCTGCAGGTAGCCGTCGGCGGGCACGACGATGCCGATGTTCATCATCACCGGCTCCATGATCAGGCACGCGATCCGGTCGCCCTCGGCCTGCAGGAGCCGCTCCAGTGCGGCGGCGTCGTTGAACGGCACCACCCGGATCCACTCGGCCAGGCCCTCGGGCATCCCCTTGGACTTGGGGGTCGCCGCGGGGGCGTCGCGGCCACCCATGACATCGGCGCCGGGCAGCACCGAGTACATGAGCTGGTCGACGTGGCCGTGGTAGCTGCCCTCGATCTTGGCGATCACGTCGCGGCCGGTGGCGGCGCGGGCCACGCGGATCGCCGACATGTTGGACTCGGTGCCCGAGTTGGTGAACCGCACCTGTTCGACGTGGAACCGCCGGCACAGCTCCTCGGCCAACGCCACGGTCTGCTCGACGGTCACCGCGAAATGCATGCCGTTGCGTGCCGCGTGCTCGACCGCCTCGGCCACCACCGGGTGGGCGTGGCCGACGGCCATCGACCCGAACCCGTTGTGGAAGTCGAAGTAGGCGTTGCCGTCGACGTCCCACACCTCGGCGCCCACTCCGCGGCTCAGGTACACGGGGTACGGGTCGCCGAGCTGGAAGCTCGACGCCACGCCGCCGGGCATGGAGCCGACGGCCCGTTGGTAGAGGACTTCCGATCCCCGTGTCCGCTCGAGGAGGCGGGGCATCTCGACCGCCGCGATCTCCTCGGCCCGACGGGTCAGCTGGTCGTCTCGGTCGGTGCCCATCAGCCCTTCACCCCTCACCACTTCACCATGACGTGCTTGAGCTCGGTGTAGTGCTCGACCGCGTACTGCGACATGTCCTTGCCGTAGCCCGACTGCTTGAAGCCGCCGTGGGGCATCTCCGACACGAGCGGGATGTGGTCGTTGACCCACACCGTCCCGAACCGCATCAGGGCGCTGGCCTCCATGGCCCGACCGACGTCTCGGGTGAACACCGAGGCGGCCAGTCCGTAGTCGACGTCGTTGGCCATGGCGACCGCGGCGGCCAGGTCGGGGGCGGACTGCACGGTCACGACCGGGCCGAACACCTCGCGCTGGACGATCTCGGCGTGCTGGTCGACGCCGACGATGACCGACGGCTCGTAGTAGAAGCCGTCGCCGGATCCGAGCGCCCCGCCGGTCACCGCGGTCGCTCCCGCGGCGACGGCGCGGTCGACGAAGCCCTGCACCCGGTCGCGCTGCGCGGCGGAGATGACCGGGCCGAGCTCGGTCGCCTCGTCGGTGGTCGGTCCGACGACCAGGCTGCGGGCCGCCTCGGAGATGGCGTCGACCGCGGCGTCGTGGATGCCGGCACCGGTGATGACGCGGCAGGCGGCGGTGCAGTCCTGGCCGGCGTTCCAGTAGCCGCCCACCTTGATCGACTCGGCGACGACCTCCAGGTCGGCGTCGTCGAGCACCACGACGGGGGCCTTGCCGCCGAGCTCGAGGTGCACCCGCTTGAGCGACTCCGACGCGGCGCGGGCGATCGCCTTGCCGGTCCCGACCGACCCGGTGAGCGAGATCATCTCGACCAGCGGGTGATCGACCAGGGTGGCTCCGGTCTGCTTGCCGCCGGCGACGACGTTGAGCACCCCGGCCGGGAACACGTCCGCTGCGATCTCGGCCATCAGCAGCGCGCTCATCGGGGTGAGCTCGGAGGGCTTGAGAACCACGCAGTTGCCGGCGGCCAGCGCCGGGCCCAGCTTCCACGCCGCCATCATGAACGGGTAGTTCCACGGCGCGATCGACGCGACCACGCCGAGCGGCTCGCGGCGCAGCATCGACGTGTAGCCCTCGAGGTACTCGCCGGCCCCCTGGGTCTCCATGGTCCGACACGCGCCGGCGAAGAAGCGGTAGCAGTCGACCGACGCCTCGATCTCGACGCCGACCGCGGCGATCGGCTTGCCGGCGTTGCGGTGCTCGACGGCGGCCAGGTCATCGGCCCGGGCTTCGATCGCGTCGGCGAAGCGGAGCAGGGCGGCCATGCGCTCGGCGGGGGTGGTGCGGCCCCAGCCGGCGAAGGCGTCCGCGGCGGCGCGGCAGGCGTCATCCACGTCGTCGGCTCCCGAGTCCGGCGAGCTGAACACCGTCGCCCCGGTGGCCGGGTCGACGATGTCGATCGTGGCGCCGGATCGGGCCGGTGCCCACCTCCCGCCGATGAAGTTCTGGTTGCGGACCTCGATGTCAGCCATCGGGGTGACCTCCTGCGGTAAGCATGTGTCGACAACACGGTGCGGGTGCCGGTGACGATCCGACCCGATGTCGGGAATCGTTGCAGTAAGGTACCAAACCACTCGGAATCCATGGCTGTGCGGGGGGACCGCGACGAATGTCAGAGCCGACGGGAATGGCAGAGCCGACAGGAACGGCAGAGCGCAACGGCGGCGGGTCGGCAGTGGTGCGCCTGGAGCAGGTCACCAAGCACTTCGGCGACTTCGTCGCGGTCGAAGAGGCCGACTTCGACATCGGCGAGGGCGAGTTCTTCTCGATGCTCGGCCCGTCGGGCTGCGGCAAGACCACCACGCTGCGGATGATCGCCGGCTTCGAGCAGCCGACCACCGGGCGCATCCTCCTGCAAGGCCAGGACGTGTCGCGCACCGCGCCGCACAAGCGCGACGTGAACACCGTGTTCCAGAACTACGCGCTGTTCCCGCACATGAACGTGTTCGACAACGTCGCCTACGGCCTGCGCAACAAGAAGGTCAAAGAGGCCGAGGTCGCCACCCGGGTCAACGAGATGCTCGAGGTGGTGCGGCTGCCCGAGTTCGCCGAGCGCAAGCCCAACCAGCTCTCGGGCGGCCAGCAGCAGCGCATCGCCCTGGCCCGGGCGCTGGTCAACATGCCCAAGGCCCTCCTGCTCGACGAGCCGCTCGGCGCTCTCGACCTGAAGCTCCGCCAGGTCATGCAGCTCGAGCTCAAGCGGATCCAGCGGGACGTCGGCATCACCTTCATCTTCGTCACCCACGACCAGGAAGAGGCCCTGACCATGTCGGACCGCATCGCGGTCATGACCCAGGGCCGGGTCGACCAGATCGGCACACCGACCGAGATCTACGGCAACCCCGCCACCACGTTCGTGGCCGGGTTCATCGGAACCGCCAACCTGCTGCCGGTCAGCGTGGTGTCCCAGACCGGCGACCAGGTCACCGTCGACTCCCGGCTGGGCACCCAGTTCCGTGTGCCGGCCGGCGGTCGCAGCTACGGCACCGGCGCCGACGCCACGATCATGATCCGACCGGAGCGCCTGGTTCCGGCCGGGGCACCGCTGCACGGCGGCGAGGCCGCCGGCTCGATCGAGTGCACGGTCTCCAGCCTGGTGTTCCAGGGGCCGGTCGTGCGGTGCCAGGTCCAGACCCGCACCGGCGCCGACCTGGTCGCCCACCTGGGCCCCGAGGACGACCCGGCCAGCCTGTCGGTCGGTTCGCCGATCACCATGACGTGGGCCTACGAGGGCGCCTACCTGGTCCCCGAGGCCATCGCGGCCGATCACGCCGGCGTGACGTCGATGGACGAGGACGAGACCGAGGCGGTGTCGGTCGGCTGAGCCGACGGCCCGTCACCCGAGACCGAGCCGGTTCCGAGCCGGCGCGGATGGACCCGGCTGATGCCGGCTGATCAGGAGGATCCCATGGCGAACCGAGTGACCCGCCGACAGTTCATGACCCGCTCCGGCCTGGCCGTTGGTGGGGCGGTGATCGCTCCGCAGCTGCTCGCCGCGTGCGGGGGTGACGACGAGAGCGGCGGAGGCTCGGACGCCTCGGCCAAGGGCGTGTACTTCGAGAACTGGCCGGAGTACATCGACACCGCCAAGGACGGATCGGTCGACGGGCCGGGCACCACGCTGGCGAACTTCACCGAGCAGACCGGCATCCCGATCAAGTACACCGAGACCTACAACGACAACAACGAGTACTTCGCCAAGATCCAGCCACTCCTGTCGGCGGGCAAGCCGATCGGGCCGAACGTCATCGCTCCCACCTACTGGATGGTGGCCCGTCTGATCGACCTGGGCTGGGTGGAGAAGCTGCCGTTCGACAAGATCCCGAACTCCAAGAACCTGGTGCCCAACCTGGTCAAGCCGCCGTCGGACCCGACCGGCGAGTACTCGTTGCCCTGGCAGGCGGGCACCACCGGCATCGCCTACAACCTCAAGGCGACGGGGGGCAAGGAGCTCACCTCGGTGGCGGACCTGTGGGACCCGGCGCTCAAGGGCAAGGTCTCGGTGCTGACAGAGATGCGCGACACGATCGGCCTCATCGCCATGTCCGAAGGCATCGACATCTCCACCGCCAACACCATCGAGCAGTACCAGCCGGCGTTCGACACCCTCAAGGAGCAGGTCGACAACGGCCAGATCCGTCAGTTCACCGGCAACGAGTACGTCGGGCCGCTCGAGGACGGGTCGTTGGCGGCGTGCTTCGCCTGGTCCGGCGACGTGCTCGGCATGGAGAACCCCGACATCCGCTACGTGGTGCCCGACTCGGGCGGCACCCTGTGGTTCGACGCGATGGTCATCCCCAAGGGCGCGTCCAACGTCGACGACGTCGCCGAGTGGATGAACTTCGTCTACGACCCGGTGAACGCGGCGCAGATCACCGCGGCGGTGCAGTTCATCTCGCCGGTGCAGGGCGTCCAGGAGCAGCTGCGCAAGATGGGCGGCGAGGACGCCGCGCTGGCCGACAACCCGTTGCTGTTCCCCGACGACGCCACCAAGGCGCGGCTGCACACGTTCGCCAACCTGAGCGACGACCAGGAGGCCAAGTTCGACGAGGAGTTCTCCAAGATCTCCGGCGCCTGAGCTCGAACGACCGGGGACGAGGGAGAAGGGGAGCGCAGGACATGGCCGACGACAAGGCGCTGCGACGGGGCCGCTGGGCCCCGATGGGCATGCTCAGCCCGGGCATCATCTGGCTGCTGTTGTTCTTCCTCGTCCCGGTGGCGATGCTGCTCAAGGCGTCGCTGTCGACCAAGCCGAGCCGGTTCGAGAACCCGGTGTTCGACTGGAACTTCTCGAACTACGCGGACGCCCTCAGCCAGTACCAACCCGAGTTCATCCGCTCGTTCCTCTACGCGGGCACGGCGACGGTGCTGGCCATCGTGATCGGCTACCCGCTGGCCTACTGGATCGCCACGCAGGGCGGTCGCTACAAGAACCTGCTCATCGGCTTGGTGGTCGTCCCGTTCTTCACGAGCTACCTGATCCGGACGATCGCCTGGACGTCGATCCTGCGCGACGACGGGCCGTTCGTGAGCATGTACCAGCTGTTGCCGTGGGTCGGTGACGACGGTCGCATCCTCGCCACGCCGTGGGCGGTCATCGGCGGGCTCACCTACAACTTCATCTCGTTCATGATCCTGCCCATCTACGTGAGCCTGGAGAAGATCGACTTCCGCCTGACCGAGGCTGCAGCCGACCTGGGATCGACGGCGTGGGGCGCATTCCGCAAGGTGGTGCTGCCGCTGTCGATGCCCGGGGTGTTCGCCGGGTCGCTGCTGGTGTTCATCCCCGCGGCGGGTGACTACATCAACAACCGCTACCTGGGATCGGCCAAGACGTCGATGATCGGCACCGTCGTGCAGAACCAGTTCCTGGTGCAGGTCGACTTCCCGCAGGCCGCAGCGCTGTCGATGGTGCTGATGGTGATCATCACCGTGATGGTGCTGATCTACTCCCGGTTCCTCGGCACGGAAGGACTGGCCGTATGACGATGTCCGGTGGGGCCGCCCCGCCCGTCATGGTCGAGACCGCGGACCTGGATCGGGCGCGCAACGCCGGGCCCATGAAGGTGCGGCGGCGTTGGGGTCGACGCGCGCTCACGGCCTTCGCGGCGCTGGTGTTCCTGTGGCTGTTCGCCCCGTTGATCAACATCGTGATCTTCACGTTCAACAAGCCGGCGGGGCGACGGAACCTGTCGTGGAACGAGTTCACGCTCGAGAACTGGTCCCAGCCGTTCAAGGACACCGACCTGACCAGCGCCTTCATGCGCAGCCTGCTGGTGTCGGCCGTCGCGGTGAGCGTGGCGCTGGTGCTCGGGTCGCTGATGGCCATCGCCCTGTCGCGCTACCGCTTCACCGGATCGAAGGTCACCGAGATCTTCCTGGTCCTGCCGCTCACCACTCCCGAGATCGTCCTGGGCGCCTCGCTGTACCAGTTGTTCCTGGGTACCAACACGACGCTGGGCTTCTCCACCATCGTCATCGCCCACATCATGTTCTGCGTGAGCTTCGTCGCCCTGACGGTCAAGGCGCGGGTGCGCGGCTTCGACTGGACGCTCGAGGACGCCTCGCTCGACCTGGGGTGCTCGCCGTGGCGCACGTTCCGCAAGGTCACGTTCCCGCTGATCCTGCCCGGCATCATGGCCGCCGCGCTGCTCAGCTTCGCCCTGTCGCTCGACGACTACATCATCACCGACTTCACCAAGGGCGAGTACGTGACGTTCCCGATCCAGGTGAACAACCAGTTCCGGATCTCGTTCCCGCCGCAGGTCAACGTGCTGGCCACGATCATCCTGGTGGTGAGCGTGCTGCTGCTGGTGGTGACCTCGGTGCGAGAGGACCGCTCGAGCGTCGTCGGACGCTGAAGTGCCCGCGCCGGGGCGCGGGTGGTCGGTCCGATCGGTGGGTCATCCGGGGCGGTCCCGCGCTCAGGCAGGAACCGGACTTCGATGTCGGTGCTGGGTCTCCATGGTGAGCCCCGACGGGGTGGTGATGGTGAAGAACCCGTCACCTTCGGCCCGGTCGTCGTTGGGCGACACCGACCATCCGTCCCGGTGGACCACTCCGTGGTGGCGCCGGCACAACAGGACGAGGTTGACCATGACCGTGCGGCCGTCGTCAGCCCAGTGCACGACGTGGTGGGCGTCGCACCACTCGGGTGGATGGTCGCACCCAGGGAAGGCGCACCCGCCGTCGCGGACGACGAGACCGCGGCGCATGGCCGCCGTCGGGTGGCGGAGCCGGTCGCGGACGGCGATGGGCATGCCCATCGCGTCGAGGAGGACCTCGGACACAGAGGCGTTGCAGACCAGCATCTCCCACTGCCGGGCGGAGATGGTCAGCCGCCGACCGTCGGGGCTGGTGACGGGGACGCCGAGACGACCTCCGAGTCCACAGCAGACGTGGCCGTTCTCGTCGAAGCGGTGACGGTGCGGGTCGACGTGGTGTCCGATGCCGTCGAGGAGGCCGGCCAGGATCGGGTCCAACTCGTCCAGCTCGTCGAGCCGGTCGGCGTCGACCACGAGCGACAGGTCGGTGACGGTCGGCCGGGTCGCCTTGGGGTCGGCCGCAGCGCCACGCCGGACCAGTTCGTGAAGCGCCTGGGCACGGATCTGGGTCCGGGTCGGCATCTCGAGGTCGGGGTTGGCGTCGCAGTCCCGACGCCAGCGCCGCCACAGGGCGTTGGTGGCGGCCTCGACGAGCTGCTCGAACGATTCGCCGTCGACGTCGACGTAGGTGGCCGAGAGGACGACCTCGTCGTCGACGCGGTGCAGCTGTGCGGTGCTGGTGACGGGATCCGGATCCTCGGCCCCGTCGGCGTCGGCGAAGCGGGCCAGGTCGGTGACGAGCACGCAGAACTGGGCGAAGGAGGGCTCGGCGACCGACAATGCGAGCAGCGCCTGCTGGGCGGCGGCGAGGGCGTCGGCGTTGCGGTCGTTGAGCTTGGACGCCACGTAGAGGGCGCGTTCGCCGGTGATCTCTCCGCGGGCCAGCGCCGCGGCGATCTCGGGGAGGTCGCGGCGGAGCCGGCGCCCCCGGGACGCCTGACGCCCGATCGCCACTCGGGATCGGCCGTGGCGCCGTTCGAACCACACGCGTGAGGTGGTCCCGTAGCGGGTGTCGCACAGGTCGCGGTCGTCGATCTCGGTCAACACCATCACCCCGATCGCGTCGATCGAGCGCTGCAGGACCTCGAGGTCGTCGAACACGCCCAGGCACTCGTCATCGGTCAACGATGTGGGATCTGTGGCGGCGAGCACGCGGGCGGCCGCCAGGGCGGAGTGGGAGCGGGCGATGGACCGGACCTGCTCGGGGCCGAAGCCGATGAACCCGGGTCCGGCCGGGCGAGCGGCGGTTCCGCGCGCCGCGCGGCGAGGGTCCACGACGACGTCGTCGGGATCGTCGCCGGCAGTGGCGTTGTGATCGGGAATCGAACACATGTTCGTAGTGTGCCACGCGGCTGTGACACTCGGCGGTCGGGGCCGGAATCGGTGGGGCGGAACGGCGCGACGTGGCAGGGTGGGCCATGCGCACGATCGAGGTCTTCGCGGATGTGACCTGCCCGTTCACCCACGTGGGACTGCGACGGATGGTCGCCGCCCGGCAGGCCAAGGGCCGCGACGACGTGGTCCTGCGGGTGCGGTCCTGGCCCCTCGAGGTGGTCAATGGAGCCCCGCTCGACGCCGCCTTCGTGGCCGAGGAGGTCGACGACATCCGCGCCCAGGTGGCGCCCGATCTGTTCGTCGGCTTCAACTCCGAGCGCTTCCCCTCGTCGGCCATGACGGCCATGGCGCTGGCCGCCGCGGCGGATCGGGTCGACCCGATCACTGGCGAGCGGGTGAGCCTGGCCTTGCGGACGATGCTGTTCGAGGAGGGCGTCGACATCTCCGACGAGTCGGTGCTGCGGTCCGTCGCAGCGGAGCACGGGGTGGACTGGTCCGACGTCGATCCGGCCCGCGTGCTGGCTGACCACGCCGAGGGCGTCGAGCGGCACGTGACCGGTTCACCGCACTTCTTCACCCCGGGCGGTGATTTCTTCTGCCCCGGCCTGGCGATCTCGCGGGGTGACGACGGCCACCTGCACGTCGAACCGAAGGCCGAGGTGTTCGAGGCGTTCCTCGCCTCCTGCTTCGCCTGAACCCGGCTGCGTTCCCGCACGGGACGCGGACTGTCAGACCCGGTTGCTTGGATGGCGTCGTGGCTGTTCGACACCTCACCCCCGTCCCCGGGCAACCCCCCGCCATCGGATTCGCCGAGGCCGTACGGACGGTGAGCGCGTTGGCCCGACGCCGGGGCCTCCAGGTGCCGGTGTTCCGGTCGCCGCCCGGGCTGGACGACGTCGACCGGACGCTGCGGCGACGGGCGGATGGAGCGGTGGTCGTGGCCATCCGGCTCACCGACCGCCCGTTCGCCGCGGTGCAGGGCGATGTCATCGCCGGCATCGTCGCGGCCAATGGGCTGACCGGCCGTGACGCCGGCCGCTTCCGCCGGGCGGCCTGGACGGCGTTGGGTGACACGCCGGGTGGCGGGAGCGATCGTGCCGTCGCTGGCTGGGGCGGCCCAGCGGCCAGCACCGACGCAGCCACACCCAATGTGGGTGTAGCTTGACCGGCGTGGCGAAGGTCGTGCAGGTCCGGAACGTCCCCGACCGGGTGCATGCGGTGCTGACCCGGCGGGCGGCGGAGGCCGGGTTGTCGCTGTCGGACTACGTCCTGCGTGAACTCGAGCTCGTCGCGTCCCGCGATGCCAACAGCGAGTTGCTCCATCAGCTCGCCCTGCTCCCGCGCTCGGCCGTCTCGGGTGCCGACGCGGTGAGGTCGATGCGCGACGAGCGCGACGGCGAGATCGCGCGCCGTGTCGCTCGTCCTTGACGCTTCGGCCGCCGTCGAGCTCGTTCTCGGTCGTCCCGGTCTCGCCCGACTCCTCCTGGGGGAGGAGCTCCACGTCCCCGCTCACTTCGATGTGGAGGTCGTCGCCGCGCTCCGTGGCGTGCAGATCCGTGGTGAGGCTTCGGCCGAGGACGTGGAGCGGGCAAGGAACGCGTTTCGCCAAGTCGTCGTGGTTCGCCACTGGGCGACTCTCCTCGTCGGTCGGGCGTGGGACCTGCGGGATGCGATCACGATCCAGGACGGTGCGTACGTCGCGCTGGCCGAAGGCCTGGGTTGTGCGCTGGTGACGACCGATGTCCGACTGGAGCGGTCGGCGTCGGGGCTGGTTCCGATCGTGACTCCGGACAGCTGACCGGAGATCGGCCGCGCGGAGCGGTTCGTGCGAGCATGGGCACCCGCCCGGGTGGCGTAACTGGCAGGCGCAGAGGGCTTAAACCCCTCGGCTCTTCGGAGCGTGAGAGTTCGAATCTCTCCCCGGGCACCCTGCAATGACAGGCGAAACGTGCCGATCCGGGGAGTGGTCCCCTGTCCAGAATCGGCTCATGCTCACAGATTGCTAACGCACTTCGGGCTACGGTGCGGCCATGCGCGGGCATGTCCACAAGCGAGGGAGCACCTGGGGCTACGTCGTCGACGTCGGTCGGGATCCCGCCACCGGCAAGCGCAAGCAACGCACCAAGGGCGGGTTCCGCACCCGGGCCGCGGCCGAGGACGCCCTCACCGAAGTGCTCAACGAGATCCGCTCCGGCACGGTGGTGGCGCCCTCGTCGGTCACCCTCGAGGAGTACCTGACCGAGTGGCTCACCACGGTCCGCCCGCAGCTCCGGGAGACGACATGGGCCAGCTACGGGGTGGCGGTGCAGCGGATCTGCTGGGGCCTGGGTGTCCGCAAGCTCCAGGCGCTGACCGCCGTGGAGGTCGAGCGCTTCTACGCTCGCCTCGTGAACGAGGGCGGTCCCGCCGGCCGCCCGTTGGCCGCCAAGACGGTCCGCAACACGCACATCGTGTTGCACCGGGCGCTGGCCGACGCCGAGCGACTGCGGCTGGCGATGCGCAACGTCGCACACCTGGCCCGGCCGCCCGCGGTACCGCATGTGGAGCGGGCCACGTGGACCGCGGACGAGTTGGCCGCCTTCCTGGAACACGTCTCGGGTGACCGGCTCTTCGCCGCCTACGTGCTGCTGGCCACCACCGGCATGCGTCGGGGCGAGGTGTTCGGCCTGCGGTGGCGAGACGTCGAGCTGTCGGCCAGACGGGCCTCGGTCACCCAGACCGTGACCACCGTGAACGACAAGCTGGTGCTGGGCCCGACCAAGACCAACCGGAGCCGCCGGACGATCTCGCTCGACCCCACGACCGTCGACGTGCTCCACGCTCATCGGGTCGTGCAGGACCAGGAGCGGGCGACGGCCGGCCAGGCCTGGGACCCCAGCTACGACCTCGTGCTCTGTGACGGCACGGGACGGCCGGAGCACCCGGACCGGTTCTCCCGGCAGTTCCAGCGCTACGTGAAGGCGACGGACCTGCCGCCGCTGCGGGGCCCCCACAACCTGCGCCACACCTGGGCGACCCTCGCGCTCCGGGCCGGGGTACACCCGAAGGTGGTGTCGGACCGCCTCGGCCACGCCACCATTGCGGTCACCATCGACACCTACAGCCACGTGGCGCCCAGCCTTGATGCCGCAGCCGCCGACACGGTGGCTGCCGACATCTTCGGCTCCTCGGCGTGACCGAGCTGCTGGCCTACGTCGACGAGAGCGAACGGCCCGGCCGCTACCTCATGAGCTGCGTCGTCATCGACCGAGCGGATGCGGGTCGGGCCAGGTCGGCTGCGCGGGGCCTGCTCCTCCCCGGTCAGCGTCGACTGCGCTTCCACAGCGAGAGCGATCGGCGACAACGCTCTCTCGTCGCCGATCTGCTCGCCATCGACGTCGGTGCCAGCGTGTTCGTCTGTCGATCGGCACCAGGCCGGCGGACAGCGCAGGCGCGAGCGGCCTGCCTGGCGGCGATCGTCGTCGACCTGCAGTCGACCGGTGAGCCGGTCCGACTGACGCTCGAGTCCCGCCACAACCAGGATGCCGACGACCACCCCGTCATCTGGGCCGCGCGTCGCCCGACGCCACCGCTGACCTATGAGCACGTGAGCGGAGCCGGGGAGCCACTGCTGTGGCTCGCCGATGCGTACGCCTGGCTGGTCGGGGCGGGTGGGGACTGGCAGCGCCGGCTCGGCAACTCGGTGCGCGTCATCGACGTGGGCTGAAAAAGTCGCAAACCCAGCTGCTGGTCGTCCGACCATCAACTGGGTTCACTACCTCGGGCTCTGTGCCGTCGGCCTGTCCAGTGTGCCACCGAACGGCCGGTGGGACACGGAGATTCTTGGCATGTCACTCGCGTGGTCATGCGTTGGTCAGGGCTGACCGCCCCATGAGCACAGGCTTGGTCAGCCCTGACCACCCCCGGTACCGGGCCGAGAAGCGGCGGATGCGCGCTGATACAAGGCGCAGGACCTGGTCGACCTCAAGGACCGGGCCGACGCCGAGGAGCAGAAGGTCGCCCACACGGAGCGGCTTCTCACGCGTAAGCGTGAGCTGCTTGCAGAGATTTCCCGCATGCAGCGGGCGCGTACCGAGGCGGAGAAGGAGACTCGTGCGGCGGAGCATCGGTTGGAGTTCGAGCGGCGACGGTTCGAGCGGCTGGGTCAGCGTCGGAACGGTCCCCGAGATGGTCGTCCAGTCAGGGTCGATGTGGATGACGATGCGTGGGCGGTGCTGCAGCGCGATGTCGTCGCGCAAGGGACGTACCTGATCTGGAGGATGGGGGAGCTGGTGCGCTTCGAGATGGATCAACTCGCCGCCGGCAACTTGTCCGGTCGACCGTCGTCGCGGCGTCGACGGGGTCCGGGGGAAGGTGAACCGTCACCGCGCCAGCGCTTCCTCCGGATCCAGGTCGACGATGCGAGGTGGAAGGACCTCCGGCTCGCCGCGGTCGATCTCGGCGTGAGCTCGGCTCGCTACCTCGGTGAGATCGCTGAGGCGGAGGCGCACCGCCTTGGTTGGCGAGCCCTCTGAAGGTCGCAACCGCCCCTGCATCGATCCTGCGTCGACGCGGCACAGGGTCGGGGGTGGAGTGGGATGATGCTGGGGTGATGTTGCGCTCGTCGGGCAGCCGTCTTGTCTCAATCCGTTTGGTGCTCAGCGCGGCTGCGGTTGTGCTCGTCGCGTCGGGGTGTGGTGATCGGGTCGACACCGGTTCCGGTTCCGTGGACGCGGGGGCGAAGTCGGGTCCGGCGGCGTTGGTCGGAGTGGATGACTCACGGCTGCAGCCTCCTGGCACCCCGTTGGGATCTGGGGTGAAGGTTCAGGACGGGTCCCGCCTGGTCGGTCGGGTGTTCCCGGCTGTGGACAGCTTCGGATCAGGTTCCAGTGTCGGCTGGCAGGCGCTGTTGGTCGTCGACGGCGATCCGGTGGAGGTGTGGAACCGGTACGCCGAGGTGCTGCGTGTCAAGGACGGTGACGCGCCCGAGAGTTGCGTCGTCCGAACGGTCACCGTGCCGGGTGATCCATCGACCACCTCGACCACCGCAGTGGTCACGGTGGGCGACGGAACGCCCAGCCGGTTCCTCACCGAACCGCGCCTGGACGGTGAGAACCGACTCGACTGCGATTTCACCGACGGCCCGCTGGCCATGTCCATGGCGGTGGGGGCCGCGGTGCAGTGCGACTCGCTGACCCCCGCGTCCGGTTGCCGACTTCGACCCGAGTCCCACCTGTTCATCCGGTCCAGTCCGGGAACCACGACATCGAGCACCGACCTCCCACGGCGCGGAACGGATCAGCTCCGCTACGAACGAGGACTCGCCTCCGTCGCCGGCACGGACAAGGTCAACGTTCCGCCAACTGCCGCCATCCCCACTGGCGCTGTGGTCGCTGCCAACCTCCCCACGAACCTCGACCCAACCCGGCTCCCCGGCCCGGGGGAACCCATCGACGACGGGATCGACCAGTACCTGGTCGGCTCACCGTTCAAGGTGCCCGCCGGAGGCCGCAGCCTCGTCGCCCCCTCCCAACTGATCAACTGCAACAGCGGACTTGTCGCCGTCGTGTCCGTCCCCGGCAAGCCCGAAGCGACCGTGGCCTGGTTCGACTCGTCGAGTACTGGCGATGACCCGATCCAGACCAAGACCGGAACCGACAGCGGCGGCACCCCGTGGGTCAACGGCCTGATCTCCACCGCCGGCGGCTACTACCTCGACATCACCGCTGTCCCGGCGGGTGACCGCACCGACGCACTCGTCACCGAATGCGGCGACTGAGAGCCGAGAAGCCAACGCTCGCCGCATCGTTCAGGTCTCGTTGACCTGTCCTGGGTGGCTGACGCGCCGAGCAGGTCGCGGATGTCGTCAGACGCCCTTGTAGTTGAGGATCTGGGACAGGGTGTGGTGGACGGCGACGAGGTCCTGCTGGTCGTCCATGACCTGGTCGATGTCCTTGTAGGACCGTGGGTCCTCGTCGATGAGCGCTTCGGCATCAGCGTCGTTCCACGCCTTGCCGGCATCTGTTCCCGCAGTCCGTCCAGATCCAGCTCGCGGCGAGCTCGGCCGCGCGAGAGCCGGCGGCCTGCCCCGTGCGAACACGAGCAGTACGACGCCGATGACCCTCGGCCCATGACGATGTACGACCGGGTGCCCATCGACCCCGGGATGACGCCCAGATCACCGGTGCGGGCCCGGATGGCACCCTTGCGGGTGACCCACATGTTGCGGCCGTGGTGGTGTTCACGTTCGGTGAAGTTGTGGTGGCAGTTGATCCGCTGCGTCTCGTCGAACGGTCGGTCGAGGAACACGGACAGTTCGTGCAGCACGGCGTCCATCATCACTTCGCGGTTGGCGAGCGCGTAGTCCTGGGCCCACAGCATGGCGGTGATGTACGCCTGCCCTGGCTGTCCACCGCAAGGCCGGCTCGCGGGCAGCAAGTTCGATGAGTTGATCGACTGCACCTGACAGCAGAGCAACTGCGTCGAGAGGGCTTGAACCCCTCAGCACTTCGGAGCGTGCGGGTTCGAATCCCGCCGGCGCGGTCGGGAGGCATGTCGAGGGCAGCCACAGGGGGGGCGGAGCGTTGGTGTGGCGGCCGCGCAACGGGGTCCAGAACGGTTGTCAGGTGGTACCGATACTGGTACCGTAACGGGTGGCCAAGATCGACAGGACCGTGGCCGCGATGCGTAACGCACCGCAGAACATCTCCTACAACGAGCTTCGCTCGGTGTGCGTCCACTTCTTCGGGGAGCCGCGCCAGAGCGGGACATCGCATGCCGTGTTCAAGACCCCTTGGCCGGGTGATCCACGGGTGAACATCCAGAAGGCGAAGGACGGCAAGGCGAAGTCCTACCAAGTCCGACAGGTACTCAAGGCCATCGACAAGGTGCAGGAGGAGCGGAAGTGACCGACATCAAGCATTACGCCTACCGAGTCCTGTGGTCTGCCGAGGACGACGAGTTCGTCGCCACCGTGGCCGAGTTCCCGTCACTGTCATGGCTCCACGCGGACCAGACCGAGGCGCTACACGGCCTGGTCGATCTCGTCGCCGACGTCGTCGCCGACCTGGAGGCGAGCGGTGACCCGATTCCGGAGCCGATCACCGAGCGGCGCTTCTCGGGCAAGTTCAACGTTCGTGTTCCCGAGTCCCTGCACCGTGAACTGGTGCTCTCCGCCGCACAGGAAGGCGTCAGCTTGAACAGGCTCGTCAGCGACCGGCTCGCTCGCAGCTGACCCCGTCGACCAGCTTCGGCTGCCCGACCGGATGCCCCAGACCCTCCCCAGTGGCGTGCGCCCTACCCGTCAGCATGGGTGTCGCACAACGGTCTTGGCCGGGCCGTTGTCGGAGACAGCTAGCAGGATCGGCCGGGCTGGGTCATCGGTGAGCAGTTCGCCCTGGTCGGCGAGCGCTTGTCCGGGGCATCGGTCGCGCTCGGTGCGGCGGGTCCCTCGCCGTCGGATCGCCGTTCGTCAGAGGCCGAGCGCCGGAATCCGTGCCGCAGCGCTCTCGATGGTGTCCGCGTCGCCACCGTTGCGATCCGCGACCGTCGGCCTCTCGTCGACTGCCGCCACGGCTTCGTCGACCATGTCGGCGACCACATGAGGCTCGAGGCCAGCCGGCTCGTGGAGCCCGACCAGGTCGTCGCGGGTGAAGGAGGCGCCTTTGCACGCTGTGTCGAGGTAGTGCTCGCCGGGACCGGCGGCCGCCGCTGCTGTGGCCATGTGGACCCGGCCGGGCTGCGCTCCGGGCTCGACGATCCTGTCGAAGCGCCTCACCGCCAGGTGCTGCGTTCCCGATCTGCCGGGGAGCAGTTCGTGCTCACAGGTGGAGATGCCCGCTGTTCGTGCCGTCTCCAGGTACGACGCTTCGACGACGGACAGGGATGCGCTGTCGTGGTGTCAGGATCGACGTCGGCCCATCATCTCGAGGTGGTGAGCGATCTCCTCGATGGTCGAAAGGGCTGACGCGATCGTCCACACGAGGTCGAACACCTCGTCGTCGGTCGCGCCTGCCACGCTTGCGTCGTTGATCTCGAGGAAGACGGCGGTGGCGAGCCAGCCGAGCCGCTTGTTCCCGTCGACGAGCGCGTGGTTGTCGACCACCGACTGCAGCAGCGCGGCTGCCTTCGACCACACGGTCGGGTAGGCGTCCCGGCCGCCGACGGTGGTCTGGGGACGGGCCGCGGCCGATCCGAGGAGTCCGATGTCGCGGATCGGCGGAGGGTCGCCGAGCAGGATCCGTGCCATGTCGACGAGGTCGTCGAGGTCGAGGAACTCGACCGGTTCGCTCACTGACCGAGGCGCTCGATCGCGTCGGCGTGGACGTTCAGGATCAGCTCGGTCGCGTTCGACACGCGAGCGCGGTGGTTGCTCCTGGCGATGTAGTCCCGGATGGCTCGGCGGGCAACGTCCTGCATGGAGATACCTTCGGCGGCGGCGCGTTCCCGAAGCGCATCCTGATCCGCTTGGTCGAGCCGTAGCGTCATGGCCATCACGACCACGGTATCAGTCTGATACCAAAGATCGTGACGGCGGTCAGGTCGGTCGGTTCCACCCTGCCCGACCCGGTGTCACCGACGATCCAGATCGCACCGCCGCCCCGCGTGTGGCAACGGGACGGACGATCCCGTTGGAGCCGGTCAGGGCGGTGGAGAGGTGAGCGAGGGGCCGAGCGCGAACAGGAGCAGAGCGAGGCCCGCGACGAGCGACCCCGAGATGAGGAACGGAACGCGGCCCGTCCCGCCCCACGCCAGACCCGCCCACACCCCGGCGACCAGCAGGCCGAACCCCGACACGGCCGCCTGGACCCCCAGGGCGGTGCCACGGCTGTGCGCGGGTACCAGGTCCGCGATCCACGCGCGGATGACCCCGTCGGTCAGAGCGGTGTAGCAGCCGTAGAGCGGGAACAGGATCCAGGCCCACGCCGAGGTCGAGGTCAGTCCGAATCCCAGGTAGGCCACCGCGAAGACGGCCAGTCCGGCGGCGACGACCACCGATCGCGACCACCGGTCCGACAACCTCCCGGCCGGATACGAACCCGCGGCGTAGGTCAGGTTGTAGAGCACGTACAACGCCACCACCCCGGCGAAGTCGAAGCCGAGGTCCTTGGCGCGCAGCAGCAGCAGCGTGTCGGGGAAGTTGACGAGACCGAACAGCCCGACGATCGCGAGCACACGCCAGAAGCGGTTCGGCAGGCCGTGCAGCGACCACGCCCGTTCCTGTCGGGCGTGAGGGTGCGGTCGTTCTCGCACGGCGAAGACGAGGGCGACGCTCAGCACCGCGGGGATCACCGCGATCCAGAACAGGGGCCGGAACTGCTGGCCGACCAGGTCGTAGAGGAAGAGTCCGATCAGTGGACCGACCACCGCGCCGGCCGTGTCGGCCGCCCGGTGGAACCCGAAGGCGCGGCCGCGGTTCTGAGGCGTGGTCTCGTCGGCGATGATCGCATCGCGGGGAGGGCCTCGCATGCCCTTGCCGACCCGGTCGGTGAACCTGGACCCGAGCACCGCCGGCCACGCGGTCGCCAGCGCCAGCAGGACCTTTCCCAACGCGGACAGGCCGTACCCCGTGGCCACCAGCGGTCGACGGTGACGCAGGTCCGCCAGGCGACCCGACGCCGCCTTGACCACCGATGCGGTGCCGTCGGCCAACCCCTCGATCAACCCCAGCACCGCCGGAGACGCCCCCAGCACGCCGGTCACGAAGAACGGCAGGACCGGGTACAGCAACTCCGACGCCGTGTCCTGCAGGAACGACACGAGCGAGACGACCCTGACGTTGCGGCTCAACGGCTCCCTGGGAGAGATGTCGGGCACGCGCTGATGCTCCCACATGCGGGGTCCGTCCGGAGCGAGTGGGAGCCGCTGTGCGGGACGCACGACCCGAGCAAACCTCGACAGAGGATGACTCAAGATCTATCGAGAAACTATGCTGCTCTCCGATGGTCGACCGAACGGATCGCGTCAGGCGCCTTGCAGCGCTGGGCGAGCGGGTCCGGCTTGCGATCGTGGATGAGCTGGCCAGCGGGGATCGTTCTCCCGGCGAGCTGCGTCGTCGTCTCGAGCTGGAGTCGAACCTGCTCGCCCACCACCTCGACGTGCTCGAGGGGGCGGGGATCGTCACACGGACCCGGTCCGACGGCGACGGACGTCGCTGCTACGTGCGGCTGAACCGCCCGGCGCTGGTCGGCCTGCTGCCGGCCCCGGACGGGGTCGTGGGTGAGGCGCTCTTCGTCTGCACCCACAACTCGGCGCGCAGCCAGCTCGCGGCGGCGACCTGGCGGTCCGTGGTCGGAACCAGAGCGTGGTCGGCTGGCACGCATCCGGCCGAGCGGGTCCACCCCGGAGCGGTCGCGGCGGCCGAACGGGGAGGGCTCGACCTGGACGGCTCGGTTCCCCGCTCGCTCGACGACGTGGAGCTGCCGCCGCTCGTCATCACGGTGTGCGATCGCGCTCACGAGGAGCTGTCGGAGCACACCGGGTGGTTGCACTGGTCGATCGCTGACCCGGTCCCCGCCGGAGACGCGGCCGCGTTCGATCGTGTGGTCGCCGAGTTGCACGACCGGGTCTCAGCGATGCTGTCCGATCAGCCGGGTGCCGGGTGAGCGAACGCGGGGGAGCTCCGGAGGACCTGCTGGCCGTCGCTCCCGAGACCGGCACCGGTGAGCTGCGGCTCGATCTGAGTCGTCGACTCGTCGCCGAGGGACTCGGGACCGGACTCCTGGTCGTCGCCGTCGTCGGGTCGGGGATCGCGGCGTCCCGGCTGTCGGCGGGTGACGTGGGCCTGCAGCTGCTCGAGAACTCCCTGGCGACCGGAGCAGCCCTGGTCGGTCTGATCCTCGCGTTCGGTGCGGTGTCCGGCGCCCATTTCAACCCCGTCGTCACCATGGTGGACCGGCTCCTCGGCACGGCCACCACGCGGGATTCGCTCCTGTACGTCGTGGCGCAGTTCGTCGGCGGCTGCGCAGGAGCCGTGGTGGCGAACATCATGTTCGAGCTGCCGGCCGTCCAGCTCGCCACCGCGGAGCGGTCCTCGCCCGCCCTGTGGTTGTCCGAGATCGTGGCGACCCTCGGCCTGCTGCTGGTGATCCAGGGCTGCGGGCGATCCGGCCGTTCCGACGTGGTGGCGTTCGCGGTCGCCGGGTGGATCGTCGGCGCGTACTGGTTCACCAGCTCCACGAGCTTTGCCAACCCGGCGGTCACGGTCGCTCGGGCGCTCTCGGACACGTTCGCCGGCATCGCTCCGTCGTCGGTGCCGATGTTCCTGGTCATGCAGATCCTCGGCGCCGCGATCGCCGCGGGCCTGATCCGACTCTTCTACCCGCATCCCCCGAGCTGATCCGGAGCCCCATGGGTGACCACCGACCCCAGGTCCTGTTCGTCTGCGTGCACAACGCCGGTCGGTCCCAGATGGCCGCGGCGCTGCTCGCCCACCATGGCGGTGATCGCGTCGTGGTCCGCTCGGCCGGTACCGCACCCGCTGAGGAGATCAACGAAGCGGTCGTCGAGGTCATGGCCGAGGTGGGGATCGACCTCCGCTCGAGTGGAGCGCACCCGAAGCTCCTCGACCCGGCCGCGGTCCGGGTCTCCGACGTGGTCATCACGATGGGCTGCGGCGACGAGTGCCCGTTCCATCCGGGAGTTCGCTATCTCGATTGGGTGCTCGATGACCCGGCCGGCCTCCGCGTCGATGAGGTCCGCCCCATCCGCGACGAGATCGACCGACGGGTCCGGGCCCTCCTCGTGGACCTGGTGGGCGAGGAGACCTGAGGGGTGCCGATCATCCCGGGGCATCGACCGCGCCTGCTGCGACGACTCGGTGGTGCGGGTCGCTCGGGTCCGCGAAAATACATCGACAATTATCAATGCATTGTGTAGGGTGACCGATGCATCGAACAACATCGATTGATCCCCAGGAGGTCACCATGTCCCGGATCCAGCTCGCAATCAACGTCACCGACGTCGACTCCGCCGTCTCGTTCTACGAGAGGCTCTTCGGCACCCCCGCCGCCAAGCGCAAGGACGGCTACGCCAACTTCGAGATCGCAGAGCCGCCCCTCAAGCTCGTGCTCATCGAGTCCGCCGAGGGAGGCACCCTCAACCACCTCGGCGTCGAGACGACCACCGCGGCCGAGGTCGCCGCGGCCGAGGCCCGACTGTCGGGCGCCGGACTCCAGACCACCGGCGTCGACGACACCACCTGCTGCTACGCCACCAAGACCGAGACCTGGGTGACCGACCCCGACGGGGCCAAGTGGGAGTGGTACGTCAAGACCGGCGACGCCGAGCAGATGTCTGCCAGCGCCGACGACTCCGCCACGTGCTGCGCTCCGGCTGCCGTTCCGGAGAGCCTGACCGAGGTGGAGACGGCGTCGACCGGCGCCTCGTCGGTCAGCTGCTGCTGAACCGTGGCACCCGACTCCGCTCGACGACCCCAGAGCTCGCCGGCGGTGTGGCGGGCGGCCGACGTGGCCGACCCGACCACCTGGACCTTCGAGCTGACCGACGACCACCGACGTGAGATCGTCGCCGCGGCCCGCTCCGCATCGACCTCGGCGACGTCGAGCGTGACGGAGTCGGCGTCGTTCCCGCTGCCGACGCTCGGACCGGAGATCGCCCGCTGGACCGCCGAGCTCGCGCACGGCCGGGCGTTCCAACTCGTCCGCGGGTTCCCGGTGGACGAGCTCGACCCGGACGAGACCCGCGCCGCGTTCCTCGGACTGGGCTCCCACCTGGGCGTCCCGGTCGGCCAGAACCGCTCCGGTGAGATCCTGACCGACATCCGCGACGAGCGGCTCCCGGCCGAGGAGCCGCACGTCCGGCGCTACCGCACCCGACTGCGCCAGGACTTCCACACCGACGGAGCCGACATCGTCGGTCTCCTGTGCCTGCACACGGCGCTGCGGGGCGGTGAGAGCCGCATCGCCAGCGCGGGCGCGGTCTACAACGCGCTGCTCGAGTCGCGGCCCGACCTGCTCGAGGTGCTGCACCGTCCGTTCCACTGGGACCGCCAGGGCGAGGAGGCGCCGGGGGAGCAGCCGTGGTTCGAGCTGCCACCGCTCAGCGAGGTCGACGGCACGCCGCGCTTCTTCTACCTCGGGTGGTACATCCGCGACGCGCAACGCCACCCCGAGGTGCCGCGCCTGACCGACGAGCAGCTCGAGGCGATGGAGCTGCTCGAGGCGATCGCCAACGACCCGGCGGTGCACGTCGAGATGGACTTCCGGCCCGGCGACATCCAGTGGATCAACAACGGCCGGGTGCTGCACGCACGCGAGGCCTACGACGACGCCGAGGACCCCGCGGAGCGACGCCACCTCCTGCGGCTGTGGCTCGCCGCCCACGACTTCGCCAGCGTCGAGGGCGAGCTGCGGGCCGGCCTCGGGCCCGACGCTCCCGTGACGCCGAGCTGAAAGTGGGGCTCGGGGCTGCCGGTCGCCGGCCCCGGCCACCCGGCCCCGGTCACCCGGCACCGTGCGGGACCTCAGATCCGGAACAGGTCCCGGTCGGTCCAGGTCTGCTCGAGCTCGACCACCCGTCGGGACGCGTCGGCCTTGTGTCGTTCGACGAGCGAGTTGACCAGCAGGGTGCACAGCACCGTCAACCCGACGAGCGAGTCGAACGGCCCGACCGAGTCCCGGGCGAAGGCGAGCAGGTGCCCGCCCTCGACCTGGAGGGTGGTGGGGGTGTCGCCGCTCAGCACGACGGGCACGCCACCCCGGTCGACCGCGGCGGCCTGGAGGCGGACGAGAGCGGCCTCGTGGCGGGGGACGTCCATGGTCACCACCAGGTCTCCGGGCCGTAGCGCCTGGAGCGTGGAGGCGATCCGGAACTCGGTGCCGCTCAGCAGGGCGGCGCGGCCTCGGACGATGTCGATCTGGTCGACCAGGCGCCGGGCCACGCCCTCGGTCTGCGTCGACGGCAGCACCCAGACCCGCCGGGACCGGTCCGACAGCAGGTCGACCACGGCGGTGACCGCGGCGGGGTCGACGCCGGCGAGCGTGTCGGTCACGTTGGCCCGCTCGACCTCGATCAGGGCGACGACCGGGTCCTCGGGGGCGGGACGGGCCACCCGGTCGGCGTCGGTGCGGATGCGCGCCGAGAGCTCGTAGCGGGCCGCGTCGCGCAGGTCGGCGAAGCCCTCGTAGCCGAGAGCGGTGGCGAGCCGGACCACCGACGGGGTGCTCGTCCCGGCGCGCTCCGCGACGGTGCCGACCGTGCCGAACGCGATCGCCTGTGGGTCATCGACGAGCACCTCGGCGATGCGCCGTAGCGCCGGGGACAGGGTCGCGGCGGCGACCCGGTCCGGGATCGCCGCCGATGCGACGGTGGGGGGTCGGTCCGAGCGTGGGATGTAATCGATGATACAGAGCGGTGAAGCAACTGTTACATTCCCGGCGTGAGCGACTCCCACCGATCGGCCCCCGTCCGCACCGTCGAGCTGTTCTGCGCCGAGGTGCCGCTGTCGCGGCTGGCGCGGTCTGCGATGTCGCACAGCGACTCCGGGCTGGGCATGGCGATCGCGGCGGAGGACCCGTGGGAGGTGGCCGAGTTCCTCTTCGTGCGCCTGACCGACGAGGACGGCGTCGAGGGGTGGGGCGAGTGCTACGTGTGGACGCCCGAGTCTGCGGTGTCGCACCGGGGCATGGCGATGGTCATCGAGGAGCACCTCGGGCGCTACCTGCTCGGCGCCCGCCCGACCGACGTGCAGGCCATCGGCGCCCGGATGGACCGCAACATCCCCCGCAACGAGATGGCCAAGGGCGTGCTCGACATGGCCCTGCACGAGTTGGCGGCCCGACAGGTCGACCGGCCGGTGCACGACCTCATCGGCGGAGCGGCCGTCGACCGCATCCCGCTGTGCGCCCTGGTACCCATGGCCGACCCTGACTTCGTGGCGAAGATCTGCTCGGGCTACGTCGACGCCGGGTACCGGTCGCTGCGCATCAAGCTCGGCGCCGGCCCCAGGGCGGACCTCGAGGTGATGACCGCGGTGCGTGACGCGGTCGGCTGGGACGTCCGCGTCCGCTGCGACTTCAACCAGGCCTACGACGCTCCCACCGCGGTGCGGGTCCTGCGCCTTCTCGAACCGCTCGACCTCGACGCCGCCGAGCAGCCCCTGCCGGTGGGTGACCTGATCGGGATGCGGTGGGTGCAGGAGCGCACCGCGGTGCCGTTGTTCCTGCACGAGGGCTTCTTCCAGATGTCCGAGCTCGTGACCGCGGTCGAGCTCGGCGCGATGGGCGTGAGCGGCATCAACGCCGAGCGGCCGGGCGGCATCACCGCGGCGTTGCGGGCCATCGACTACGCCGCCGCCCGCGGCATGGGCACGATCATCCACAACCAACCGCTGGGCATCGGCACCGCGGCCCACGCCCACGTCGCCGCGGCCCGCTGGGACCGCCTCGGCCACGCTCCCGAGCTGGCCGGTGACGTCATGTTCGAGGAGCACCTCACCGACGCCCGCTACCCCGTCGAGGACGGTTGCCTCGTCCTGCCAGGAGGCGCCGGGTGGGGGATCACCGTCGACCGCGACGCCCTCGAGCGTCACCTGGTCGCCGAGCCGGTGGTGCTCTCGGCGTGAACGCCGCTGACTCCACCGGCGCCACCGGCGCCACCGTCCTGACCGGCGCCACCGTCCTGACCGGCGCCACCGTCCTGGCCCCGGAGCGCCAGCCCGACGGAACCGCGATCGCTCTGCTCGGCGACCGGATCGCCGCCGTCGGCACCGAGGCGGACTGCCGGGCCGCCCTGCGCGGCGACGGAGTCCCCGACGACACGGTGACGACCGAGGACCTGACCGGCTCCACGGTCGTGCCCGGGTTCGTCGACGCCCACCTGCACCCGATGGTCATGGCCGTGTTCGAACAGCAGGTCCTGCTGGACCAGGTCCGATCGATCGCCGAGCTGAACGACCTGCTCGCGGATCGGGCCCGCAACACCCCGCCGGACGAGACGATCGTCGGGTTCCAGCTCGACGGCGAGGTGCTCGCCGAGGGGCGCGTGCCCACCGCGGCCGAGCTCGACGCCGTCACCGGCGGTCGTGCGGTGGTGCTCCTGTGCCGCGACGGCCACCACGCCGTCGGCTCGACCGCTGCCCTGCACCGGGCCGGACTCGACGACCCGGGCCTGGTCCCGGCCGGCGGCCACGTCGTCGCCGGTGCCGACGGCGCCCCCGTCGGACTGGTGGGGGAACGGGCGGTCGAGCCGCTCATGGCGCTGATGCCCGAGGTGACCCTCGACGGGCTGGTCGGCGGCATCGCCGCGTGGGCGGACCGTCTGGTGAGCCAGGGCGTCACGTCGATCTCCGCCATGTGCCAGAGCGCCGACGAGGGTCCCGCCGGTCCCGCCGGAGCGATGGAGGCGCTGGGCTGGGCGGCGCTGTCGGGCGACCTGCCGTTCGACATCCAGACCATCCTGATCACCCCCGAGCCGTCCGAGGTGTTCGACCTCCGGGACCCGTCGCTGCACGATCCGGCCCGCGGTCGTCGGCTCGACGCGGTCAAGCTGTTCCTCGACGGCACCCTCGGTGGGCGCACCGCCTGCATGCACGGGCCCTTCGCGGATCACCCCCACGAGCGCGGGATGCGCACCACCGACGACGACGAGGCGTACCGGCGCATGGAGGCCGCGCACCTCGCCGGGTTGCAGATCTGCGTGCACGCCATCGGCGACGCCGCCAACCGCAGCGCGGCGGAGCTGTTCGACCGGCTCCTGGTCCGCCATCCCGGCCGGCACCGCCATCGTGTCGAGCACGCCTCGGTTCTCGACGACCCCACGATCGAGCTGTTCGCCCGTCACGGGATCACCGCGGTGGTGCAGCCGATCAACCTGCGCAGCGAGAGCCACTGGCTCGCCCGTCGCGTCGGGCTCGACCGCCTGGGTTGGACCTACGCCTTCGCGTCGATGGCCCGCGGCGGGGTGTCGATCGCAGGATCCTCGGACGCACCGATCGAGCGGACCGACGTGCTGGCCGCCATGGCCGCCGCGGTCGACCGCGGCGGCCAGGCCCCCGAGCAGGCGTTGACCCGCTCGGAGGCCCTGGCCCTGTTCACGACGGGCGGGTCGTTCGCCCGCGGCACCGAGGACGAGCTCGGCTCGCTGGCGGCGGGCCGGCGCGCCGACCTGGTCGTGCTCGACGCGGACCCCACCGACGAGCGGACCGACCTGGACGCCGTCGGCGTCCGATCGACCGTCATCGCCGGTGAGGTCCGGTACCGCTCGGAGCGGCCGGTCAGGCCGCCTGGTTGAGCACGCCGACGGCGCGCAGGTCGAACCCGCCGCTGCCGGTGGTGAGGTGCGCGTCGAAGATCTGGCGACCGAACGAGTCGAGGTAGCTGTCACCGACGTTCGGGTAGTCCGACGCTCCGACCACGTCGCGGAGCCGGACGTGGGTGATCGCTGACAGGTCGACGGTCCCGTCGCGCACCGCCGCCTGGTTGGACAGGGCGCCCAGGTCGAACACCGTGCCCCAACCGCCGGGATCCTTGCCGGCCAACCCGCCGATCAGGCGCGGGTCCTGGAAGGCGAAGCTGCCGACCGCCGTCGGCTGATGGCTGGCCGAGTCGAAGCGGACGAAGTCGGTGCCGTTGCTGGACACCTCGACATATGCCAGCTCGGTGAAGAGCTGCTCGGCGGTGCCGTTGGTGAAGCCGTTCTCGAACACGGCGAGGTCGTCGCCCGGGCCGTCGGTGATCGGAGCGGCGAACGTCAGGGTGATCGACCCGGAGTTGCCGAGGACGACGACGTCGGTGCCGTACGGACCCACGGCGTTGGTCGGCGTCTGGAACCCGGTGTTCACGTCGGTGCCGGGGGAGTAGTCGCTGTAGCCGGTGGCCCACCCGACGATGCTGGGGTTGGTCGCGGCGACAGCCGACGAGGTCGATCCGGGCAGGTCGGGCCGGCCGGTGTAGGTGGGGCGCACGTCGTAGACGGCGTCGAAGATCCCGTCGATGACGCACCCCGACGCCGCGGCCCGGGCGAGCACCCGGGTCGGACCGGAGAGACCGGCCAGGGCGAGCGTCGAGGTCTGGTCGAAGGTGGCACTGCCGGGGTCGTCGGACGCGGGCAGGGCCGCGACCTCGACCACGCCGCCTCCGGGCAGGACGAAGCTCAGGACCTCGTCGTCGTCGATGACCGACAGGACCGGGGCCTCGGGCACCGCGCAGGTGGCCGGCGGAGTCGTGGTCGTGGGCGGCGGGTCCTCAGGGGGTGGGGCACACGCTCCGGCCAGCAGGGCCGCAGCGGTCAGGGGGAGTACCAGCAGCGCCCTCGACCGGAGCGCACCGGGGGTGGTTCGTCTCGTGGGAGACATCTCATCGCCTTTCGTTGGCGAGGACCCGACGACGTCTCGCAACGAGAGGCGTGCCGGCGGGGCCGGCCTCCACACGATCCGAGCTCACCTTCCGCAGTCCTCGACGGATGTTGTTGAGCTGCTCGCCCCCGGCGGGCATTCCGACTCGTGGCGTTCCCGGAGGAACGACACCTACGGCTGCGGGACAGCGCCGGGATTCGACCGGCTTCCCCCGCACGGGGACGATGTCTGGTCGGCGGGTGCCGACCAAGCCGGACCGTAACACCGGTCGACCCACCTCTCCGCATCCGCTTTGTCCTCCGCATCCGCTTTGTCCTGCACAGGCGCGGTGATCACCGCGCCTGTGCAGGACAAAGCTGGTGCCACGACGGTGCCGCGAGGACGAGAATCGATCCGACCGGATCGATTCCGGAGGAGGATGAGGTCGCGATGAGCGAGTGGGAGACCGTCGAGGGCGAGCACTGGGCCGAGTACGCGGAGCACTACACCCGCATGCTCGCCCCGTACGGCGAGGCCGTCCTGGCCGCGGCCGCACCGCAGCCCGGCGAGCGGGTGATCGACGTGGGCTGCGGCAACGGGGACCTGTCCCTGCTCGCGGCGGTGGCGGTGGGCCCGGACGGAGTGGTCCAGGGCGTCGACCTGTCACCCGCCGAGGTGGCGGTGGCGTCGCGGCGCAGCACGGAGGCCGGTCTGTCCGCCGCCCGGTTCGCCGTCGCCGACGCCGCCCGCATCGAGGTCGACGCTCCCTTCGACGTGCTGGTGAGCCGCTTCGGGGTGATGTTCTTCGACGACCCGACCGGCGCGTTCTCCCACCTGCGTTCGTTGCTGCGCCCCGGGGGTCGGATCGCGTTCGCGTGCTGGCAGGAGCTGTTCGCCAACGAGTGGATGATCGTGCCGGGCGGCGCGGTCGCCTCGGTGCTCGGACTGCCCGGCGGAAACTCGGGTGGTCCCGGTCCGTTCTCGCTGGCCGACCCGGACCTGACCCGGCAGATGCTGACGGCCGCCGGTTTCGTCGACATCGACGTCGAGCCGGTCGCCGCGGCTCTGTGGATGGGAGCCGACGCCGACGCCGCGGTCGAGTTCATGACCCGCACCGGCATGGGGCGGATCCTGTTCGGTGACGCCGCCCCCGAGCAGCGGGCCGAGGCGATCGAGCGGGCCCGCGACGCGCTGCGACCGCACGAGACCGACTCGGGCGTACTGCTCGACGGCTCGGCCTGGGTGGTCACCGCGACCAACCCGCCCACGCCCTGACGCTTTGTCCCGCACCAGCGCGGTGATCACCGCGCTGGTGCGGGACAAAGCGGGGGTCAGGTGGGGGTGCTGTCGGCGGGGAGGGCCCGGGCGCCCCGGACGGCGCGGCGGACGCCGGGGACCGCACCGGCAACGGCCAGGAGGGTGTCGCTCAACTGGCTGACCACCAGCTCGACCCGCTCGACCCGTCCGTCCATCCCGTTGACCATGCCCGACAGCTCCGGAAGCAGGCGTTCGAGCTCGCCGAGCAGGCCCATCAGGTCACCCGACAGCGTGGTCACCGCGGCGTCGAGCCGGTTGACGCCGCCGGCGACGTTCTCGAGTCGGCCGTCGAGCGGGCCGAGGGTCTCCTCCAGCACCTGGGTGGTGTCGTTGAGGGTGGTGCGCAGCGCCTCGAGCTCGTCGGGCAGGACCCCGAGGGAGCGCCGCACCCGTTGGATCGTCCACGGGGCGAGGAGGACCTCTCGGGCGACCCGCGTCGGCCAGGCCAGCGCCAGCTCCAACGTGGTCGTCGGGACCTCGTCGTCCATCGCTCCAGCCTTGCACACCCATGCTGCTGGAGCTCCGAACTGTGACCGGTGCCCGATCCCGACCGGTCCTGGGTCGGCCTACCATGCGGCTGCTCCGTCCGGCCCGTGCTGTCCGGTTGGCGTCCGGTTCTGGGTATCCGAGCACCGGACGTGGGTTCGACTCCCGCCGCGGGTGCCATGAACACACATCGCCGCCCCGACCGCCGTTCCCGTCGCGTCCCCCTCGCCGTGGTCGCCCTGGCGGCGGTGGCACTGGTCGCGGTCGCGGCCTGCGCCTCCGACGACGACGGCGACTCGTCGGCCGACGCGACGACGACGTCAGCGGAGAAGTCGGAGAGCCCGGAGAGCTCGGAGGGTGCGGTGGCCGAGATCGGGACCTTCGAGGTCGGCCGGGACACCACGACGCTGGTCGACGACAGCCGACCGACCAAGGCCCACGGCGGACAGGCCGAGCTGCCGTCGCGGACGATGCCGCTCGAGGTCTGGTACCCGAAGGCGGCCGCCGGGAAGAAGGGCGCCGCCGGGGAGAAGGACGCGACGTTCCCGCTCATCGTGTTCTCCCACGGCAGCACCCGACGGGCGGTGCACTACGCCAAGACCCTCGAGGCGTGGGCGTCGGCCGGCTACGTCGTGGTCGGCCCCGACTTCCCGCTCTCCAAGGAGGGCACCCCCGGCGGCACCGACTACGGCGGCATCGCCGAGCAGGCCGGTGACGTCAGCTTCGTGATCGACCAGGTGCTCGCCTCGGCGACGGACCCCGGACGACCGTGGGCCGCCCTGGTCGACCCGGACCGCATCGGCCTCGGCGGTCAGTCCTTCGGGGCGATCACGACCGTGGCCGTGGCCATCAACCCGTGCTGCGCGGACGACCGCGTCGACGTCATCACCGAGTTCGCCGGAGCGTGGGCCGACCTCGGCTCACCCGGCCCCGTCCCGGCGGAGTCGGCGCCGCCCGCGCTGCTGGTCCACGGCGATGCCGATCCGACCGTGTCGTACGCCACCGGCCAGGCCCTGTTCGACATGTACCCGGGCACCCGCCGACTGCTGACCCTGGTCGGAAGCGGCCACGACCCCGGCTACTTCGAGGGCCTCGACGAACCGCTCGACGAGCTCGTCACCCGGGCCACGGTCGACTTCTACGACCAGTACCTCAAGGACGACCCCGAGGCGGCCGCGCAACTCGACGCCCTGGTCGCGGCGGCCGGCCCGCAGGTCGCCACCCTGACCCCGCCGACGGAGAGCTGATGGCCGAGCACCGCTTCCCACCCGGGTTCCTGTTCGGGGCGTCGACCGCGGCGCACCAGATCGAGGGGGCCAACACCAACAGCAACTGGTGGGCCATCGAGCACCACCCGTCGAGCCACGTCGCCGAGCCGAGCGGCGACGCGGCCGACAGCTTCCACCGCTGGGGCGAGGACCTCGACCTGGTGGCCGAGCTGGGGTTCAACGCCTACCGCTTCAGCATCGAGTGGGCCCGCATCGAACCGGCCCCGGGCGAGCTGTCGTACGCGGCGCTGGCGCACTACCGGGCGATGATCGACGGTGCGCTCGAGCGGGGGATCGAACCGGTCGTGACCCTGCACCACTTCACCGAACCCCGGTGGGTCACCGACGCCGGCAGCTGGGCCGACGCGGGGTCGGTCGACCGGTTCGTCGGCTACGTCGAGCGGGCGGTCGGGATCCTGGACGGGGTCCGCTACGTCGCCACCATCAACGAGCCGAACATCCTCGGCGTCATGGCCCGGGTCATGCACCTCGGATCCGGCGGCGACGACCCCGACCGGGAGCGTGACATCCCGACCGCGCCGCTGCCCGCCCCGCACTTGGCCAGCGAGGTGAACGTCATCGCCGCGCACCACGCCGCACGCGACGCCATCAAGGCCGCCCGACCGGACCTGCAGGTCGGCTGGACCGTCGCCAGCCAGGTGATCTCGGCGGTTCCGGGTGGCGAGGACACCGCGGCGGCGTTCGCTGACCTGGTCGAGGACCGTTACCTGCGCGAGTCGACCGGCGACGACTGGGTCGGGGTGCAGTCCTACACCCGCAACGTGTTCGGCCCCGACGGGTTCATCCGCGACGACCCCGAGGACACCCGCACCCTCACGGGCTGGGAGTACTGGCCCACCGCGGTCGGCGAGGCCCTGCGTCACACCGCCGGGATCGTCGGTGACGTCCCGATGATCGTCACCGAGAACGGCATCGCCACCGACGACGACGAGCGCCGCATCGCCTACACCGACGGGGCCCTGTCGTCGGTGCGCGCCGCGCTCGACGACGGGCTCGACGTCCGTGGCTACCTCCACTGGAGCCTGCTCGACAACTACGAGTGGGGGTCCTACACGCCGACGTTCGGTCTGGTCGCGGTCGACCGCGAGACGTTCCGGCGCACGGTCAAGCCGAGCGCCCGTTGGTTGGGCGACATCGGTCGGGGGATCCCCTCAGCCTGAGACGGTCAGCTCGACGGTGTGGCGCACGTCGGTCGCCGAGGCGGCCACGAGCAGCCGGTGTGTGCCGACGTCGGTCGTCCAACCGTCGAGCTCGTCGTCCCAGCGGCGCAGGGCAGCGGCGGGGACCCGGACCGTCACCGTGGCCGTGCGGCCCGGCTCGGTGACCGCCTTGGCGAAGCCGACCAGGGCCTTGGGCGGTCGACCGGCGGCGTCTTCTTCCCGGTAGACCTGCACGACGTCGGTCACGGGCCGGTCGCCGGTCGACTCGACGGTGACGGCCACCTCGGCGTCCTCGCCGACGGCGATCACCTCCCGGACGAGAGACGCGTCGCTCCACCGTGACGATCCGTAGGAGCCGCCGTGTCCGAAAGCGAACCGGGGCGCGACCCCGGACGCGTCGTGGCCCCGGTAGCCGATCATGTGCCCCTCCCCGTAGGTCTGCACCCCGTCGACCGGCGCGTAGTGCGGCCACGCCGGGCAGTCCTCGAGGCGGACCGGCCAGGTGATCGGCAGCCGCCCTCCGGGGTCGCGGTCGCCGGCCAGCACCGCGGCGACCGCGGGTCCGGTCTCCTGTCCGGCGAACGACGCCCACAGCACGGCGTCGACCTGATCGGCCCACGGCGTGAGCACCGGACCGCCGCAGTTGAGCACCACGACGGTCCGGGACGCGACCTCGGCGACGCGGCGGACCAGCTCGTCCTGGTCGCCCGGCAGCGCCAGGGTGGTCCGGTCCACGCCCTCGGTCTCCCACTCGTCGCTGGTGCCGACCACGACGACGGCCACGTCTGCTGCGGCCGCGGCGGCGACCGCCTCGTCGATCAGCTCGACGTCGCGGGGCGCTCGGACCCCCAGGGTGAGCGCGGCCATGCCCCGCACGCCGCTGGTCGCCACCCGGATCGGCACCGGTTCGCCGGCCACGAGGTCGACGGTGGCGAACTGCTCGGCGCAGCCGAAGCCGAACACCCAGTCGCCCCGGGGCAGCTCGCGGGCGGGGTCGTCGAGCACGACGGTGTCTCCGACGGTCACACGACCCTTGCCGGCGATCGAGGCGCCGAAGACGTGGCGGCCCGACACCGTCGGGATGAACGAGCCGGTCATCGTGACGCCGAACTGCCCCCGGCCGAACATCTCGGGGGTGCCCCCGACGACCAGGTGCCGGCTGGAGTCGGTGACCCCGGTGGCGGCCACCGGACCGCTGGTGTCGGGCGCGGCGAAGAACGACAGGTCGAGCCCCGGTGATCCGTCGGCCCGGCGCAGCTGCTCCTCGTCGATCGGCGGGCACATCTTCTCGGTGTCGGCCCCCAGCGCGTGGGCGACGACCCGTCCGCCGAAGCGGTCGTCGATGGCCTGGGCGATGCTGCGGTGCGGCAACGGACGCAGCGACGAGCTGCCGCCTCCCATCATGCGGGTGTGGGCGGCGTTCGGCCCGATCACCGCGATCCGCGACTGCTCCGCGAGGGGCAGCGCTGCGCCGTCGTTGGCGAGCAGGGTGATCGAGGCGGCCGCCGCGGTCAGGCACAGCTCCCGCTCGTCGGGGTCGTCCACGCTGAGCTGCGGCCCGTAGGCCGGGCGTTCGACGGCACGGGTGCGCCCGATCAGCCGGACGACCTCGGCGACGCGGGCGTCGACGTCGGCCTCGGATGCCCGGCCGTCGCGCACCGCCTCGGCCAACGGCTCGCCGAAGATCGTCTCGGGGCCGGGCATGGCGACGGTGAGGCCGCCGGAGATGGCCCCGACGGTGTCGTGCGCTCCGTCCCAGTCCGACACGACGAAGCCGTCGAAGCCCCACTCGTCGCGCAGGATCTCGCTCAGCAGCCGGTGGTGGTGCGCGCAGTGCTCGCCGTCCAGACGGTTGTAGGCCGACATGATCCCCCAGGCGTCGGCCTCGGTGACGGTCGCCTCGAACGGGCGCAGGTACAGCTCGCGCAGCGGCGCCTCGGCCACGCGCACGTCGACGGTGCCGCGCTCGACCTCGGTGTCGTTGGCGACGAAGTGCTTGACGGTCACCGCCACGTCGTGGGCCTGCACCGCCCGCACGTAGGGAACGGCCAGCCGGGCGGTCAGCTCGGGGTCCTCGGAGTAGCACTCGAAGACCCGGCCGCCGATCGGGGTGCGGTGCAGGTTGACCGTCGGGCCGAGCAGGACGTGGGCCCGCTTGCGCACCGCCTCGCGACCGAGCAGGTCGCCGATGCGGCCGAGCAGGTCGGGGTCCCAGGTGGCGCCCAGGGCGATGCCGACCGGGACGACCACGCCGGGGACCATCCCGTCGCTCTCGGCCTCGCCGCGCACCCCGTTGGGTCCGTCGGACATCTTGACCGCCGGCAGTCCGGCGGCCTCGACGGCGTGCGTGCGCCATGAGGTGGCGCCGCCGAGCAGCCGGGCCTTGTCGTCGAGGTCGAGGGCGGATCCGTTCACGGCTGGTGCTCCGGGTTCGGTCGGCGTGACATGCGGGTCGACCCTAGGGTGCCCGTCGGAGGTCGAGCCGTGGATCATCTACCAGAACCGCTCCTGTTCCCCCGGCCCCGACGGATCGACCGGCTCGATCCGTCGCACCGTCACGTCCTGCCGTTGGTGGAGGCCCCGAACCCGACGCTGCCGGCCCAGGGGTTCGCCCTCACCGTCGGGGATGGACGCGCGGAGCTGCGCCACGCGGACGACGCCGGGCTCCGCTACGGCCGACAGACGGTGCAGCAGCTCCTCGACGCCGACGGGTCCCTGCCGACGGTGAGCCTGTCCGACCACCCCGACTTCGCCACCCGGGGGTTCATGCTCGACGTCAGCCGGGACCGGGTCCCCACCCGGGAGACCCTCGCACGCCTCGTCGAGGTGCTGGCGGCCTGCCGCTACAACCAGCTGCAGCTCTACGTCGAGCACGCCTTCGCCTATCGGGACCACGCCGAGGTGTGGGCCGACGCATCGCCGATCGACGCCGCGGACCTGACCTGGCTCGACGGGGTGTGTGGGTCGGCCGGCATCGAGCTGGTCGCCAACCAGAACTGCTTCGGTCACCTGGGTCCGTGGCTGGCGCTCGAGACCTACCGGCCACGGGCCGAGTGCCCCGACGGCTACGAGGTCGCTCCCGGTCTCCGGTTCCCGCCCGCGGTGCTCGCCCCGACCGACGACAACGCCGAGCTCGTCCTGGCGCTGGTGCGCGAGCAGTCCGCTGCGCTGAGGAGCACGACGGTCAACGTCGGCTGCGACGAGACCTTCGAGCTGGGCCTGGGCGTCAGCCGCGAGCGCGTCGAGCGTGACGGTCGGGCTGCGGTCTACCTGGAGCACCTGCACCGCATCGTCGACCCGCTGGTGGCCGAGGGGCGCACCGTGCAGTTCTGGGCCGACATCGTCGCTCACCACCCCGAGCACCTCGACGCCGTTCCCTCCGAGGGCACCGTCGCCCTGGTGTGGAACTACGACGGGCCCGACGCCCCGACCGTCGAGGTGCCGCCGTTCGTCACCGGGATCCTCGACACGCTCGGGATCGACATCAACGCCGACACCCGCTTCGCTGAGCGGCTCCGACCGTTCGCCGACGCGGGGCTCACGTGCTGGGTGGCGCCGGGGACGTCGTCGTGGAACTCGATCGTCGGCCGTTTGGAGAACGCCCGCGCCAACCTCACGGACGCGGCGGTGGCAGGTCGTGCCGCCGGGGCGGCGGGGTACCTGGTGACCGACTGGGGTGACGGCGGCCACCACCAGCCGCTCACGGTGAGCCTGGCGCCGATCGCCCTCGGCGGCGCGCTGTCGTGGGGCGTCGACGCCCACCGCGATCTCGATGTGGCAGCGGTCGTGGACGAGGTGCTGCTCGGGGCGCCGGGCCTGGGCGTGGGGTCGATCCTCGAGCGAATCGGAGGGGTGGCCGAACGCACCGGCCTGGTGGCCCGCAACTCGAGCCCGATCTTCTCGGCCCTGTTCCCCGGCAGCTTCACCGTCACCGGCAGCGGCGAGCCCGACCGGGAGGAGGTCGAGGGGGTGGTCGCCACGTTGGAGGAGGTGCTCGCCGAGTTGGCGGCGCTCGACCCCACGCCCCGCTTCGGTGCGGAGCTGATCGAGGAGCTGGCCGTCGCCGTCGAGCTGGCCCGCTTCGGCGCCGAGTCGCTGGCGATGCGGGCCGGTGCCGACGGTCCGGTGCCGTCGGATCGGGCTGAGGCGCTCGACCGTCTGATCGAGCGGTACCGGCGGGCGTGGCTCACCACCAGTCGACCCGGAGGTCTCGACCGCTCCGAGGCTCACCTGGAACGCACCCGCGACGCCCTCCGCTCCCGTCCCGGCACCGCCTGAGCACGATTCTCGTGACCGTTCGCGCCACTGGTGGCGCGAACGGTCACGAAAACGACAACAGAGCCCGAAAGGCGGGGTTCACACGATCGTTCACACGGTGGTCCGCGACGGTGGGTTTGACCGACCACCACCGAAGGAGTCGAGCCATGCCTCGATATGTGATCGAACGGAACATCCCGGGTGCCGGAACCCTCAGCGAATCCGAGCTGCACGACATCAGCGCGAAATCCAACGAGGTGCTCGCGTCGATGGCGCCGCGGGCGCAGTGGAGCCACAGCTACGTCACCGACGACAAGATCTACTGCGTGTACCTCGCCGAGAACGAGGACGCGGTGCGGGAGCACGCAGCCTGCGGGGGGTTCCCGGCCGACGTCGTCGCCCGGGTCCACACCGTGATCGACCCGATCACCGGATCCTGACAGGTTCTCGCCACCTCGACGTCGACGGGCGCGAAGCTGGACGCGTGGCGCAGCTCGAAGTTCGACTGCTGGGCCGTCCGGCCGTGCTCGTCGACGGTG
>WBZL01000679.1_pt1 | contig 38149 bp, 10 predicted proteins | sample 5204291 | NCBI WGS metagenome assembly WBZL01 (sample SAMN12344345, study PRJNA552823) | activated sludge metagenome | biome: Activated sludge suspended growth; feature: Nitrification reactor; material: Wastewater; isolation source: activated sludge from nitrification reactor of wastewater... | reverse complement strand
AAAATGCTTCAAAGGTATCAAAAGAAGAAGAAGAAAAGATTATAAAATAAGTTCATTCGTGGCTAAAGAAAGATATCAATGTAGAGCTGATTAATTCATTTTTTAGTTAATTAATTCATTTATCTTTTTCAATCAGCTCGAAGAAGGCGTGAGCATAAGTCAAATTTGTGATAAAATTTCCAAAGAATTATCAAATCATGAAATAGTACTAACTGAATCATTTTTTTAAGAAGTAGGGGATTTTAGCTATTAAAATTTTTCGCTCGCTCAACCAATTAAGTAGCTTGCCAAACATAATTTTCACTATTTTCAATAAACTGGATTGCTAATCACTTTTTTTTGAAAAGGTTATAGCACCAATTAAATAGAACAAGAGCATAAAGTTCAGAAAAGAGGATGAAAACCCGTAATTTGTGTATATAAATTAAAGAGAAGAAAAAGCAGTAGCAGCAGCACATAAAATCACCCCAGATTTTGTTAAACGCATTTTATGCTTCTTTCCTTTGCCAGTATTATGCTGATTGCTGGTTGTGCGGTGCTCTTTCCCACCCCAAAATAGAAGCCTTTGATTTAAAGCAAAATTTTTTGTCTATTTTTTAATAATTTCATAAATAGCAAGCAGCTTTTTGTTTTTCAGCGCTTGCTTACTGTTTCTTTTATTTATAGTAATGCTCTAAAATGATAAGTAGATAAATTGCCATTATTTTAATAGTTCTTTTTATCTAATTAACTTTCTTTCTTGTTCCTTCTCTTGCCTTATTATCCTATTTTTTTTCCTGATAAACAGGCTGATTAGGCGCAAACCAGCCTAATAAATTTTTTTAATTTGGCTTGTGACGATTTATTAATTTCAAATTGCTCCAAAATCAAACAAGAAAGCACTTTTGCTGGACAAAATTAACAAAAATTAATTAATTAGTTAGTTAGTTACTCACTCACTTGCTTGCTTGCTTGAAAGGAATTAAAGTCTTGATAATTCGCAGAAAACTACTCGGCAATCGAATGTACAAAAAGACGACTGCAACAGCTAGTTAATCGCCATAAAAAAAAACCGCGCAAATCAGCAAAGGCCAGAGCAATTAAGCCAAGTGCCTAGACGATATTTCGCTTTCCACAACTGGGCTAGATAGTCGGCATTAATTTAGATTCCTTTTGGTCAGAAATGACAACGAACGCCAATTCTTAAGTAAGCTTGACAGCAGCTTGAAATGAGAATATTATGAAATAAATGACGAGTACTACTTACTCTATTTCAAAGGCAAGCGAATTTGCTTTAATAAGAATTGCTTTTTATAAGATTTTAGTGGCAACACGAAATTTCGAATTTTTAAAAGAGGTGTTCCTTCACAAGCTGGGGCGCTGTTAAAGCTCCTGAAAAAGATTGTATGTAGTAGCGAAGAAAGAGAGGCGCCTTTAATATAGTAATTGCCATTAATGAAAAAATAACAATTCAACATGAATAATTGGGTAAGTAGTAAAACATCTGATGAAAAGCAGCTCTCGACACCATAAAAGAGCAAGAAGAAGAAGAAAAGAGGAAGAAGAAAAAAGAGTGCTACCACAATAAAGATGGGAAGCAGTGAAACCCTTCAAAATCCTCAAACACAACCTGTATTTTCTTAGCCATAATCGATTTCGGGCAAAGGAGGAGGAGAAGGATGCGAAGAAGAAGAAGAACAGCAGCAGCAGCAGCAGCAGCCACCACCACCACCGCCATAATAAACAAAAACACAAATTATTCATGATTCCTTAGTGTAAAAATTACCATATAGCCTTGGCACTCTTCCTCCCATTTAAGTGTAGACTATTGGCAATAATTTAAGCGAAGCCTACTATTACAATAATTTATTGCATATCCTTCCTCATATTTTACAGCCATCTCAGCAACAACAGCAATTATTTTAAGCGCCATCATCATCTTCGTCTTCGTCATCATCATTGCCACCACCTTCAAACCACTGGTCAGGCGCTGGTAGTTATGGGTAATCATAAGCAAATAGTAACAGGTTTTGTGCATTTGGGCAAGTTAAGCAAGTAGAAGAAGAAAAGAGCATTAGCTGCCATTATAGCCAAAGGAATAGCGATAGCAGCAGCAGCAACAATAACAATTTCAACAACAATAACACCAGTTTTTCATAATTACAACAAAAAAAGGCAGTGATAGCAGAAATTGCCACAGAAAACAATTGCGAAAATCGCAGCAAAAGCAGTCATTTAGATGCAAAAAAAGCAACAATAGGTAACTACTGCTACTGTGAAGCAGATATTAAAAGCCAGGAAATTAATGAAAGAAAGAGAAAAGAAAAAGAAAATGAAAATGATGCTCGGTGTTTCATACAGCAACAGGCCTTTGATTACCTTGAAAAAGCAAAAAATTGGCAACATTTGCAATACTGACGGCTAAATTAAGCAATAGTAAGCCAAAGTAAATTATTGTCATATTCACCACAACAATCAACAATTTAGTAAATTTTACTGAAAGACCAGAAATATTACGAAATGCTTTTGCAGTCAAAATAAAAGGCGCTTGCTTTGCTTTAAAAAAAGAAGAAAAAGAAAAAGAATAACAAGAAAGAAAAAACTGAGATTACTGAAGATTCAAAGGCAAAAAAATTTGAATTTCAACAACAAGAATAACTGCTGCTGTAGCCAGAAAATATTATCAGAGTATCATGCATGCCTTAGAAATAATTGTTTCCTTTTGCATAAAGCTAAAATATTTCTTCTGAACCATCCAGCATACCTGAGGGCTTTAATTCAGATTTTATCAAAAGCAACAGCAGTGCGGAGGAGGAGGAAGAATAAGAAGATGATGATGATGATGATAATAATAATAGAGTGCGTTATTATACTAGCTTACTTTCTCTAAAAGATCAATATATCCAATCTCTGGAAGAAAAATTAATAAAGAAAGACTCAAAAATCGCGTCACTTTTGCGACGTAATCCGCTGACTGTAGCACAAAGCAAGCTTCCTGAATATTGGAAATGTGAAGGCAATAATTTCAGTGCTGGAAATCATAGCTATAGCATCAGCAATTCCGATAATAGCAAATTACAAATTATTAATTAAGGCTGCAGCGCCTCGCCTTCGCAATTAAAAAAGGTGACTATTAAACAACAGCAGTGATTGGTTGATTTAATTTAAAAGTTGCAAAAGTTTAAAATATCTTGAAAAAGAGCACGAGATATCAGAATTTAGAGCAACTGCTTAAGTAAGTAAAAGCATGCATATATGTATGTATGTATTAAAAAGCTATTTTATAAATTGTGTTAACATACTTTTTATGTTACTGTTAATGTTAAATGTTTGTTGTAAAGTTTATTTTTTTAAGCTCGAAGCCTTTAAAAGAATAAAAACGTGTTAATATGCAATTGCAATCAAATCTTCTCAAAAAATATTTCACTGCAATGGCCATATTTTTTTAATAAGCCTAAAATACTGATAAAATAGCCGAATATTTAAAATGGCTTCCTCAATTCTAGAATTTTTTTATTTATTTATTTATCATTAGCTGCAAAAGGCAATAGGCTAATGCACTAAAATAAAAATAATCACATTAAATATTTTTTCTCCACCAGAAAAATTTATTGGTTGGGCAGACAAATTAATAAACAACTTTCTTATAAATTTTTTGAGATGGAAAATTCTTTGTCACTGTACTTAGATCAAAATCACTTAAAACTTCTACTAAAGGAAGTACTTGTATCATCTCAAAGTACTATTGTAGGCATTTCAAAGGACGTGAGCGCATTTTTTCTTTTTTTCTTTAGTATTTTTTCCTTTTTCTGGACTTATTAAAGCTCAAAACAACGTTGAAAAGAATTTAAAATGCTTAGAGCGCTCTACACAGCTACCCTAATAACATAAGAATGGCAAATAATAAAAAAATTCAAACAAAATTAGCTTTTGTTTAACTTGCAGTAACAGTGCTAAAATAAAGGTAAGTGCTATTATGCTTGGTAGTCATTTAAAGCCTATGTAATTAATAGGCACACAAATGGATATTATATTCAAATTTTGACATATACCGGTAACTTCCAATATTTTAAAAAAACTGTTAGCAATCAAGCTGCCTAGCTTCTCTTTATGCTGGCTCAGATAAAGGAGTTGGCCATATTACAAAAGCGTTAATTTTTAGTTCTCTATCCATCGAGCTACCGTATAAAAAATTTAGTGGAAGAATAACGCTTACATTAATTTTTTTTTCTTTCAGAGACCAAATGATCAGCGAAAGGCACGCCAGAATATTTTCAAAACAAATTACGCTATTCTGCAATTGCATACACCGCTTAAGCATAAATCTAAAGTAAAAGAGTATTTTTTGTGGCAGCAGCTGCAGCACTAACGAAAATACTGTTGCCCTCTTTAAGCTGTAATATGCTCATAATAAAAAGTTGCAACTAAATATAAGTAAATGGAGCACAAAGCTTAGCCAAAGCACTTAAAAACCTAACTAGCTTATCTGAAATGACCCTAAATTTGCGGTATAATCAATGCTCAGCAGCAGCACTCATTTTTTATTTTAAAACAAATTTATCCAAAAAGTTACTTACTTGCTTACTTACTTAACATTTCTTCTTCTTCTTTTCAAACAGAAATAATGAAATAAGAGATGATGGCATAAAGGCAATGGCCAGTGCCTTTGAAATGCTAATCAAATTAGTGCAAATAGCTCTAGATTTAAGGTATAGTGGTTTTTTATTTTTTTTTACTTCCTTAAGCCCCCTTTATACTAAAATAGCGTAATAGCCACCAATTTAGAAACTAAATTATAGTGGAAATCTCATAAAAAACGAAGGGGTATGCCATTTAGCAAAAACTGTCAGTAACTCATTGAATTTATCTTAAATATCTTTAAACTTAGAGTGAATTTTTCTTTTCTTTTCTTTTCTCTTCTCATCCTTTTAGCGATTACAAGCATGCTGCCAATCCTTTCTTTAGGGCTAGCAAAAATTGCATCAGTATTCATGAAATGAAAAAAAAAATAATAGGCGAAACTAAATCAGCTGTGGTGAAGTGTATGAATTTCCAAAAGCGCTTTAAAAGCCTAATAAATTTTCGCAAATAGCTCTTAATTTAAGGTTGAATTCCTAACTTTTTGATTATGAAATTAAATAGCAAATACATGTTTGCATAAATAATCTTCAGGAAAGAAGGGGAAAAGTGTTACTCCCATTCTCAAAATACATTTTTTTATTCCATGTTTTATATGTACACATATATTTTAAATAAAAGTAAGAATGCGCTGTGGAATGAAGGAGCTGAAATTGTGGCCAAACTAATTGAAAATTCTTTTAAATTATTGCCACTAACATTGACCCAGCTTTCTATAAAATTAGGGTACAAAATTTTCCACTTCTATTCTTAGATATTTAATAATAATTGTTATTACTTTACTTGTGCTGCCAGTTTACCATCTTTTATTGATTTTCTAATAAATAAAAAGATTTGGCTTTATATAAAGCAAAGGAGTAGATGCTTTAGTAAAGGCGATTTAAAGTGGGGTTCACTTATCATAATTAACTATAGATCTATCGTAAATTTTCTTCTTCTTCTTCTTCTTCTTCTTCTTCCTCCTCCTCAATTGCTATACTGCTTTTTTTAGTCATAATTATTTCTTGTTTTCAAGTCTTGATTGCAAAATGATTATTATTTTTTTTTTGGAAAAAAGTGGCAACCTATTGAAAATTGAAGGAGCAAACAGTTTAGCAAACGCCTTAAAACATTTAGCAAATCTATCTCAAATGAACTTAGAATTATAGTGAATTAATTTTCCAAGTTTAATTTAAGCATGTGACTTCCACTAAATAAACTTTGAAAATTGTTTTTTCCTCTTTTATGGCGCAAAAAAGGAATGGCATAATTTTTAATACATTTTAAATAAAGGTGGAGCAATCTCGAAGGAAAAGGAGTAGCTAAGTTAGCTAAAGCAATCAAAAAATTAGTTAATTTGACCCAAATGGGTTTGAATTTACAGTTAAGTTTTTTTTAGATTGAATAATTTGCGGTCTATTCTATGGCCATCAATGAACAAGAATGCTTAATAATTAGCTGAATGCACGAATTTTTTTTAAAGTTAACTTTTAATTAAAAAAGGTACAACTCATTAAATAATGAAAACGTTTATGATTTAGCAAAAGCACTCGAAAAATTATCCAATTTGTCTTAATTAACTTTGAAATTAGGGTAATAGTGCATTACATATAGCCAAATAAATTTTATTTATGTTTACCAAAATTTGATTGGAGAAGAGCAATAGCAATAATACTAATAATAAAAGATTCAATTCAATAACGAACGAAGGGATAAATAGCCTGGCAGAATCATTCAAAAAGCTATCGAATTTAAATACAATGCTTTTAGGATTAATGTATTCATAATGCTTCTGCTTTTAATTATTTTTGAACTAAAAAAATTTTTCTTTTGAGTCTAGCTGCTAATCCATCAGAACTTGTTCCTTCCATTTCTAGTAGCATGTAAGCAAATAAATAAATATTTTTTAAAATAAAAGGAAAAATGCGATAGGAAAGGAAGGAGCACACAATTTGGCAAAAGTTCTTAGAGCATCATATAACTTGTCCTAAGCAAGCATCAATTTAACGTATGTGGATATGAATAAATTTTTGCTAATTTTTTTAATTCAAAAGGAATAATATGATCGCAAAACAGGACTAAGAAGGCGAAATAAAAAATGTGATGGAATTTAAAGATGGGGCGTGCAAAGCAATAAAATTTATTTATGATAGTGATGGTGATGGTGACTCTTTGTGATAATGAAGAAGAAGAAGAAGAAGGATAATAAATGGATTTGTTGCTGTTAAAATTTTATGAGAAAGAGAATTTTTTAATAGACCAGCAGAATGCATGCCTTTGGATCTAATTTTTTATTAGTGGGTTTGTTCCGCAAAACTAAATAAAGAAACAAATATTTTTATATTTATAAGTATCTCTTTTAATTGATTGAAAATAAAAGTTTTATTTAAGCGGGAGAGTGCTAATACTGGCCAATAAAATATAAAAAAGATTGATTTTTTTAATTTAGCCTTGCTCCCTGAAAAAGTGAAATTTGGCTGGGAAATGTGCTTTTTATTTTTCAGTCTTTCAGGTCTAATTTGCGGCTCCTTTTAAGCTTTAGAGCTTAAAGCGCTTCTAAAGAAAAATTTTTTAATACTAAGCAGAATTTCTTTATTCATTATGGCTTTGGGTGGCTTTAGCAGTTTTTTGTATGGCATACACTTTTTGACAAAAGGCAACTTTCAAAGCGGTGGCTATGTTGTAAAGTAAAATATATTACGACCTTTCTTACTTTACAATCCCTTATGCTCTCAGAAGTCACATCTCCAGCTTAAATTAGGAAAGTGTATAGTGTGATAATTCGTTTGCCAACGGGCTGCTGACTGACTGATTGGTTGATTGATAAAAAATGTAAATTAAAATTAAAGCAGAAATTCCTAAGTTATTCTTAGGTAATGTACTTTATAGTGAATTTGGTCAACAGAATTAAAATAAATTGCTGAGGGCTCCTACTGAGGCAGAAAATATACTAATTTAGCTTATGCAGCTACACGAATATTTTTTAAGCAAAAAATTTTACAAGCTTAGTACTAAAAATCGTTTTAAGTGAATACAGATCTGAAAAACATTCAGTGTATGCTGGCTTTTTCTGCCTGCCTGCTACTCTTGTTGAGCAGACTAACCAAAATTTTTGTTTGAAGCTCTAAGATAGAACGAGCTACCTTTACGCAAATGCTGGCTGTCAAGTAATAGCAACAAGTTTAGCTGCCTAAAAAAATGGAAGATAGTCATTTAATGTAAACTGGAACAGTTTTAGATAGACTGACAGCAGTTAAATTAACAAATAAAATTGCAAAGCTTAAGAGCACAAAAATCTGGTGGTTTGCCACAATTAAAGCTGCTTATGGGGCTTTGTTTAATATTTTTTAATTAAATCGATTTCATTCATATAAAATAGATAAAAATGCATAAATGAAGCTCAAGCAGACACACTGAAGCCTTGCTTTGCAATTATTTGTTGATTATTTCTGGTCAAATTAAAAAAAAGCAAGCAAGCAATTTATTAGTTCTTAAACGCAGAACAATTCCCTTCAAAAAGGGGGGAGGAGGAGGAGGAGATGAGGAGAAGAAAAAGAATAAGAATAAGATTTTATGCGCAAGATGCTGCAAGAATATGCAGAAAAAAGCAGTGGCGATGTAAAAAAAGAAATTCTAAAAGCAGTCCATATAAAAAAAATTTTTTCCTTAAAACTTCAGAAAAACACCAACAACCGCACCCTAAAAACAATATGCAAAGAAAAGCTTGCTTATTTTGCTGTAAATAAATGGGTAATTTCAAAGTTATTTGTGACCTAGAGCAGCCAAAACTGGCTTTTTGTGGGTTTAGCTCGCTACTACCTTTAAAGCGATTGCTAAAATATTTGCAATACAATAAGAGACAAATAAAAGCTAAAAAAAGCAAAAGCAATATCAACAAGTGCAAAAAAATAGACTGCTGGCTATAAATATTTTATTTTTTGCACTTTAGCTTCTGAAGCCTTAAAAAATTCTTGATGCGCCGCAATAATGCTAAGGCTTCAATTTGAAGCCATTTTTGCTTTTAAACGAGCACTTTTAATAAGGTTTGCTATACAGCAACCAAGAAAATTTGTAGCCTATCTTAGTTAATTTTAATGCTGCATTTGCCTCCCGTTTATCATACCAGCAAACTCCATTGAGTTAATTTCTGATGCTTGAGTCTTTAAACCCTACAATCAAGCTAATGTAATAATGCCTGCAGTTATGCTTACTTCTTATAGCTCTCAATAAAAATTTAACAAAATTTCGTTTTTATTTTCATCTTGTGGTATGAGTTTTCATGGGTTCATGGGGGAAGTCGAGTTATTTCTCTGGAAAAATTTTTCAAAGTGGACATAGCGAAGAAACGAATAAAGCAATTCTCTATGAGACCTCCAAAACAATAGTAGTCGTTGCAATAAAATCAGCAATTTTACATAAAAAATATGTCCACAATATTTCTATAAACCATCAGCCCCACTGAAAAGTAGTAGAAGCAAGCAGCAAGAAGCGGCCTAAAAGTATCATTTTTTCTCATTTCAAAAAAGAAATAGGAATGAAGGCTTAATTAGCAAAGCAATGAAAAACAAGCTATTGGTTTTGATTGATTTAGATTACTCAAATAGTGTTATATATATATATGATAAATAAATAGATAGATTGATAGAAAAAAGAGAAAAAGAATTTAACTCATTTCGCTTACTTTTTTCTCATTAGAAATAAATTAATTTGCTTAAAGTGCCAAGAATGCACTTCCCAGAAAATTTGCCTTTATATGCACAAGTTTGAATGATTAGTGCATTTATTTATTTAATTGATGAATTAATTTTTAAAAAATTTTGGGAGGCAGTTTGGCACCTCAGTTAGCAGTTAAGTTTGGGGATAATTAACCAACTCTTTAATTTATTTACAAATTTAAAAAATTTTTAAAATTTTTAAAAACTAAAAAAATAACAATAAGAGCGGCCAACATAAATGCCAAGTTTGAAAAGCATTTTAAAATCCAATACTTTTTTTTTTAACATCATCTTGGTAATTGGGATTATTGCATAGGTTAGTGCTATCAATGAGAGAGGGGGGGGAGGAAGAGACACTCTTTTCACAAATTAAAGTAACACCGAAAAAGCAGCAGCACCAGCACCACTCCTCAATACCAACTAAATTGTATTAAACCTGGATTAATTCACTGAAATTAGTATAGCAAATTTGAGTTACTAGCTTATAAGCTGCAAAATAAATGTAAAATGATTTTTTATGTTCCTAAAAAAGGGCTTTTACAACAAAAAATGTTAATTCTCTTCTGTTTTAATTTTGTTCAGCCATTCTTCCACATAGAATAATAAACCAAAACTTTTTTTAATAAAGTAAGGCACAAATATAAATATTAGGGATATACGAGAAAGTTTGAAAATAGGCCATCATGTTGATGTTGAAGAAGAAGAAGAAGAAGAAGCAACAGCAGCAGCAGCAACTACCCAAAGTCTATTTGATAAGGTTAAAACAATACTATTTTTTATTAAGCATATTATTTTTCCTTTAACTAATAAATTTTCTCGAAAATAAAGGTGATTCAGCTGCTTGAATAAGACCCAAAAATTGTTAGGATTAATGCTGGGAGTGATGAAATTTCGTCTTATTTTGCATTAAAAAAAAATAATTATGAATATATTCTCCGTGAATGAGAAAAGATTTTCTAGCTCGAGAAAAAAGAAGCAAGTGATTGATTGATTAATTAACTCATTTTATTTATTTTTTGTATGCGTTTATTTTTATACAGAAAAAACTTAGAAAATTAGTGACCTAATTTTTCTTCTTCTTCTTCCTCTTCCGCACTAAGTAAAGTATAATTTATAGGCCATTAAAGGAAGGATTTTGTATAATTCTTCGTTCAAGAAAAATTTTTCGCTTCGTGTATTAGCCACAACCGCGCAAGCAGGAGGAAGAATCAAAAAAGTGGAAAGCCTTTTGGTTTCAAATCCCAGTTTTTACTCACCAAAATTTGTTCTTGTATCTCAGGCTTTGCCTACTTGGTTCATTATTCAAAAAAAACTTAACAAGAATTTTTGAAGGGGAAAAATCTTTTAGCTTATCACAAAGCCAGGCTCACTTTAAAATAAATTCACAATAACTACTACTTCATATATACTGAGCTAACTAACTTTTTTTAATGATAATAGTAAGCTTTTTGTTGTACTGTATGTTTACTTAATTTTCTGGTTGATGGCAGTTTTAGTGTTAGGAGCTAGAAATAAAATTAATTGTCACCCATTACTCATTTATCTTTATTAATTACTTTAATATATTTACGCCTTTCAAATAAAATATAAACATAAACATAGAATACATACATTATAACAAACATTTTTAAATTTGCTTGATTGATTGCACACAAATAATAATTAACAACAGCAATTTATCAAGTGACTCGACTAAGCGGCCATCAAATTATCAAAGCAAAAATTGCGCATAATGAAAAAATAATCGTCAGTGGGCTATATAAAACGAAGTCTATAAATGACTGCTTAGTAAAAAGCATACGGTGAATGAATTGTGCTACCGAATAAAGTTTTGCTCTCTTTTTTTCGTATTCAGTATAAATCTCGGTATTTTTACCTTCGTTGCCACCTTTGATTGCATTCATTATTTTATCTAATTCTTCAATTTCACTTTAAGCTTCCAATAAAGCCTTCAAAAGCTAAGAAAATATGTACAAAGAAATAGCAAATCCCAACACTATACATTTTGCAATGATTCGGGTGCGGTTATATTTAAGTAACGCGAAATTTTGTGCTTTCAGGAGCTCTTTCACTAAGTAGGCCTTAAGGTCTTTTAGCTGGCTTTGATTGAGAGTGCTGCTGCTGCTGATACTATTGCGCGGAATTAGCCTTTGCTATTGTTGTTACTGATTTTTGGATTACGTTTGCATAATTTGCAAGCTAATAGGCAATTGGAATTAATTAACTAACTGCTTGATTGATTAATTAATTATTTATTACACTTTTTATAATAATCTATCACCGTATCGCAAAAATCCTTATTAAGCAACAATAAAACATTGCACTCATTCCATAAAGCCGAATTTCGTGCCTTTCATCTTCCTTTATAACATAAGATGGATAAGTTTTTATGAAAAAGTTTGCCTGACTTCTCCTTTATTCAGCTTTTTGGCAGTTAAAAACTCGAAATAAATTAAATTTTTCAAAAAATTTTTTTTTCTCGCTCCTTCTTCTCTCAAACTTATGGATATTATTTACACATTTGCCTTAACTATTTTGATTTCATTAGTACTTGATGCTAAAGTAGTAGCATTGGTAGTAGCAGCAGCAGCACCAACAGCAGAATCATCATCATCATCATCATCATCATCATCATCATCATCATCATCATCATCATCATCATAATCAATAGGAGGGCTATTGTCAAGCGATCGTTGTAGCCCTGCTATTATACGCCATTTCAAGGTTGCTGACAACAGATTAGAAACTCTTTTTGGCTCATTAGAAAAACAATAATATGCTAGCCATAATGAAAACATATTTGGCGAAGTAGGGCAAAGAGATTATTATTATTATGATAACATTGCGCGCAGCAGCAGCAGCAACAACAACAGCGGCAGTTTTATTCTTTTGGGAAATGCTGGCGCATCAAGAACAGGTAAGTCTTCAACGTTTAATTTCTTTATTTCAGAGCTTACGGGATGCTCCAGTAAGTAGTTGCTGGAGCCATTTAAAGTTTCGCATAGCGCTGAGCCTGTGACTTCTGGTGCTGACTTAATTCTAGTGCCTTGGGAAAGCATCACAAGCATTTACCGAGAACTTTTACAGCGCGAGCATGGAATAATGAGTAGTGTGCATTTCTTGCTAATTGACACTGAAGGCAGCGGCCAATAACAGACTAATGAGGCAGATCTTGCGCGCTTTTAGTTACTTTTGCAGCTTTTTGGAGCGAATGTGCTGCATTTTTCTCATAGAACGCTTTCTACTTCTCTATTTACTTCTCTGAAAGAATAGGCACGTGCTCTTTCACACCTCAAAAAGCGAGCAAAGGGCGGGAAAATGTACCTAATTATTACAGGGCTTGAAGAACTAGAGGATTGGTAAGGTGCTCGATTTGAAAATTCTAACGATTATTTTATGGAGTCTGAGTATTTTGGCCCACAGCTGCGCCAAATAGAGCAACTTGGAGTTATGCTGGAAGTAGCACGCATCCATGCACCAGAAAATTCCAAAATGCCTTATCATGATGCTAGCTCGTTATCAGCATAGGATGCACGCGATATTTTGCGCAAAATTGTGCAAAGCTCAGCACTTGTACCTTTTTCAGGGATTTAACAGTTTGCGTAAAAGCTTTCAGAACTTGAAAAGCTCTTACTCAAGTTTGACAGTGAGGCAGTTTCACTTTAGTTTGAATATCTCATGCGCATTCGCGCACGCGATTTATCTCGGATGTATACAAACGAATTTGATTCGCACCAACGCAAAGCCAGCACTCCATTATCTCTGAAAATAGCCGGGCGTGATTTCGAAATTAAACTAGAAAAGAGCCTTTAGGCTCTTGGTTGCGAAGATTTGCTACAAAAAAAATACATGTCTGAATTTCGTGGAGTAGTATAGCAGGCAATCGAACTGAAACGGCGGACATAATGCACGAGCGGTAATTCTGATGATAATTATGAATGCTTGCTGGGGGCAGATGGTAGCAACAGTCACGGCGGCAATGATCATAATGATGGTGACAATAACCGCTACTAAGAAAATAGTTAGCAGGAAGGAGGAGGTGGGGGAAGGGGAAGAAGAATCGCATCAACAGATGATTGGCTGACAATAGACCTTGGAAAAACGCAGCTACCAGCCACATAAAAAAAATGTGGTGCCCGAGACATTTGCTTGGATTTTTTACTGCTGTGTGCAGTACTTTTTGTTATATTTTCTGTTTTAATTATAGGCTAATTTTGGATTCCAGCGCGATTTGCGGCTTACTTGCGCTATTTTCTAGTATTTTGCTCAGTTTTGGCTGTTTTTTTAGTCATTTTAGCGTACTTTTTTCTGCCTCCAGATGTTTAGATCCGTGTGATTAAATAAAAGAAATGTCTGCGCTTATGCTTTTGAGAAGATAATAGACCATGTTAAGTCAATAAAAGCGATTCAGTCAGTAAAAAAAATTAGGTTTGTGCTGATGGATTAGCTGTTGCCAAGAAGCAACTTGGCGAATCAACCAATCTTTTTGTTTGTTTGTTTGCATATGCCTTAATTTTGTAATAAAATACTAAGCAAATAAGTTTAGCACTTTATTATTACTATTGATAATAATTCTATCCTCTCTTTCCCCATCACTATAGTTACATTTTTATATCTTATTTTGAACTATTTCAATTTTAGGTTGCCTAAATAGCCTTTTAGGTAGTGCTATTAATCAAAAAAACAAATATGTAAATTTATCTGCCTGTTCATCGCGCCCAAAAAAAGTTTTTGCCCAATATTTTTATTGAAATAGCAAGAAAGTTATCCACTCTTTGGAAAATTAAGTCCAAACTTAAAGTAACGGCTTCCAGAAATAGCTGCTAATAATTCAAGTCTTTTTTTGTGCTTAAAAAGCTATTTTACGGTCAGCTATTTGCCTGATTAGTTAAGAGCGCGAGAGAGAAAAAAAAAGAAGAAAAGAGAGTTATTTGTAAGCAGTCAAGCTTGCAGTAATGGTAAAAAATAAATAGGCAGACAGGTAGGCAGGCATTGGGAAAGCATGAGCAATCCTCTTTTAGATAATTTGATTTTTCATACTTCTGGGAGAACTAGTAAGAAGGCTATAAACAATGCGTAAAGCAAATAAATGGCTGGTAAAACCGCTCTTCTTCTTCTCCTTCTCCTCTCTTTTCATTCACCTGTAACCACTCAAAGTTTAACTCGAATAGCTTAAAAATTAATTAAATAAATCTTTTGATGCTTGGCATGAATTTGCATATTTAATTTTTAATTACTGCCTAATTCAGAATTAATTCCCTTTACCATCATTTACGTAATTAATCTTTTTTTACATGCCCTGAGAATTCAAAATATGTTTGTGCATGCTGCTGCTGCTGTATCCCTCGTTCATAAGAGTTTGCCACTTATTCTATCAAAGAAATTTTTTAATTTCACCTAAGTCTTCTTGAGTAATAGTATACAGCGTTCTGCAGCATATCTGCTTCAAATGAAAAAGCCGCAAACGCTAATAAAAAAATTCTCCTCTAAATTATATAAGGCAAAGATGTATTTTAGAATTTGGGTATAGCAAGTGTTTTAATAATTGGTATCATCATTAAAGGCACTTTTTTTACTGTTGCCAATAATTGCGCTTTTTAATTATATGTAATATAATCGTTTATTTCAAGATGCTTCTTCAATCTTCCCTCCCATTATTTCTTTATCAATTAAATATATAGAACTCATAAGTGAGTTTTTTGGTTGCTGTTGTTGTTGTTGTTGTTGAGCATTAAGCCACTTGGTTGGTTAAAGAATTTTTTTAACTTAAGCCCTAAATAATAAGTGCTGCAGCTTTTGCTATTGCACAAAAAAGAAAAGTCTAATATATATAATTTTTAAAGCATTAATTAAAATAATAACGTTATTTTGATTATACTGCTTAGAATTCTAAATAAGCTTTTGAAAGATGGCTTTAAGCAGCTAAAATATTAGATCTTCACGTATTGGAGGCAAGCAAAAGAAAGTTTTAGGAAAATAAATACATAATAGCTCACTTATTAATTTGAGCAAGTAGTTCTGCTTTTTCTAGGGCTTTTCGGGGAAAAATAGGTAGATTAATATATATTGTTGATGGGTATTGAGTAAATTGATCATTTTTTATGATTTCATAAAAATACGAAAGCTTACTCTGTGCGAATCAGAAACAGCACAAGAAGAAAAATATACTAATAATTAAAGATATTCTGCTTGGTCCTTTACTCTCTCTCTCTCTCTCTCTCTCTTTAATGTTACTCATATTATCAATTTCAATTTTCTTATGCGAGAAAATCGCAGCCCCAATCTAATATTTTCTTATTATGGAAAGCCAGAACTATTTCCCATTTAATGGCCTCAGTTTGCAGTGATCCTAATAAAATTTTACAAATATCCAGTTTTTAAATGCTATTTGTTGTTATTTTCTTCAATTAAAAAGAAAAAATAATTGAAATCCTTATATTAATATAGTTTTCACATAATTTGAGGTGCTTTCAGTAACTTTTATCTTCTTTCCTTTTAAATCTGGCGGTAAAAATTAATTAATTAATTTAAGTCCTCCAATCTTTGCTGTTATTAGCAGTAAGGTTTTGCCATATTTCAGAGACGGTATTGTTTTTGCTTTTACTTTTCTTTTTGTTAAAATTGAGGCCCAGTGAGCGGTTCATATTAGTCATTTTTCTATAAGAATGTGGTAAAACATGTAAGCTAGTTTGGTTAATTCAAAATTGTTTCTATAAGATGCAAAGCTGCTACTCTTCGTTGCTATTTTGCTTGTTTTTTTTCTACCTTTTCTTCTGCGTGGCAGTACTTTTATTTTTAAGTTTCTGCTACTGAATCTGATGGCAATTTGAGCCTTTTTTAAAAACTGTGATGATTTATGAATATTTTTATCTTGATTTTTCCTAGTATAATTACTGAGTTTATTGTTATTAATATTGTTACTGCTATGATAATTCTTTTTATACATGAGGCTTATAAGCATAATTATTTAAATTTCTGAAGCTGCAATTTCCCAATTATTTGCTTTGGCCTATTAATTTTTTTCGTTTTTGAATAGGAAAAACTATCAAAACCTCTATTAAATCCTTGTGCGTACTCTTTTAAATAAAAATTTAATGCATTATTAATTTTTATTATGCGTTTTTAAGTAGTAATAAATGTGAATTCCGTGCTTTTTCATTGAATTATAAGACTCTTTCTTTTAGCCGAATATTTAGGATTTTACAATACCAAAGCTTGATATCTTGGCATTTTCTGGCGTCTTAAGGGTTTCATGAGCTTTGAAATACAAAATTTAAACTACTTAAATTCAATAAGCATCATTAACCAGCCTTCACACGCTAAACTAGCAAAAAAACACAACGCTCTTAACTATTTATATTGATAAAATAAGTTTTTATCTGGATTTATTTTAGTATATCTAAATCCCTCTTTAAATGCTGTGTCAAGCACAACAAATTGTCACTAAACATTCATAAATTATTTTGTAGCAATTTAAAAGTTTTAATTTCTTTCAAAAAGTATTTTATATAAAAATTCACTAAAATAATTCACTCATATGATCTAATGATATTCTTATTATTCATTGAAGTGTATAATTTAAAGCCTAATTGATTGATAGAAGCGGTATCTTTTCCAGCAGTGCGCTTAAAATATTGCCTGCTATAATATTTCTGCCGTCATGCTTTTGAAAAAGAAACCTCCTTCTTGTATTTGTCCTAATATTAGGTTTTTTTCAGAAGCACATAGTTTTTGGATGCTATTATTATTATTAAAATCTTTTCTTTTTTGTTTGCCACTATTTTAATTTTTCATTATAATTGTTAGTCACAGCAACAACAGTTTTTTGATGCTTGAATAAATACTATTCACATAAAGATGATAAAAATTAATAATAAATGCTATTTTTGCTTGCAAGAGTTTTTATGCGATAAAAGCCTTTATTAAAAATGGGAAGAAACAATTTAGTTATTTGTTGGTCAGGAAATTTTACAACTGTCCAACTGTCCTACTGTTTACTTATTGTGTAGCTTTTAGAACAAAACACCAGCAAAAATGCCTGTAATTAAATATAGTAGTATTCATATCCTCAAGCACAAATTTTGGTACTAAACTTGATACCTCTCTTCCGTTACTCAATCACGTAATATTATCATTTTAAAGATTACTAAAAATGCCCTTTTTAGAATCTCAAAGATACTAAAAGATATTTATTTCATTTGAATACATCTATTTGTGCATAATAAACGCACTAGAAAATTTTTTGCTTGAGTGTGCATAAGATCTTCTTCTTCTTCTTCTCCTCAAGAAGAAGGTTAGTAAAAGTGAGCCTTTAATAGGCACTAATTAGTAAAGTTCATTTAATATCGCTATTTATATTTATTTAGCACATTTATTTGTTTTTGGGCATTAGTAGACAACTAGCAAGCCTTTTTTACTCTCTGCTTATCTTCAATCCCTTTTGAATGAATTATTCTTTTCTTAGGGCAAATGATATCTAACTGACTTTCTTCTAAGAAAGAGTATCTAAGAGCTATAGAATAAAAAATAAGGATTTGGCTTTATTTATTTTTTGGAATTATCCACGCTCTAAATGATAATTAATTAATTTACTTGCTTTATACTGCTTACAATAACAAAAAATTTACGGATCCGAATAAACTTTCAAGCCAATTAAAGAGTATTGAAATAATTTAGTAGATGCGTAAATTAAAACTGGTGCTAGAAGTTGAAAGGTGATAAGTCTATGCTTATAGATCCCTTTTTAGGAAATTAAATAAGCTCATTTTTAGCAAAATTTAATAAAAAATAAAGTAAAAAATAGAATAATTTTTAATAAAAATAGCGCGTTTTCTCAAATTAATTATTAAATCATCTTTATTCACCTAATTATGCTAAGTCCAGAAAAACTACTCGAAGAATTTTAGGAAAAACACAAAGGGCATTTGAATGCGCACAAATATTTTCAAGATATGAAGCAAATAGTAAAAGTAAGTAAGTGAGTGAGTAATAAATAAAAAATTACGTATTTTTAAAGAAATTTGGATCAATATCTCAATGCTACTCAAATTCAATTTAATCCCTAGCAGGTTTATGTGACAAGGCTTCAAGTAGGAAAAATATTTTTCAGAAGGAAGCTTGTCATTTAAAGGAAATCTTCGTAAAATTTTAATAGGCTGTAAACTACTTATCTATCTTTCTATCTGCTACTTAATTATTTAATTTCTGCAAAAAAGATCTAAAATATAGCTATTCAGTTTGAATCAAAGCACCATAGAATGAAACTACGCGGAATTGATCTCTACATTGTGGAGAAAGAGGTAATAAAGCAAATAAATAAGCACGCAAATTTATATATTTGCTTTCTCTTTAATTTCAAAAGACTAAATAAGAAATGAAGAAAGAGCACAAAACCTTAAAGAAAATTTTTGAATAACTTCAAAAGGAACAAAAGAATGGATTACAAATTGAAAAAAAATTTTCTGAGCGCTATCACCAAGAATCTAACCCGAAAGTAAATTTTCTTTGCCCTCTACTAAATAATGCCTCACATAAATTAATAGATTTTATAAGAACTTTGGAACAAAAAATAATTATGAGCAATGAAATGGTAAAATCTTCTTATAAATTACAAAAATATTGCCAAATAGCTAAAAAAAAGATAAAAAGAAAGTTGTAGAATAATTGCTGATTCCTGTCAAAGCACAGCACAATAATTATAAGAAATAAATAAATAAATTTAAATCCTACTCAGAACAGAAATTGAAAATTCCTTTGAAAAAACTGTTAACAGCATCTACTAATAATCACCCCTGGAATTCAGTGAACTCCAATAAACAAGCACTGATCAAGAAAATTTATGCTAACAATACTGCCAATAGACTTAGAGAAGTCATTAATCAGCCAAAGGGCCTCTTTTCGAATAATTTAAGAATGATATAGATCAAAAAAGACATTTTTTTCTTGGTCAAAGTAATACATGTAAATTAGAATGTCTAACTCTTGAGAGTTTTTAGGAAAATTAAGAAAAAAAAGAAAAAAAAGAAAAAAAAGAAATATGTAGATTCTTGAAAAATAACTCAACAACATTTATTAATTAAAAATAATAACCCTGAAATGCAAACTAAAATCGTGTGGCAGAGTAGAAAATTTGACTGAATTAAGCTTTTTCCCAATAAACCCGCTAGATAATTACTAAATAAATAAGTTTTAAGGGCAATGTTCAGGGAAAATAATATAACTAAATAAAGTATGATTTATATATTTAAGTTTTTGAGCTGTATGTAGTCAATTCAATTTTTAATTAGCGTCAATTAATGCCTAAGATATATAGATAGCAAAAATTTTATCATTTTCAAATATTTTTATCTCTCCCACTTAAGATGCATAGTAAGTGCAGTTTTCTTATATTTAAAAGTCTTTATTGTTTTTCTTGTAATCTTATTTCAATTCAGGTGAATTTTTTTCTGTCACAAAGTAAAATAGCAGTTGACTTTGGTCTTGGTGGCGGTGGTAACAACTTTTCATTAACTTTTGATAAGTCAAAAAAATTTATTTCAATTTGCTTGAAAATAAATAAATAAACTCATTCATTTTTTCATTTTTTCCTTATTTTCTATTAATTAATTGTCAATGGGCTCTTTTTGAGTTTTTAATAGCCCTTTCAAAACATTTTTCCTCGTTGCCGTCTTCTCCTTCTTCTTCTTCTTCCTCCTACCACCAAATCAAGTTCTTTTGCTTCAATCATTAACTCTTTTTAAACTTTTAATCCGATTAATTTTTATATTTCATGTGCTTAATTATATTTATAATTTCCCACTTTTTTTTGTTGCCTATGCGCCATAATTTTTTTCAGTTATTGAAGAAAATCCTCACATAATCATACATAAAGATATTAAATAAGTCATCAAAAAGAGTTGTTTTTTTATTTAGGGCAAGATGATAGGTTCCAGAAAGGCAAATTTTATTTATTTATTTATTTATTTTGTAAGTCACAGCTGCTGCTTCTTCAGTTAAGACTCTTTTTATTTTGAGAAAACAGAATTTTCAGTCACTGGCTCAGAATTATTTTATTTCTGTTTTAAAAGCATCTTTTTGCTTCATTAGCAACTATTTTTGGTAATAAAAGCAACAGGAACAGCAACAAGAAGAACAACAACACCACCACCACCATCCCCTTAATAAAAATTTTCCAATAGCTTTGCTGCTTTTCTTGGTTGGGATTGTTTGGTTAATATAAAAAATCCAAGCTTTTATTTTATATAAACAGCGACTACTAAGACATTATCGCTGCAATTAGAATATAAAAAATAAAAGCTATTAGAGTTCAGTCTACAAAGGCAATAATAATTTCCGGATGATAGCTTTTGAAATGAAGAGTATTCTACTCCGCTCCCTATTGAAAAATATTACTGTTATTTCATTCGATTAATTGATTTAAACTTGCTTCTATGAATAAAGCTCCATCAGTATACCTCAAACTCATGACTTTTCTCTTGGGTTCTTTAAATTCAGGAGCAACTTTGGACTTTACCTAGTGTAACCCTTTTCGGATTTCAAACCCATTTTTTCTTCAAGTGCTGGCCAATAACAACAGAATCTTATCAGATGCGAATTTGTGACTGCTTCTGCATCTCTATCACCATCATAGCAGCTACTGCACTGAACCATTTCATTGATCTGCAAAATCTCATAAGCTGCAATTTTTCTGTTAGCAAACTAGCCAAAAATTAGAGCAAGCATGTTGCAAAAATAGCACCAAAAACTGTAACCTTTCTGCTTTTTGTTGCATTAATTACTCAAGTAATGTGTCCAATACTCTGAAATTTCTATACTTACTCTTAGTATGCCATAATTAATTAAGGCCTTGAAAAACTCATCCTTCTCCTCTCTTTTAGAAAATTATCTGGGCTTCAAATTTTAAACATTTTTGGTACCTTTCAGTAGCATTAAAAAGGCTCAATTCAATTAATTAAATGTTAAAAATTATTGGTAGTTATAGTATTAATTCTACTCCGGAAAGAATTTCTAAGAAAGATTAGATAATGCTCAACTATGCAGTATGCTGTTTAAGTAAAGAAACTAAATCAGCAATAATTGCAAAAAGTCAGTGACATCAGTAATTTGCTTAAAAGAAGGACGTTAGCAATGCATTTGCTTTAACTCTTTTACCTCAAATCCATTTTAACTATCTGAACAGTCTAAATCTGATATGAAGCCAACTCATTTATTTATTTATCTATCTGTCTAGCTTTCTTTTTTTCTTTTTCTTCAGTTTTTGCAAAAGAGTCTTTGGGTGAATAAAAAAAGAAGGCAACTATAGTTGTAAGCCAGTCCTCAATTATTGCTTTTATTAATAATTGGGGGGGGATAAATATAAAAGGTAAGGTATATTTCGTTGCCTGAAGGTAACGAATAAATTAAAAGAGAGAAGTGGGTAAAATTTTTTTGATGATAATTCAATAAAAATGCATACAAAGAGAATTAATTGGGTACTTGAATAAAAAAGTCAATTTAGCTTTTTGCTTATTAATTTACAGATCACAATTCACCTCTTTCTTACTGCTGCGAGTTGTTTTTGCTTTCGCTTTACTTCAGCATCATTCCCTTTTCACAGTTAATTATTTGTATGTTTATTCGCTTTATTTTAAAGCATCTTATTCTTTTTCACACATTTCTAACCGCTTTTTCATTTGGTGAATTGTCTATTTAATATATTCCATTTCTTCATGCATTTCGCTAGCAATGTTGTCCACATCTTTTTTGCAGCATTAGTAATAATCGCTTTTGCTGTTATTATAAATGTTGCAAACAATTTTGTCAGCAGTTTTGCTGATAAAGGTTTGCTGCTGCTGCTGCTGCCTTTTGATTGGTAGTTAAAAAAGAGGTTACCATTCTTATTTTTCCTGCCACGCGCCATTGCATTAGCAATTGTTTGATTGATAGCTCTGAGACGATATTAGCGCTGTTGTTTCTCTTTCCCTTGTAATTGCAGTTTTTGGTGCTGTATTGTCCAAAACTATCTTTTCTATTTTTTATTCTTTTGCTAGTAGGCATTATCTAACACAATTAATTATTCGCCCCAAATCAGAATAGTTTCCTCGCCCTGCTTTGAAAACACGGAAAACACAATTTTGAAAGCTAGCAGTATAAATAATTTTCTGATTAAGTTTGGTTCGTTTGCTGAAAGTCACTAAAATTACTTAGTCTTCTAAATCGAAAAAGTTTTGCAACAAATTACTTCGTTCCTTTTAGAGGCATTTCAAACTTCTGCTCGGTTATGGCCTATGATGAGCAGATTTTTGAATGTGTGAGCGTCAGAGTCTGTCACATGCGAAATACTTTCTAAAGTCATTTGTTATTTGCTCGCTTTTCTTTCAACTATTTGAAATGCTTGGCTAGTTGGCCTTACAAAATTAATTAGCTCGTATTAGGAATTAAAAAATAAGAATCTAACAGCTAAAACAATTAATTAATTTGTTTTGGGGCAAGCGAAAAGCAACGAACCAATTTTATTTGAGTATTGACCACAAACAAAAAAATTTATGAAATAAATTAATTGCTTCAGGTAGCTATTAGTTAAATTTTACTTGTTTAGGTGCTTCTTCTTCTTCTCTTCCTCCTCCTCCTCCTCCTCCTCCTCTGAGTTGGCTGCTTGAATTGACCATTTTAACTGCACTATGAAAAGTTAGACGCGACTAGTTTATAATTCATGATGCCCCTATTCAATGATTAGCAAGAGAATCGGGATACAGTAGTGGTGCCGCGCTGCGTCAATTTGGTTATTAACAAAGGCTCAATTGAGACTTTTTTATTCACAAATTTTTTGGAGGAGAGGAGTAGGAAGACTAAAAAAAAAGAAGCGAGTAGACCCTTCGCTATTTATTGCTTCAGGAGTAAATTAAAATTCAATTGATTCATTATAAGGAGTGAGCGACATAACTGAAGGCGCATTTATCATTTTTTTTCCTCTCTCTGAAAACTGTGCTTATTGTTTGCATTAGAAACTACTTTACTCTTGAAGAAGAAGAAATTTTTTGCTTTAGTTTGCGGTTTTTAGTGGCAGTTTTCTGTGAGTGCTGAAATGCTACAAAACAATTACTAAATTTTTTTGGGGTAGATATTATTATACCTGTTAATTAATTTAAGTCTAAATAAAAATCAGCGCTCTTATTTTGCCAATGCAGCAACAGTGACGCAGTTTAAAAATTTTTAAAACCCATAAACTGCAGCCATCAAATAACAAAATCTAAGGCTTACTATTGGCTACTGAAAATCGTGATGGTTTTGATAGATTTTTTTCTCATGCTTAAACTAGAGCAGTTCTTGTGTAACAGAAATTGCTGGCTGGGAAAGCCACTCCTTTAATTAGTTGTTTTCATAAAGTAATAATGCATAAAAGCCAAAATAAGCGACGAAAGAAATGTATTACGCAAAGAAGATCAGCAGCAGCAGCAATAACAATAAATTATCATCGCAAAGCCTAAAAAGTTAGATAAAACTTTATTGCGAAAATTTAACCTAAATTACGCGGAAAAATGGCAATTAAAAAGATCAATCTGTAGCAACAGCAATAACTCGAATGAAAATGTTGAGGAATGGAAGATTGTAAAAAAAGCAGTGGCTGTTATGACTGAGGATAAAATACTACTAATACCACCACCACTGATGGAGAAAATGGTAGTGAAAGAATAATTGAAGAACTAAGCTGAAAAGAGCAGTAAATGCAAAGCCTAATGCACCAGCGGCAATGGCAATTTAAAATGCCAATCTTGCTTAATGTTGCTCAAAATAGAGTAATTACTACATTTATGTAATATCAACGGCCATTAACCTTCAAAGTAAATACCCTCATAGCTGCTCACCCGAAAAAGGAAAATTTAATGTATTACATGCACAAAAGCCATATTAGATGAGAAGAAGAAAGCAAGCCAACCACCTCTCAAAAAAGAATAGTACCAAAATCGTCACCAACCAAATTGTAAACAGCCGTTCTGGACTCAATTGTTTGCTACATGTTTGTTTTTTGATGATGATGATGATAATAATAATAATTTTCCCCACAGCATTTTTCAGGAACAGCGAGGAAATTTACTAAAGAGATAAGGGGAATGTATCTCATGTTTGACATAATAACTTACTTAGTAGCGATTCATTTTATTTAATTGAATTTACTAATCCGTTTTTATTTTATTTTTTTCACGCTTTAATCTTTCTTCTTCATCGAATTTTTAGGCATCAAAATTTATTATCTCCCCAACAAATTTTGATGAAAAAATTAGTACCCACTTTTTATAATGTCCTTTTCCTAATTTATCAATTGCTTTTTATTCACTCTTTTAAAAGAGCAGACTTACTGCTCTTTTTAAGGAATTTATTTGACGGCTGCTGCTTCTTCTTCTTCTTTTGCCAGCAAGCATTTTGCTTTGAAAATTTCTCCTATATACTAAGCTTCTTTTATGTGCCAATAATTCTTTGAATTTAAGTTCTATACGTCATTTTAAACTTACTGTTTGCTTTTTCTAAATGATACAAGCAGTATTTTATAAAATAAAGGAAGCGTCAATTAGTCTCTTTGCTTGTGTATTAATTTTGTGAACATGCAGCTTCTGACAATTTAAAATATACTAGTGATTCTGAAGTTATTAAAGCTGCTATAAATTGTAATTAAGTACAGACAATTCACAATTATTAAAGCTAATAAACTGCAAAGATTAACAACAGAACAGAAGAGAGGGGGAGAAAAAAATAAAGAGTTATGATAAGGTAAAATAAATTTTTATTTAGTGGTTTAATACAATAATTAGTTATTATAAACTTTTCTAATACTTTTATCATTCAGAATCTTCTGCAGCTGTTGTTGTTGAAAGTTGTTCATCAATATTATTATTATTATTAAAGAGCTTTGCTCTATTTTTCGTGTTCTCCAAGCAGTTACCAAACAATTACTGAATTTTTGAGTGGTATTTCTACTCTTCCTTTTCTATGCAAATTTTTTAATCTTTAGTGATAGTTTTGTTAATAAGGTTTTGCTGATTTTTACTACTACTACTATTATCGCTATTCTGAGCCAAAGCCTTAAACCACCTCATCCTCCTTTTCTGCTATTAGTAGTTTATTGAGTGGTGATTTCGTGCAGACATTGATTTTATGTTTATGGCATTATCTTTCTGCATATCACTTTCAAGATGCTTTGGTCTACTTCTGTGCTGCTGTTGTTGGCTCTTGTTCTTTGTCTGGTGAGGGCAGCAAAAAAGTTACTTTCTTTTAAGGCACGAAGATTTTTTTTTCTCCCTTCTACTTTTTTTTGTTCCTGCTTCTTTTTGCTAAGTGCTGCTATCGCTGTTGGTAGTGGATTTTGGCATTTTTTGTAAATTTAAAATTTTTGGGCGCAGCCCTTTTTACTGAAATTTAATTCAAGCAATTTAAAATTTTTTCCCGCTAAATAGAATATTATAATGGCTACAAAAAAAAGGAAAATGCAAATATATTTAACCTTTTTGCTTATCAATGTTATACTTATCGAAAAGGTAATTAATTATAAAAAGCATTAATAATACTCTCACTGTTTAAAGCAGGATAAGTCTGTTAAAGTAACAACAAGACAGTATCCCACCACCCAAAAATTAATTTGCGTGTCTGCGGGTTTGCTTGGTTATTTAGCAGCTAAATTTATAGCAAGTGAGGAGAAATAATTAGCTGGAATTAATTGGCCCCTTTGATATGATGAAGGATATCTGAAATTCACAAAACTCGTTGTTTTGGTTATAAACTATTGTTAAAAATAAATAACAAACAATAAACCAGAGCTGCTCGCTCATAAAATAAATGATAATCTTACAACAAGAAATGAAATGACTTAAAAAAAACGTGGACATGACAGCCACGAAATTAATTTATGTTCATCATAATGTTGGAGTGATTACTGGAGAAAAAGCAAAGCGAATTTTAGCAGCAGCAGCAGCAGCAGCAGCACCACCACCACCATCACGTAAACTTTCAGCAACAGTCACCATTACTGAGCTAAAACAAGCACTATTTATTCCATACGAAGGAACAAGAATAGCTTCTTTAATAATAGCGATAGCACTCAGAAATCAACTAAAAGCTAGAAAGAAACTCGCAGAATATATCAGTTAAAACCGCGTGCTTGGTAGTTTTTTTCCGTAATAATAGCTCATAATTGCTGATTTTCCGACAATTACCAATGAAAATTGACTAAGCGTGAAGTATTTTCAACTAAATTTGCGAGTTACTGATAGGCTGCCATCAAATTGAATATCACAGCCTAAAATTTTATATTTGAACAGCAAGGGCTCTGAATGATGACTGAAGCACATTAAAAATAATAATTATTTACCAAACAAACAAACAAACAAAAAGATAATTAAAGCGAGAGTAATGGCTGCTGAAAAATCAGATATTTAAAAATGTGAAATAATAATTAGCAGCAGCAGCAGGTCTATAATTACACGCGCTTTTTCTCTTCTAAACAGTTCTTGACAGGACAGAAAAAAAGCAAAGCTAATTTTCCACAATAATTAGAAGATACAATAATTTTTATGAAAGATGGAAAAGAAGAAGGAGATTGATTGATTGCTTGATGGGCTATTTTGTGGGCTGGCTTATGATTTTCCATTCAGCTAAATGCCAGCAAACTAAAAAAAGAAACTGAAAATCCATTAATCAATTGCCTGAAATAAATAATGGGCTCAGTAGGAGAAATTATAGGCTTTCACGCGGAATAGCCACTTTTAATGGCTATTTTTTTTGTTAGTTAACTAACTAAACTAATTTAATTCCTTAATGCGTAGAAAATCCTTTTACTAGTAACCAAGAAGGTAGCTTTTGTTGCCCTTTTCCCTTCGCTTACTCTCCAGCGTTTTTCAATTTTAAATAATGCCAATCACATGATCATTTTCTTTATTTAAGCAAACAAGCCAACCAACCAACCTACCTACCTACCAAAAGATGGTATTTGCACCTCCCACACAAGGCTGATATTTGTTTTCTCGTTTAATAAAGCTCAATTCATATAGCTTTAAGAACTCTCCATATATAATATAATTGCCTAAAGTATAATAATTTTATGCACTCGCCTTTATGGTGTAAAATTAAATGAGTGACAAACTTTTATAAAATAGTGCGTTGCTTTATAATTTCCTTGCTAATTTACAAAATAAATAAGTACCAAAAATTGGACTCAAAAGAGAGTATCCTCCTTATCCAGGAAATTATAAAGAGTAGATCCAGCACCAAGTACATTTATTTATGGTTTCAGATTTAGTCTGGAGAAAGCACTTCTTATATTATTTGTTTTGTCATTTTATTGTGAGGTAAATTTAGTTACTTGCTAGTAAAATTAAAAAAACGAGGTAATTGAAAAATTTTTAATTTGAAACTGAAGGATTTGTTCTTCGTATAAGATTCAAAAATAACTCATTTGTTTAATTTAAGTGAAAAATGCCTGCTTTTTAAAAAAATTAAACTGAAAAAATAAACAATTTTTCCATAATCTGATTAAAAAAGAAAGGAAATTTACTAGTTTTCAATATTTTGATGAGAAAAGATGGCTGGTTCACAAAAATTTTCAAGAAAGAGGTAGAATAGACTCAAAATATTAAATTTTTCAAAAACAACAATAACAACACAATTAACTAATTAAATGACGGGAGAGAGTGATGACAACTGACTAGCCAAGAAGCAAATTTTTTTGGTACTGTTCTTTTTCTTGCTCATAATTCCACTTAACGGAAAAGAGAGAAAGAGACAGAAAAAAAGCAATTATGCTTTTTTTTATGGGATTATTTCTCTCATTTGAGCTTACTTGCTTAGCTATTTTTGAAGCAAAGCAGATATCAACCAATTTATCAATAATTTGTTATTCTTTCTTCTCCTCAAGCAATAAGCTAGCAATAGTAATTCAGGGGGTCAAATAAAGTGATTAAATTTATTTAATTAAATTTTAAAAAGTTAAAGAGGGAAATAGGAGGGGGAAGAGGCATTATTGATAGAAAATTGCTCCAAAAATTGACTGCAGCAGTATTGGTGATAAAAAATCAGGATTTGCTTAGAAGTGCAAGAAATAAATATTAAAAACTATTTAGTTTAACTGAATCATATTAGAATAACAGTAGAGAGAAGAAGAAGAAGAAGAAGAAGAAGAAGAAGAATTCGAATCGATTTTATTCCAAATGGCTTTAGATTTACTTTAAGGCACAACTGGAATGAAATTTCTAATTGTGAGGCTGATATGGCAAGCTATTTTGCTTTAGTAATGCATATAACTGACTAAACGATATCTTTTTTTAAAAATTAATTCTACAACTTCTTCTGTCCTAAAGCGCAAGTAATAGACAAAAAACTATTTATTTACTCATATTTAGAAAATTAAACGACACCACGAGAAAAAAATTTTTTTTTAGTATTTACAAATTACATTAGTTTGTTAGTCGCTTTTAAATTACTCTTCTTAAATTTAATGAGTTAGATAATTGAATTTTTCGAATAACGCCAATTTTCTTTTTGCTGCTGTGCATATTAGTAAAAATATCACTATATCAGTTTATTGATTCATAGATTTTTTTTATTTACTTAGATTTCCTACTATTAATATTATGTTTAATTTTTGAAAGATGATGATGATGAAGAAGAAGAAGGAGGAGAAGGGCTTGGCAAACACTGTTTGATTTCATTGAATTCTTTTTGTATATGATTTATTTTCTGCTCCAGTTTCATCACATATGAGTTTGTAAAACGCCTCTAATGCTAAATCTAAGGAGCAGTTATTTAAGTTTGGGCGCTGGTACTGCTGAAGCTATTATTGCTTATATTTTAACTTTCTAATGCATTTATTATTTTTGTGTCGTCGTCTTCTTCTTCTCCTCACGCTTTTTGCTGAAGGCATCAATAACTCAAGTTAATAGCCAGGTTAAATCGATTAAAAATATCAAAAAAATCAATATAAAAAATAGAAGAAACTCGGCTGCTGCTGACTCAATGATAAGGTCTTCTTTAATTATTGCTTGTAAAAAATTCTTCTTGTTGTCGTTCTATCTTCTTTTGAAATGCTAATTGGCCAAGCGCTATGTTTTTTAATAGCATATCTACTGCTGTAGCTCTAAAACTGAAGAGGAGCACGAGGGCAGATGATGATGATGTTCAGCTGCAAAGGCTAGAAGCTAGAAATCTCTCTATTATTTCTTTTGTGATTACTGCTGCCGCAATGTGAAAGCCTCCAAAAAGAGTTAGGTTTGCTAGTAAAGCCCACAATTTTCCCAATTGTTTTGCTTTTTAGCTCATTTAGGCTTTTTTAGAATAAATGACTTGCAATTATTTTATCCAAACCTTTTAAAAGGCATAAATATGTGTTTTTTGAAGCCTTTTCAATCGCGGTCTTTTGAAAATAGCAAGCAATTTTGGCTATTTTTACTACTGCCTTTTTAGTTAGAAAACCTCACTCCGATAGTGATTTCTTAAGACTGATGATGGTGTTACTACTACTACTACTTTTATTATATTCTATTTTTCAAAGATTTTTTCCTACTAACCGTTTTTTAGCTCTTCTTTAGTTATTATTTTTCTTCTTAAATTGCTTTGTTCATTTTCTAACGACAGACTCTTCTAATAATATTGCTTTATTTGAGTAAATTTAAGTTAACTGCTGTGTTGTAATTTTATAAAATATTGTCATAACTGCTGCAACTAATACTACTACTTTTTTCTGCTTTGCTGAGTAAGTTTAATGCAACCGCTTCATTGTTTTATATATAAGTGAATTCTCATTTTTTTTATTTGCTCCGTCAGCAACTTTTTCTTGCTGCTTTATTAGGTGTTACGCATCTTGTAATTTTTTCTTAGCCCAATTTATTGATGAATTCCTAAAATTTGTCATAAAATTCTCTTTTATTTCTCAGTTAGCTTTTCTGTGCTAAGTTAACACCAAATTTCGCTGCTTTGTAAGTCATGGCTGGATAAAATATTAATAAGCAATAAAATTCTTCTTCTTCTGCTGCTGCTGCTGCTGCTGCTGCTGCTTATTCCAGCCAAAATGAAATTTTAAGCTCCAAAATGAGGCAAACCATAAACTTGATAAGCACTCAAGAATCTTCTGGCGCTGCTATTCTAATTTCAGATTCGCAATTGTAAATTATGGCAAAGAAACCTTGATTCTATTGGCCTATTGCAAACCCTCGTAATGTAGTATTTAGTAGGCAATATTTTAAATGAAAATAATGTATCTACTTCTAAGTCAAAAGCTAGCGCCAAGTTAAGTGCGGGAATTTTTGAGAAATGCTCAATATTATTTCTTAAAATGGCTGACTGACTTGCTGTATTAATTTAGTAGCTACCTTTTCTCTGTGGCGTTTGTATATTTTTCTGATTCTTGTAAATCTTTTCTTAGTTCAAATTATTTGGTTTGAAATTAATAATTATGCCAGTCAGGTACCTATTTTGCTATCCATGACTTCTGCTCAAACCAGTATTTTCGTAAGCCCTAAAATATTTTATAATTTTCTTTTAGCTAATTATAAATTTTCCAAAGCAAATATGTATATAAACAATACTCTTCCAGTTTATTTCCTGAAGTGTTTAAATTACTCTGTTATAGGGGAGAGGCAGAAGATATATCATTATTTACGGGTTCAGGCATAAAAAAAATTTTCAGAAAAAGAGCCAACAAACGCTTTACTAAAATTTCACAACTTCCCTTTTATTAGCCAATGAACTGCTCCACAATTAAGTGGAAGCTATTATTTGCTTATTCGGGTTTTTATTCTTTCTTGAGTTTAAGTGCCTCCTTCATATAATAAACCAGTTTAGTAACTTCAAGCCCAGTTCTTCTTTTTTATTCTTTGCTTGTATTAAGCCACGTCATTTCCATCATCTCTATCATTACTGTCGTCATCATCATCATCACCTAAATTCGCTTATAAAAGTTATTAGAATATGGTCTAGCTATGAAAATTCAATAATCAGTTATAGTTATAATTCTTTTTAATTGGCAAGTTTTAAATTTTGCACGTAATTTGTAGCCTTCTGTCTACTGTCTCATAAGCTTAACGATTAAAAATTTTATGGCAATAAAATAAAGCATAAAAGACTATAAAAACTTTTTGTTTATTAAATTCTCAGACCAATAAATATAAAAAAGGATGTAGAGCTTTTGTGCACCACAAAAGCAAAACCCAACAACCAAATTAAGCTGAAAATTTAAAATTTAAAATTTAAAATTTAAAATAAAATTCTTCCTTAATAATTACCCCCAATTCAGCACTGAGCGCAATGGAAAAAGCTCATAATACAGCAGCACCAAATCTAATTATTACTTACACCATTAAGCTTGATAAATAATTGCGACAGAATACAGGAATTATTGAGTGCCTCCTCGCTGCAGCGGAAAAAAAATAGCCGCAGCAGTAAATTCGCGTGCTCGTGATTTTGTTTGCCAAAAGCAACAATAACGATGATCTATTATAAGCAGCAAATTTAATCGAAAGCTTTTCAGAAAATAAAAACCTTTTCATTATTACTTTGTAATATTGTGATAACGAAATTGACTCACAAAAGGCAACCTTCTCCAACTCTCAGCAGCAGCAAAAATCCTGCAAATAAATACCGAATGACTTCGAAAGCTTTTGTCAAGAGGATTTACCTATTTATCTCTTACTATTCATGGATGATCATATAAGCCATAATAATGATAATGATAATTTCACAGATAATATTGTATAAAACGTATCGTTGTACACCAAAGCAATTTCTGACGAACTGGAGCTAAAATAAAAAAACCAAAAATTCCATTTGAGCAATATACTGAGTACAGCTACAGAATCAGAACTACTGACTACTAATAAATAAAGTAATGAAAAAGATATATCTTCTAATAATATATTAAGAGAAGAGCAAAGCTATATACTGTTTTTGCTTTCGCTTTTATCATAATTGAGCTGGTAGTTTGTCTACAATATAAAGCAGTCATCAAGTCTTTGTTTTCGAATGGACGTGAAGCAAGAACTTCTAGATTTTATCGCAAAAGTGTATAGCTAAATTAATAGCTAATAGGTTGGTGATCATTTTCGCCAGCATTTTGTAGACACCTATATTGAAGTGACTAAAATAACCACGCAGAAAATTGCAAGCAGATTTTTAATAGATACTAAAAAACCTTTTAAAGGATCTTTTTTCTCATCTGCCCGCCGAAATTAAGAAATGCATGTAAAAAAGCAATGCACAATCTTTGAAGATATGTGCAGCTTTCTCGATATGATAGCTCTTGGAGAGTGGAGAAATGGTAAAAGCAAAATAATGGACTCAAATAATCATGCTTGCGCTATTGATTGGCAATTTAGCCTTATTTTTGTTCACCTTTATACATAATTTTCCGATTTTTTTATGCTTCAGCAGCAGGGTGGGAAAATTTTGAAAGATGGGGAAATCTAGCGAAAATTTGTAGTTGAGCGATGGCTAAAGCATTTTTGGAGCTATTAAGTAATTGACGGAGACTTAGAGTCAATTCCCACGGACATTATCTTCAAATGCTCGCTTTGGGCTTCTGCGGAAGCGAGGTGTTAAGGAGATTGCATTTCGATGAGAAGTGAAGGCAGTGGGGACTATTTAAGCGAATGGTATGCATCTTATTAAAAAGAGCAAGAATTTCGTGATAAAAAACGGAGCAGCAAAGAAATTGCAATTTCAGCTTGCATCAATGAGGAGAAAAAAATTTATGCCGTAATTTCTTAATACTAAATGCACTAATATCGATCTATATGAAAAAAAATTATTAAACGTTTATTATGAAGTGTTTGTATGAATAAATATGTGTGTGTATGTATATATATAACAGGCAATTGAAGCAATTAATAGAGCCTTTAGTGTTAAGTTTTACTGTTTAATTTATACTTTTCCAGTTTGCCAAAGCTATTTTTTTCTTCTTCTAACTTTTTCAATTTTCTCGTGCTCGTGTTTTTAGAGCAAATACTTGCATTTATTTTTTAATCCTTCATTTTTGTTTCTAAAAAGCTTATGCCGAAGATGTCTTTCTGCTACTTTCTAAGCGTTGCAGGTAAATATTAAATTCCTAAAGCAAATTAAAGGCGGCGGCTGCTTCTTCCTCTTCCTCTTGGGTGCATTAGCAAATAATTGCCACTCCTCGTTTTCCTTAACACAACCCAATAAAATCCTCAAGTAGTGGTACTTCAGAAGTTAGCCTTTATAAAAAGCTGCTGATTTTGCTTTTTCTTCTTTTTCACTTATTACTTTAAATCTGGTGTTGTGACTATTTGCATTTATATCGATAATTTCTAAAGAATTCGTCATTTTATTACTCCTCTTATTGCGTGGTCGCTGTAAGTTGCTGCTTTTGCTGCTTTTGGCATAATTTTGATGATTGCCTTTTTCATTTTTTTCTTCTTCGCCGTGGTATGGCTTTTATTTCTAAATATTGGCTGTCATCACCAAGCCTTTATTTTGCTGGCACTGATTAAGATTAATGCTTTTGAGAGCAATACGAGCCATTTTTCCCGATTGTAATGGTCGACGAAAATTTTTATATTATTTTTGTCTTGCTTTCTTCCTCTTCATATCCTGGTTTATTATTATTGTTGTTGCTGCTGCTGCTGCAATGATTTTTTTTCGCTTTTGAAGGTTTGTACACAAAAGAATTTAAATTTATGAAGTTGCTATTTGAGGCTATTTCATTACTTTGTTACAGTGGATTGTCACCCTCGTCTTCATCAACGCAGCCCCCGTTGCCACTTTCGTTGTTTCTGCCACTGCCAAAACTGCCATTATCATCATCATTATTAGTATCACTGAAGAGTCGGTGTGCAAGTAATGGGTTTGGTAAATGCTATTGAGTAGTTATTAAGGCAAATCTTTTAGATTCTTCGTCGAATTATAAAACTTTTTCGGTTGAATCTTTCATGTTAATAATCAATGCAGTCCCTCTTTTAAGATTGTATAACGTTAAAACTTTACATTTTGGTATTTTTAGGTATCTCGAAATTTATTGAAAAAACATTTTTTTAAGCTCCATAATGCCGTAGCCCGAGTATTTGAATTCAATAAACGCTAAGCCATCAATTTTCACATGCTAAATAAGCAAGTCAACACAACACTTTTAGCCGTAACTATTGTTGAAATGAGCTTATGGTGTCATTTAAATTTAGTGATATTTAGAGCTTTCTGGGGACGTTGCTGAAGCAGACGAATTCAGCAAGTGACAGCTAAGCTTCACCAGACATCCACAAATGATTTTATAGTAATTTAGGCACTTTAATTTCATATTATGGTCTACGAAATAATTTCCTGGTATTATTTTATCCATATACGCCATTAATAGTTGCTCCTGTTGCTCGCTGCTTGTATGCGCTTCAAAGTCTGATAAAAATGGTGTTTTTGCAAATAATGCTCGCAAAATTTTATCTGCTATTACCCCTTCTGTCATATTTTGGAAAAATTGTGCTGATTATTCTTTTTATTGCATATATATATGAGTGAAAGGCTTAGAGAAAGGGTTGCTGTCAAAGTAGCTGATTTTAATCTTAGCTCGTTTGCTTTGCTTTGCTTTGCTTTACTTTATTAATTTTAATTTATTTATTTATTTATTTTATTTTAATTCACTCTTGTTAGTAATTTCTGGCCGTCTGCTTTGAAGGAATCTTCTCGCGCGCAAAAGCAGTAAGAATTAATAAGATGAATACTCCAGTTTTACGAAAATTTTCTTTTAAGAATAAAGGAAGAAAAATGCGCTTTCTTTGATTTTCTCTTTATGTTAATGCTGTTGCTAGTTTCTGCCTGCCTGCCTGCCGTCCGTCCGCTCATTTTTGGCACTAACGGGTTATATGTTGACTATTAAATAAAATGAACTAAATTGATGGCTTCAAATAAGTAAAATACCTAAATTTTAGAGATTTCAGTTATTCAATCGCTAAAATATTCCTTATGCTGCTTCCAAATATCTCACAAAAAGGCAAATAGTAATAAATTTCTCAAACAGCTGCCATAATACGCTAAATTCTAGGCCAGCTAAAGGAAGAAAGGCAAGCAGGTCGAATAGCTTAGTAAACTTGTAAAACGCTTTGCAGTAGATTTTAGTAATTTTAACAGGAGCGCTACTTTTGTAAAGCGTATTTGGCCCAAAGCACTTCTTAAGTCTGCACAATGACTTGAAGCAAGTAGTAAAATTAACTTATAGTTAATTAAGAATAAGAAAAGATACCAATCCCTTACCTACAAGAATTTGCGTCAATTCCTCAAAGCTGTTCCAAATTATTCCAAAATTTGTCTGTAATTGAATTAGATCAGAAGCCACGTCCTGAAGAAGTTTATTAATTAGATAACGTGATACATTTTTTACTTCACTCACTTAATTTTATTTTTTGCAGCAATGACCTAAGAAATAAATAAAGACTTTAGAATCAAACTCAGCAGAAAAAAATATATGGAAGTTTGCTTTATAATGTAGAGCCAAAGGCAAAGTATTTTTGTGTCTACCTTTTTCATTTTTTCAAGACAGGCAGATGCCATAAGAAATGAAGAAATAATATCACATTTTCTAATAAAAGGCTCTTTAGCTTAAAAAAAACAGAAGAATATGCATAAGTTTGAAGGAGGAAGGAGAAGATAACAAATTTTTAGCCATCAGTAATAATTTCCAGAATTCAGAAATATTAGAAAAAGTATAGAAACTTGCGCTTTGGAATTGCGAACCATACTCAAACTAATTTATTTATGCTTCCTGATAAAGAAAAGTTGCAAATAAAAATTTTGAAGAAGTTTCTATTCTATAAGCCAATTATTTATACATCCCTTTTTGAATGATATAATAAAGCGCTGCAATTATATCATAAATGCAGAAAATTAGCATTTTATGATACAAAAGACCATAGAAATAAATTTAGGTGCCTAAATCTTACAAACATGCAACAAGACTTAGAAAAATATTATAGTAAATAAGATTACCGACCTATTATGCAATGAGCAGCAGAATAATTTGTGAATAATTCTGCAAAAAATGAAAAGCTATAGAACTTCGAAATTCATAAACTGATAGAGATAACACAAAAAATATAAATTAATAAACAATTATTAAAAAATTTTTATATAAGTAAATGATGAAGCAAGCAAGCACAAGCAATTTGTATTCATTTGTGTCATATCAAATTATCCTCTTCTCTAATCAAAGTTTTGTATCCTACTGCAAATCATTTAAGAAGAAAATTTTAAAATAGTTCAAGAAAAACAGTGCAAATGGCAAATTCCAATACATAAAAAGAATTACTCCTAAAATTCCCCCTCCCCCCAAAATAAAGAAAGAAAAGGCTTTATCCAATCCATAATTTACGCAAGGAAAATAGAAATTTATTCATTCAAATAGACAATTGACTATATACATTATAGATAAAAAAGCAGAAAAAATTGGCCAATTAGAAAAGTATATTCAAAAAGATTCTTGCTATTCAAGTTTAATCTTCTTATTCTGCTCTCATCATTTTTTTTTTGTCTTTTTGGCTTTTAGTGATTTGTTTGATAAGGTTGAGTTTTGATATAACCATCATTTTCTGCCCATCACAATTTACTGAAGCAATTTGTTGTTTTCTTTTCCAATGCTTTAAGACAGCACAAGCAATTAACGAGGAAGGGTGATAGTTTTAGTGGTATTTCTAGTAGTTAAATGCTTGAAAAAGTTTGAAATTTCTTTTTAAATCTAGTTTTTCTGACTTTTTAATTGGATTTTGGCGGCGGCTGCTGCTGCTGTTGCAGCAGCAAAAACAAAAACAAAAAACACAGTTTTAATTGCTTTGAAGAGTTTTGATATCCCGCATTAATTAATTTTGGGGCTTTTGGTCGCAGATTAAGCTGGCTATTTAATTGGCTGATTGAATTACTGCAAGATTTTTTTGTTTAATTTTCCTCTCTTTCCTCAGAAATTTTACCTACCCTTTTTGATTTGCAAACTCCTCTTTGCGGGAGTCTTCTCTCATTTTTCTTAAGAAAGCAAAATAAATATGCCTAAATTTCCTCTTTTAATGGTAATTCGCTCAGCTATCTAGTTCTTCTTCTTCTTCTTCTTCCTCTCTTCGGCTCTCCAACACCAAATAGGCCGTTTATTTAAATAAAGACAAGGAAATATAGCAATAGCGCCGCTTATCCATCGTGTTGGCATTTGTGAGTTAGGCCAATATTCTGGAAAATGGGTGAAAGTGATTTGGATGAATCTTTTAGTTACTAAAGTAAATGGCAATAGCTACTGATAATGTGCAAGAATGGTATCCAAAAATACATAAAAAGATCACTTATATGATTTTTCTTTTTGCTGAGAAAAGAATGCCAAGCATTTTTAGACTCCCATTTACTAGATAACTGCATTAATCAAGATAAAAAAAAGTTAAAACCTGTATTATTGTATTGATTACATCAAAAAAGAAGGGGGTTGCGAAAATCTACCTTCCCAGAATAAAACTAATGGCAGAAGAGGGCCTGCCTTTTGAAAAAATCAAAACTCATCACTTTGGAGGAATTAATTAAGAGCAGGAGAAATAAGAAGAAGAAGAAGATTTTATGTTTTTGTTATTATATATCAAAATATCGCTCTAAATTACTATAAACTGAAACAGGAGTGCATAGATCCAAAATCTTCAAGATCCAATAAAATAACGAGATTTTGGACACAAAAAGCTATATGTATGAATGGTCTCAAAACCTTTTGAAAGAAGTGATAGAACCTGCACGAGAGAGAGAGAGAGAGAGAGAGCTTATCACTTGCACTATATGCGGGAAATTCAGGCAAATTTTATTTCGCGAGCTACTTTTTCAGCAACCACCCATCTAGATTTTCCCCTCTTTTAGATACTTCT